>Ga0306921_10008801_pt1 | contig 10676 bp, 11 predicted proteins | sample sta12Cox44000080_FD_203760 | JGI IMG/M metagenome (GOLD analysis project Ga0306921, IMG submission 203760) | Lab enrichment of tropical soil microbial communities from Luquillo Experimental Forest, Puerto Rico - statoxic.12C.oxic.44.000.080 (v2)... | ecosystem: Environmental > Terrestrial >...
GCCGAGCGAAGACACCCTGAAAGAATTGAAGGGGGATGGAGCCAGCGATGAAGTGTTGGCAGCTCTTCGCACCGCTACCGTTCATCCTGAAGCCGGCAATAGGCCTCAATCAAATTACCAGAAGGCAGCGACACAAACGGTGGGCGATCCCGACAAGGCATTTTCTCAAGCCGAAGTCGTCTCCGAGGGTATTTACGGCATTCCAGTCATTACCCATTGCTGCCTCGAAAGTCATGGATCGATTTCGGAGTGGACCGATCAGGATCACGTTTTCACTCACATTTCCACGCAAAACGTTTCGGGCATTGCCGGACAGATGGCCGAACCGCTGAAGGTTCCCGCGACGAATATTCATGTCCATCAGGACAACATAGGAGGGGGCTTCGGGAGCAAGTTCTCTCCTGATCGGTGGGGCATCTTCACCGCAGAAATATCAAAGAAGGTGAACGGCAAACCGGTCCGATACATGCTGGAGCGGGACGCAGAACTGGAGGTCGCCGGAGCAAGGCCATCCGCGTATGCACGGGTGAAGGTAGCAGCGAAAAAAGACGGCACGGTGACCGCCTGGCAGTCCAACTCTTGGGGAACTGGCGGACCCGGCGGTGGGGGAATGCCGCCCATTCCTTACGTTTTCAGTATTCCGAATCAGCGCCAGGAACACACCGCGATCCGCAACAACATCGGTCCGGCGCGGGCATGGCGGGCTCCGAATCATCCGCAAGCGGCGGTGCTCACCATGTGCGCACTGGATGATCTCTCCGCCAAGCTGAACATCGATCCGGTCGAATTTTTCGGCAAGAACTTGAATCTCACCAAGGCCCGCGAGACTACTTATCGGGAAGAACTCGCTATCGCCAGCGAATTGATGGGTTGGAAACAGAAGTGGCATCCCCGGCCTGCAGCAGTTGACGGCGTCGTGCGCGGCGTTGGATTGTCCTTCCACACCTGGGGAGGCCGGGGGCACGCCAGCGATTGCGACCTGACGATCCATCCGGATGGGTCGGTCGAACTCAAGATGGGCACGCAGGATCTCGGCACCGGAACGCGCACCTGCATTCTCGTTGTGGCGGCTGACACTCTTGGAGTACCCATCGACACCATTCAGCTTTTGATCGGCGATACGAACTATCCGCCTTCTGGAGGATCGGGTGGCTCAACGACGATTGGCGGAGTTAGCTCCTCTACGCGTCGCGCCGCAGTAGATGCACGCGAGGCGCTCTTTGCCAAGGTAGCAGCTTCCCTCAACGCTCAGCCCGATCAATTGGAATGCAAAAACGGCCAAGTCTGCGTTAAGGGAGACTCCAGCCGAGCGCTGGGTTGGAAGGAAGCATGTTCCAAGCTTGGTGCCATGCCGGTCACTGTGCGCGGCAAAAACCCTAATCGGAACGAGCCGCCCGACCTGACCAACAGTGGCGTGGGCGGCGTGCAAATGGCTGAAGTTGAAGTCGACTCTGAGACCGGCATCGTCAAGGTCAAAAAAATGGTTGCGGTACAAGACTGCGGTTTGATCATCGACCTGAAGACGGCTGAGAGTCAGTGCTATGGCGCCCTGATCATGGGCATCAGCTACTCGCTGTTCGAGGAAAAAGTGATGGATCCAACAACGGGACGCATGCTGAATGCCGACATGCAGTTCTACCGTCTGGCCGGTTTGAGTGACATTCCGGAATTAGTCGTGCACATGATGACGGGGAAGGGATATGACGAACGAGGAGTGATCGGGCTCGGCGAGCCTCCGGTGATCTCGCCCGGCGCTGCGATCTCCAATGCTGTAGCCAATGCCATCGGGGTGAGGGTGCCATTCCTTCCTCTCACGCCCGACCGTGTTCTGAATGCCATGGAACAGAAGGCGGGTGCGTGATGCGAGCATTCGAATATGTGAGCCCACATACCAGATCCCAGGCCATCAGCCTGTTGGGTGCGAGTTGGGGAAATACGGAGATTCTTGCGGGTGGAACCGATTTACTGGCACTGATGAAGGACGATGTCATCACCCCACGGCGATTGGTCAATATTAAGGACATCGCCGATATCCGGGGCGTTTCTTCGACTCCACAAGGATTGCGCGTGGGTGCGCTGACCACTCTGGGAGAGTTGGCCGAAAGCGTAAGGGAGGATTATCCGGCCCTATCGGAGGCGTTGCTCGAAGCTGCGAGCCCGCAGATTCGTAACATGGCCACTGTCGGCGGTAATCTTTGTCAGCGGCCTCACTGCTGGTATTTCCGCAACGGGTTTGGTCTTTTGCCCAAAGACCAGGGTGGAAAAGAGCTGGTCGCGAACGGGGAAAACCGGTATCACGCGATTCTCGGCAACCAGGGAGCGGCGAAGTTTGTCAGTCCCTCGACGGTGGCTCCCATTCTGATTGCCTACGACGCGAAAATTCGGCTGGAAGGAACGAAGGGAAAGCGTGAGCTTCCGCTGGAAGAATTCTTTGTGATTCCAAGGAACGAGAATGAGCGCGAACACGACTTGCGACCGAATGAGATCGTGACGGAAATCCTGATTCCGCCTGCGGTGGGCGTGAAAGCCGCCCATTACGAAGTCCGGCAGAAGGAAGCGTTTGATTGGCCGCTCGCGGTGGCTGCGGCCGTTCTGAAAATGCAGGGCTCAAACGTGCAATCCGCAAGGATTATTTTAGGATACGTAGCGCCGGTCCCCTGGCCCTCCGCGGAAGCAGCGCAGGCTCTTATTGGGAAGCCACTGAATAAGGAGTTGGCACAAACAGCAGCCGAGGCTGCACTGAGTAAAGCCAGTCCGCTTAGCCATAACGCCTACAAAGTGAGGCTCGCGAAGGTTGCTGTAACACGCGCCATTTTGAAGGCCTCGGGAGGTGCGGCATGATCAAGGAATCGGATCGTTTCAATACCAGCCATCCTAACCTGTGTTCCCACTTGCGTTGGAAAGGCCAGTTCATTCTGGCTGAGCACGATCCGACGGTGCCCGCCTGCAATGATGGCCTTTTCTGGTGCTTGCACACACAGACCTGCATTGGACCGGATGGCGAATTGGCCGAGCCGGGCAACTGCAGTTCGAAGAGCCGTACATGTCATGGTACCGGAAAATGCAGATAGAACCCATCCTCTTTGCGAAAGGGTCGAAGAAAATGGGGCATCCGAAATCAGTTTTTTTGCGCGTTGTTTGGTCTGGGGTTAGCATTAGGGTAATACGGGGTTCGATATGCGACTTGCGAATTTGATGAGCGCTGCCTGTCTCGTAGGTTTATTTTCCATCTCCTTGGCTGCCCAGGAAATTCGCGGTGATTATCTGGAGACGCGGAGCGCCGATGTTTACACCGGTCAATGTTTTGCCAATGGCGAGGTCAACCTTGTCGGGAAGGAAGCCATTCTTGCGTGGCATGTTCAAAGTGGAGGATGGGATGGAGTCCCACTTCAAGGCTTGACGATCGTGGCAGCCGTGCGAGCCAAAGGAACGTTAGGGGATCCCTATGAGAACCCTTATCCGGCTAAAGCTGTACTGCTGGTTGACGATCAGGCCTCCGCGCAACAACGAGAGGCTCTGGTGCATTTCGCAGAGCACATGGGTGGAGAACTTCTGAAGAACATCGATCAGGTGATCTCGACACAAATGGAGCTCGTTGTGAGCACAGAGCACCACGGTGCGGCGATGCTTCGGGCCGGCAAATTCGCCACGATCCAGACGCGTGGCATCGGCATCCAGGATCACCTTTGTGGGAACGAGGTAACCTTCTATCAGCCGCTGACGGAAACCGCACATTCCATGCCCGCAGTGGCGTTGACCGATTCTTATTCCGGCCCTGGTCTGGGTGTATCCTGGGATCTTCACGGCAAGCGCAGCGCTTTTGTGGGAACTTTCGCTCGTTAGCGATGGGAAGCAAATTGCGAAACACGAAAGCGCTACTGCCGACGATCGGTTTGGTCCTGCTGCTCTCGCTGGCGTGTGTCGCCCAGAACAGCAGAGTAGAAAGCACGGAAGCGCTGACTGACAGCGCCGTCTCCGAGGCGGTCCGCCAAAGTCTGGAGGCCAAGGGATATCGTCTCACGTTAGATGATCCCAAACCTGCCTGCGAGCTCTGGCTCCGCAAGGGCGTTCCAGCACAAACAAAGAAGGAGGTGGACGTAGTTTATCCGCAGCTGGCTGAGTCCATCTTGGTTGGCGTCGTACATTTTCCCCAAACCGCTGCAGATTTTCGCGGACAGCAGGTTCCGGCTGGTTTCTACACACTCCGTTACGCCCTCATTCCTGACGATGGCAATCACCTCGGGGTATCTCCCAATCGAGATTTCCTCCTGCTCATTCCCGCTCAGTCCGATCCTGACCCGAACGCCACTTTCAAGTTCCAGGAATTGGTCACGATGAGTGCAAAGACTGCAAGAACCAGACACCCCAGCCCACTTAGTTTGCCTCCCGCAGACAAGCCATCCGTCGGAACCGTCGCGAAAGATGATCAGGACCACTGGATCTTTTCGGCTGCTTTAACACTCGCTTCGGGTGAAAAACTACCCTTTGCCCTTATAGTAAAGGGGACTGCACAACAGTAGGCCGGCGCTGGCCAGAATTCCCAATTTCGGTTCGCCGACCATCCGCCCGCATAAGACATCTCTATCGAGTCGGCCTTGTCAACCCCTTAGAGGTTTTGAAGTTTTCCTGTCAGGCATACCTAACGATTGGACAACAACGTCGGCTCCTCCCCCGAAGCCGAGTAAACTTGGCAGTGTTAACTGACCAAGACTCCGAAGGAAAGGAGCCGAGTCTGGTGATTACAGTCGGTCATGAGCCTACGGCTCACAACGATTGATGAAAATGGGAGTGACTGGATGTAAGGTGGTAAACGATTGCGTCCGGAAGCAGGTTGAATCGCATACTCCTTCGGGGATGGATTGGATACTACGGACGTTATGCCCGCTCGGCGCTGTTCCTGGTGTTCCGGTATGTCAACCTGAAGCTACGGGCCTGGGTGACGCGCAAGTTCAAGCGCTTCAGACACCATACAACCCGAGCCAGGCGTTTTTACAAAAGCTTGCTAAGGAACGTGTGGATCTCTTCGTTCACTGACCGATCCGGTGTGTTTGCCTGATGGGAGCCGAGTGAGGCGGAGAGTCTCACGCTCGGCTCTGCGAGAGGCTGGTGGTGAAATTCCCCCGGCCTACGCACCCTCTCTCGAGCAGTGGTTCAACTTGTCAGGGCCCAGGGGTACAAGAGGCATTGTACGACTCGATGGTACAGGTCTCATCCGGAGGTGTGGCAGTGCTTCTCGGCGCTGGCCGATGCGTGTCGTGAGGCCGGGCCTCTCGACGAGAAAACCTGCAGACTTGTAAAACTTGCTCTCGCCATCGCTGCCGCTACGGAAGGCGGCACTCACTCGGCCGTTCGCATACTAGGGAGGCTGGGATATCAATCGAAGAAATGGAGCACGTCGTCGGCTGGGCGTCACTACGCTAGGATTTTCAGCGGCAGGCCGTGCGCTTGCGTGGATCCATGACACGAAGGGCTAGCTGTCAACCGGCTGCGAGCTCAATCACTCTGGACACAAGGTTCGCCATCGAAGTGACGCCATGCGGCGTTTAGAGCGTATTCTGAATCACCGCAAGAGAGTGCGCGGCGGACATAGTCCGCGAATTCGAGAAAGGTGCCCCAGTTATGTTCCCGGCCCCAACTATCGCTGCCTTATGAAGGTGCAACCCCTTCGCCAAAAACGAAGTGCATGATCAATCCATTGAGTCATTTGGCCTGGCGACGAAGCTGTCCAGCGACGTCGTAACGTGGAATCGAAACCTTCGCCAGGCGCTTCCAGCTTTGTCGACCGCGGTCGAGTATCCCAGTGCTATGACCCACAGGATCTTGTGAAAAAGACGTCTGAGGTTAGAACGACGGGGCAACAGTTATGCACGGTTCTGGGTAATCGAGGTGGAAGTAAGAAGTGCCCGTCGGCGACAAGTAACGTGATTGTTTGACTGGTAGTTTGGCTTGTGTCTCTGTTTCAGGTAGTCGGTGGGTTTATGCTGCTACGTCAGGTGATGTCGCAGCTTAATCGCCTGCCAAGCAGCAACAAACACCCATAAGCAGTTTGAGAGCACAATGAGGCGGTTCGCCCATCCGTCTAATCCAAGCACTCCTGGCGGCAATGATTTCGGCGCCTGCTGAGGCAAGTGGCCGCCACTTGCCCGAGAGAGTTGCATCGTCATCAGAGCCAGTGTCGCCACCAACAGAATGACACTTATCCAACTAAGGTTCGCGATCCAGAGAAGAGGCTTGGCAGCGCGACGCCACGCCTGGACACGGCCAAGGCTTATACTCAACAACAACGCCCCAACCGGAAAGCCGACAACTCCCAGCAACCCCGCGATGCCGTGCCCAGTCTCGTGAGTGACGTCAAAAACACAAGCCATCGCCTCGCCTATGCCTGCAACAATCAGAAACCACAATCCAATCTTCCCCGGCTTAGTCTTGACTTGCGACCGAATCGCGACCACCAATGCCCACGAGCTAATTGCCCATGATAGGAACATCAGCGACAACACCCAACCATAGTGGCCGAACGCATATTCACTCACCATGCGCCAGGAAGGGGAAAATTCTGGGCTCAATACATGCAGGCTTGCCAACAGCAAGAGTGTTGCAGCCGTCGTGACAATCGCCAGCCAAGCTGCAGGCGCGACAATCTTGGATGGATCGCTGGTAAAAGATGGTTCTATCACGGCGCTGCGCTATTCACTCCTCGCGGAGCAGTAATTATATCCGTGTCGTGCTGGAGGACAGCCTCGGACGGGCAAACCCTCGATTCGTGGCATCGCGGACGTCGACAGCCACTAAGCGGGACTGGCAAGTTGTGGAGTCGGTCCCTGTGCATGGCATCTCCCGTGCAATTTCACCGCGCCATGGCTATCTTTGCAGCGAAGCTTCCCGGCGCCACCCCGCAGTGGCGCCTGTGGCCACGGACCACATCAAGGAAGCAGCCCGCGCGGCTCGGACCGTGCCTATTCCCCATAGGCTCGCTCCAAGCGAGCAGGTTTTAAGCATGTGCTTCCTCAGAATCTGGAACAACTGCGTGCAAACCTTGAAACCTTCATCGACAAGGGGAGTCACCAGAACGCCGTTCTCAGACTATCTCCTGACAGTCAATCACTTTGGTGTTGGCTCAATCACTCACTTCCTAGCCGTTGACCCAGGATGTGGTGTGTGGTAGATTGCGCTTCTCTTAAGTTTCGTCTTCGTAAGTTCTCCTATCGCTGGAAAGGTTGTTTCTCATGATGCGCAAACTCCATGTGACGCTATTGCTTTGCGGAACCTTGCTCTGTACAGCGACGCCGAACGGCTGGGCGCAGGCAGCGAACTCGACCACATCATCCCAGAAATTCAAGATCATCTACATCAACCCTCGCAGTAAGGACGCTGGGCCCCAGGCCATGTCACTAATCAGGAGACAGGCCGCTGGCGCCCAGACCATTGCGCTGTGGAAGTACAGCCAGCTGGCTTACGACGGTAAGACCTACACCGGAATGATGGTGGGGCGCAGCCCGTTCGCAAATGGACATCGCATAACGACCATCCCGACCTTCATCGTTCCGGTGATTATCACGATGCGGGACACGGGAGAGGTGTTTGACCCTACGACACCGGACGCTTGTACTCCCAATGGCGATAGCGTAGACAACGTTGTTGTGCAGTCGCCTTTGTTTCTGCCTGTCGACTTCATCATGAATGGCGTTGACATAGGCAGCGCACAGTACTTGGATGCCTTTCAGCGCGCCAATTTCTGGACTAAGGTGCAAGGTACGCCGTATCACACCGTGTTTAGCACTAGTCCGACGGTTCTGGGGGGAATCAACGTCAGCGTTGCGATCTCAGCCGGCCTGACAATGGCGGGCCTGTGCCGCGATGCCGCCATCATCGACCAGATTGACTGGGACAATTTTGTGCAGACCAACCTCATACCCTCTCTAGCGTCAATGGGGGTCGGTCCTGCCAATTTTCCGCAGATCGTCTTCGATAGCGTAGCTCTCTACTTGAACCACGATCCCAATCAGTGCTGCGCCCTGGGCTATCACAACGCGTTCCTCAACGGAGGTGTATTCCAGACGTACTCCGTCAACATGTACGACACCTCTGGAGACTTTGGTGGAGACACCAGCGTGATGAGCCATGAGATTGCCGAATGGATGGACGACCCGAACACCGGGAACCCGGTACCGATCTGGGGTGGTGAAGGCCAAGTGACTGTCCCCAACTGTCAGAACAACCTCGAGGTCGGCGACCCTCTGAGCCCGGGCTTTTCCACGGCCACTAATCCCTTCTCGATACTGGCATCTAACGGCGTGACGTATACGCTGCAGGAGCTGGCCTTCTATGGGTGGTTTTTGGGTCCCTCCCTGGGAGCGGGCGGAGGATTCTCCGACAACGGTACGTTCCACGGGCATGCTAAAGAGCCTTGTCCGCCCGGTGGAACCAATTGAACTCCCAATTCTGCAAGCCAGGGCGCGAGGTCGCGCAACACCAGAGGGAGGGAACAATGAATTCTCGTCGACTGTACGTGCTAAGCGCTGTAATCGCGCTAACACTTCTCGTTGCGAAGACCGCGTGGTCCGATACCCTGACATTGGTAACCAGTCCATCCGGGCAGTCCGCCAATGACTCCCTGAACTGGTCGCAACTAGGGGCCGACGGCACCGTCCTCGCTGCCAGCTTCAGCGGGAAGACCGCTTTGGGGTCTATTGTCAACGTGAGCCTTGCGGGCGCGAACAGCGTGATCTCCGTCGTCTGCTCCGCGACTCCCTGCAGTTGGACCGGGGGGGGCTTCACCGCCGGTCACCATTTGCTGTGGACATCCGACACTCTGAACGGCGGCAACGGTCCCGTCACCCTGAGCTTTACCAAAGGAATGGCCGGCTTGGGCGCTTTCGTACAGGCTGATCTGCCGGGAGCGTTCACCGTCAAGATTCAGGTCTTTAATGGCGGGACCTCGCTGGGATCATTCACCCACAGCAGCACCGGCACGGCTACCTACATTGGAGTACTAGATCAGACTGGCCCGAACATCACTTCGGCTGTGTTCAGCCTCACAACTTGCGCGACAACCTGTACTGACTTTGCTGTTGACACTGTGGCGATTACCACCACCCTACCGGCGCCGAAAGTGCATTTATCCAGCACCAGTCTTACTTTTGCAGCCCAGGTTCTGCATACCACCAGCGCTGGCCAGAATGTGACCCTTACCAATACTGGCACAGCAACTCTTAAGATCACGAGTATCGCCGCTAGCGGTGACTTCAAAGAAACCAATACCTGCGGAAGCTCTGTCCTGATGGGACGCAGCTGCACCATAGCGGTCACCTTTACGCCAACCGCCATCGGCACGCGCACCGGCAAGGTGACGATTACCGACAACGCCAACGACAGCCCCCAAACCATCAACTTGACGGGCGTCGGAACCGAGGTCAAGTTGTCGGCGACGAGCGTTGCCTTCCCTGCAACAAAGGTTGGAACCACCAGTACCCCCAAAACGGTGACACTGACCAATGTGGGGAGCACGACCCTCGCGATTAGCGGGATCACTCGCGGCGGCAGTAATCCTGGGGACTTCATTGAGAGCAATAATTGCGGTACATCTGTGCTCGCGGGAAAGAGCTGCACGATAACACTCAAGTTCAAGCCCACCAAAACGGGGGCCCGCAGCGCTAAGGTGTCGATAGCCGATAACGGCGGCGGAAGTCCGCAGGCCATTCAGCTAACGGGGACTGGCAACTAGATAGCCTTCAGTCTTTACTGTATCCGGTGGTCCGGGCCTTGCACGCTAGAACCAGGCGCGCCCTTTCAACCCATCCGCGGTGCCCAGTCCCGGGTCCGAGGTGGGCGCGACGTGCGGCAGCGAGGCGCAACAAATGCCTACCTTGTTAAGGGTGTAGAGAGCTATTCCTGAGCGATTACCCTTTCCTGGTAGGTAGCCAGCTTCTCCAACCGTGATAGCTGGTTCTCCAATTCCTGGATCTTTTGCTCCTGGGACCTGTCTACTTCGGCCTCAGCCCCCTCAGCCTCGGCTCGACGATACTGCTTCTGCACTTCGTTCAGCAGCATAGTGGTCAGATGTTGATACGCGCGTACCTTTGTCGCCCGGGACCCACTTGGGGTGAACCCACGAGGTGAGACGGATTTGAATGACACACGTGCCGATGCTCACCGGGTAAATCGCATTAATTGCCACAACGTTTCTCCTAATGGTAATCAACAACCTCTACGTTGAATGGCTCCTGGCCCCTCAAGACCACTCAACTCAAAGCAGATTTTCCATACGGTGCCCGATTGCATCCTAAAAACCGATGAACTCCTCAAATTTTGCTGCTTACGCTTTAGCTTTTGAGGCAAAGAATACTATTATGGCCTTTCGCGCAACCGGGAGTCGGGTTCGTGATCGATCGCGTATCCGATTGCGCTATAGCTCTTGAGCCGGCGCACAAACATTCTTTCCAGCATCGGAACCCGGTCATCCGCGTAGTCATAAACCTACACCACCCTTTTGGTGCAAGGCTTCACCACAGGTTCAGTTGGCCGAATCGGGATGTTGTGTTCCATCAGAAGCTGTCGCAGACGCGCATTTTCCTCCGGCAGTCGCACGCACTCTGCGTCCGTAGACTGAAATGGATCTGAGGCGGTGGCCCTTTCGCCCACTTAGAAACCTGCTCCTTTTGCTAGCGATCAAAAGC
>Ga0306921_10008806_pt1 | contig 10673 bp, 8 predicted proteins | sample sta12Cox44000080_FD_203760 | JGI IMG/M metagenome (GOLD analysis project Ga0306921, IMG submission 203760) | Lab enrichment of tropical soil microbial communities from Luquillo Experimental Forest, Puerto Rico - statoxic.12C.oxic.44.000.080 (v2)... | ecosystem: Environmental > Terrestrial > Soil...
GCGGCGAAGGCCAGGTACCGGCCCACGGTCATCTCGTTGTAGAGCGGGGGCGTGTCCGGGAGGAAGCCGATCCGGCGCCGCACCGCGTGCGGATCGCGCGCGATGTCGATGCCGTCGACGGTCACCTCGCCGGCCGTCGGCAAGAGCACGCAGCCCAGGATCTTGAGGGCGGTCGTCTTGCCGGCGCCGTTGAGGCCGAGGAAGCCGATGACCTCGCCGCGGCCGATCGAGAAGTTGAGGTCGTGGATGGCGGCGAGCTCGCCGTAGTACTTGGTGAGGCCTTTGACTTCGATCATGGCTGGGGGGCGGTTCTAGGCGGGCGGATTATGCACGAAGTCGCAACGTGGGCGAATCGAGAAATCCAAACCCGAGCCGCGCTCCGCCTATTCCCGAATGTGGTAGCTTCCGTGCGCCATGTGCGGGGTCGTTGGTATCTATGGACACCCGGAAGCGGCGAACTTGGCCTACCTCGGCCTTTACGCCCTCCAGCACCGTGGGCAGGAATCGGCAGGCATCGTCGCCACCGACGGGCACCGGCTGCGCCAGGTGCGTGAGATGGGGCACGTCAACGACATCTTCACGGCGCCGCGGTTGCGGGATCTGCCGGGTCACGCGGCCATCGGCCACGTCCGCTACTCGACCGCAGGCGACTCGTCGCAGAAGAATGCTCAGCCGATCGCCGTGGACTGCGCCGGCGGGCCGGTCGCGGTCGGGCACAACGGCAACCTCGTCAACGCGGTCGAGCTCCGCGAGCGGCTCGAGGGGGAGGGGGCGATCTTCTCCGGCACCTCGGACACCGAGGTGATCGTCCACCTCATCGCCCGCTCGCGCGAGCACACGCTCCCCGATCGGATCGCGGACGCGCTGCAACAGGTGCGCGGCGCCTACTCGCTGGTCTTCCTCACGGACGAGACGCTGATCGCCGTGCGGGACCCGATGGGCTTTCGCCCGCTGGTGCTCGGCAAGGCCAAGGACACCTGGGTGGTCTCCTCGGAGACCTGCGCCTTCGAGCTGCTCGAGGCCAAGTTCGAGCGCGACATCGAGCCCGGCGAGATGGTGATCATCGATCGGAACGGCGTCCGCAGCGAGCGCCCGTTCCCGGTCCAGCGGCCCCACCGCTGCGTGTTCGAATGGGTCTACTTCGCGCGCCCCGATTCGACCATCGACGGGCGCTCCGTCTACACGGCGCGCGAGCGGATGGGCCGCCGGCTGGCGGTCGAGCACCCTGTGGCGGCCGACGTGGTCATCCCGGTGCCCGACTCGGGCGTCGCGGCGGCCATCGGCTACGCGCGCGAGAGCGGCGTCCCCTACGACCAGGGGCTGATGCGCTCGCACTACATGGGGCGGACGTTCATCGAACCCTCGCAGCAGATCCGCCACTTCGGCGTGAAGCTGAAGCTGTCGCCGGTGCGCGAGGTCCTCGGCGGCAGGCGGGTGGTGGTGGTCGACGACTCGATCGTCCGCGGCACCACCTCGCGCAAGATCGTGGAGATGATCCGGGGCGCCGGCGCGCGCGAGGTCCACATGCGGATCAGCTCGCCGCCCACGGTCGGACCCTGCCGCTACGGCATCGACACCCCCACCCGCGAGGAGCTCATCGCCTCCACGCGCACCCCCGAGGACATCCGGCAGTTCGTCGGCGCCGACTCGCTCGGCTACCTGTCGCTCAAGGGTCTGTTCGAGTCGGTCAACGGCGCGGGGACCGAGGTCCCGAACAACGGCTTCTGCCACGCCTGCTTCTCCAACCAGTACCCCATCGAGGTCGAGCAGCCGGCGCGCCTGCGCCAGCTCCGCCTCATCAGCGCCTAGCGCCGGGCGGTCGTCATGACCACCATCGCCTCATGACCACCATCGCCACCTCGGTCAGGCTGGTCGAGGGGCGGCTCCCCGACGCCGACGTGCTCGACGCGCGGCTCGCCGAGCTGCGTGCCACCTTCCCGCGCGCGATCCTCGACCGCTACCTCGCCAAGCTCCCGAGCTTCGGCCCCCGCGTCATGCTCGCCGCCGGCGCCGCCATCGCCGGCGAGGTCCACCTCGCCGAGGACGTCTCCGTCTGGTACGGCGTCGTGCTGCGCGGCGACCTCGCCCCCATCACCGTGGGCGCGCGCACCAACATCCAGGACGGCACGATCGTCCACGTGGCCGACGACGGCGCCGCGGTGATCGGCGCCGACGTCGTGGTCGGCCACCGCGCCGTGATCCACGCCTGTCGCGTCGAGGACGCCTGCCTCATCGGCATGCAGGCCACCATCCTCGACAACGCCGTCATCGGCGCCGGCTCCGTCGTCGGCGCCGGCGCCCTCGTCACCCAGCGCACCGTCATCCCCCCGCGCAGCCTCGTCCTCGGCGCCCCGGCCAAAGTCGTCCGCCAGCTGACCGCCGACGATGAAGGCTTCCACCGCGCCCTCGCCGCCAAGTACGTCCGCCTCAAAGAGAACTACCTTCGCGACGCCCTCCGCGGCGAAGAGGGCGGGGCGGTCTAGCCGCCGGCGCCGCCGGAGCCGTTGACGGCGCTGGTCGCACGCCGCTAACATTTCAGGTCGTGAGCGGTGGGCAGGTAGACGGAGACAGCGCCGGCGCCGGCGAGGGTCCGCGGCCCGACCTGGAGAAGGCCGAGTACGCGTCGGGAGCGGGCGCGGGGCGCTGCGAGGCGTGCCAGGGTGCTCTGGTCGACAGCTACTACCAGGTGAACGGTCACGTCGTCTGCGCGACTTGCCGCGCGCGGGCGGCGGAGCCCGGGTCTGACCTCCCCCGTCGCGAGCGGATCATCATGGCGACGGTCTACGGCGGGGGCGCCGCGCTGCTCGGATCGCTGATCTGGTACGCCGTCGCGCGCATCACCGGCCTGGAGCTCGGCATCATCGCCATCGGCATCGGGCTCCTTGTGGGCCTCGGCGTGAAGAAGGGAAGTCGAGGGCGCGGCGGCCGCGGCTATCAGGCGCTGGCCATGGTGTTGACCTATTGTTCGATCGTAACGAGCTACGTCCCGACGGTGGTCAGCACCCTCGTCAAGCAGGCTGACGAGAAGCACGCAGCCCAACAGGGCGCGGCGACCCCAGCGCCGTCGCAGGCGGCGGGCGCCGCGAAGGGGGCGCCCCCCGCGGCGTCGACGGCTGACCCGAAGGCGCACAAGATGAACCCGGTGCTGGCGCTGGTGCTGCTCTCGGCGATCGTGCTGGGGATCGCCGCGGCGGCACCGTTCCTGGCGGGAGCCAGCAACTTCATGGGCTGGCTCATCATCGCCATCGCGCTTTACGAGGCGTGGAAGATCAACCGCCGCACGCTGCTGACGGTCACGGGCCCGTTCCAGCTGACGCCCGAGCCGGAGAGCCCCGCGGGTCCGCCGTCGGTGGGCACCGAACCTTCCGTTCCGTGACCGGCGGCGACCCAACCGCGCCGACGCCGACACGCTGCGGGGGCTGCGGCGCGGATCTCGGGCCGGGGTTGCTCGCCTGTCCGGCGTGCGCTCGGCTCGTTCACGGCCCCGAGATCAAGCGGCAGGTGGCGGACGCCGAGGCGGCCGAAGCGGGGGGCGATCTGTCGGCGGCGCTCGCGGCGTGGCGGGCCGCCCGCGAGCTCTTGCCGCTCGCCTCCACCCAGCACGCCTACATGACGGGCAAGGTGCAGCGGCTGAGCCGGGCCGTCGAGGCGCCGCCGGGGGTCGGCGTCCCAGCCGGCGCGGTCGCGGCGCCCGGCGCGGCGGCGCCGCATCGTCGCGACGCCCGCTGGGCAGGCGCCGTCGGTCCGCTCGCCGCGCTCTCGTTCAAGCTGAAGTTCGTCGCTACTTTTCTCGCCGCCAACGCCAAGTTCTTGATTCTCGCCTTCGCCAAGGGTGGGGCATTGCTCCCCGCCCTGGTGTCGTTCGCGGCGTTCGGCACCGGCTTCGGCTGGCGCATCGCCGGCGGCCTGCTCGCGTCGCTGTACCTCCACGAGCTCGGCCACGTCGCCTGGTCGCGCCGCTACGGGATCCCGGTGACGCCGCCTATGTTCGTTCCAGGCGTGGGTGCGTTCGTCCGCCTCCGCCACCGCCCCGTCGACGCTCACGAGGACGCGCGCATCGGCTTAGCCGGCCCCGCCTGGGGTCTGGCCGCGGCTGTGGTCGCGCTGGCGCCCGCGCTCGCGCTCGGTTGGCCGGTGCTTCGCGCCGTGGCCTGGTGGGGCGCCGTCATCAACCTCCTCAACCTGGTGCCGTTCGCGTCGCTGGACGGCGGGCGGGCCTTTCGCGCCCTGTCACGTCGCCAGCGCGGTTGGGTCGGAACCGCGTTCGCGGTCGCCTGGCTCGCGCACGGCGGCTGGCCTTGCGCCGTCCTCGCCGCCTGCGCCGCCGTGCGCGCCGCCGATCGCGAGGCTCCGAACGAGCCCGACCGCGCGGTGCTGAACAGCTACCTTCTCGTCGGGGGGCTCCTGGCGCTGACGGCCGTCCTGGCGGCTCCAACCGGCGGCGGCCCAGCCGCATGGGCCGGGACCCACTAGAGCACGTCTCGGACTACCGACCCGCCGTTTGGGCGGCAGGCGACCTGTCGAGCCAGCCGTGGGCGCGCATCCACTCCTCGGCGCGCTTGGGCCAGTCGGAGGTGGGGCCGAGGCCGGGCTTGATGCCGAAGCCGTGCGGTCCCTTCTCGTACAGGTGGAGCTCGGTGGGGACGCCGGCGGCGAGGAGGGCGCGGTAGAAGAGGATCGAGTTCTCGGCGGGGACGGAGGTGTCCTCGGCGGTGTGGACGAGGAACGTCGGCGGGGTCTGCCGGGTGACCTGGCGCTCGAGGGAGAGGTGCTCCATGACCGCGGGGGTCGGGTGGGGGCCGAGCAGCGCCTGGCGCGAGCCGGCGTGGACGGCGGGGGCGCTCATCGTGACGACGGGGTAGAGGAGGACGGCGAAGTCGGGGCGGGCGCTCACGGCGTCGAGCGCGGCGCCGGTCTTCCCCTCGGGGGCGTCGAACAGCGTCGCGGCGGACGCGGCGACGTGGCCGCCCGCGGAGGCGCCGACGACGCCGATGCGGTGCGGGTCGACGCCGAACTCGGCCGCGCGCGAGCGGACGAGTCGGACAGCGCGCAGCACGTCGCGGAGCGGGGCTGGGTGCTGCTGGGGCGCGATGCGGTACTTGAGCATGAACACCGTCACGCCGATGTCGTTGAGCCAGCGCGTGAGCTCCACCCCCTCCTTGTCGAGGGCGAGCACCATGTAGCCGCCACCGGGGCAGACGATCGCCGCCGCGCCGTTGGCCTTGCCCGGCGGCGGGGCGTACACCGTCAGCGTCGGGATGCTGACCCGGACGACGTGGCCGTTCTCGATGCCCTCCGGCGCCGCAGCGACGACGGGGCCGGGCACCCCTTCGGGCCAGAGCTCAATCGGCTTCGGATTGTCCAGGCGGTGACCCTCGGTGGCACCGTAAGCCGGCGTGGTGGCGACCACAAGCAGGGCGACGAACACCGTCAGGGGGGACGACATGGGCCGAGCTTATCGCTTCGATGGGGCGGCGGCGCGAAGTGAATGTGACTTGGGGGGGCGCGGTGCTAGACTTCGCCGCCATGGAAATCGGGCCCCTGCGAGAGCGCGTGTCGAAGCTGAAGAGCCGACTCGGCATTCTCCGGGGGCATCTTTGACATCGACGGCAAGAAGCAACGGATAGCCGCGCTCGACGAGCAGGCCGGGGCGGCGGACTTCTGGAACGTCGCCGACAAGGCCCAGGCGGTGCTGCGCGACCAGGCGCGGCTCAAGTCGACGGTCGACGCCTACGAGGCGCAGGTGAAGGCGGTCGAAGACGCCGAGGTGCTGATCGAGCTCGCCGACGAGGCCAAGGACGAGGCGACAGCGGTCGAGGCGGCGGCGACGCTGACCGCGGTCGAAGAGGCTGTCGGCAAGATGGAGTTCGCGCGCATGCTTTCCGGGCCGTACGACCGCAACGGCGCGCTCGTCAGCATCAACGCCGGCGCCGGGGGGACGGAGTCGCAGGACTGGGCGGAGATGCTGCTGCGCATGTACGCGCGCTGGGCAGAGCGCAAGGGCTACAAGCTCGAGGAGCTCGACCGGCAGCCGGGCGACGAGGCCGGGATCAAGAGCGCGACCATCGGCGTGGAGGGGGAGTGGGCCTATGGGTGGCTGCGCGCCGAGGCGGGCGTCCACCGGCTGGTCCGCATCTCGCCCTACGACGCGCAGGCGCGGCGGCACACCTCGTTCGCGAGCGTGTTCATCTACCCGGACATCGACGAGACCATCAAGGTCGAGATCGACGAGAAGGACCTGCGCATCGACGTCATGCGCTCGGGCGGCGCCGGCGGCCAGCACGTCAACAAGACCGAGTCCGCCGTCCGCATCACGCACATCCCCACCGGCCTCGCCGTCCACTCCGACGGCGAGCGCTCGCAGCACAAGAACCGGTCGACCGCCATGCGCATCCTGCGCTCCAAGCTGTTCGAGGTGGAGCAGAAGAAGCAGGAAGAGAAGATGGGGAACATCCACGCCCAGAAGAAGGCGATCGAGTGGGGGAGCCAGATCCGGTCCTACGTGCTCGCTCCCTACCGGCTGGTCACCGACCACCGCACGGGCCTCAAGGTCGGCAACGTCGACACCGTCCTCGACGGCGATCTCGACCAGTTCATGGTGGCGATGCTGCTGGAGCTCGCGGGCGATCCCACGGCCAAGGCCGGCGGCGGGGCAGCGGCGCCGCGCGCCGTCGACGACGAGCCATGATGACAATCGAAAACCGTCGCCGAAAAGAAACAAACCCACACGCCTGTGGATGGTTTCTGGCGAATGCCCAGATTCCAGTGACTTACGCGCGCCGCACCTGTTGGTAGCCCGTGGAGAACCATGTCCGACGAACGTGAGCTGATCGCGGAGCGGGAGAAGAAAGTCGAGGAGATTCGCGCCCTCGGGAGCAACCCGTACGCCAATGGTTTCTCCCCAACCCACACCGCGGCCGAGATCGCCGCGAAGTTTGCTGGGGCGACGCCGCCGCCCGCCAACGGAGACAAGGGGGCGCCCCCGACGCTGATCTCGGAGGAGCACTTCAAGATCGCGGGTCGGATCGTCGCCTACCGGGGGTTCGGCAGGGCTGCGTTCGTGAAGCTGCTCGATCGCACGGGTGAGATCCAGGCCTGGGTCCGCAAGGACCTGATCGGCGACGCCGCGTGGGAGCTGTGGAAGCTCGCGGAGCGCGGCGACTTCGTCGGCGTGGTCGGCAGCCCCACGGTGACCCAGCCGAAGAACGGGCCGGGCGAGCTGACGATCGTCGCCGAGAACGTCGTCATCCTGACCAAGGCGACGCGCCCACAGCCGGAGAAGTGGCACGGCCTTTCCGACACCGAGGTCCGCTACCGGCAGCGGTACGTCGACCTGGTCGCGAACCCGGAGGTCCGTCACGTTTTCCGCAAGCGGACCGCCATCGTGGCCGGCATCCGGCGCTTTCTCGACGCGCGTGGGTTCCTCGAGGTCGAGACACCGATGATGCACGCCATCCTCGGCGGCGCCGCGGCCAAGCCGTTCGCCACACACCACAACGCGCTCGATCTCGACCTCTACATGCGGATCGCGCCGGAGCTGTACCTGAAGCGCCTCGTCGTCGGCAGCTTCGAGCGGGTCTACGAGATCGGCCGCAACTTCCGGAACGAGGGGCTGTCGCGGCAGCACAACCCCGAGTTCACGATGCTCGAGTTCTACCAGGCGTACGCGACGTACGAAGATCTGATGACGCTCACCGAGACGCTGTTTCAGGAGCTGGCGCGCGAGGTGGCGGGGGGTGAGAAGCTGACGTACCAGGGGCAGGCGCTGGACTTCGGGTCGCCGTGGCCACGCATCCCGATGAAGGACGCCATCGTCGAAGCGTCGCGGCGCGGCCTCTTGCCCGGCGGGCTCGAGCGGCCCGCGCTCGACGACGACGCCAGCTTGCGCACGTGGCTGGAAGGGAGCGGCGTCGACACGCGCGGCGACGAGCTGGCCGCCGTGCTGCGCAAGTCCGACTCGCACGGCGAGCGGGTGGGGGCGCTGTTCGACTACGCGGGCGAGAAGGCGCTCCCGGTCGACCGGCCGGCGTTCGTGACCGAGTACCCGGCCGAGACGTCGCCGCTGTCGCGCCGCAACGACGCCGACCCGAGCAAGGTCGATCGCTTCGAGCTGTTCATCGTCGGACGCGAGCACGCCAACGCCTTCTCCGAGCTCAACGACCCCGCCGACCAGCGCGCCCGCTTCGCGCGCCAGGTCGAAGCCAAGGCGGCCGGGCGCGAGGAGACCATGGACTACGACGACGACTACTGCCGGGCGCTCGAGTACGGCCTGCCGCCGACGGCGGGGGAGGGGATCGGCATCGATCGCCTCACCATGCTGCTCACGGATCAGCCGTCGATCCGCGACGTGATCCTGTTCCCCCTCATGCGGCACGAGCGTTAACGTGGCGGGCGGTTCGGGTTCCGGCTTCGAGTGGTTCGTGGCCTGGCGCCACCTGCGCGATCCGGATCGCAAGACCCACCGGACGCTCTGGACGGGGCTGGCCATCGCCGCCTTGGGCGGGCTCTGCCTGGTCGTCAACGCGGTGGCGCCCCGCTTCCTGCACCTGCACGCCCTCGCCCCGGGCGAGTGGCTGGAGGCGGGCCCCGCCCTCTGGCTCGAGCACATCCGGACCGGGGGCATCGCCGCGATCATCGTGGGCGGCTTGCTGGCGCTGCTCGGCCTGCTGTTCGCGACCTTCACCGTGTTCGCCGCGGTGTCGATCTACGGCGTGTTCCTGGGGACGGGCGCGCCGATCCTCGCCCTGTCGGTGATGTCGGGGTTCGAGAACGATCTCAAGACCAAGATCCGCTCGACCAAGGCCGACGTCGTCGTCGAGACCACCGACGGGCGCCCGTTCACCGACTTCCAGGCCGCCGACGCCAAGCTGCAGGGGATCCCGGATCTGGTGGGGTCGATGCCGTACATCGAGGCGGAGGTGATCGTCAAACACGTCACCAACCCCGCGGGCATGGGGATCGTGCTCCGCGGCGTCGAGCCGACGCGCGCCCCGCGCGTCCTCGGCATCGACCGGACGCTCAAGGAGGGGAAGGTCGCCTGGCTCGCCCACCCGGCGGAGATCCCCACCGAAGAGGCGGAGATGCTGCGCGCGCTCCCCGGCGACAAGGAGGACGCCGCGGCCGCGGCCGCCAAGCTCGGCGGCGAGCAGAGAGAGCGCGCCGGCAAGCCGGACGAGGCGCGCCCCGTCGTCCCGGGGATCCTGCTCGGTGAGGAGCTGTTCGAGCACACGCTGCGCGTCTTCATCGGCAGCGACGTCGACGTCGCCTGCCCGCTCTGCGGCGTGGGCCCCGCCGGCCCCATGCCCAAGCTGAAGACCTTCCGCGTCGCCGGCCACTTCTACAGCGGCATGTACGAGTTCGACTCCAAGCTGGCCTACGTCGCCCTCGCCGACGCGCAGAAGTTCCTCAACATGCCCGGCGAGGTGAGCGGCATCGAGGTGCGGACGGCGACCCCGGAGGCCGCGCGCGTCGTCGCCGCCGAGATCGCCCGCCGCCTCGGCCCCGGCTACGACGTGCGCACCTGGGAGGAGCTCAATCGCGGCCTGTTCGCGGCGCTCAAGCTGGAGAAGCTGGCCATGTTCGTAGTGCTGACGTTCATCGCCCTGGTGGCGTCGTTCTCCATCATCTCCAATCTCATCATGCTGGTCACCGAGAAGGGGCGCGAGGTCGCGATCCTGAAGTCGATGGGCGCCCGGGACACCGCCATCCTGCGTGTGTTCTTCGCCGAGGGGCTCTACATCGGGCTCCTGGGCCTCGCCCTCGGGCTGGCGCTCGGGATCGGCGGGTGCCTCCTGCTCGCGCACTACGGCCTGCCGCTCAACCCGGACGTCTACTACATCGAGAAGCTCCCCATCGTCATGCGCGGGGGTGAGATCGCGGCCGTGAGCCTGGCGGCGCTGCTCCTCTGCTGCCTGGCCACCCTCTACCCGGCCCTCGTCGCCTCCCGGCTGCGTCCCGCCGAAGGCCTCAGATACGAATAGGCTCAGGCAACCCGAAGCTAAGTGGGCCTAGTCCCAGGGTTACGGGGCCATGGCGTCGTTGACACCTCGCAGGGCGCCGACTAATTTTGCGCACCCCATGACGACCCTCTCCTCGCCTGCCGCGGATGTCTCCGCGCCCGGCGTCGGGGCGCACGTCGTCGTGCGCGGTCTGACGAAGGCGTTCGCGCACGGCGGGCGATCGATCGAGGTGCTGCGGGGTCTCGACTTCGAGCTCCGGCCGGGCGAGATGGCCTCGGTCGTGGGCGCCTCGGGGGTGGGCAAGTCGACGCTCCTGCAGGTGCTCGGGACGCTCGACGCGCCGACGGCGGGATCGATCAGCTTCGACGGGATCGACGTCACGCAGATGTCGCCGGCGCGGCTCGCAGAGTTCAGGAACCGCGAGATCGGGTTCGTGTTCCAGTTCCACCACCTGCTCCCCGAGTTCACGGCCCTCGAGAACGCGATGATGCCGGGGCTCATCATGCGCCTGCCGCGCGCGGACGCTTCGCGCCGCGCGGCGACGCTGCTCACGCGGCTCGGGCTCGGGGACCGCCTCACGCACCGGCCCGGCGAGCTGTCGGGCGGCGAGCAGCAGCGGGTCGCGCTCGGGCGGGCGCTGCTCCTGCGCCCGCGGCTCCTGCTGGCCGACGAGCCGACGGGGAACCTCGACACCAAGACCGGACGCGAGATGCA
>Ga0306921_10008807_pt1 | contig 10673 bp, 13 predicted proteins | sample sta12Cox44000080_FD_203760 | JGI IMG/M metagenome (GOLD analysis project Ga0306921, IMG submission 203760) | Lab enrichment of tropical soil microbial communities from Luquillo Experimental Forest, Puerto Rico - statoxic.12C.oxic.44.000.080 (v2)... | ecosystem: Environmental > Terrestrial >...
CTACCACCTGCCAGAACACCGGGTCGTGCCAGGCGCCGACGTAGTTGGCGAGGCCCACGAAAATGCCCTCGGCCGCCACCGGCCGGTTCATCAGGCTGAGCCAGATGCCGTAGAAGAACGGGTAGCCGACCAGCGCCAGCAGGAAGAGGACCGGCGGCGCCACCATCAGCCAGCTGAACACGCTGCCGTGCTCCAGCCAGCGGCCGAGCGAGAACGCCGGCCGCCGGCGCGTGAGCGCCGGCGCGAGCGAGTCTACCGCCATTCGCCTACGCCGTTTTGTAGATCTGGATCAGCTGCGCCTTGGCGTCGGCGATCACTTCCTTGGTCGACTTGCCCGCGCACGCCTTGGCGAACATGTCGATCACGACGAATTTCGCGATGGTCTCCGACTGCGCCCGGCTGAGCGGCGCCGGCCAGCCCGGCAGGTGCGCGGTCTTGAGCGCGTCGCGGTAGGGCAGGTTGCGCGGCTCGACCTTCCACATCGGCGCATCGTCGTAGGCATGCAGGAACGGCTGGTAGTAGGTGACCGCCACGTCGTACCACGGGCCGAGCTGCTTGGGCTGCATCAGCCAGCGCAGGAAATCCTTGGCCGCCTGCTTGTCCGGCGTGTGGGTGAAGATCGCATGGGCCTGCGGATTGAGCATGTGGAAGCGGCCCTTGGCCCCCTTCGGGTTCTCCGACTGGTCGATCACCTTGGCCATCTCGGGGAAGTCCTTCTTGGCCGCCCACAGGATCGACTCGGCGTTGTTGGTGCAGGAGATCTGCTCGGACAGGAACGCCTTGTTGTTGTTGACGTCGGTCCAGCCGAGGCAATCCTCGAGCATCGTCTCCTTGTAGAGCCGCCGACAGTAGTCGACGGCGCGCGCCGTCTCGTCGGAGTCGATCACGATGGTCTTGCCGTCGGCCTCGACCTCGCGGCCGCCGTACGACCACAACAGCGGATAGAGCCAACCGTGGTTGTCGCCGAAGCCGTGGCCGAGCTCGAAGCCGAACGGGTGGCCTGCCTTCTTGAGCTTGATGCCAGCCTCGAGGAGCTCGTCCCAGGTGTCGGGGAACTTCTCGTAGCCCGCCTCCTTGAACCAGTCGGTGCGCCAGTTCATCAGCTGGCCGATGTTGGCGTACGGGATCGCCTTCCACTTGCCGTCGACCACCACGGCTTCCTGCGCCGTCGGATACCAGCCGCCGGATTCCTTGCCGATCTCGGCGGCGATGTCGCTGACATCGACGAGCTTCTCGTTGAACAGGAACGCCCAGTTGAAGCCGACCGTGGCCATGTCGGGGCCGGTGCCGTTCTCGGCGGCGGTGGTGACACGCGTCAGCAGGCTGCCGACGCTGACGATCTCATAGTTGACCTTGATGCCCGTCGCCTTCTCGTAGGCGCTGGCGAGCTGGTTCTTGAAATAGGCATCGTAGGGCGGAATGAACGAGCTCTCATGCATCATGGTGAGAGCTTTTGGTGCGGCCCGTCCGATGGATGGCGCCATCATCGTGCCGGCAGCACCCAACGCGGTAAGCTTGAGGAAATCTCTACGCGACTCACGGGACGCATTGGACATTTGCAGCCTCCCTATCGGCGTATTTGTTATGGGCGGAGCATAGCCCGGTCTTTCCTCCCCATTCAAATGGGGAGGTGCCTGTCCCGAGGTCTGCCGAGGGATCTGGGGCAGACCCTTCGCGTTCGCTCAGGGCAAGCACCTCCCCATTTGAATGGGGAGGAGGGCATTTGTGGCGGCCAATCAGGCTCGCTGGTCGGCACACAGCCATTGCGCGGAAGCCGAGGGGCGCCCAAGCTTCTTGCCTGAAATCGGAAGGAGGAAACCGATGCCGTCTGCCGCCGCCAAGAAGCCACAGAGCAAATCGTCTGGACAAAAGGTTTCACACGCCCGTGCCGCTGCACCCAAGCTGGTCAAGGGACGGCGCGATTTCTTCACGTACCGCGACCTCGAGGTCGCCGACGCCAGCGCCGGCACGCTCCGCGCCCAGGTCATGTCGTCGAGCAAGGGCATGAGCCGGCCGACCGGCTGGCACTATCACGAGTGTGACGGCCAGTTCGTTTACATCATGAAGGGCTGGGTCGACCTCGAGTTCGAGGACGGCCGCACGATCCGGGTCGAGGAGGGCGACTCGCTCTTCATCCCCGGCTACCTGCGCCACAACGAGATCCGCACTTCCGAGGAGATGGAGATCCTCGAAGTGTCGACGCCGGGGACGCTGGGCACGACGCCCTGCGATCCTCCGCCGGGTTGGAAAGGCTGATGAGTCGCTCTCCTCTCCCCCTAGCGGGGGAGAGGAACAGGAGTTAGCCTGTCCCAAAAATCAGTCTTAGTAGTTGCGTGCGCTAGCGTTCCGTTCCTTCAGGGAGGACGAGTGCCATGCTGTCATCCAAACAAACGAAAAAGGTATCGCGTCGTGTCGTGGTCGCGGGTTCTGCCCTCGGCCTGGTTGCCGCGCCGTTCGTGCGCGGCGCTTACGCTGCCGGCAAGCTCAGCGTTGGCTTCTGGGACCACTGGGTGCCCAATGCCAATGATGCCACCAACACTCTCATCAAGGAGTGGGCGGAGAAGGAGAAGGTCGACGTCCAGATCGACTTCATCACCACGCAAGCCAACAAGCTGCTGCTGACCGGCGCCGCCGAATCACAGGCCAAGACCGGCCACGACATCCTGGCCTTCACCTCGTTCCTGCCGGCGCGCTACTCCGAGCAGATGGTGCCGGTGAACGACCTGATGGACGAGCTGGTCAAGACCAACGGCAAGGTCAACGCCACCGTCGAGTATCTCGGCAAGCTCAACGGCAAGTGGCTGGCCGTGCCGGCCACCGTCGGCAGCCAGATCAAAGGGCCGTGCTCGCGCATCGACCTGATGAAGAAGCATGCCGGCATCGACGTGCAGGCGATGTATCCGGCCGGCGCTCCGCCCAAGGCGGACGACTGGACGCTCGACGTGTTCCTCAAGGCGGCCGAGGCCTGCCACAAGGGCGGCAATCCGTTCGGCATCGGCGTCGGCAACACCGGCGACAGTAACGACACGATCGGCGCCATCTTCCATTCGTACGGCGCCGCGCTGGTCAACGCCAAGGGCGAGCCCACGGTGAAGACCGACGCGGTCCGCCAAGCCATCGACTTCTACAAGAAGCTGATGAAGTTCCTGCCGAGCGACGTTGCCGCCTGGGACGATGCCTCGAACAACAAGTTCCTGATCTCGGGCCAGGCCTCGATGATCATGAACCCGCCCTCCGCCTGGGCGGTCGCCAAGCGCGACGCGCCGCAGGTCGCCGAGCAGTGCTGGACGCACGGCTTCCCCAAGGGGCCGAATGGCCGCTTCGCGCCGTTCGTGCCGTTCTTCTGGGGCATCTGGAACTTCAGCAAGAACCAGCCGGCGGCCAAGAGCCTCTTGATGCATCTCTCGCAGCCGTCGTCGATCGAGAAGATGGTGGTGGCATCGGGTGGCTACGATCTGCCGTCGTTCGAGAAGCTGACCACGCTCAAGGTGTGGGCCGAGGCGGAGCCGCCCAAGGGCACGCTCTTCCACTATCCCAACCCGTACAACCACCAGGTCCTGTCGACCGCCGGCGCGCCGGCGCCGCACAAGATCGCCGAGCAGATCAACACCGCGACCCTGATGTGCCAGATGGCGGTCCGCCACTACACCGGCGAGCCGATGGAGAAGGTGCTGACCTGGGCCGAAGGCGAGGTCGAAGGGTATATGAGGACTTAGGCGGTTCGCTTGCGAACCGCCAGCGGCGTGTAGCGCTGCAGGCCCGAAGGGCCGAAAGGGCGCTGTCTGACAGCGCCTAGCGGGCGCCGCACGGCTCGGACGTGAGTGACGCCGCGCCGACAACGTGGCAATTACCACAGCCTCCTCGACGGCCACTGCCTAGTGTCAGGGCAGGGTAATAGAGGAGGTCGCGATGAGCGATCAGTCTCTTCTTGTCATCATGGCGGCGATTGCGTTGACCTTCGAGATCCTGGCCATCCAGCGCCTGGCGCCGGTGATCTGGGGGCACGACGACGTGCAGGTCGTGTCGCTCTGCGCCGCCAGCCCGGACGGTGGTTGCAATCTCGGCAAGCCGCTACCGTCGTTCCCGACCAGTCCTTAAAATCGGCGGCATGCCGAAGCCGATGTACAGCGGCCTGCTGGCCGCCTGTCTTGCTGTCTGCGCGCTGCCCGCCGTCGCCGGCGCCCAGTCGCTCGACAAGCTGCGTTACGACGCAGCCCTCGCCACCGCGCGCGACTACGCGGCCGACCAGACGCTGATCAACTACTGCCTGCGCGGCCTGGGTCAGAACGGGCCCTACCTTTACATCTGGGTGCACGACAATCTCGAGCGGGCGATGCAGTCGTTAAAATCCGCCGGCGGCGATCCCGCTCAGGTCGAGGGGCTCGCCCGGCTGGTCATGACCAACGTCCGCTTCTTCGCCGCCGCCGCCAAGGACGCGGCCCTCGAGCCGCAATGCGCCGCGCGCGAGGTCGAGAAGAACGTCGCCATGCTGACAGGCCTCAGCATGCCGCTGCATCTGCGCCCACCGTTCAAGAATTTCCCGCGCTAGGGAATTGGCGTGATCTGGCGGGAGCCGCCGCCGAACTTCTAATGACCAAAATAGGTCCCGCGAGGGGGCGGGAGTATAATCACTCATCCGTCAGAGTAGCGTTTTAGGCGGCGCGTTCATGAGTACCCAGAATCCCAGATGCCCTTTTCATTGGAACCTCCGGCAACGGCTGGAGCACTACTCGGTCCCCGATCCCAAAACCGAATGTATCGTATGGAGTGGCCGCTCGACCGTTAACGGCTACGGCATCCTGAATTGGGCGGGCCGACCCTGGCTCGCGCATCGCCTGGCCTGGACCGAAGTCCATGCGCCATCCCGTCCGGCATGAACGTGCTGCACCGCTGCGACGTGCGCGCCTGTATCAATCCCGACCACCTGTTCCTCGGCACTCACGCTGACAACATGCGCGACCTGCGGGAGAAGCAGCGACAACGCGCCCGCCTGGACCACGCGGCACTGGACGACATCCGGAGCGCGACGGGGTCGGTGCATGAGATCGCCGCCCGGCACGGCGTGTCCTACGGCCTGGTGTGCAAGATCAGGCACGAGCATCGGAGCCCTGACCGCCGCAGCAAGACCGACAAGCTGCTGGAGACGATGGAGCAGCTTCAGTCGACGCTGCAGGAGGTGTTGCGTGCGATCTCGGTGCAGAAGGCCGCTTAGGCGGTAGGCCCCGTTGCCGAGGCCACGGGCTTGTACCCCTTCGGCGCCTCCTGCATCAGCGCCAGCGTGTGGCCATCGGGATCGTTGAAGAACGCCATCCAGAGGTCGTGATCGTCCATGCGGGCGATCAGGTGCGGCGGGCCGGTGAAGGTGAGGCCGCGTTTGTTGAGCTCGGCAACGGAGAGCGCGATGTCGGCGCAGCGGAAGTAGATGCAGCCGCGGGGCATCAAGTCGGCCGGGTCTTTGACCTTTTCGAACAGCAGCCGCACCCCGGCGCAATCGAAGAAGGTGAGGTCGCCGAACCGGTAGAGCTTCCGCAAGCCGAGTATCCCGCCATAGAACGCTTCAGTGCGCTCGATGTCGCTGGATGGCAGGCTGATCTGGCCGATCTGGTTGAGGTTCAGGAGCAAGGCTGAGCCCATCAGCCCTTGACCATCACCTCGATCAGGCTCGGCCCGTCGGTCTTGGCGAGCGACTTCTTGAGCGCAGCCTCGAAGCCCGCGGCGGTGTCGACGCGCTCGGCGGAGACGCCGAAGCCCTTGGCCAGCGCGCAGGTGTCGATCGCTGGGTCCTTGAAGTCCATGCCGATCGGCTTGTCGTTGCCGTGGAACAGTTTTAGGCGGTTCTTCAGGATCTGGTAGCCGCCGTTGTTCAGGATCAGGAAGGTGAGCGGCAGGCGTTGGTTGGCCGCGGTCCACAGCGACTGGATCGAGTACATGGCGCTGCCGTCGCCGATGGTGGCGACCACGCGCCGGTGGGGCAGGGCGATCTGCACGCCGACCGCCGCGGCGATGCCCCAGCCGATGCCGCCGCTGACATTGCCGAAGAAACCCTTGGGATCGCGGTAGGAAAGATAGAACGGCAGCGCATAGGTCGAGGTGATGCCCTCGTCGACGATGACGCCGTCCTTGGGCAGCGCCTCGCACAGCTTGGCCATCACCCATTCCGACGGCAGCGGCTGGCCGGCCGCCGGCGTCGCCAGCGCCTTCAGCTTCTGGGCGCGCTGGGCGCTCCAGTTTTTCGTCGCGAGCTCGGCCAGCGATTTCTTGGCCTTCTCGGCCTGCGACGCGCCGCCCAGCTTCTTCAGCACTGGGACCAGCGCCTTCAGCGTCTCCTTGACGTTGGCGCGCAGCGCGATCTCGGCCGGGAAGTTCTTGCCCATCTCCCAGTCGCGCAGGCCGATCATCGCTACCTTGGTGGTCTCGGGCAGCGCCTCGACCTCGCTCCACACCGACATCTGCAGCACGTCGGAGCCGACGCACAGCATCAGGTCGTATTCGGAGAGGATCGACCGCACGCGTTTCTGGTCGCGGTTGAGCGCGCCCATGTAGGCTGCGTGCTCGGAGGGGAAGTGCGCGCCGTAGCCGACCGTCTGGTGCCATACCGGTGCACCGAGGGTGTCGGCGAGCTCGGCCGCCTCGGCGAAGGCATCGGCGCTGGCGATCTCGGTGCCGGCCAGGATCACCGGCTTCTTGGCCGACAGCAGGCGTTTGGCGAGATGTTCGAGCGCCGCGTCCGATGGGCGCACGTCGGTGTCGACGCGCGTCGGCTCGCCAAGATCGATGGCGGCCTCGTTGTTTAAGATGTCGCCGGGCAGCGAGATGAATACTGGGCCGGTCGGCGCGGTGGTGGCGACCTTGGCGGCGCGGCGCAGAATTCTCGGCAGGTCTTCGATGCGGTTGACCTCGACTGCCCATTTCACAACGGGAGTCGCGATCGGCACAAGAGGCGCGTAGAGCAGCGGCTCGGTCAGGCCGTGGCCCTGCTCCTGCTGGCCCGCCGTCACGATCATCGGCGTGCCCGACATCAGCGAGGTGTAGATCGAGCCGATGGCGTTGCCGAGGCCGGGCGCGACATGGACGTTGCATGACACCAGCTTGCCCGAGGCGCGGGCATAGCCGTCGGCCATGGCGATCACCACCGCTTCTTGGAGGCCCAGCACGTAGCCCATCTCCGGCGCCGAGGAGAGCGCATGCATAATCGGCAGCTCGGTGGTGCCGGGATTGCCGAACATCTTGACCACGCCCTCGTCGCTCAGCACGCGCAGGAAAGCGTCGCGGCCGGTGATGGTGTTGGTAACGCGGGCGTCGGGCATCGTTGGTTCCTCCCAGAAGGGGCGCAGGCTAGCATAGGTCATGGAGAATCGAGCCCTCGCGGAGCGGATCGAACGCCTGCCGTGCTGGCAGGGCAGGGTTGCGCTGGAGCCGCTGAAGGGTGGGCTGACCAACATCTCCTTTGTCGCCACCGACGGCAGCGAAAAATATGTCGTGCGCTGCGGCGACGACATTCCGGTGCATCACGTCTTCCGCGAGCGCGAGCGGGCGGCCTCGCGCGCCGCCCATGCGGCCGGCCTGTCGCCCGAGGTGGTCCATGTCGAAGCCGGCATCACGGTGATGCGCTTCATCGACGGCCGCACCTTCGACGAGGCGGACATGCGCGCCAACATCCCGGCGATCGTCGAGCTGCTGAAGACCTGCCATCGCGAGGTCGGCCGGCACCTCAAGGGGCCGGCCAACGCCTTCTGGGTGTTCCATGTCATCCGCGACTATGTGCGCCTGATCGGCGCCGACCCGAAGTATCTGGCGCTGGCCGACGAGCTCGAACGCCGGCAGGTGCCGTTGCCGGTCGTGTTCGGTCACCACGATCTCCTGCCCGGCAATTTCATGCATGACGGCAAGCGGCTGTGGCTGATCGACTGGGAATATGGCGCGTTCGGCACGGCGATGTTCGATCTGGCCAACCTCTCGTCGAACGGCAGTTTTGGCACAGCGGAGGACAAGGCGCTGCTCGATGCCTATTTCGACGGTAAGGTTACCGCCGAGGTGCAGGCCGCCTTTGAAGCGATGAAGGCGGCGAGCCTGCTGCGCGAGGCACTGTGGGCCATGGTGTCCGACGTGCATCTCAAGACACCCGGCGTCGACTACCAGGCGCATGCGCGGGAGTACTTCCAGCGGCTCGATCGCCTGGTGGCGTGAAACCCTAGCCCTTGTCGATGAAGCCGCCAGGCTTGGCCTCGTGCGGGATCGACCAGCCGAAATAGACCTCGGCGTCATGGACCTGGCCGGCGCGTATGGTCAGGACCTCGGTGTTGCGGAAGCGGCCGCCTTGCGTCGAGTGCCCTTCGTAGGTGACGACGACTTCATCGCCCGCCGCGACGACGCGCACGAAATCGAAAGCGCTGATGCGTTCGCTGTTGGGCCAGCAGCGCTGGAAGAACGTCGCCCGGTCGAGCCGATTGTCCAGCGGGCTGGTGAAATGAAAGTCCTCGGCCAACAGCTTTTCGACGGTCGCGCGGTCCTTGGCGGCGAAGGCGCAGTACATCGTTCGAGCGATCTCGGCGTTGTTCATCGGGTACCTCCGGGGCTTAGGGAGAAAATGATCGAGCGGCCGCGACGTTCCCGCGCGCGGCGTGAGAAAAGCCACAGAAGCGCGGCCGTGACCTGAGCAAGAGTGACGACGACCTCGTTGGGGGGAAGCGCGTGAGCCGGCTCTCGTCCGTGACGATCTTGGAGGCGGAGATGGACAATCACGCTGAAGACCAGGAATTCGGGAAAACCCGCGCAATTTCAAAATTGGATTGGCCGACACCGGAAATGCTCGCCGCGGCGCATCGCGCCCGGGCGAAGGCGCTGAAGGAAATGGTGGTGGCACTGTTCCGCTGGCTCAACACTTTGCTCGCCGGGCACCAGCCGGTCGCGCGGGAAGCCAAGGTGCGGATCGGGCGCAGGCGCTGAGGCCCGCCATGGAAAGCGAGTGGAAACCAGTCATCGTCTGGTTCTGTCTCGGCCTGTTCGCGCTGGCCGAGTTCGGCAATGTCCAGATGGGCAGCGAGATCCGGCGGATGTGCGCGCTGGTCGGCGATCCGGTGACGCGTCCGAAAACCGCCGCCGAGGAGATCGGCGCCATCTGCGCCAACCGGGTGCCCGACGACGCCTATATGGCGCGGCTCGAGGCCCGGTACCACGCGAGCCGGCACTAGCCCGACATAAGGGGCTGGCAGCGGCCCGGCTCTTGCATGGCAGGGCTCCAACAGGAGCCGAACCATGAAGAAATGCCTGTCCGTTGCCCTCATTTTCGTTCTCGGAGCGTTGTCGCCGGCGATGGCGCAGGAGAAGGTCCTGCGCATCGCCATGACCGCGTCGGACATCCCGACCACGACCGGCATGCCCAACAACGGCTTCGAGGGCATGCGCTTCCTGGGCTTTCCGGTGTTCCAGGGCCTGATCGGCTTCGACCTCACGACCACCGGCCCGGTCAAGCTGCTGCCGCACCTCGCCGAGAAGTGGGAGCAGGATCCTGGCGACAAGAAGGTGTGGATCTTCCACCTGCGCAAGGGCGTGAAGTTCCACGACGGCACCGACTTCAACGCCGATGCCGTACTGTGGAACCTCGAGCGCTTCTTCAACAAGGACGCGCCGCAGTTCGAGCCGCCGGCCGCCGGCATCACCCGCGCCCGCCTGCCGCTGCTGGTGAGCTGGAAGAAGATCGACGACTACACGGTGTCGATGACCACCTCGGTGGCGGCGTCGTTCTTCACCTGGATGGTGCCGTATCTCCTCTTCACCTCGCCGGCCTCGTTCGAGAAGGGCGGCAAGGACTGGGGCAAGGTGGCGGCGATGGGTGCGGCCGGCACCGGTCCGTTCAAGATCACCAACGTGGTGCAGCGCCAGTCGGTGACGCTGGTACGCAACGATGACTATTGGGACGCGGGCCACAAGGCCAAGGCCGACAAGGTGATCCTGATGCCGATTCCCGAGGCCAACACGCGGCTCGCCGCGCTGCGCTCGGGCCAGGTCGACTGGGTCGAGGTGCCGCCGCCCGACGGCATCCCCTCGCTGAAGCAGGCGGGCTTCGTGATCTCGACCGGCTCCTATCCGCATGTCTGGCCGTGGCTTTTGAACATGGCGGCCAAAGACAGCCCGCTGAAGGACGTCCGCGTGCGCCAGGCGCTGAACTACTGCATCGACCGCAACGCCATCGTGGCTCTCTTGAACGGCACGGCCGAGCCGTCGGTCGGCTGGCTGAAGCCAGGCGATCCCGCGTTCGGCAACCCCGCGAACCGCTACACGTTCGATCCCGCCAAGGGCAAGAAGCTGCTGGCCGAGGCGGGATTTGGGCCCGCGAAGCCGCTCAGCTTCAAGGTCATGATCTCGACCGGCGGTTCGGGCCAGATGCTGCCCTTGCCGATGAACGAGGCGCTGCAGGAGAACCTCAAAACCGCCTGCAACGTCGACGTGAAGGTCGAGGCGACGGAATGGCAAACGCTTCTCACCGTGCTGCGCTCGACGCCGGACGCGCCGCAGCTCAACGGCGCCATGGCGCTCAACGTCTCCTCGCCGTCGAGCGACGCCGGCGCAATGTACCGCTACTTCGCCAAGGTCAACTTCACGCCCAACGGCTTCAATTTCGAGCAGTGGGTCGACGATCAGTGGGAGGAGGCGTTCGCCAAGCTCGCCGACGC
>Ga0306921_10008808_pt1 | contig 10671 bp, 7 predicted proteins | sample sta12Cox44000080_FD_203760 | JGI IMG/M metagenome (GOLD analysis project Ga0306921, IMG submission 203760) | Lab enrichment of tropical soil microbial communities from Luquillo Experimental Forest, Puerto Rico - statoxic.12C.oxic.44.000.080 (v2)... | ecosystem: Environmental > Terrestrial > Soil...
TCACTCCGACACAGCACGTGCGCTTCAGTTATTTCGACGATGACGTCCGGGGGACGAGAATCCTGAATCAGGCTCTCGCGTGGGGTGACTACACCTTCAGGGTCGGCGGGCAGGTGACTGCAGAGACCGAGTTTCGTGTGTACGAGCTGGGTTATGAATGGGCTTTCCTGCGCCGACCGAACTACGAGATCGTGGCCATGGCGGGCATACATCTCGTCGATCTGACATTCAAGCTGTCCGGCAACGCATCGCTCACCGTCGACACTCCGACCGGGCCCGTCGAGCAGGCTGCGGCCTTTACGACCAGGTCAAATTCGGTGCCCGCGCCGCTACCAGTCTTCGGGTTTCGAGGGGACTGGGCGGTTTCCCCGCATGTGTATCTCGACGCCTCCGGCCAGATGTTCTCGCTCAGTTACCAGGGCATCAACGGAAATTGGTCCGTTCTGCGGGCCGGAGCGACCTGGATGTTCAGCAAGCACTTCGGCATCGGCCTCGGATATGAGCGCTTCGTGGTGCACGCAGACGTGGGCAAGGCGGACTTCAGCGGTCGCTTGAACTTTGGCTATCAAGGTTTGCTGATCTACCTCAGAGCCGGGCTTTAGAGGGACTTGATGCTCAGCCAATGACCACGCGTCGCCGAAAGTGCGGCGGCGCGGTCAAATCGCTGTACGGCAAATCGCATCGAAGGAAGAGTGATCCCGAGCGCCCTTTTTCGACGTCAGATACAGATCCTTCGTACCCTGTGATGCCGCCAAGTGCCGATCCGTGCGCGATCGCGATCAGTTACACAACAAATCGATCTTCCGCGAAGCGAGATCGATCGCCTCAGGCGTCGTCGCGTTCACCAATTCTTCCTTGGCGGCCTCGCAGCGCGCGGCGGCAGCCTCGGTGACGGGCTGCACCGCTTGAACGGCTTGCGCGTTGTCTCTCGCGCAAAAAGCGGACGGCTCGCGCCGAATATTCGCGGTTTGGCCAACCCGCTCGATGGCAACGCAGTCTCCGGGGCGAATCTCGCGCTGATCAGAAATGATGCGAGTCATAGAGCCATCGATCAGCGCCACGGTATAGGCAAATCCAGTGCGATTGCCTTGCGCGGCCGCAGTAACGGCGCCGCCAGCGGCTGCACCCAGGATGGCATTGCGCGCTGCCCGACTACCGCCCCGCGGGGATGCCACCAGCCCAATAGTCCCACCGACCAATGCGCCGGTGGCCGCATCCGATTGCAATGCGACTTGCTCGACGTTGCGGACGATGCCGAATTGAATGGTGGATCCCTGGCCGACACGCTGCGCTTCGCTGGTGGCTACCGCAGCGAGAAAGATAATCCAGGTTAGGTACCGAAGAGTATTGGACATGTTGTACTCCCGACGAGTCTCGCGGGTGGACTCATGCGGCATCGCGGCGAATGGGGCGTGCCAAAGAGTCGCAATTGTCGGATCCGGTTTAGTTTGAGCAATGGGCCTTTGGTCTTAGCGTGCAGCTTCGCCCACGGCAGCGCTCTCGGCCGAAGTGCCTAGCGGAGCCTCCGGCGTCCAAAGGCACGACCGAACGGCAGGCATTGGCCGGACTCGCCCATACGAGTCATCCGGATGAGTGACCGCTCTCGACTCGAACGCGCGCCTTAGATGATTCCCAGCCGCGCCCACCAATCCTGGGCGGCAGGCAAACACGCGCAAACGCCAGGAGCAAGAGATGGCAACTCGGCGAGCTCGTGCACGTAGCGGAATGCTCTCCGTGGCCGGCCGAGCGATGAAACTTGCCACGGCAAAGGAGTGAAACAAACCAACAAACGTTGGATTTGTCCGTTGTTTCGGCCTCTGCCCCCGGCAGTTATGCATTGCGAGCAAGGGCTTAGGTGCGCCAACTTGCTCGGCCTGTGAAATATTTATTCCACGATGGCTTGATATTTCACAGCAGATGTTGGATCGGTGCGCCCAAGTTCTTGATTTGATGGTGGCCAGGGGCGGAATCGAACCACCGACACGCGGATTTTCAGTCCAGTCCTCAAAACCGCTCAACCCCTTGATCGACCGGTGACTTTCCTCAGAGATTTGTGAAATATTTTGTGGGCTCACATACCGATAAGACCCTGATTTTCGTAGATACGGCAAAGTAATATTTCACATCCCATGATCGGCTCGAGTTTCTGCTCAGTTCCGCCAGAAATTCGAACTGGTCTCGCTGCTTGCCTTCCTAGCCATCTGCAACGGGGCGGCGGTGATCAACACTCCGTTTCCCTAATAGTCTAATAGTCGAACCATTGATTGATTGCTAGATTGCTAGGATTCGAACATTCGAACTCTAGACCTCCTGGTTCGTAGTTGGACCGTTGAATCGAGGGCCTGTGATTTTATTGACTAATTCCGCGTGGCGCCCGTTGCACAATATGGACACTGGGGGAGTTCAAAAGTGTCTCTAGAATCCGCCCCTCAGGTAGATCAGTAGGCCCTGATAGCCCCAGTTCAGCCGGCCGTTGAAGCTCCCCTTGCCCACGTCCACGTGTGTAGCGAAGCGGTTATAGCCGATGCCCAGGCCGAAGTGCTCGCTGAACATCCAGGTCGCTCCGGCTCGGAGATCCGACCAATTACCAGCGATACCTTGATAGCTGAGCGAGAAGATTTGCGCGGAAGCGTCGAGATACACGTGTGGCGACACCGCCCAGTCGCCCCGAAAGCCAAAGACCGGTAACGGCGCCGGTACGGAATGCGACGAAGACGTAAACATCGTCGGCTGCTGCACAGGCCCGGTGGGGGTGTCGACAGTGAGCGAAGCGTCGCCCGAGAGCTTCAATGTCAGATCGTCGAGGTGTATGCCCGCAACGGCCGCGATCTCGTAGTTGGGCCGGCGCAGAAATGCGAATTCATATGTCAGCTCGTACACCCGGAACTTGGTCTCTGCGGTCACCTGGCCGCCCGCCTTGAAGGTGTAATCTCCCCACGCGAGATCCTGATCTATTGTTCGTGTTCGCCCGATGTCATTGCTAAAATAACTGAATCTCACATGTTGTGTCGGAGTGATGCGCCACAATACCTCGCCGCGCCAGCGCGTCTGGTTGGCATCGGTCCCGAACTGCTTGTCAAAATTGATCGTCTGATCACTCGTGTTCGCGCTACCGAGCAGGCTCCCGTTGATCGTCGAACTCACTACGAATCCGCCGACAGCGATGACGAAGCGGTCATTGAGTAAGTCTTCGGTCGGGGAATCCGCGCGCGCCGGAGCTGCCGCTGATAGAGCCAGGAGACCCCCGATAAGGCTTGCCTGGAACAGGGATTTCTGTCGACTTGCCGCGCTGCTGCCGCTCCTGCACTGCCGTTGTTGGTGCGCGACGTAGGCATCGCTCGACATCAGAGACGTGGTTGACAGTTTCATCAAACCGCTCCGCTACCAGCGAAACGTTGCACCGACCAACGGACCCGCGATGGTCAGGTCCTTGAGGCTGTTGGAATCGAATCGGAAATAGATATATCGATAGAGTAAGCTGACCTGACCCCAATGAAACTGGTACGCAAGGCCGATGGTGCCCTGCCAGGTGAATTGCGCGCCGCCGGTGCCGATATCGATGTAGTAGGGCATCCTCCAGCCGCCGTCGCCCTGTACCTGACCCTTCACTCCTACGATTGCATCGACGATGCTGTTAGTGATCTCGACGTTACCGGAGCGCGCGGCCTCTGGGAGGGTCCCGATCGAACCTGTGAAGTTCCACTCCAGTCGCTCCTTCAGATAGAGGTACCGCGCACCTGCGATCACATCCAGGGCACCGTCCCCCTGACCGAGCACGCGATATTCACCCACCGCATTCACGATCCAGCTCTTCATATCAATACTGACATCAGAGGTCGTGCCGGCGGGAATCCCGGTGCCGCCGATGGTGAAATCATGGATGTTGGTATTGCGCCGACCGATATCCAGATACAGCACGTCGGTGAAGAACCCCCAGCGCCCTCTGTGAGCGTCGAAGGCTCCCATGAAGGTCATCTTGAGGTGATCAATGAGGTCAGACTGATTAAGAGTGAAGCTCCCGCCAATCGGAGCCACAGGAAAATAGGCCGTGCCGGAGATCGCCGGCAGGTACCCGTAGACGCTAGCCGCGAACTGCCAGGATTCGGGCTCTGTGGTTTGGGCGTCTGCCTTCGGAGCTGCCGCAGCCAGTGCGATAAGGCAGATCGTAAGTACCGGTGGGCGCGACCGCGATCTGGACCGAGCGTTTTTCATGCGCAGCCGCCGCAAATGCCGATCAGATCACTCGAAAGCGGTCATGCACTGGCAACGGACCCTTCTGACTCTTCTGACCCTGGCAAGGCTGTTGAAGTTGTGCTTTGCACGCTTGGCCAACCTAGCGATTTGCCTCATGATCGCTGGGCATCCGCCTGAGTGGAGACGCTCACCACAAGGGCCATCATGACGACGAGTGCCGTCACTTTCATACATTCCCCCTTCGACGGTCGGTCATCGCATATTACATACGCCGACAGAAGTGGGGCCAGTGCGTGCGCTTTTAGCATCTTCATGTGAAAAGCCGAAGCGAAAGCGGCCGCTGAGCGGTAGTGGGTCCGACGAACCATCTTGCAGTGCCGAGTCATTGCGGACACAACCTTGAGCTTGCCCGGGTGTATCTATCCCGTGTCCGATGGCGCTAGCCAAGATCGCAGGATTGAGTCCACGGCACCGGCTGGACGGCCTCTCTTGGCAAGCAGCTGCAGTTTGTTGCCGACACGGCGGCCGATCTCTTTGCGATTGGCTTCATTCATGCTGCCTTTCAGGTTCAGCAGTGTGAGATCGTAGTCGCGGCGCGTGTCCTCAGCCTGAGTGACGATGGCGATGCGCAAACCCAGAGGCTCGTTAGTGTCGCGCGTCTGCATTTCCATGTTGCGCTACAAGCGCGAGATATCCTCGGCGACGAGCACGTCAAACTCGCCTCGCGCTGCGGCCGTGAGCATCGCCAGGTACCCTGCCCTGCGCGGCGCTCGGTGGGGAGTACTGCGCGAAATTGCGGCAGTCGCCAGGAACGCCCTTTCCTCAGCACGGTTCGTACGGTTCCTGCTGCCCAATGCCGAAGGAACGACAGGCTCGAAGCGAAGTCCATCGTTTTCTCCAAGTGACGGGAGAAAAAGGCCCCTTCTTCCGAGATGCAGCGCGCCAGACGGGGGCTGTCCGAAGAGAATTGCGCCGCTTGAAAACGCGGTTCGAAGAAGGGGCCATAAGCCTTTGTGCACGCCCCGCGACCCAGACGCATTGCTGGACGGCGTATTGTTGATCTGTGCCGCAATTTGCACTTGCAAGCTCTGGAACGATAACTCACGGTCGCCGTGGCGCGGCAGGCTCAACGTCGGGTCCGAATACGTCCGCGCATCCGTAAGCGAGAGGTTGAGCTCAACATCGAGGATAAATTGGGAGTCGCCCTGTGCGCGGAAAATGCGGCTGTAGACTGTCTGCAACAGTCGGTCAGCCGCCCACGAGGACACGATGTCGCGGCAATTGTCTGCTCGGGAGCCCGGGTACCGCTGCCTGTTGATCTGCCTCGTCATGGCGCTCGCGGCGGGTGTAGTGGCATCGCAAGAGATCAGCGCACCGAATTCGCAGGCCGGGCCTCAAGGCGCCCGGGCTGAGCGTCAAGAGGCTCCGCCCGACGCGACCGCAAAGCGACCGCGCATCGCGCTCGCGCTGGCCGGCGGCGGGGCACGGGGTGGTGCGCACATCGGAGTACTGAAGGTCCTCGAGGAGTTGCACGTTCCCATCGATTGCATCGCGGGAACCAGCATGGGAGCGCTGGTCGGCGGAGGTTACGCCTCCGGGATGCCCGCGGCGGATATCGAGCAGTTCGTCACGCATGTGGATTGGAAGTCCGTGGTCGGCGGTGTCGGCAGCCGCCAGTTCGAGCCCGCCGAGCAGAAGCGCTTCAACGCAGCCAGCGGCTCGGTGGAGTTGGGCCTGAAGGACGGAAAGATCATTCCCCCAAGCGGACTCATCGCATCGAGCCGCATCGAGGACGTGCTGCGCGCCTATGTGGCCAGGGCCCGCACCGTCGCAGATTTCGACCGACTCCCCATACCCTACCGGGCGGTCGCAACCGACATGCTGACGGGGGAGATGGTGGTGCTCGATCACGGCGACATCGCGATGGCCATGCGGGCGAGCATGGCGATCCCCGGGGCGTTCGCCCCGGTCATCACTGACCAGTACGTCCTTTCGGACGGCTACGTCGTGCGCAACCTGCCGATCGACGTGGCACGCAACCTGTGCGGCGGCGTCGTAATCGCCGTGAACCTCGCCAAGCAGAACGCGACGCGCGAGCAACTGGTCGGCCCGGCGAGCCTGATCTCGCGCAGCAGCGACATCATGTCCGAAGCCAACGAGCTCGTGCAGCTGCAGACGCTGACCGACCGAGATATTCGTATCGATGTCGATCTGGGGCAATTCAGTGCCTCGGATTTCGAGCGTACGGCGGAGACCATACCGCTCGGCGAGAAGGCTGCCCGGGCCATGGCTGGCAAGCTTGCGACGCTGTCCGTGTCGCCTGCGGAATACGCCGCATGGCGGAGCAGTGTGACGGTAAGTCAGAACCTCCAAATCAAGGTTGCGGACGTCCAGATCCGAGGCCTCAAATACGTGAATCCGGAGTACCTGCGCACGCTGCTTCGAGTCCGTGCCGGCGACACGGTCGACGTTGCAGCGATCAGTCACGATGCCGCCCGGCTCGCCGCGCTCGATGATCTGGACAGCGTCGAGTACCGCTTCGAAGGCAACCCGGATAATCCGGTACTCGTGTGGGAGCCCCGGGAGAGGCAGATCGGTCCGGACGTGCTGCGTCCGAGCATGGGGATCTACTTTGCCGGAGCCGGCGAACTGCGTTTCGTGCTCGAGGCGCAGTATGTGCGCCGCTGGCTGAATCAATACGGGGGTCAGTGGCGCAACCGGGTGCAGCTCGGCACCTCAACGTCCTTTACCACCAGCCTCTATCAGCCTCTCAAGACTGCCCAGACCTTCTTTGTCGAACCCGGGGCGCTCGCCGGGCGCTCCATCGAAGACATCTATAACGACTACCGGCGCGTCGCACAGTATTTCTTCATCGACTACGGCGGCCGGGTGGATGTCGGTGTCAACCTCGGATCGAACAGCCAGCTCCGGGCCGGCTACTGGGCAGATCAGCGCCGTGTCGAAGTCGACACGGGTATCTCGCTGCTGCCGACCGGTAAGAACACCGACGCGGGCCTCAGCGCCTCGGGGTTTTTCGACAACCGCGATGCCTCGACCTTCGCAAGCCGGGGCACGGCGGCGCAAATCCAGTACTTCCGCTCCGATACCGGCCTCGGCGCGGAGCGCAGCTGGGAGACGCTCGAGGCGGCGGCGCGCCAGGTGTTCGTGGCTGGTGTGACGACGCTGTCGCTCACAGCGGCCGGTGGGTCGAATCTCGGCAGCGCACTACCGCCGGACCGCGCATTCTCACTCGGGGGGCCGCAGAGTTTCCCCGGCTACTCGCCCGGGGAGGTACGCGCCGGCAAGTATTGGACCGTGCAGGGCAATTTTCTCTGGCGAATCGCCGACATTCTGCCGATCCTCAATCAGGCCCTGTACGGCGGGTTGGGGGTGGAGGGTGGTCACGTTTACGAACGTGTCGACCCGGTGGCCGACGGTAGCCTGTATGGAATCTCGGTTTACATCGGCGGGCGCACCCCCGTTGGCACCGTGACGCTGGGAGCGGGCAAGACGACCGGATCGTGGGCGAGCTGGATCACGCTCGGAACTCCGGTCGGCTTCGGGTCGATTCTCGACAATCCAATATTCCGCTGAGCGCCACCATCGCTTGATGACGTCAGGGAGGCTTTCCGACTCCGGCGGGGTACCAAAGTGCTATTTCGAATTCCCGTTCCCAACTTACAGTCATAGCCTGACCCCAGCGCCCGCGCTTGGCGCAGCGGCGAGGGATCGGAGCTCAACTCACTCGCGAGTAACCCGCCGAGCGTGGGTGTCACTGATGACCGAGGCCTTGACGATCGGCGATGTTCGCTGCGCAAGGCATCCGGGGTCAGTTCGGCCAATTCCGGGCGCTCGCCGAGGGTAATTAGGCTGCCCGGTCGCAGACGTCCATTTCCGATCGACACCGGCTTTAGCGGACCAAGTGAGCGCCAGCGAGGGTGGACTGCCCGAATAAGCAAAGTTTTTGAGACTTTTTGGGATGATTCAGTGCCCAATTTTCTTCGGTGGCGAGTGCGCTCCGCCCGGCCGTCGATCCCTCCCGGCGCCCGCATCTCGAGTGCTCACAGCCGTGGAAGTCTCCCCTTCCGAACCTTGCATCTGGATGAACCTTGTCGGCGCGAAACCGCTCCCTGCGGCTTCGACGACTGAGGCTATTCGCAGCAACAGCTCCTCACGCAACTCGAGGAACCGGTTGAAATCCGCAGTGAGCACGTAGGCGAAGACTTCCAGCTCGATGGCTTCGGCGCCGAAGTTAACCAAGCGAATGCGGGAACTCGCGGGCTCGAGATTTGAGCTCTCGTCAAGGACCTTTCGGATGCCGCCCAGGATGCACGTCAATTGCTCGACGCTCGTACCGTACCGAAGCCTCAAGGTGCTCTGCGCCAGTATCTTTTCGCGCGTGGCAAAGTTCTCGATCCCGGACTGTGCCAAAGCACCCGCCGGTATCGACACGAGCGTACGGTCCAGCGTCCGCAGCCGCACCGAGCGTAGTGTGATGTCCTCAACCACTCCGACCCGATTCGAGATGCTGCAGAAGTCCCCGATGGCAAGCGCCTTGTCGCTCAGCAGAAGGATGCCACCCAGCAGATTTTCCACTGTCCGCTGTGCACCAAGCGCCAGAGCGATTCCTCCGATACCGAGACCTGCGAGTGCCGTCTTGGTGTTCACACCGACGATCGCGAGTATTGCGAACACGGCTACCAGAAACACGAGCGCCCTCAGCAATCGCTCACCGAGCAACACCAGGGACTCAGTACCCGTGCGGTCCTTTTCCATGAGGAGGCGCCGCGTGCGCCTGAGCCGTAGCGTCAAGAACTTACGCAGCACCCAGGCAAGTGCGATGACATCCAGCACGAGGGCGACACGCGCGTAAGTGACTCGGGACGTCAGCGTGAATCCTAGCGAACGCATCCGTAACAGCATCCATATCAGCTGGATGCTCAGCGTCAAAAAAATGATGAGTGGCAAGCGCATGCCGGCGTACCACGCGTTGATGCTGCGTAGGCGAGAGGGTTCACGCACGGTTGCTCTGATGAGCCTGATGGCGATACTGAATGTCAGAACCAGCAATGCGAATGGAATGAGAAGCGTTACTACGAGCACAATCCAGTGCGCCACCGAGAGTCCGAAGACGTCGTGGCTGAGGAGTGCCTTTGGCATCCAGCGCTCGATCCAGCTCTGTTCCGTCGAGCTCTGTGCCAGCGAGCGGCTCCACGAGGGAACCTCTGCCAGCGTCTGAGAGGAAATCAGCCAAATGGGGCCGGCCTGTGGGTCAGTCACGCGCACTAGCGTGATGTCCGCCGTCCTATCTCCCATGACGAGTGGGCCGACGCGCTCGCGATTCGTTGGCAGCCCTTCGTTCAGCGTCCCATCGGGTGAGTCGCTGACCTTCGCGAGGGGCACCTTCAGATAACGATCGATGAGATTCCTGAGATCCCGGGCTGAATCTAGAGCCTGTTGACTCTCGCCTGCGGTCACTTCTAGGTATCGCACGGCAGAGGCGTCGTTCTTCTCCACGGCCCGCAAGAACCCCATGAGGGTCCCCCGGGGTGTACTGCGTCCGAGTGGATCTGTGGCCGGCTGAGCAGACGATTCGCTCTTCTGGGCAGGCTCACTCTTCTGGGCCTGGGTACCCGGGATCTGTGCGGCTATCGGTTGGGCGAGCGCACTCAGCAGCAGCGCCGTCCAGACCCACCGGCAAACTTCTGCCAGCGACATGGGCCGCACGAATAGCTCGCGAATGCGACGATGGGGATTCAGTAGTTTCAGCTTCCGCATCTTCGGCACGGGCCTGATAGACGGGGAGAGTGCAGCCAGCCGCCTACTGGCACACTCCCCCCGGGTCCCTCAACTCCAGCCAGGAGTACCCGAAGGCTAACGTTCTTTACTCTTTAGCCGAGCCGTCGCTCACGAGCGCGAAGTGTTCTGATTCGGCTGCGCCGGGTTGCGCATAGAGTCCAAAGCGGCTCTCCGGCACCCAGATCATTACTTTGTTGCCCTCTTTCACTGCGGATGCCGCTTTAACGTTCTTGTTTTCCAAGGTCAGGGTCGCGTCAGGGGTGTATGCAAAGGTCATCGGCTTGCCTGTGTGCTCCCCTGACTTGTTGAGGAAGTCCACGGTCATGTGACCGTCCTTGTTTTGCTTCACCTCTGCGTCGAAGCGCACCCACTTCTCTCCGTTTACAACTTTAGCTTCTTGACAGGCGGAGCCTGCGTCCGGGAACTTCGTCAAGAACTCTTTACCGTAGCTGATGTCCTTGGTGCAGTTCAGCTGTTCTTGTGCAACACCCGCCAGAGGAATTCCAATTAGGATAGCGGTAGCTAACTTGACAGTAGTTTTCATGATGTCCTTCCTTTCATTGCCACGCTCTTACGCGGCGTAAATCCACACCTGCCCAGCCGTCAGGTACTCCCAACCGGCTTGAACGAGAACTTCTGACCGCCCACCGTGGCTTGGACCATCGCCCCGCCTTTCAC
>Ga0306921_10008812_pt1 | contig 10671 bp, 10 predicted proteins | sample sta12Cox44000080_FD_203760 | JGI IMG/M metagenome (GOLD analysis project Ga0306921, IMG submission 203760) | Lab enrichment of tropical soil microbial communities from Luquillo Experimental Forest, Puerto Rico - statoxic.12C.oxic.44.000.080 (v2)... | ecosystem: Environmental > Terrestrial >...
AAACATTCCGCAGATCAAACAGAAGCTGCAAACGCTGGTAGATGTCGGTCTCGGATACATTCACCTGGGGCAGTCGGCGGTGACGCTGTCGGGTGGCGAGGCGCAGCGCATCAAACTGGCGCGCGAACTCAGCAAGCGACAGACAGGTAAGACACTCTATCTGCTGGACGAACCGACTACCGGACTGCACTTCGATGACGTGAGCAAGCTGCTGGAAGTGCTGCACCGACTCACGGACCTGGGCAACAGCATCATCATTATTGAGCACAACATGGACGTGATCCGGAATGCGGATTGGATTATCGACCTGGGGCCCGAGGGCGGCGAGGACGGCGGACGAATCGTGGCGCAAGGCACCCCGGAGCAGGTAGCACGGACGAAGAGATCTTATACGGGGCAGGCACTCGCCAAACTGCTGCTGGGCGCATCCAGGTTACTGAATAGTGGTTAGTGGTCAGAAAAACCGTTCAGACGCCTCAGCACAGTGGGTGCATTCCGGAAATGAGCGCCGTAGGTGCTGCACCAAGCATCGAATGGGACGAGTGGGTAACAAAGACCCCCACACATCCCAAAACAAGGAATACGTGGCCCACCCTAAAACCAGTTCGCTGAGGTTGACAAGTTTTCGATGATGGCCGATCCAGAACGAGAGCCGCTTGAATCAACTGTGCCGCTGTCAGCGGAGATTCTGCCGCCAGTTCGCGAGCCAGTCGAGGTTCGGCCCCTACTTGTTACGGAAGCACCTTCCCAGGCGGCTGGGAATATTTTTCCGCCGTGGTCGGGCTGGGACGTGGCGGCAGTGCTCTGCTTCACCCTGGCGGCGGTGTTCCTGTTCAGCATGGTCGCGCTCGGGGTGGCACATGTTCTGACCAGCAAACAGCACGTTTCGTGGACGGACCTGGCCTCGAACCCGCTCGTCGTCATCGGATCGCAGATTTTCGCATATCCGATTGTCATGCTCTTCATGATGACACTGGTGCGAAACAAAACACACGAGCGGTTCTGGCCGGCGATTCGATGGAACTGGCCCGGGCCGGCGATGCTGCGCTTCCTGATTGCCGGCGTTGCGTTTGCGTTTACCGTGGAGTTTGCCTCGCGGTGGCTGCCGATTCCAAAGTCGCTACCCGTGGACCGTTTCTTCACTGACACACACGGAGCCTATCTGATGGCGGCGTTTGGCATAACCCTGGCTCCATTGCTGGAAGAGCTGTTCTTTCGCGGCATGTTGTATCCGGTGTTGCGGCAAAGCGTGGGAGTTGGGCTGGGAATCGTGCTCACCGCCATTGCGTTTGCGTTTATTCATGGGGCACAACTGGGGTACGCGTGGGCGCCGTTGCTTAGCATTTTCGTTGTGGGGATCATGTTCACAGTGGTAAGGGAGAAGACGAACTCAGTGGCGGCGTCGTTTCTTATGCACTGCGGTTACAACCTGGCGCTGTTTGCCACGCTTTGGGTGGGTAGCGATCATTTCCGGCACCTGGAGCTGGCGCTGAAGTGAAGTGTTATCGTTGAGGTTATGGCCGATGCGCGCGCAAATTTGCTGAGGATGCTGGCACAGAAGTCTTTCCACCTGGGAAATTTCAAGCTGTCAAGCGGCGCGACCAGCGACTATTACATCGATTGCCGGCTGACGACGCTGGACGCGGCAGGAGCGGTAGCGACAGGTGACGCGGTACTGGCCGAGATTCGCCGACAAGGTTGGCCAGCCGATGCCATTGGCGGGCTGACGATGGGTGCTGACCCTATCGTGGTTGCGACGTCGGTGATCAGCGCGCAGCAGGGTGTGCCGATTAACGGCTTCCTCGTTCGCAAGGCAGAAAAGACACACGGAACTGGACAACGCATCGAAGGATTCCGCGAAAAGGGCGCGCGCGTCGTGATTCTGGATGACGTATGCACGACGGGTGCATCGACCATTCAGGCGATTGACGCAGCGCGCGAATTCGGATTTGAGATCAGCGGCGTGCTGTGCCTGGTGGAACGCCAGGAAGCGGGCGGTCGCGCAAACGTGGAGAAAGCGGCGGCGCCGGCGCCCTTTGTGGCGCTATTTACCGCCAATGACGTGCGCGCCGAGCATTTGAAATCTCTCGTAACGAAATAAAAGATGATCAAAACCCTGGAGTGGACAGAGGCGGGAGTACGCTTTATCGATCAGACGAAGCTGCCGACGGAAGAGGTCTACGTCACCTGCAAGGACTATAAGGAAGTCGCTAATGCTATCCGCACCATGATTGTGCGCGGAGCACCGGCGATCGGTGTGGCTGCGGCTATGGGAGTTGCGATCGGCGCGCAGCGATCGAAGGCGACGACTGCGACTGAACTGGAACGCCAGCTTGACGTGGTCTGCAACGCGATAGCGGAAACGCGGCCCACGGCAGTTAATCTGTTCTGGGCGATTCGCCGCATGCGGGAGAAGTTCGATGAACTGCGTTCGTTGCCCGTGGAAAGAATCAAAACCGAACTCGTAGCCGAAGCGCAGCGGATGCACGTGGAAGATATCGCTGCAAACGAAGCCATGGGCCGGCATGGCGCGGTGCTCCTGCCGAACAGCGGAGGAATCCTGACACACTGCAACGCGGGCGCGCTGGCAACTGCGGGTTACGGAACGGCACTTGGTGTAATCCGCGCTGCGGTCGAGTCTGGGAAGAAGCTACATGTGTTCGCCGACGAGACGCGGCCCTTTCTGCAGGGATCGCGTCTGACAGCGTGGGAGCTGATGAAGGATGGCATTCCAACGACGGTGATTGCTGACAATATGGCAGGTGCGATGATGCGCCAGGGCAAGATCGACGCCGTCGTTGTCGGTGCTGATCGCATCGCTGCCAATGGCGATGTCGCCAACAAGATCGGCACGTATACCGTCGCGGTGCTGGCCAAGGAGCATGGGATTCCGTTCTACGTGGCGGCTCCCACCTCGACAGTGGACCTGAACACGCCGGACGGTAGCAAGATTCCGATTGAACAGCGGGCCTCGACCGAGGTCACGCATCTCGCCGGGAAACAGATTGCACCTGACGCTGTGCGGGTGGAGAACCCTGCGTTCGATGTGACTCCCAGCAAGTATGTCGCAGCAATCATTACGGAGCGCGGCGTGGCACGAGCTCCATACGAAGAGTCGCTGGCTGGAGTCGTGACCGGAAAAGTCGCGATGTAGCTGCTATTGCGGCTGCGGGCGCGGGACCGCCGGCAGACCGGGCGGCGCTCCCTGTTGCTGATTTGCCGGATTCAGCTGCTGCTGCATCTGCTGCTGCTGTTGCTGCATACGTTGCAGTTCCTGAAGCATTTGCTCAGGAGTGCGGCCAGCGGGATTGTTGGCGTCCGGCGTCAAGTTTTCACCCCCGGGGAGTGTCGCCTGGTTCGGTGCCGGCTGATTTTCGACTTCCGGCTCACTGGCCTGCTGATAATCCTCTTCTGGCGGCGGCTCGACTGCCTGCGTTGGCTGCGGCGGGAGAGGCGTGTTCTGCGCAGTTGTTGCGACGTATGCGGCTGAGGTCCCGCCGGTGCTGGCCATAAGTATGACCTTCTGGACCGAGCCAGGTCTATTCGCCTCGCCCAAGATTACGTAATTAAACTTTGAGCCATTGAGGAGGCTGGCGAGGACGTCCTTTGGCTGGGCGGGACCGAGGGTAGCGACTACCCGTTCGTTTCCCGCTCCCGGAGGTATCTCGACGGATGCACCGGTCTGCGCTTGCACGGAACGCAGCACCTGCGAAAGCGTCGCGTTGCGCGAGTTGATAGCGAGCTGTCCGTTCTTGTAAGTCACTTGCGGGGGCGTCGGCGCCTGCTGCTCAAGTGTCGGTGGCGGAGGCGGAGCCTCCGCCACCTCGGAAACTGGCTCGGACTTCTTCGCGTGTGACTTGGATTTTTGCGCCGTTGTGGATCCAGATACCACGGGACTGCGCTGCGCACCTTGTGGAGGCAGTGGCGCCTGTGCCACGCACTTCGAAGCCGGCAACCCGCAGACGAATGTGAGGACCAGAACCAACCCGAGTTTTTCGCCGGGGCGTAGCATTGACTTTGGCGGGACGCCGATCATCCCAGGATGCTTAGTTTGTCATTGTAACCCGTAACGCGCGCAAGTGTTGCCGCACGCAGGCAGGTTTCGTACGATTCATCCTGAGAGTGAACTAAAATTGATGGTCCCAAGTTGGAAACATATACGGCCTGCTGTCACTCGAGTCGGGCTATCGCTGACGCTGCTGAGCGCGGGTCACGCGCAGGAGTGTTTCTCGGGAACGGAAATCGATGTGTCAACCGGCCGCGCGGTGGAGGCCGCCGCCCAGCAATACCTCAACATGTCTGCCCAGGGTGACGTAGCAGGACTGAAGGCGAACGCGCTGCCGGACGTCGCCGCGAACTTCGGTGGCATTGAATCGGCAGTCATTTCAGACAAGCAGTACTTTGCGGAAGGCAAGCCGGGCGAAAGGCGGATCTTCGTCCTGGACGCAGCCAGCTCGAAGACCACGTGGCAGCGGGCTGACTTCTACTGCGGCATCTACAACTCTCCCGACCGCGTTGGATTTGCCATCCCGAATCTGGCTCCGGGCCGCTATGCGATCACGATCGCCAAGGTCACGGGAAAGGACCCGGTGACGCTGACGTTGATTCTAGCGGATGAGGGGAAGAATTCCTGGAAGCTGGCAGGATATTACGTTCGCCGGAATTCAATCGGGGAGCACGACGGACAGTGGTTTCTGAGTAAAGCGCGCGAGTTCAAGGCCAAGGGACAGTCGCTGAATGCATGGTTTTACTATCTGACAGCGTGGGACTTGCTGGCGCCTGTGGATTTCATGAGTACGCCACAACTGGACAAAATCACCGATGAGATTCAAGCCTCACGGCCGACAGACTTGCCCAGCGCCAGCGCCCCGCTGCAGTTGAATGCCGGCGGAAAACTATTCAAGGTCGACGAGTTGGCAGCAGTCACGGTGGGTCCGGAGTTCGACCTGCGCGTGAAGTACCAAACGCCCGACGCAGGCAATCCTACGTTAGCATCAGAACTGAATGCGGCGATGATGAAGGCGCTGCTGGCGAAGTATCCCGAGCTTCGCGATGGGTTTGTTACGCTCATCGCGCGCGCTACGGACAACGCCGGACACACTTACGGAACACTGACGCCGATGAAGGATGTCAAGTGATCCGGGCCACATCGGCGACTGTCGAGGACTTTGTTTGAATCGTGATCACCGCATTTGTGGGCCCTTAACTCAGCGGTAGAGCGCCATCTTCACACCCGTCCGTAAGAAGCAATTGATTGATTTCAAGGCAACTCGGGGACTGCCAAGTAACCCAAATCACCGCAAAAAATACAGATTTAACGGGAGCCGACTCGGGAGTTTTTTGAGGAGTTTTTGGCGCGATATCTACTGAGGAATGGCACTCACCATTTCGAAGGTTTCCTATACCGCTAGCCTGGAGTCATGCCCCAATCTGGGGCAGTTTTGGAATCTAGTGCGGGCGCCAAGTTGTCAGTTGCAAGACTATCACCACTCGCGGACGCATCTGGCCCTGTCCAAGGATGGGGCCGAGGCACGGGCCATTCGCGCGGCAAGGTCATAGCTATTCTGCAAGTCGGCGGCTCGCATCGTCGCTACGAACGCCGAGTTGCGTAAGGCTCGGCCGCCGAGCCGGTGGTGGGAGCCTGGGATGGCACGGCGTATCCGCAATTGTGGTCTAACTTAATGTGGTCGTAGCAAGGTTGAAAGTAGTAAAGAAAAAACTCTAAGCAAGAGCAAAATCACAGGCACAAGAAATAAGCGGCCCACTGCGTGCAATTTGGCCACGCCTGAACCACCCGTCGACTGCTTTGTGTGGTGATTAGGCCAAACTGCTGGCATCCGCGCAAAGCGGAGGCCCGGATCTCATGACGGGACGAATCGTAGCTCGCCCGGAGAATCATCAGTGTTCTGCAGCTTACCTCGATGGGGGTTGCCGGACCGCTAGGGAGCTCACGTCCAGCCGTCGCCTGGCGCGACTCATCACGTCGGAGATCACACCGACCTCTGCACCGGTGTTGGAACTTGAGCCGGGCACTGGTGTGTTTACTCGGGCTCTGCTGAGCCGTGGACTCCGCGAAGACCAACTGATTCTGGTGGAGTGCGATCCGCACCTCGCACGCCGACTCGAGCGCGACTATCCGGACGCCTGGATCGTAAACGTCGATGCGGCTCGGCTGCGCCAGATCAACATCGTGGACGGTGATCCAGTGGGAGCAGTTCTGAGCGGGTTGCCGCTTCTGTCGATGTCGATGCGCGATCGCATGGCGATTTTGCAGTTTGCCTTCCGGCACCTTCGTCCCACTGGTTCGTACTATCAGCTCACGTACGGACCCCGGTGCCCTGTGCCGCGGCCGGTCCTCGAGCGGATGGGCCTCAAGGCTGTGCGTATGGGCTCGACATGGCTGAACCCTCTTCCGGCGACGGTGTACCGGATTCGGGCACGAAGGAAACAACACCAGAGCTAGTCGTAACCATGGGTCTCCAAAGCGCAATCTCGGGCCGACGACGCGCGACACAGCACGCACGATCGATCCACCAAAGCAGGGCAGAAAATGGAAAAAGCGAGCCGACTTACCGACGGACTGAGCATCTTTAGACTCCAACCCAGCAATCCGCGGTGGAGGAATTAGATTTCCCAACCGAACAGGCCTGCAGAGAGAGTCTGGCTCTACGACATGAAGCAGATCCGGTCTCTATGTTTGAAGAGATCGTGGGGACTTCTCCAGCGTTGCAAGCTGCGCTTTCAGGGGTAATTAAAGTAGCCCCCACAGATTCGACGGTTCTGATCACTGGGGAAACGGGAACAGGAAAGGAGTTGATCGCACGTGCCATTCACAAGAGATCTCAACGATCACACTGGCGATTTGTCGATATCAACTGCGCAGCTCTGCCCCCATCGTTGACTCTCTCTGAGCTGTTCGGTCACGAACGAGGAGCTTTCACCGGAGCCACGGAGCGCCGGCTGGGCCGGTTTGAGCTGGCAAGTGGCGGCACCATCTTTCTGGATGAAGTCGGTGAACTGCCGCCGGGCACTCAGGTTGCCCTGCTCAGAGTGCTGCAGGAGCGCGAATTTGAACGAGTCGGAGGCACTCGGCCGGTGCAGGTAGACGTGCGCGTGATTGCGGCAACCAATTGTAACCTGGAGGTGGCAGTTGCCAACATGACATTTCGCTCGGACCTTTATTACCGGTTGAACGTGTTTCCAATACAAGTTCCACCCCTACGTGCGCGCAAAGACGACCTCTTGTTACTGCTGGAATACTTCATTCGTCGCTTTGGCAAGAAGCTGGGGAAGAAGTTTTCGAAGATCGACAGGCAGACTCTGGAACTCTTTCAATCCTATGAGTGGCCGGGTAATATCCGCGAACTGCAGAATGTTGTCGAGTCGTCTTCTATTCTCTGTTCTGGTGATGGGTTTTCGGTAGATGAACTCTGGGTAGACATGAATTGTCTGCGAACCGGCTCGCGAGAGCCAATTCTCAAAGGGCGCCATTCCTGAATCACAGCGAACGCGGGTGACCCCATCATGTGCCGGATGAAATGAATCCAAACAGGCCGCATCAAGCGACGCGATACTTACCCCTAAGCAGACAGGGCGTCCCGCTGGAAAACAGGTCGGTCCACCTCTGTAGTCTGGCCTTGCAATTAAGAACCGAAAGCGCTTGCTCGTCGGTAGTCCGGTGCTCCTGGGATGGACTTATAATTACCGGCACTTGTTCGGCAGTTTGCGCTGGAGCATCCATCGTCGTCTTAAGGGCCATCGCTTGCCATTAGAACCGCGTGCGCGAACGCGCTCCATTAGCGGGCTTGCATTTCGAAACGCGCTGGCGCTCGCCCTCATGTTGAGTCTCTCGACTCTCAACGTTGTGGGACAACAGGACACCAATACCAGCCATCTTCCCGACACGCCCTCTGCAACAAAAACGAAGAAGCCACAATCGGATGTGGTCAATCTGCTGGCCGGCAAATCGAGAGTGCTTCCTAACCTGGCGGTAAACACCCGGCCAATGACGGACAAAGAGAAGTTTCTGCTGGCCATTTACAACGCATTGTCTCCAGTGACCGTGATCGGCTCGGCCGCTGGCGCCGGCATCAGTCAAGCTCGTAACACGAGAAAAGGATACGGGCAAGGTGCGGAGGGCTACTTCAAGCGCTGGGGCGCGGCCATGGCATTCGCGTCGTCCAATCAGCTGATTGGTACCTATGCCGTCGCATCAATGCTGCACGAAGATCCTCGCTACTTTGTTAAGGATTCCGGAAAATTGCGAGAGTCGGTGCGCTATGCCGTGAGCCGCGTTTTCATTTGCCGAAAGGACGATGGCGGCGCCACCACTAACTGGGCGGGCATTCTCGGACCATTGGGCGCGGCGGGTCTTGCGAACGTGTACCTGCCACCCGACTCCCAGGGCGTAGGCGACACCTTTAGAAATTGGGGTATTTCGTTAGCGTTCGCGGCAGGAACGAACATATTTCGCGAGTACTGGCCACACATCAACAAGAAGCTGAAGCTGAAGAACTTAGATGTCGATTCCGGGCCGGGAACGGTAGAGCCGAAGAAAACACCCCCGGCGACGAATTCCCAGAGCCCTTAGCAGCGGTGATAGCTGGTAGCGCCTTACAGAGAAACCTCAACGTTAAGTAATTCTTCACTGTGAATGTGCAGCCGCGGCTGGCAGAAGCCCGTGAAGCCGCACCAGTTCGAACGGGTGCGGTGCCAGCGTTCGCACTTCATCTATGTGCTGCGGACGCGGTAGTGCATGCCACACGATAATCACCGCGGATACTTACGGGCTAAGATGTCAGGCCGCCCCCGCTTAGGACAACGGCGTCACTCGGCCCTAAACGCGAAGGACGATCCGAGAACAGTTGCAGCTTGCGGGTGAAGCAAACCGGCTCACGCTGTTGAAGATTGCTTACGACGTTAGGACGTTAGACAGGCCTGACGAGAAGTAGCGTCTGATCGTACGCTGCTTCCCTTCATTCGAGAGGGGCTGGAAATGCGGCGAGAAGGCGACCGTTGACACAGGAATCGAAGCCGCGTTGGCAGAGTGTAAAGGACGAGTATCGGGACCCTCAGCCGCGGCGCCAAACTGGGCATCCCACCTTCCACTCTGGAATCGAAGATCCGAGCGCTCAGATGGACAAGCGCTGTTTCCTCTAACTTCATCCCAAATTAACGTTCACGCAAAGAGGCCTCTCAGTCCTTTCGCGAATTCTCGCGAACTCGCGAAGTTTCGCGACTGCAGGCTCTACATGCCTCCTGATTCTAAATGACTTGGAATTGGCATCCGTCTTGCCTTATCCGCTGGTAAGGGAATGTTCTCCAGAAGGGACCATGACTCTGAAGATTGTGAGATCGGCGGAGGATGGTTTGGTGGTGTTTACGCTGAGCGGCCGAATCGAACTGGAACATGTTGGCGCGTTGGAGAACCTTGTCGATTTTGCGGCGGCAAAAAACAGCGTGGTTCTTGACTTGAATGAAGTTCGCCTGGTGGACCGCGAGGCCGTTCAATTTCTCGCACGCTGCGAAGCCGAAGGCGTCGCACTCGACCATTGCCCGCCCTACATTCGCGAGTGGATTGAGAAGGAGCGACCACAATAAGCGATCGAGAAAACAACCTGATGAGAAAAAACAAACGAGAGGGAGTGAAGACATCATGGACAGAATGTTGGTAGTGGTTTTTGACAACGAGAGCAACGCTTACGAGGGGAAGAAGGCACTTGTGCACCTGGACAACGAAGGCAGCATCAGCGTGTACGGTTACGCGGTAGTTACTAAGAACGCGGACGGTACGGCATCAGTCAAGCAAGGCGACGACGCCGGTCCACTCGGGACCTTGGTCGGAACCTCGCTTGGAAGCCTGATCGGTTTGTTGGGCGGTCCGGCCGGTGTTGCTATGGGAGCGGCGGCAGGAATGGGTGCTGGCTCAGCCGTCGACCTCGACAACGCGAGGATTGGCGACGATTTCATCGATGATGTTACCAAACAGTTGCTACCCAAAAAAGTAGCGCTGGTAGCCGAGATTGAAGAGGACTGGACGACACCCGTGGACACCCGCATGGAGGCGATTGGGGGCACAGTCTATCGTCGGGCACTGTCGGACGTAAACCACCACGTGAATCAAGAGGACGTGGCCGCAATGAAGGCCGACATGGCTCAACTCAAGGCAGAGCATGCGCAGGCCCGCGCGGACCGAAAGGCCAAGCTGGAAACGAAGATCAACCAGCTTGATTCGAAGATTCAGGGCCAGTTGCAGAAAGCCAAGGAAAAGCGCCAGGCTGCCGAGCTTGAAGCCCAAGCCAAAGCCAAGATACTCAAAGCCAAGGCTGCAGCCGCGGTAGGCGCGACTCGGTGAGACGGTAAGGTCGGCAACAGGCAAGACCGTGAACCAAGTCAATTCGCGAGGTAGCCAAACCTCGCCACAGAAGATTTGCGCTCAATCAACGAGCAGGCAAACAACTAACTAGGGAGAAAGAATATGGCACAACTGATAGTCGTAGGGTTCAAGAAAGACATGTACCGCGCTTCAGAGGTACTTAACCAGCTAAATATGGATGATGAGTGGGTGGTCGATCTTCACGACGCAGTCGCTGTCTATCGCGACTACAACGGCAAGCTGCGTGTCGATCAGAGCTACCAGATGACCACTGGCGAAGGCGCAGGATGGGGTGG
>Ga0306921_10008814_pt1 | contig 10670 bp, 9 predicted proteins | sample sta12Cox44000080_FD_203760 | JGI IMG/M metagenome (GOLD analysis project Ga0306921, IMG submission 203760) | Lab enrichment of tropical soil microbial communities from Luquillo Experimental Forest, Puerto Rico - statoxic.12C.oxic.44.000.080 (v2)... | ecosystem: Environmental > Terrestrial > Soil...
GTTCTCCCTTCGTACGGCTTGATTGAGGGCGATACCATTTACGCCATTTCCGGCCATCCATGGGCGCACTGGTCGCGGGATGCTGGCACGCTTCGGTTGCGCGAGGCCCGGCTGCTTGCGCCGGTCGAACCTTCGAAGATTGTGGCCGTCGGCCGCAACTATGCCGCGCACGCAGCGGAGATGGGCAACGAAGTTCCCAGGGAGCCGCTGATCTTCTTTAAGCCACCATCGGCCATCGTAGGACCCGAGGAGCCGATCGTGCTCACTCGATATTCGAAGCATGTGGAGCATGAATGCGAACTCGGCGTGGTCATCGGCAAGCGCTGCTCTGGTCTGGACGATGCGGTTGATCCTTTGGCGTATGTTCTTGGTTACACCTGCCTGAACGACGTCTCAGCGCGCGACCTGCAAAAAAGCGACGTGCAGTTTGCGCGCGCAAAAGGTTTCGATTCGTTCTGTCCGGTTGGCCCGCACATTGAAACCGAGCTCGACCCTCGCGATGTCCTGGTCGAAACGCGCGTGAACGGGCAGCTCCGCCAATCGGGTAGCACCTCTTTGATGACCTATCCGGTCTCCTATCTGGTTCGCTGGATCTCGCGCATGATGACCCTGATGCCCGGCGACCTCGTCGCTACCGGCACGCCCTCTGGTGTTGGCCCTATCGCACCGGGTGACTCGGTAGACGTCTCGGTCTCCGGCATTGGCGTGTTGCACAATCCGGTGCATGCCCCGGCTTCCTGACTTCGCACCGCCTGCCTGCATTCGGTAAGATAAACCTGGGGGAGGAAGAACACCCCGCGGTGATTGCGCTCGGCCTGCGGGACGATTCGCTTCCTTTCGGAAATTCCCACATCTCTTTGCGCGAGGGGTTAGGCGTTGAAAGAGTTACTTGCGGACTGGAAATTGTTGTTGGCCATCGGCGGTGGCAGCGTCGCCGCCGTTGCGTTGATTACTTATGCGTTTGCGCGTCCTGCGGCGGATCCCGAAATAGAAGAGCGCAAGCGTCGCCTGCATTTGAACTTGATTGGTCGCATCGCCGAAGGCCAAGTGGTCGAGCTGGCACAGCATCCCGCGCCGCCTGCCGAGGCGCGCCGCGGCCTGCTCGGCACGCGCGCGCGTCCGTTGCACGACAGCGGGCCGCGCAGCCTGGTCTCCTATAGTTACTCGATCTCCGGTGTCACCTATCACACCGCACAGGACATCACCGGTCTGGAAAGCCAGGTGCGCGTCGAACGCCTGGTGACCGGTTATCCCACCAGTGTGAAATACGATCCCGCGAATCCGAGCGATTCCATCGTCGTCGCCGACGATTGGTCTGGCCTCCGGTAGTCCGCCAAACAGGCGCCTGAAGCGCGAAACAATCCAGGCCATTGCGTCAGTACCGGGAATCGCCGTTCCGGCGGCTCCCAGCGCTTTTTGCTTTGCAAAGGGATGGGTTATCCTTTGTCTGGCTAGAGTCCCGTCCATGAAACAAGTCATTCTTTCCATTCTGACAACGCTGCTGATCGTGGCCACCACACTGAGCGCCATGGTCATTCTGGTGCGGGCGACGCTCTATGTTACCGCCATTGAGTCTCCCTTGCCCCGCGCAGGTGCAATCGTCGCGGAAATTCTGCTCGGCGTTGTGTTGCTCCTCGGTACGGTTTGGCTGGCCACGCATGTGGCGGTGAAGATTTTTGCTCCGAAGGACGATGCGCCCGAGGGAGGGCCTCTTGGCTGAAAAAAATCATATTACCTGGGAATCCAGTTCGAATGCCGACCGCACGGAGCAGTTGCGTCGCATCTCGGCCGAAGCGGAAGCTGGCGGCGGCCCGGAACGCCGCGAACGCGAACACAAGGCCGGCAAGCTTTCCGCGCGCGAACGCATGGAATTGCTACTCGATGAAGGTACGTTCGAGGAGCTCGATAAGTTTGTCCGCCACCGCTGTGTGGATTTTGGCTCCGAAGAGCTTCGTCCGGCAGGCGACGGTTTCGTCACTGGTTTCGGCCGCATCGAAGGCCGGCTCGTCTATGTCTTCGCGCAGGACTTTACCGTCTTCGGCGGGTCGCTTTCGGAAACTAACGCGCAAAAAATCGTGAAAATTATGGACCTGGCGATGCGCAACGGCGCCCCGATCATCGGCCTGAACGATTCCGGCGGCGCGCGCATCCAGGAAGGAGTGGCGTCCCTGGCGGGCTACGCGGATATTTTTCTCCGCAACACGCTGGCCAGCGGCGTAATCCCGCAAATCAGCGCCATTATGGGCCCCTGCGCGGGCGGCGCGGTTTATTCTCCCGCGATCACCGATTTTGTCCTGATGACCCGCGACACTTCCTACATGTTCGTCACCGGCCCGGACGTGATCAAAACCGTCACTCACGAGGAGGTGACCAAGCAGGAATTGGGCGGAGCCATGACACACAACTCCACAAGCGGCGTAGCTCACTTCGTGTCGCGCGACGATGCCGATTGCCTCGCCATGATCCGCGAGTTGATCGGCTTCTTGCCTTCCAACAATCTGGAGGATCCGCCGCGCCGGCTCTGTAACGACCCCGCCGATCGTCTCGAGGAATCGCTTAATTCCATTGTTCCCGAAGATCCGCTAAGGCCTTACGACATCAAGGATGTCATCCACACCCTGGTAGATGATGGCTATTTCTTCGAAGTGCACGAACATTACGCCAAGAACATCGTCGTGGGTTTTGCGCGGTTCGACGGGCGGCCAGTCGGCATTGTCGCAAATCAGCCTGCTTTCCTTGCGGGCACCCTCGACATCAATGCGTCAGTCAAAGGCGCGCGCTTCGTGCGTTTCTGCGACGCGTTCAACATTCCACTGGTCACGTTTGAGGACGTTCCCGGCTTCCTCCCCGGGACACAGCAGGAATACGGCGGCATCATCCGCCACGGGGCAAAGCTCCTTTTTGCTTTCGCCGAGGCCACCGTGCCCAAAATTACCGTCATTACCCGCAAGGCCTATGGCGGCGCCTACTGTGTCATGGCCTCCAAGCACATTCGCACCGATGCCAACTTTGCTTGGCCCACGGCCGAAATCGCGGTGATGGGTCCTGAGGGCGCTGTGGACATCGTCTACAAGCGCGAGCTCAGCAACGCTCCGGAATCCGAACGAGCTGCGTTACGAACGGAAAAGATCGCCGAATTCCGCCACCGCTTTGCCAATCCATTTGTCGCCGCCGAGCGCGGCTATATTGACGCGGTCATCGTGCCGGCGACCACCCGGTCACACATCATCACCTCACTGCGTGCCCTTGAAAACAAACGCGACGCGAACCCTAAGAAGAAGCACGCGAACATTCCCCTCTAAGCATGTTGGCCGGCGTAGATGGGTGCAAAGGAGGACCGACAAAACCGGCTTAGACATGGAAATCTGGCACTGATCTACTTCAACAAATATTCCTTCCAGAACTCAATGGCCGCGAGAAACTCATAGTCCTGGTTGCCCTTCTTTTGAAAGCCATGCCCTTCATCGTTCGCCATCATGTACCATACCGGTGTTCCTTGTTTCTTGAGCGCCGCAACAATCTGGTCGCTCTCGCTCACCGGCACGCGCGGATCATTCTTTCCCGCCACCACCATGATGGGTTTCTTGATCTTCTCAATGTTGTTCATCGGTGCGATGCGTTCCAGAAACTCGCGCATCTTCGGGTCGCGTTCGTCACCATATTCCACGCGCCGCAGGTCGCGCCGATAGCCCTCGGTGTGCTCCAGAAACGTCACCAGGTTCGACATCCCCACGACGTCAACCGAGCAGCGGATGCGATCGCTGTAGAACGTGGAAACGGCCAGCGTCATGTGGCCTCCGTAGCTGCCCCCGGTCACGCCAATCCGCGTGGCATCAAGTCCCGGCTGTGCGGCGATCCAATCAAACAGGGCATGGATATCCTTGTAGGAATCCTCGCGCAAGAATCCATTGTCCAGCTTCACAAACGTTTTTCCGTAACCGGTTGAACCACGCACATTCGGCAGGATGATGGCGATGCCCAACTCATTAAGAAAATAGTTATAGCGGCCTAGAAAGTCGGGGCGCGATTGGCCCTCCGGGCCACCGTGAATGTCAATGATGAGCGGCCGTTTGCCAGTGAATTTCGCCGGAGGTGTGTAGAGAAATCCCGAAATCATCTTCCCGTCGAAGCTCTTCCAGCGGACAAGCTCCGGCTCGCGAAAGCCGTCGGTCTTCACGGCGCTTTCGCTGGTCGTCCAGCGTTCGAGTTTCCTGGTATCAACCTCGAGCGAGTAGCAATCCCCCGGCGAAGACGCGGAGCTGATGATAAAGGCAAGTTCCCGGTTCTTGCGATGCCAGAGCAGGCCGCTCACCAGGCCAACGGGCATTTTTGGCACGGAAAGCTCGCGGCCCGTCGCAATGTCCATCAAATGCAACGCGCTGAGCCCGTCTTCATTGGTCAGAAATGCAATGGTTTTGCCGTCCCAGGAAAGCGCAAACTCATCCACATCCCAGGAAATGCTGGCAGTCAGCGTTTTGATCTGTTTGCTGGCCAGGTCCATGTAGCGCAACTGCTGAAACTCCGCACCGTCATCCGAGGTGAAATACAGACCCTTTCCATCGCGGCTGAATCGTGGGTTCCCGTAGGCGACCTTGGGGTCTCCGCGTCGCGGCGTAAGCTCGGTTTTCTCGCCCGTGGCCGTGTCAAAAAGCCACAAATAGGTCTCGTTGACCGAGATTCCTTCGAGCACCAGAATTTTTGTGTCGTCAGGCGACCAGTCTTGCGGTTCCCATCCCCCTCCCTTTAACGCCGCCACCATACGATCCGTTTTTGGATTGGCCGGATCCATGACCCACAAGTCGGTGTCCTGGCCGGTGCGCCGTGTCGAAGCGTAAACAATCCGGTCACCTCTGGTTGACCAGGGCCCCGGTATATTTCGCGATTTTCCGTCCGTCAGCAACGTCACATCCCCGGTAGCCATGTCGTAGCGGAACAGTTGATACCACTCGCCGCCGCCAACATCCTTGCGGAACACCATGTAGTCGCCATCGGTCGGATGGAAGCTGCCGCCGTATACCGGTTCGCCAAAAAACGTGAGTTGCTGGCGCACGCCGCCCGGCATTTTCACCACGTGCGCCTGAAATGTGTTGCCGAACCGTGTGCCGATGATCATTTCGCGCCGCACCGGGTGCCAGTCGGTTGGAAATGCCAAGCGGTTCTCGCTGTACCGCCCGGCAGTCTCCGCCAAGGCCATGGGTATCTTTGGCACATCCTGCGCTACGATTCCTTCGGGCGGCGGCACAAACTGCTCCTGCCCTCGACTGGCAATACCGCAGAGAAAAGTACCTAGAACGAGAACAAGAAGATTCCGTTTCATCGCGTCTCCCCCCGGGTTCCCACTATCAGCCACCCTTCATACACCCCGAACAATACGACACGCAAGCAGCTGTTCGACCTCGGACCTTTTCTGTCGCATGGTAAAATCCGTCAAGCCAGCAAACCGAATATGTTCGGAAAAATTCTAATTGCCAATCGCGGCGAAATTGCTGTCCGCATCCTGCGCGCCTGCCGCGAACTGGGCATCCAGACCGTCGCCGTCTACAGCGAGGTTGATCGCGCTTCTCTCCACGTGCGGCTCGCCGATGAAGCCTATGCCATTGGCCCTGCGCCCTCACGCGAAAGCTACCTGCGCATCGACAAGCTTTTGGACGTCGCCAAAAAAGCAGGTTGTGATGCGCTGCATCCCGGCTATGGCTTTCTGGCAGAAAACCCGGCACTCCCTCGCGCTTGTGCGGACGCAGGCATCACCTTCATCGGCCCTTCTGCCGAGGCCATGGAAGCGATGGGCTCGAAAACCGCCGGGAAGCAACTCGCGCGGCGCGCCGAAGTCCCCACGGTGCCGGGTACCAGCGAACCCATTGAGAATCCCGAACAAGCTCAGGCCCTCGCCCGCAGTATGGGCTATCCGATCCTGCTCAAGGCCATCGCGGGCGGGGGAGGAAAGGGCATGCGCATGGTGCCCACCGACACGGAATTTGCCTCTGCATGGCGCGACGCTGCCTCTGAAGCTATGAATGCCTTCGGAGATTCGCGTGTCTTCATCGAAAAATATCTGATCGGCCCGCGGCACATCGAAATCCAGATTTTCGCCGATGCACACGGCCGCTGTGTTTCACTCGGCGAACGCGAATGCTCGGTGCAGCGGCGCCACCAGAAGGTCGTTGAAGAAGCGCCATCCCCGGTTGTCACTCCGGATCTTCGCCGCAGGATGGGCGAAGCCGCGGTTCGCCTGGCTCGCGCCGGAGGCTACACCAACGCCGGGACGGTGGAATTTCTTGTCGACGCCGACCTCAATTTCTACTTTCTCGAGGTCAACACGCGCCTCCAGGTCGAGCATCCGGTCACCGAACAGGTTACCGGCCTTGACCTGGTAAAACTTCAGATCGCCATCGCCGCCAATCACCGGCTGCCGTTTGCCTGGGAGACCATCACTCCCCGCGGCCACGCCATGGAAGTGCGCCTCTACGCCGAAGACCCCGACAATAATTTCTTTCCTTCTCCCGGAAAAATCATCTCGCGTCACGCACCGACCGGACCCGGCATTCGCCTCGATGAAGGCGTCTATGAAGGCTGGACTGTGCCCACGGACTACGATCCACTGCTCAGCAAGCTGATCGCCTGGGGCAACAGCCGCGAAGAGACCATTTCGCGTCTTCGCCGCGCGCTCAACGAATACTCGATCACCGGCATCCGTACCAATGTCAGCTTGTTCCGCCGCATTCTAAGCGATCCCGAATTTCTTCGCGGGGAAATTCACACGAGGTGGCTCGATGAGCTGCTGGCTCGACCGCGTCCGCCGGCAACCCCTCCGCGCCCGGACATCGAACAGGCCGTCTTGATCGCCGCGGCTTTGTGGCACAGTGCGGCCCCTAGTGGCACAGCATCAACGAGCGCCGACACGCAGCCGGCCCCTTCCCGCTGGAAGATGGAAGGGCGCCGGCGGCAGATGGACCACATGCCATGAAATTCGAAATCGAACTTGGCAGCGCCGCAGGAAAAAAAAGACACGTCGTCGAAATCCATCGCGATGGCTACGCCTTCGAGGTTTCGATCGACGGCAAGCCGTTGGACGCCGACGCCGTTCAGCTGTCTCCGACGACCGTTTCTGTCCTTCTTGGCGGGCAATCGTTTGAGATCAATGCCTCGCCGGGCGCCGACGGCAAAATCAAGCTTCAGTGTGGTTCCCATGAATTTTCCGCCGAAGTGATTGACCCGCGCGCCCCGCGGGGGCGCAAGCACGGTGCACTGGAAATCGAGGGGCGTGCCGAGATCTGCGCTCCCATGCCTGGAAAAGTGGTGCGCTTGCTGGTAGCCGCTGGCGACGCGGTCGAAGCAGGCCAGGGGCTCGTCGTTGTCGAAGCCATGAAAATGCAGAATGAAATCCGCTCACCCAAGACCGGCAAAGTCGAACGTCTTCTCGCCAAAGAGGGGCAAAACGTCAACGCCGGAGAAGTCTTGGCCTGGGTCGACTAGCCTGCAGCGGCCGACCTTCCGGCGCACCTCGCTGAGACCCGAAATAATCGAGGAGAGCTCGACAGAAGGGAACTACTGTGTGTTGTTTGGCGTGGCGCTAGCCGGTGTTGGCGCTTTCACCGGCGGCAGCGTAGATTTAGCCGCATCGGGCAACTTGCCGGCAGCCTCGACGACTTGCTGCGCCAGGTAATTTATCACTTTCGCTTCATCGCGCGCCACGGCGAGATACGCTGACCGCAAAAGCTGTTCCTTGCGGTTCCGCAACGTGTCGCGAATGGTCTGCTGTACTTGCGGATCATTCACCCCGCGCTGGCCCGCTGCTTCCCGCGCCACCAGCTTCAGGATTCGAATGCTGTCTTTCAACTGCACCGGCGGACTCACCTGCCCTGGTTTCAGCCCCAGCACGGTCTTTTTCAGCAAAGGATCGGACTGGTTGAGCGCCGATTCAGGAATGTAGCCAAGGTCGCCGCCGTTCCCGGCCGTATTCACATCCTCGGAGTAATCCATCGCCAGTTGGGAGAAATCCGCGCCGCTGTTCAGCTTGTCGCTCAACATCTTGGCTTTGCGCTCTGCCTCGGCTGGATTGGTCGCGTCGTCGTTCTTGCGGTTGCGCACCTGCAATTCCTTGCGGGGAGTAATCACGATCTGCGAAATGCGGTACTGCGGCTCGGCCACATTAAACTGGTTGCGGTTGGTGTTGTAGAAGTCGGCGACGTCCTGATCCGTGATGGTGATCTTCGCCGCCACTTCACGGTTCAACAGCTTCTGGATGGAGAGCTGCCGCCGCAGGTCGCGCTTCAGGTCGTCAACCGACATTCCGCGCGCCTTCAACTGCCGCTGGAACTCGTCCTCGGTGAACGGACTCTTCAGCTCAGTGAACTTGTCTTCGACCTCGCCGTCGCTCGCCTCCAGATTCAACTTCTTCGCGCGTTCGAGCAGAATCTCGTTGTTGATCAGCTGGTCGGTGACGTTGAGCTTGAGAGAAAGCGCTTCTTCCTGCGAAGGCTCCTGCCCCTCGGGATTCACCTGCGACCGGTAATACTTCTCGATCTCATCCCGTTTGATCTCCGTGCCGTTCACAACCGCCCACACGTCCGGGGCGTGGTGTTCCGGACGATTACAACCGCCAAGCACGGAAAACACCAGTCCCGCCACCGGCAAAATCGTACCGGCGCGCCAGACCCTCGCCGTCTTGCTGGAGGTGCTTGGGGGGAGAATCAAAGCTTTGCTCAGGCCGCTTTCTTGACACGGCCCAAACGGATGCAAGCCGTGCAGACGCGAATCTGTTTGCTGACGCCCGAAACCACCGCGCGAACTTTCTTGATATTGGGGTTCCACCGGCGCCGCCGGGTATTGTTGGCGTGGCTCACCACGTTGCCATAGTGCGGCCCCTTGCCGCAGATTTCACACTTCAATGCCATAACGTTACCTGCACTCCAAAAGGTTGAAAAGCAAAGTCTTAATATTATCAGATGCACGCGCTTTCTCCAAGCATTTGGGGTTTCGGGAATCTAGAAAGTTTTCAGCGGTTTTGAAGCTGCCGTAAGCTCCATCCTGGCAGTTCCAGGCCTACGCCGCGGGCGCCTTTGCTATACTTTAACTTCGCATTCGCGACAGAAACTACACGTGAAATCTCTGCGCATCTCGATCGTCGAATACTTGAACACTGCGCCGTTGGTCGCTGGCTTCACGCACGGCCCGTCGAGCGGCAAGTTCGAGCTTTCCTTCACCGTCCCTTCGCAATGCGCCGAGGCGCTGCGCTCGGGCGCCGTTGACGTGGCCATCATCCCCGCCATCGAGTATCAGCGCATCCCGGACCTGGTGATCCTGCCCAACCTTTCTATCGCCTCGAAAAGGTCGGTTCGCAGCCTGCTCCTGATCTCAAAAAAGCCGCTTCACAAGGCCGCCCGCATCGCCCTCGACCGCAGTTCACGAAGCACGCAGGCGCTTACTCGCATCCTTTGCGAGAAGCACTGGCACATTGCGCCGGAATTCTTGGAAGCTGCGCCGGACTTGCCCGTCATGTTGCGCGAGGCCGACGCCGCTCTTTTGATCGGCGATCCCGCTTTGCGCCTGGCCATCGCTACCGACTCGCAATCGCGGCACGACGCTTCGGGGGAGCGCGTCTTACCTGCTTCCGCCGCCGGTCTCTCGGGCCCGGGACCGCTGTTCATTTACGATATCGTCGAAGAGTGGTTCGCCTTCGCCGGCCTTCCTGCCGTGCTCGCGGTTTGGGCCGCGCGCCGCGACGTTGTTACCCCGGAGCTAGTCCAGGATTTCCAAGACTCGCTCGCTTTCGGGCTGGAGCACCTGGATGCCATTGCCGCCAGAGCCGCCGCAACGATGCATCTGCCGGCCGCCGAATTGCGCCGTTACCTGGCCGAGAACATCGACTACCATCTCGATGAGGAAAATCTGCAAGGCCTGGTGCGCTACTATCGCTATGCTTCCGAGCTCGGCCTGATCACCGCATCGTTGCGCCCGATCGAAGTGGCCGCGCAGCCCCGGGAAGGGAATTTGTCCCGTGTCGGCGCCGATCTTTAAGGGTTCGGCGGGAATGGTGGAATCGCTCTAAGGAAAAAACAGTGGCCATCACCAAACAACAAGCCCTCGAAATGCTTCAGTCCGACGATCTTCTGGCCGTCGGCATGGCGGCGCATCAGATGCGTCTCGAGAAAAACGATCCGCGGATTGTTACCTATCAAATCGACCGCAACATCAACTACACGAATTTCTGTACCGAGTATTGCTCCTTCTGCGCCTTCTACCGCCCGCTCGGCGCAAAGGATGGTTACATCCTCCCGTTTGAAACCATCTACGCAAAAATCGACGAGATGCTCGAGCTCGGTGGCACCGGCGTGCTCCTTCAGGGCGGCCTGCACCCTGATCTGCAAATCGGCTACTACGAGAATCTTCTCCGCTCTTTGAAAAGTCGCTACCCGCAGGTTCATCTGCATTGCTTCTCCGCCCCTGAGATTCTCTGCATCGCCGAAGTCAGCGAGCTTTCCATTCGCGAGACCATCCAGTGCCTCATGGACGCCGGGCTGCAATCCATTCCCGGCGGCGGGGCGGAAATACTCGACGACGAGATTCGCGGCAAGATCGCCCGCCTCAAGTGCACCAGCGACGACTGGATCGAAGTCCACCGCACTGCGCATTCACTCGGCCAGCGCACTACGGCCACGATGATGTTCGGT
>Ga0306921_10008815_pt1 | contig 10669 bp, 8 predicted proteins | sample sta12Cox44000080_FD_203760 | JGI IMG/M metagenome (GOLD analysis project Ga0306921, IMG submission 203760) | Lab enrichment of tropical soil microbial communities from Luquillo Experimental Forest, Puerto Rico - statoxic.12C.oxic.44.000.080 (v2)... | ecosystem: Environmental > Terrestrial > Soil...
CAACCACATCAACCGCATCGGTTCCCAATCATACCGCGCCGGCCGCGGCGCCGTAAGGTTCTCGCACTGCCACGCGCGCAGGCGTCTCCCCGCTACTCGGGCTGACCCAACAGGCGGAAGATCTCCGAGAGTTGTGTGCTCATCGGTAGATTTAGGGTCTCTCCCGTCGGCAGCCGACGCAGGAACCATTTGTTGTAGAGCTCGAAAAGGCGCCGCTCGGCCGCAATTCGGGCAAAGGTGCGCTCGATGACGGCGGCGAAGGCCGGATCGTTGCGCCGATAGACGAGACCATAGGGATCATAGGACAGATACTCGCCCACAACCATCATGTCGCGTGCCTTCGGGTCGGTGGCAATGAAGCCGTAGAGCAGCACATCGTCGGTTGCAAACGCGTCGGCTTTTCCCGAGCTCAGGGTTTGCAGCGACTGCGCATGATCGGGCGCGGTGACAATCACGATCCCCAGCTTCTGCTTGTCGGACAAGGTGCGCAGCGCCACCTCGTTGGTGGTGCCCGCGGTCACCACCGCCGTTTTGCCCGCAAGGTCGCGATAGGAGCGCACGGGCGAGGTCTTCGGAACCATCAGCTTGGTCCCAGCGATGAAGAAGATCGGCGAGAACGCCACCTGCTCGCGCCGCTCGGCATTGGCCGTGGTCGAGCCGCATTCAAGATCGGCCTCGCCAGCGGCAACCTTCTGCAGGCGGTTCGCCGGCGTGACGGGGGCGAAATTGATTTTGATTTCCATGCCGTCGAGCTCGGTGGAGACGTCCTCCACGATCTCGCGGCAAAGATCGATGGAATAGCCGATCGGCTGCTTGATGCGATTGAGATAGGAGAACGGCAACGAGCTCTCGCGATAGCCCAGCGTGATGGCCCCACTCTGCTTCACCCGCTTGAGCGTTCCGGAAAGCACCTCGACATCGGAGGCTTCCTGTGCCGGCGCCGGGAGGCACGCAGCCGCGAGCCAAGCACAGAGCAGAGGCGCGAGGATGCGCGCCCGCGGCGCGCCCGGCCGTACCATTGGCCCGGCTTGCATCAGGCGACCTGCGGCTTGAGTACCGGCACTGGCACCGGCTCCTGCACCTTCTCGCCCTCCCACTTCGCCACGACCGCGGTCGCCAACGTGTTGCCGATGACGTTGGTCGCCGAGCGGCCCATATCGAGGAACTGATCGATGCCGATGATCAGCAACAGTCCGGCTTCGGGAATGTTGAAGCTCGCGAGCGTGGCGGCGATCACCACCAGCGAGGCGCGCGGCACTCCCGCCATGCCCTTGCTGGTGAGCATCAGGAGCAGCAGCATGGTGATCTGCTGCCCGAACGGCAGGACGATATTGTAGGCCTGCGCGATAAACAGCGTCGCGAACGTGCAATACATCATCGAGCCGTCGAGGTTGAAAGAATAGCCCATCGGCAGCACGAAGCTGATGATCTTCTTGCTGATCGGAAACTTCTCGAGCTGCTCCATGGTCTTGGGATAGGCGGCCTCGCTGCTGGCAGTCGAGAACGCCAGCAGGAACGGCTCGCGCACGAGATTGACGAGCCGGAACGCGTGATGACCGAAGATGAGAAACCCGACTGCGATCAGCAGGCACCAGAGGATCACCAGCCCGAAGTAGAATTCGAGCACGAACTTCCCGTAGGTCACGAGAATTCCAAGCCCCTGGGTGGTCACGATCGCGGCCATGGACGCGAACACCGCGATAGGAGCGAGCGCCATGATATAACCGGTGATCGACAGAATGACGTGGGAGAGCTCCTCGATCCCTTCCACCAGCTTGCGGGCGCGCTCGCCGAGCCCGGCGCAGGCAACCCCGAAGAACAGCGAGAACACCACTATCTGCAGGATCTCGTTGGTGGCCATCGCCTCCACGATCGAGCGCGGCACGAGATGGGCGACGAACTCCTTCATCGAGAGCGAAGTGACCTTGAGGTTGGTCGAGGCCTGCGCGTCCGGCAGCGGCAGGTTGAGGTTGTCGCCGGGGCGGAGCACGTTCACCAGGAGCATGCCGAGCAGGAGAGAGACCAGGGACGCGCCGACGAACCAGATCATCGCCTTGGCGCCGATGCGACCGACCGACTTGGTGTCGCCCATATGCGCCACGCCGACAACCAGCGTCGAGAACACGAGCGGCGCAATGATCATCTTGATCAGGCGCAGGAAGATGTCGGTGAACAGCGAGATGTAATCGGCAATGGACTTGGCGGTTGCCGGATCCGGCCACAGGATATGGCAGGCATAGCCGACGAGAATGCCGAGCACCATGCCGATGAGAATGATGGTGGTGAGCCTGGACCGCATGTGCCGCCTCCCCAGCCGCAATGTCGTGCTGGCGCGAGCTTAGCAGATGCGGCAGCCGGGGTGCTCGGGAAATTTCAGCCACCGTAGCCCGGATGGAGCGCAAGCGACATCCGGGGTCTTACCTGCCGCGCGCTCCCGCATTTCGCAACGTTCGAGTTTCACGCGAGCTAGGGATACTCTCGGCGCTGCTCAATGCGGGCTACGGTCGTTGCCGGCGACTACTGCGCAACGAGCCCCAGCTGCTTGATGATCCCGCCCCACTTGTCGGCGTCGGTGCGCGTCATGGAAGCGAGCTCCTCGGGCGAGGACGCGGCGGTCTCGACGGCGACGTCGGCCATCCGCTGCTTGACTTCCGGCAGCGAGAGAATCCTGCCGATCTCGGAATTGAGCCGTCCGACGATATCGCCGGCCATGCCGGCGGGGCCGTAGGCGCCGTACCACACCGTCATCTCGTAGCCCGCAAGCGTCTCCGCCACGGTGGGTATGTCGGACAGGAGCGAGGAGCGCCTGCCCTCGGTGACGGCAAGCAGGCGCAGCCTGCCCGCCTTCACATGTTCGAGGCTCTGGGTTCCGGCGGTGAACATGAGCTGAGTCTGGCCGGCCACGGTGTCGGCGACCGCGGGCGCCCCGCCGCGATAGGGCACGTGCACCATGGAGATGCCGGCCATCTTCTCCATGAGCGCGCCGCAAAGATGGTTGGTCGAGCCCGCCCCCGCCGACGCGTAGGCAAGTTGCCCGGGATTGGCCTTCGCGTGGGCAATGAATTCGGCAACGTTTGCCGCCGGGAGGGACGGATGGGCGACCATGGTATTGGTCACATAGGCGAGGAGCGTAATGGGGGAGAAATCATTGACGCCGTCGAACGGCATGCTCGCAAACAGCGCGTGGTTCATGGTGTGCACGCTCATCGTATTGAACAGGAGCGTGTAGCCGTCCGGGGCCGCGCGCGCGACGGCGGCGGTGCCGATGTTTCCCGAGGCGCCGGTGCGATTCTCCACGACGACCGGCTGCTGCAACGCGCGCTGGAGATGGTCGGAGACGATGCGGGCAAGGATGTCGGTCGACCCGCCAGCAGCAAACGGCACCACGAGCGTGATGGGGCGGACGGGATAGGCGCGCGCGCCAAGCGGCGCGCCGGCGCCGAGCGCAGCGGCGCCGGCAAGCAGAGAGCGCCGAGTGACGACTTGCATGACGTGATGTTAGGCGAGGAGCTGAGGTAAGACCATCCACGGCCCACTTTTGATGGAGCATCTGCATGGCCCGCGTCGCACTGATCGAACCGCAGGAGCATCCCGAGCTCGCCGAGCTGATGCAAGAATTGAGCGCCGGCCGGCGCGGGCGCCTGATCAACGTCTATCGGATGCTGCTCAACGCTCCGCCGCTCGCCGCGAGCTGGTTCAATCACTCCAACGCGGTGCGCTGGAGGACCACGCTTTCCGGACGGCTGCGCGAGATCGTTATTGTCCGCATCGGTCATCTCGCGCAATGCGACTACGTCCTGCGCCAGCACGTGCCGTCGCTTGCGCTTGCCGACGGCCTGAGCATGGACGAATGCAATGCGCTCGCCGATTGGCACGGGTCGCAATTCTTCGACGCGCGGGAGCGCGCGGCGCTCGCCTATGCCGATGCCGTGACGCGCGACATTGTGGTGCCGGACGAGGTATTCGCGCCGGTGAGGCATCAGTTCGATGACCGGCAGATCGTCGAGCTGACCGTGCTGATCGGGTCCTACAACATGAATGCGCGCGTGCTGCGTGCCCTCGAGCTCGACCTCGAGTCGGTCGCGTAGTCCGACGCCACTGCGACATATCTGTCACACCTGTTGGGAAAACGTCAGGCGCAGAGCCTGCGCACCACATTGTCGCGCTGCGAGAGCCTATCATGTCGGGAATTTCGCCTGGCAGTCGCTTCCATCGTCCAAAGCCTGGGTGTGGGCAGGATCCATGCGCAACGCGCTTGTCATATCCGGTGTCGCACACGCCATACTGTGGGGATTGAACGCCTGGCATGCCCCAAAGCCGCTCGCAGGCGACATGGCGGCGCCCATCGCTGTTGAGATTGTTTCAGCGGACGAGATAGAGAAGCGAGCGGAGCCGGAGAAAACCGACACGCCGCAACTGGAGAAGATAGAGCAGGCGGGCCTGCCGCAGAAATCGGACAAGCCGGATGCGCCGGAGCGAAGCGCCCAAGCGCAGCCTTCTCCAGCCCGGCAATCCGCCGCGCCTCATTCTCCGGCACGGCCGGCCCAGGCCCCGCAGTCCTCTGCGCCGGCCGAGCCGACCGCGGCGGCGCCCGCGCCACATGTCGCGCAGGCCGACTGGAAGCCGTCGCAGTCCCTGCCCGGCGGCGGCTGGCTCGACTCGGCGTTGGCTTCCCCCATCACTGCACACGCCTTCGATCCAAGCGAAGGGGTAGCAAATCTCTCACAAGAGGAGATCGCGACGTTAAAAGCGCGCCTGAAGGAATGCTGGAATCCACCGGCGGGCCTTGCCGATGCCCAGAACGTGATGGTGATGCTCCGGGTGTCGCTGACGCCCAATGGCGCCCTACGGGAGGAGCCGTCCATGATTGCGGCGAGCGCGTCGGAAGCGGGACCCATCCTGATGCAAACGGCCAAACGCGCCTTGCAGCAATGTCAGCCGTTGGGCTTTCTGCCGGCCGCAAAATACAACGAGTGGAAAATCCTGGATCTGAGCTTCGCACCCACAGGCCTGACCACCACTCGCATCAATCCTGTGCTCTGATCGCTTTCCCAGCGTCACCCTGACGCGCGTGCATGCGCGCCTGGCACGAAGCGGCGAGGCACGCCTCGCCCCTACTCACGTGCAACGATCTCGAAATCGGCGAGCTCCGCTCCCTCCTGCACGAAATCGCCAACGGCACATTTGATCGCCTTGAGGTGGCCATCGCCCGGTGCGCGCAGCGTGTGCTCCATCTTCATGGCCTCCAGCACCAGGAGCGGAGCGCCGCGCATGAGCTCGGTACCCGGCTCGGCAAGGATGCGGGTCACCGTGCCCGGCATCGGGGCGACGATCCGGCTGCCGGCAGCCGCTTCACCGCTTTCAGCGGCGAACGGATCGACATGGTGCAGCGTGAAATGTCCGCGCGGCGTCGCCAGATCGAGATCGTGACCGGACCAGGCGGCCGTGACGCGTTCCTGCGCATCGGCGAGTGTCACTTCGAGCGCATCGTCCGCGCCCGCACGAAACCGCAGCGGCGCATGCAGCCCCGCAAATTCCATTGCCATTCCGTCGCGGTCATACCACAGCCTCGCATCGAGGCGCTCCGAGCCATGTCGAAAGCTCATGCGGCGAGAGCGGCGGCCGGCCAGCATCCAGCCATCAATGCGGCTCCACGGCGAAGGCGGGTCGCCGGATGCTGAAATCTGCTGCTTTCCTTCGCGCGCCAGCAGCGCCGCGCAGGCCGCCGCCATGTCGATGGCGGCAAGAGGCCGGGGGCGGACGAGTGCGGACAGCTCGCGCTCGATGAAACCGGTGTCGATCTCGCCGCACACGACCTGCGGATGGCTCAGCAGCGCCGCCAGAAATGCGAGGTTGGTCGTCACCCCGGCAATCTCGAAGCCGCCCAGCGCCTCGTGCATGCGCCTGAGCGCGTCGCCGCGATCCTGCCCGTGCACGATGAGCTTGGCCAGCAACGGGTCGTAATAAGGTGTCACCGCATCGCCGGCGCGATAGCCCGTATCGACGCGGGTGCCCTCGCCTTTGGGCGCGGCCCAGCGGCGGATCACGCCGGTTGCGGGCAGGAAGCCTTTGTCGGCGTCCTCGGCATAGATGCGCGCCTCGATCGCATGCCCGCTGGCCCTGATGTCGTCTTGCTGGACCGGCAGCTTCTCGCCCCAGGCGATGCGCAGCTGCCACTCCACAAGATCGACGCCCAGGATCATCTCGGTAACGGGATGCTCGACCTGCAGGCGGGTATTCATCTCGATGAAGTAGAAGCCTGCATCATCAGCGATGAACTCGACAGTGCCGGCGCCGACATAACGCGCGGCCTGGGCGGCAGCGCGCGCTGCAGCCGAGATCTCGGCACGGCGCTGTGCCGTTACCGCGATCGAAGGCGCCTCCTCCACGACCTTCTGGTGCCGCCGCTGCAACGTGCATTCACGCTCGTACAGTGAGACCACGTTGCCGTGGCTGTCGCCGAAAATCTGCACTTCGATGTGTCGAGGTCTCGCGACATACTTTTCGATGAGGAGCTCGTCGTCGCCGAAGGCGGATTTGGCTTCGCGCCTGGCGCCAGCAAGCGCCTCCGCAAGCTCGCTCGCCGCTTGCACAAGCCGCATTCCCCTGCCCCCGCCTCCGGCTGCGGCCTTCACCAGCACGGGATACCCGATACGCTCGGCGGCCTGCGCGAGCGTGGGGAGCGACTGATCGGCCCCGTGATAGCCCGGCACGACCGGAACGCCGGACGATTGCATCAGCGTCTTCGCCGCCGATTTCGATCCCATCAGGCGAATGGTTTCCGCCGCGGGGCCGACGAAAATCAGCCCGGCTTGCGCACAGGCCTGCGCGAAGTCGGCATTCTCGGACAGAAACCCATAGCCGGGATGCACCGCCCCGGCGCCAGATTTGCGCGCGGATGCGATAATGGGGGCACTATCGAGATAGCTCTTCTTGGCGGGCGGCGGGCCGATGCGCAGCGCCTCGTCCGCGAGCGTCACGTGCATGGCCTCGCGATCGGCATCGGAATAGACCGCGACCGTGCACAGCCCCATGCGCTTCGCTGTGCGCATGATGCGGCAGGCGATTTCGCCGCGGTTGGCGACCAGAAGCTTGTCGAAACGCGAAACGGGCGCCACCATTACATCCGGAATACGCCGAAGCGGGTCGGTGCAGGCGCCGGCGCATTGAGGCCGGCCGCGAGCGCCAGCGCGAGCACCATGCGGGTGTCCGCCGGATCGATGATACCGTCGTCCCAGATCCGGGCGGTGGCGTAATAGGGATGCCCCTGCTTCTCGTACTGCTCGCGGATCGGCGCCTTGAAGGCATCTGCGTCAGCGGCGCTCCAGGTACCGCCCCTCTCCTCGGTGGCCTCCTCGCGAAGGAGGGCGAGCACCGTTGCTGCCTGCTCGCCACCCATGACCGAGATGCGCGCATTCGGCCACATGAACAGGAAACGCGGACCGTAGGCGCGGCCGCACATGCCATAGTTGCCCGCGCCATAGCTGCCCCCGATGATCACGGTGTATTTGGGCACGTTGCTGGTGGCGACCGCGGTGACCATCTTGGCGCCATCCTTGGCGATGCCGCCCGACTCGTATTTGCGTCCCACCATGAAGCCGGTGATATTCTGCAAAAACACGAGCGGGATGTTGCGCTGGCTCGCGAGCTCGATGAAATGCGCACCCTTGAGCGCGCTCTCGCTGAACAGGATGCCGTTGTTGGCGAGGATGGCGACGGGAAAGCCGTGGATGCGGGCAAATCCGCACACCAGCGTCGCGCCGTAGAACGCCTTGAACTCGTCGAACTCCGAGCCGTCGACAATGCGAGCGATGACGTCGCGCACGTCATAGGGCGTGCGCGGGTCGGCGGGCACGATGCCGTAGAGCTCTTGCGCGGGATAAAGCGGCTCGCGTGCCGGCTTGAGCTCCAGATACGATTGGCGGACGGAATTGAGATTGGCGATGATGCGGCGCGCAATGCCGATGGCGTGGCTGTCGCTGGTCGCATAATAATCGGTCACGCCGGACTGGCGGCTGTGCACCTCGGCACCGCCGAGCTCCTCCGCGCTCACGTCCTCCCCCGTTGCCGCCTTCACCAGTGGCGGTCCGCCGAGGAAGATCGTGCCCTCGTTGCGCACGATGATGCTCTCGTCCGACATCGCCGGCACATAGGCGCCTCCCGCCGTGCACGAGCCCATGACGATGGCGACCTGCGGGATGCAAAGCGCGGACATGCGCGCCTGGTTGTAGAAGATGCGGCCGAAATGGCGCTCGTCCGGGAAAATCTCGTCCTGCAGCGGCAGGAAGGCGCCGCCAGAATCGACCAGGTAGAGACAGGGCAGATGGTTCTCGCGCGCGATGTCCTGCGCACGCAGATGCTTCTTCACCGTCATGGGATAATACGTGCCGCCCTTGATGGTGGCATCATTGGCTATGACCATGCATTCGCGATTGCTGATGCGGCCGATGCCGGTGATCAGGCTCGCGGAATGCACGTCGCCGCCGTAGAGCCCGTAGGCGGCAAGCGGCGAGAGCTCGAGAAACGGCGAGCCGGGATCGAGCAACAGGTTGACGCGCTCGCGGGCGGGAAGCTTTCCGCGCGCGATGTGGCGAGCCCTCGCTTCCTCGCTGCCGCCCTGCATCGCCGCATCGAGCTTCGCGCGCAGGTCCTTGACCAGCGCCTGCATGGCTGCCGAATTCTCGCCGAACTCGGGCGAGCGCGGATCGATGGTGGATGGCAGGGCGGTCATCGCATCCCTGAGGCGGATGGCGTAGGGACGTTGCACACACAAAACAGCCGATACTCCGGCAGCCGGTCGCGCGCGCGCGCCTTTGCCCAACCTCCATGCCGATCTGGTCGCCGCATCTTCCCGAACAGCTCCCGGCCGATGAGCCAACATGTATTTCGATTGCCGGCAACCCCGCAACACCCACGTACACTCCCCGGCGAACGGGAGCATCTGGCATATCGGGCCACCCCGAGGTCCCACGTCATTGCCAATTCATCGCGCTTGTTGTATGGCGAGTGTATGGCACGGCTAATTTCGACCACTGTTCGCCTGCATGAAGAGGATGTGCGCGCTCTGAAGCGTGCGCGCGCTGCCGGCCATTCCGCTTCCGATCTCATCCGCAAGGGCTTACGCGTGGTAGCTTCGCGGTACTATAAAAGTCGACGCCCCCCTTCAACGCCGCTTTTCGACTCGACCGATAGCAAGCTCGGTGACGAATCCGAGCTGTTCCGAGATCTTGAACGTTGAGTCGTCCGATAATTGCTGATACGGGCGGGCTTCTCCACGCCCTTGCCGGAACCGCCGGCAAACCGACCTTCCCGGAGTACCAAGCAACCCTTACGTCCGCCAGCCTTGTCGTCGTACCGGCGCTGGTGCTGGCAGAGGTCGATTATTTTCTGCGCCAAGAGAGAGCCGCGATGCGACGGCTCATTGCTGAAATCTTCGATCCGGCGACTCGCTATGAGTACGAGCTCCCAATTGCATCCGACGTCGTACGCGCGCTTGAGCTCGACGCCAAATTCAAAGAGCTGCATCTGGGCCTCGTTGACGGAATGGTGGCCGCCGTCGCGGAACGACGCAGAATCCATCGCGTGCTGACAACCGATCGGCGCGATTTCGGCGCCCTTCGCATAGGGCCGCGCCTTTCGCAGAGGCTTGAGCTGCTCCCCTAGCTCGTAGGGCGGATTAGCGAAGCGTAATCCGCCGTCCGCGCCAAGCCGGCGGATTACGGCGCGTGAAGAACGCGCCTAATCCCGCCCTACGTGCTTTTTTGTCTTGATCGGAACGAAAACATGACAGAATTATTACGCTCGGATGTCGGTTCAATTACGTGTGGAGTGCCCGTGAGCTTGGAATGGCCGGGAAGGTCAAGCTCCCTGCCCTGGTCAAATCCCCTCACCTGGTGGTGGGGTCTGCTGACGCTCGTGAGCGGCGCCAATATCGCAGCCTGGTTCCTGCTGTACCGCTACCTTCAGGGTGCGCGGATTGGCAATCTCGGCAGCCCGCCCGGGATCGAGCTCATGCTCTTTCTCTCTGCAGCATACGTTTCGGGCTGCGCATTCAGGTCATTCCTCCCGCGGGCGGATGTTCAGCGCATCTGCTTGTTCGACACATGGCTTTCGAGCGTGATGGTTGGCCGGTCGGTAGCAACGGTGGCCGAGATCTGCTTCGCGGCGCAGTGGGCGATCATTCTGCATCAACTGGCGACGATGACGGGAGCAGGCACCACGTTGAGCGCTGCCTGGGTAATTGTGCCATTGATACTCATCGCAGAATGCTTTTCGTGGCATGCGGTGATCACCAGGAACTACCTGGGCAACGCAATTGAGAATTCCATATGGGCGGTTTCCTTTTTCATCGTTGGGATCGGCCTTTGCCGGTTGCTGCCGGAGTTCGAGGGGCCGGCAACTGTGGTGCTCGTGGTTGCGATCATTGGCATTGCAGCCTATCTGGTGTTTCTCGCCACAATAGACGTTCCGATGTACCTGACGCGATGGCAGGCGGAGCGCACCGGCAGGGTCGAACCGTTGCGTCCTCTGCAGGGTCTGCGGGACGCAAGCGTTCGTTGGGTCGTCAGCCACGATATTGCTGAATGGAAAGGCGAGATTGCCTGGATGTCGCTTTATTTCAGTACGGCGGTCTGGGCCAGCCTCGCGCTGTGCGTCTGCTACTCATTCG
>Ga0306921_10008816_pt1 | contig 10669 bp, 11 predicted proteins | sample sta12Cox44000080_FD_203760 | JGI IMG/M metagenome (GOLD analysis project Ga0306921, IMG submission 203760) | Lab enrichment of tropical soil microbial communities from Luquillo Experimental Forest, Puerto Rico - statoxic.12C.oxic.44.000.080 (v2)... | ecosystem: Environmental > Terrestrial >...
CTGCGGCTGCCCACGAGCTTGCGTACGTTGTGCGAGCATCGCGACGGCATTGTCCTTTTGACCGGTGCCACTGGTACCGGTAAGTCGACCACGCTGGCGGCGATGATCGATCACATCAACGCGACGCAGCGCCGGCATATCGTGACCATCGAGGATCCGATCGAGTACATCCACGTCGATAAGATGTCGATCATCTCGCAGCGCGAGGTCGGTATCGACACCGAATCGTTCACCGTCGCACTGCGGCAAGCGCTGCGCCAGGACCCGGATGTCATTCTCATCGGTGAGATGCGCGATCCCGAGACCATCATCACGGCGCTCACCGCTGCCGAGACAGGTCACTTGGTGCTCTCAACGCTCCACACGCAGAACACGACGCAGGCGGTGGAACGCATCATGGACGCGCTGCCCGAGGCAAACCGCAAGATGTTCATGGTGCAGCTGGCGACCAGCTTGCGCGGCATCGTCTCTCAGCGTTTGCTGACGCGCTTGGACGGCTCCGGTGTCGTCCCAGCCGTTGAAGTCTTGATCGCGACGCCGACGATCAAGAGCCTCGTGATGGAAGGCAAGTTCAGCGAAATGTACCAGTACATTTCGGGTGGCCGCTTCGACGGGATGCAGACCTTCACGCAATCGCTCATCGATCTGTATCAAAGCGGTCTGGTGACGGAGAAGGAGGCGTACTCGAAGGCCGATCGTCCGACCGAGTTCCGCCTCGCCATCGAGGGGCACATCACAAGCGGAGCTGACATGCAGGAGATGGGCTCGTATCAGTGAGCGGCAGCAAGCGCCCGTCGCAGGGGGACTGGTACTCCCCGTATTTCGCTCCCACAACTGTGCTGGTCGCGATCAGCGTGCTCATCCTCTCAATCGAGGCGGGCAAATATACGGGCGCCTACCTCATCCAGCGTGACAAGGCAGCGCAGGCTGCACTGACGACGTCAGCCGCCGTACAGCACGCGCCGACCAAAGCCACAGCTCACCGCACGCCATCGCGGTCACAAACGGCGACGGGCAGCAAGACACACCACTAACGCTCGCCAACCTAAGAGAACGCGGTAAACGCACGGGCCTGCGGCCATGCAGCCGAACGTTTCACCTGCAAATGCCCCCGAAGGCCTACGAGCGGGGGTACCCATCACGGACTGATTTTGGTAGCATAAGAGAGAGGCATGAATGCGACAGCTGCTCATGCTCAAAGCGTCGTCGAGGTTATCGTGAAGCAAAAAGGCACAGAAAAAGTCAAGCGCGGACTCGCCCAAATGCTCAAAGCGGGCGTCATAATGGACGTCACCACGCCGGAGCAGGCGATTATCGCTCAAGAAGCGGGCGCAGTGGCGGTCATGGCGCTCGAGCGCGTTCCGGCGGACATCCGGAAAGAGGGCGGCGTGGCACGCATGGCCGCGATCGAAGTCGTCCAGCGTATCATGGACGCAGTGACGATCCCGGTCATGGCAAAAGCCCGCATCGGCCACTTCGTCGAGGCGCAGGTGCTCGAAGCGCTCGGGATCGACTTCATCGATGAGAGCGAAGTGCTCACGCCTGCAGACGAGTCGTACCACATCGACAAGCGGCCCTTCACCGTCCCCTTCGTGTGTGGCGCTCGCAACCTGGGTGAGGCGCTGCGGCGTATCGCCGAAGGTGCCGCGATGATCCGCACCAAGGGCGAGGCTGGGTCCGGCAACATCGTCGAAGCGATCCGTCATCTGCGCCAAGTCACGGACGACATCCGTCGTCTCTCGGTATTGCCAGAGGAAGAACTCGTCAGCGTCGCGCGCGATCTCGGCAGTCCTGTCGAGTTGGTTCGAGAAGTTGCGCAAGCCGGACGCCTTCCGGTGGTCATGTTCGTCGCGGGCGGTATTGCAACGCCAGCGGACGCGGCACTATGCATGCAACTGGGCAGTGAAGGTGTCTTCGTCGGCTCCGGCATCTTCAAAAGCGCCAACCCAGCCAAGACGGCAAAGGCCATTGTGGAAGCGACGCACTACTTCGACGATCCGAAGATCGTGCTTGAGGTCAGCAAAGAGTTGGGCGCGCCGATGCCAGGCCTGGAGATCAGCCAGATACCCAAAGAGCAGCTGTTGGCCGGACGCGGCTGGTAGCGGATATGCCGGCGACCAAGAAAAGCGAGGCGGCGAAAGAGCCGTCCAAGGGGCGCCTGCGCGTCGGTGTCCTCGCGCTGCAAGGTGATATCGACGAGCACGTGGCCGCGCTGCGTGCCTGCAAAGTCGAGCCCGTGCGCGTCAAGACGCCCGAGGATCTCAAGTCGGTTGATGGTCTCATCATTCCCGGCGGGGAATCGACTACGGTCGCCAATCTGCTCGAGCGTTTTCAACTCGCAAAGCCCTTGCATGACCGCGCACGCACCGGCATGCCCGTCTGGGGCACGTGCATGGGCATGATCGTGATGGCGGAAAAAGTTGTCGGCTCTAAGCAGCCGACGCTCGGCCTGTTGCACATCGAAGTGAAGCGCAATGCGTTCGGCCGGCAAACGGAGAGCGCAGAAGAGCCACTCGAGATCGAAGGGCTCGACGGCAAGCCTTTTCCCGGCGTCTTCATCCGCGCGCCGTGGATTGAGTCTGCGTGGGGCGGAGCGCACATCTTGTCCTACGTGGACGGCAAAGGCGTCATGGTCTGGCAGAAAAACCTGCTCGGCACGTCGTTTCACCCCGAGTTGACGGACGACACGCGCATCCACGCATACTTCGTAAAGATGGTCGAGGCCGCTAAAGGCTAACGCCGTTGTGCCGCGCACGCGGCGCGGAGCTGCCTGCTGCAGGGACCGCTACCCCTGCGCGCTTAAGATGAAGCGTGGAGAAACACCACGCGATGAGCGGCACAGAGAACGTCAGCCACCCAGGGGACATCGCCATGCACGACGTCCCGCCGGTGCGTGATCTTGCCTTCAGCATGCTTTCCTTGCTCATCGAAACCGCAGCCACCCAGTTGCGCGTCGACGTCCCTGTCGCCGCAGAAGTGGTGCGCGCACGTGCCGATACGCCGCCAAACATGACCGAGGCGCGCGCTGCGATCGATGCCGCCAATGCGCTGCTCGGGGCTGTGCGCGCGATCATGGAGATGGACGCATTGCGTGCCATCGAAGGCATGCTCACGCAACTGCAGATCGAGTACGTCCGCAAGGTGGGCACGAACTCGTGACCGACGTGCTCGTGCTCAACGCGACGTACGAAGCGCTCAACGTGACGTCGCTCCAGCGCGCGGTGAAGCTCGTGTTCTCGGGCAAGGCCGAGATCCTACATCACCACGAGCGCCTGTTGCGGTCGGCGACGATCGAGATGCGCATGCCGTCCATCATCCGGATGCTCTACTACATCCGTCGTCCCCGTCAGAAGGTAGCACTCACCAAGAAGAATGTACTGCTGCGCGACGATTACATGTGCCAATACTGCGGGCGCAAGGGCGAGGGGCAGATGACGGTCGACCACGTCGTGCCGCGCAGCTCGGGCGGTCCATCCACCTGGGAGAATCTCGTCTGCGCGTGTCTCATCTGCAACAACCGCAAGAACAATCGCACGCCGCACGATGCCAACATGGGACTCTTGCGCAGACCGCGCACGCCGAAGTACATCCCGTGGATCCAAATCAAGCGGCACACCGTGCCCGGTGAGTGGTACAAATTCCTGTTCCTCTATGACGTCTCTATCGAGGAGCGCATCGAAGCCTAGATCTCTCAACGTTTGGCTTCTCGACGACAATCCGGTCGAACCCGCACGTGCAACAGACGCAGTTCATTAGCGAGCGCATCGCCGCCGAATCGGGCGCTTTCGACCTGGGCGCAATGTCGCGCGGGGAGCCGGCGCTGCCGCGAGCCTTTGTGTGGCGCGGCCAACGGTTCGAGGTGGCCCGCGTGCTGCATAGCGGGCGACGGATGGGCCAGGACCGAGGCGACAGCTATGTCCGCCGGCACTATCATGATGTCGAGACGACCGACGCCGTTCGAATGAGCTTATATTTCGACCGCAATCCCCGGGACCGCAGCGCGCGCAAACAGTGGTGGCTCTACACGCTGACGCTTCCTGCCCCAGTGATCATCACCGATCGGTTGCAACTTCGGCGTTGGACCCTTGCCGATCGTGACGCCTTCTTCCGCATGGTGCAGGATCCCGAGCTGATGCTGCACCTCCATGACTTCGTCCCGATGTCCGATGCGCAGGCCCAGGTTGCGCTCGAAGAAACCATTACGCACTACAGCGTCGGCTATGGTGATTGGGCGATCGTCGATCCACAAAACGGTGACATCCTGGGCGAGAGTGGGCTCACGCCCGTGCCACCCGATGTCGAGGTGACGTGGATGTTGCTTCCGCGTTTCCAAGGCCACGGCTACGCTTTTGAAGCCGCTCATGCCGTCCAGGGCTACGCGTTCGAAACGCTGCAGCTGCCGAAGCTCGTCGCGCATGTCCGGCCGGCCAACGACCGCTCGGCACGAGTCGCCGAAAAGCTGGGCATGCGGTGCGTGAGAACCTTCGTCAACCCCAGCGGCCAGGAAATGCTGGAGTATGAAAGCGTTAACGACGCTCGTTAACGCATCGTCAACACGATCTTCCCGACATTGCGGTTTTCTGCCATATAGCCGTAGGCATCTGCGGCGTGTTCGAGCGCAAATGTACGGTCGATGACTGGTCCGATGCGGCCGCTTGCGACGTGCGGCAGGACTTCACGCTCGAAGGCTGCTGTGGCGGCCACCTTCTCTTCGAGCGTGCGGCTTCGCAGCACCGTGCCGTACACACGCAGCCTCTTATGCAGAAGCAAGCCAAGATCCAACGATGCAGTTGTGCCGCTCATCGTTCCAACGCAGACCATTCGTCCGAGCTTGGCGAGCATTTTGCAGTTGCGTTGGAAGTATGCGGCTCCGACCAGATCGAGGATGATGTCAACGCCTGCGCCCTTTGTGCCGGCCAGCACCTCCTCGTCGAAAGTATCTGCGCTGCAAATGCGTGGCGTAGGACGGAGTGCTAACTTCTTGATGAGGTCGTCGACGATGCTGATCTTCTGGGGCGTGCGCACGGTGCCAAACGCCCGGCATCCTGCGAGGGTCGCAAGTTGGATCGCTGCCAATCCGAGACCTGAAGCAGCCGCGTGCACAAGCACGCTATGGCCGCTTCGCATCCCGGCCTGAGTCACGAGCGCGTCATGAGCCGTGATGAAGACCTCGGGGGTCGCGCCGGCTTCCACGTCACCCATTGATGCAGGTACGTCGACGAGCAGCTCTTCCGGAATCACGACATACTCGGCGTGTGCTCCACCGCTGGCCAGACCGCACACGCGCCGGCCCACGGTTGCTCGCGCACAGTTCGACCCGAGCTGCTCCACCACGCCGGCGAACTCTATGCCTAAGATAGCGGAAGGCGCGCCCGCTGGTGGGGCGTAGCGCCCGAATAACTGCAAGAGGTCGGCACGGTTGAGGCCTGCTGCGTTGACACGGATGAGCACTTCACGCGGTCCCGGCGCCGGCGCCGGCACGTCTGCCAACTCCAGCTGCTCTCCTCGGACGACTCGCAGAGCCTTCATTTGATTGCCGAAAGCCAGAGGGATGTCATGTGGCGCGTGCAACTGACGCTCGGCATGCTGTCCGGACGTTTGGTGATGCAGTGGTAATGACCTCGCTCGATCAGACGGCGACGCCGTATCTCGACGCACTCCTGGCGTATACACGCGCGGGCACGATCTCATTTCACACCCCTGGCCACAAACACGGCGCTGGCATGCACGACCGCCTGCGCAGCATCATCGGTGATGACGTCCTCAAACTTGACCTCACGCAAGTTCCCGGCTTGGACGACCTCAATGCTCCGCGCGGGCCGATCCGCGATGCTCAGGAGCTTGCCGCAGCCGCCTATGGAGCGGACGACACGTACTTTTTGATCAACGGGTCGACCGCCGGGAATCAGGCGATGTTCCTGGCGACGATGCAACCAGGCGAGACCGTGCTGGTTCCGCGCAATAGTCACAGGTCCGTGGTTGGCGCCTTGGTTCTCAGCGGCGCACGCCCCGTATACATGCAGCCTGAAGTCGACCCTGTGCTGCAGATCGACCACTGCGTGACACCGGCAACGGTCGAGCGGTCCCTCACGGCGAACCCAGGCGCCAAAGCAGTGTTTGTCACGAGCCCCACTTACTACGGGGCGGCTGCCGATCTGGCGGCTATGGAGCGCATCGCGCACGCGCGTGGCACACCATTGCTCGTCGACGAGGCCTGGGGCCCGCACCTTCGGTTCCATCCCGAATTGCCCGCCTGCGCGACGACCGCGGGCGCTGATGCCTGCGTCAATTCCACCCATAAGCTGATCGCCGGGATGAGCCAGGCGGCAATGCTGCACGTCCGCGGGGCTCGTATCGACCGCGAGCGACTGTCCAGCGCGCTCCGAGTGTTGCAGAGCACGAGCCCGCTGCTCGTCATGATCGCTTCGCTGGACGTCGCGCGCATGCAGATGGCAACCCAAGGCCCTGCCCTGCTTGGGCAGGCCCTCGCCCTGGCCCGGCAGGCACGCGTGCGCCTGCGCGCTGTTTCGGGGATCCACTGCATCGGCGCGGAGGAGATCGGCAGACCCGGCGTCGCCGGGTACGATGAAACACGCCTCGTCATTACGGTCGCCGGTCTCGCGGCGACGGGCTACGACTTGGCGGTGTTCTTGCGTACGCAACACGACGTTCAGCTCGAGATGGCGGACCTGCACAACGCCGTCGCCCTCGTGACGATCGGTGATCGGCAAGCAGACATCGACCGGCTCGTGGATGGTGTCGAGCGTTTTGCCGCACACGCAGGCCATGCTGGCGGGCGCCATGACAGTGGCCGACCGCATCTTGACGCAATACCGGAGCAGGTAGCCACGCCAAGGGAGGCCTTCCTCGCCGACCACGTCGAAATTCCATTTCAAACAAGCGCAGGCCATGTGTGCGCGGAGGTGGTGACACCCTACCCGCCGGGAATACCGGTTGTATGCCCGGGGGAACGCATAACACAGGAGACGATCGATTATCTGCTGCTCGAACTCGCGGCGGGTGCGCATATCCAAGGACCTGCCGACGAGAAGCTGCGAACGATTCGCGTGCTCGAGTCCATGAGGTGACGTTTTTTTGAAAGAGGACCTTGCCCAGAGTCCATCTAGCGACTGGGAACTGACTGCCCTCCTCGACATCTTCCCCCCGAACATCCGCCAAGCGCTCATCCGGCTTCCCCATCTCGACCAGCTCATCGAGGTGATTCTCGACCTGGGGCGGTTGCCGGAGGCTCGCTATCCGAACGACTACTGCAACCTTTCGGATCAACCGGTCACACCGGATGACATCGCAGCGGTCACGGGGCGCATCGGCGAGTTCGGCAAAGACAACCGCGCGGGAATCGAGCAGACGCTGCACCGCATCTCCTGCCTGCGCAACCGCAGCGGCAAGATCATCGGCCTAACCTGCCGGGTCGGCCGCGCGGTCTACGGCACGATCGACATCATTTTGGATGTCGTCCGTTCCGGACGTTCTTTGCTCTTGCTCGGCAAGCCGGGCGTCGGTAAGACGACCATGTTGCGCGAAGTGGCTCGCGTACTGTCCGGCGACTTGCGCAAACGCGTCGTCGTTGTGGACACGAGCAACGAGATCGCAGGTGATGGCGACGTGCCGCATGCCGGCATCGGGCACGCCAGGCGCATGCAGGTCGACGTGCCGCAGAATCAACATGCCGTCATGATCGAGGCGGTGGAGAACCACATGCCGGAGGTCGTGGTCATCGACGAGATCGGCACGGAAGCCGAAGCACTTGCTGCTCGCACGATCGCTGAGCGCGGGGTGCAGCTCATCGGCACGGCGCACGGCATCGATCTTGAGAACATCCTCATGAACCCGACGCTGTGCGATCTCGTCGGCGGCATCGGCGCAGTGACCCTCTCCGATGAGGAAGCGCGCCGCCGCGGCACGCGCAAGACGGTGCTCGAGCGCAAAGCGCCACCCACGTTTGAGGTCGTCATCGAGATCCAAGATCGCAACCGTTTGGCGATCCATTCCCCGGTCGAAGAGGTCGTGGATGCGATGCTGCGCGGCCAGGAACCACGTCCGGAAGTCCGCGTGCGCAACGCGCGCGGCGGCGTCGAGGTGGTGCAAGAGGCCGAGAAAGAGACCGTGCAGACGCGCTACACGCCGCCACGCCGTTCTTTTTACGAGAGCGCGGAAGCAGCGTTCGGTGAGAGCGATGGCGATGAAGAAGCTGGCGACATCGTGCGGATCTTCCCGTATGGAGTCAGTCGTGCGAAGATCGAGCGGGCTGTCGCGAATTTGCGCGTACCGGCGCTCGTCGCGCGCAAATGGGATGATGCCGACGTCGTGCTCACGCTCAAGGCGCTGGAGCGGCGCGACAACGGCAAGCTGCGCGACATCGCGGGCCAAAATGTCCCCATCTATGCCATCAAGACCAACACGACGGCGCAAATCCAAAACTGCTTGAAAGATCTCTTCGATCTCCCTTCCGGCGACGAAGAAGAGGTTGCGCTACGCGAGGCTGAGGAGGCCACCTATCAGGTGATGCTCCATCATAAGCCCGTTGAGCTGTCACCGCAGTCGTCTTATATACGACGGCTGCAACACCAGCTCGTTGAGAAGTATAACTTGCAATCCCGATCCACCGGTGTCGAACCCAATCGGCGCGTCCGCGTTTTCAAGGAGGCGGCTCGATAGAGGGCGGTCTCTTCATCACCTTCGAGGGTGTCGAGGGCGCCGGAAAGAGCACGCAGGTTCGCCTCTTGCATGAGGCGCTTGCCGACACGACGATACCGTTTGTGTTCACGCGCGAACCCGGCGGCACGCCGCTGGGCGAGAAGATCCGAGAGCTGCTTATCGATCCACTCGGTCAGATGTCTGGGGAGACGGAAAGCCTGCTCCTCAACGCGTCGCGAGCAGAACTTGTCGATAAGGTCATCGAGCCGGCGCTACGCGATGGCCGCCTGGTGGTATGTGATCGTTTTTGGGATGCGACCGTGGCGTATCAAGGATATGGTCGCGGGCTTCCCATAGAGCCGCTCATGTCCATTACCATGTATGCGGCGCGCGGCTTGTGCCCCGATCTGACGTTTTTGCTTGATGTATCGCTCGCTGTCTCGCGCCAGCGGTTGCGCGGCCGCAGCGCGGATCGGCTCGAAGGCGAAGGCGCGGCCTTCTTCGAGCGGGTCGCGCAAGGATACCGCCGCTTGGCGGCGTCTCAACCGGAACGCTTTATCGTGCTGGATGGCCAGCGACCAGAAGAGGAGCTCGCGGTGGAAGTGCGGACCGCCGTGCTGTCGCGGTGGCGTGGCTAATACCAAAGAATCTGAGTCCGAAGACCGGACGCGGCCGCAGACGCCACCGCCGTTTGTCGGACAACGCGCTGTCGTCGAGTACTTCCGTCGCTTAGGCCCAAACGATCTGGTACCCGCCTACCTCTTCCACGGTCAACGGGGCGTGGGCAAGCGTACATTTGCAGCCATCCTCGCCATGACGCTGCATTGCGAGCGGCCGACGAGTTTTCCGTTGGGGTATTGCGGCACGTGCGGCGCCTGCCGGCGCGCTGTCGCTGGATCATCCGGCGATACGATCCTCATCAGCGAGGAGTTCATCCGCGAGGCCGACAGATTGTCCGGCAAAAGTGTGGACCGCAAGACGGACGTCATGGGGATCGAAACGTCACGGCGCATCATCCAGCTCATGCAACTGCACAGTTATGAAGGCGGCCGTCTCATCTGCATCATCCCCGACTTCGACTTTGTGACCAATGATGCCGTCTATAACGCGCTACTCAAGGAACTTGAAGAGCCCAACCCTGGACGGCTCTTCCTGCTGACCGCGCAGCGGCCCGACCGCGTGCTGCCCACGATCCGCTCGCGCACCACGTGCCTGCGCTTTGACGCGCTCGCCGAATCGGATATTGCTCGCCAACTACACGCTCACTACCAAGTACCTGAAGAGCGTGCGCGCACGCTCGCCCGCCGTGCGCAGGGCAGCTTGGGCGACGCTTTGGCCGATCTTGCTGGTGAAGGCGTCGATCTGCGCGGCTCGGCACGGGCGTGGGCGCTCACCTGCTTACGGGAACCGCGGAAGATTGCGCAAGCTCCAACGCTCTCAAAAGAAAGCGCGCGCGAGGATATCGTCGAGGTTCTGCATGCGGCGCGGCTCGCGTTGCGTGATGCGCTCACGCTGGCGCTCAACGGTGACGATGACGATCAGGTGCTCGACCGCGCTGCTCGGGCTGAGTATCAGCGCACGGTTGCTGCGCTTGAACCCGATGCCGCGCCGCGGCTGGTCAACGCCTTACAAGCCGTCAACGAAGCGGCGCGTATCGCGGACGAGACGAACATCCCGCCTGCGAATGTGATCGGGTGGCTCCAAGTCCAGCTCCGCTCAGTTTAACACCAAAAAAAGGTCACGCGGCCGGTGTAAGAATCGCTTTCATATGCGCGCGCCCTGCAGCGCTGAGCCGCAGGCACAATCGCGTGATTGTGGCATGCGCTCGATCATCGTGTAGATGACCTGCTTGACGCGCTCGTTATTGGCTTGAAATACTTGGATCACGCCCTCATGCGTCACGGGTTCAATACCCGGTTGCCCCTCAAGCCCTGCATCGTAGTCCGTGATCAGCGAGATGTTGACATAGCAGATCTCGAGTTCGCGTGCGAGGTACGCCTCGGGATATTGG
>Ga0306921_10008818_pt1 | contig 10668 bp, 7 predicted proteins | sample sta12Cox44000080_FD_203760 | JGI IMG/M metagenome (GOLD analysis project Ga0306921, IMG submission 203760) | Lab enrichment of tropical soil microbial communities from Luquillo Experimental Forest, Puerto Rico - statoxic.12C.oxic.44.000.080 (v2)... | ecosystem: Environmental > Terrestrial > Soil...
GGGGCGCAAGCGGAGTTTCGCCGTGCGATGGAGCTCGCGCCGAATGACGGTGACGCGAAGTTCCAGCTCGGAATCGGGCTCGCCGCTTTCGGCGAGGGAGAGCAGGCGATCGAGCTCATGCGCCAGGCGCTCACGACCGAGCCGCTGCGAGCCCTCTGGTACACCTGGCTTGCCACCTATCTCTCGGGACTCAACCGGCTCGATGAGGCCGAGCGCGCGATCCGCACGGCACTCGAGCTGCAACCGGTCGCTGCGTACTATCATCAGAGGCTCACGATCATCGAGATCAAGCGCGGCAATGCTGAGGCGGCGCTCGCCGCCGCTCAGCAGGAGCCCCGGGGATCCTGGCAGGACGTCGCCCTCGCCCTCGCACGGCAGATCGGCGGTGACCGGAGTGCCGCCGATGCGGCACTGAAAACGCTCATCGACAGGGATGCCGGCTTTGCCGCCTACCAGATCGCCGAGGTGTATGCGCTGCGCAATGATGCGAAGGAAACCTTTAGCTGGCTCGATCGAGCCTGGAGCAACCACGATCCAGCGTTCACATACCTCCTCTACGACCCCTTCATCCTGCGCTATAAGGACGATCCGCGCTTCGGTGCGTTCTGCAAGAAAGTGGGCCTGCCGACGCCTGCAGAGGTTGGAAAGCGGACCTGAGTCCGTCGAGACTTTCAAACTTAAGGGGAAGCAAGTTACGCATCGGGCGCTTTTTTCACGGTCGCTCTTCGCAAACTCCCGGCAGGGTGGCGCCTCGCGAGCTGGGCTTGGACTAAAGGTACAGCCTCGGTGTCATAGACGCTGCAACGAACGGTTGCTTTCGGGAAATCCTTCACGGATTCGTGTCCGGTTGCTTCTGGCCGGTTTCAGCCACTCGGTGTCAACGACCACTTCCGACCCGGAACCGTCCTTCGAACTTCTCGTTAGCTGCCACTCGCGACCCACGAAGCGGACCGTGGCTCGCATGCGTCCCACCCCCGAACCTCGGTCAACGGCATTCGAAATCCGATTCTCCGATTGGCCTGCATTGCGGCGGGAATCCGTGCTTGTGCCAGTACTCAGGCAGGTGCCAGGACTGCATCAAGCGTTTACGACTCTGCGATTTGAGCCACGCGTCATCGCGCGCCCACCAAATTGGTGGATCCATGTTCGCGGACGTTATTTCGTCGTAGGCTTTCAATATCACTAGTGCGTATGGCACGTAAGCGAGGTTGTTCTTCGCCTTGTTGACGAGCGCAACTCCCTCCTGCCGGTCGCGATCATTGAACGTAGGATCGGTCAGCGCCCGAAATAGCGGACGAATCAACTGCGGATCGTCCTGGTATAATTGCGCCAAAATTGAGACCGTGTTGAGGCGATCGCCACGTGCAGCGAGGGCTGGCGCTACATCGATGTCGGCCCACAAATAGCCATTTTCCAATCCGATCTCTATCAGTCTAAGCGCGTCATCCGTCCGTCCGACGTACGAGTACGCCCTCGCCACATGCCGTCGGCACAGCTCATAGGCAGGATCAATGTCCTGACATCGCTGGTAGTCCGATACGGCGCGATCAAAATACCCAAGAGCGGCGTAGTTCGCACCGCGGTACATGTAGGCCGTCGCGTCAGTTGCGTCACGTTCGATCGCACGCGCATAGCTATCAAAAGCATCGTCCCAACCGCCTGCGCCGTGCCCAGGGATCATGTCAGTGTGAATTCCACCGCGCACGGCGTACGCCAGCGACAGATTTGGGTCCAGGCGCAAGGCCGTATCGATAGCGTCCACTCCGGCTTGATAATCGGCCGCGTCGCCAGAGTCCCAGTACCTCCCGAGGCATAAGACTGCGCCCAGCATCTCCCAGGCGCGTGCGAATTTGGGGTCCTTCGCAACCGCTGCTTTCAAAGGTGCGGTCGCCGCGCGCAGATTCTGCTTCGTGCGGGCAATGAAAAGGGCGCGACCCTTAAGGTAAAGGTCGTAGGCATCCACATCGGCCGTGTCAGCTTTACGGGCGACTGGCTTGGCAATATCCGCGCTGTCGCCCATCGTCGCGGCGAGATGATCGACGATGCTCTTGGCAATCTCGTCCTGGATCGCAAACAGACTTGCAGTGCTTAAAGGCCGATCAAAGGATTGTGACCATTCATGCTCGTCTGTGCTTGCATCGATCAATTGCGCCGAAATGCGTACGGTGTCCCCCGCCTTACGCACACTGCCTTCGAGGATGTGGCGGACGCCCAGTTTCTGGGCGATCGCGGTAGCACCCAGATCGGATTTCCGAAACTGAAATGAGGAGGTGCGCGAAGCCACTTTGAGCCCGTTGACGTGAGCGAGTACGTTCAGTATTTCCTCCGCGATTCCGTCTGCGAAGTAGCCTTGGTTTCCTTCCGCGGAGAGGTCCGAGAAGGCAAGTACCGCGATGGAATGCGGCGATGGAGGGACCGTCGGCACCGAGCCGGTACCCGCGCTGGTCGCCGAAGTCGCGGAGGTTGCAGGCCCGGATCGCACAAGGTGCTTCGAGATCCAGAACTTGTCGACGACAAAGTAAGCGAGCGCCACGGCGAGCACGGCGATGATCGCTCGATCGAGCTTTCGCCCGGTGAGCCTGCGAATTGAATCACTGTGGGGGACCTCGACCGTGGGCTTCAGACCTTCCGGTGTGATCTCGTACACCCAGGCGAAGATCACAACTGCCGGAAAACCCACCGCCATCAGCATCAGAACGAGCCGGTTCGCCCACACTGGCACGTCCAACATGTGAAACACCACATGCAGTGGATCCAAGATCAACCAGCACACCACCAGGTACAGTACCGCCACCCGGAAGACGTTGCGCTGCTTGAGCTGTTCGAAGATCGGCAAATGAAGCAGCGGGTGGTGCGCGTGCGGGCCGACTTCGCCTTCCAGGCGTTTGACCTCGCTCGACAGGGGTTCGCGGTGCTCTTCTGTGGCCATGGCGTCGCGAGCGCTGGCGAAGGCTGACAACTAGCATGCTCGCATAGACATGCGAGCGCAAACGGCCGGCCGACGACTCCGCTCTTCGATGAGATGCGAGGAAATTTGAGGTGGTAGCGAGGTCCGCTCTGGGACTTATTCCCCCCAGCAGACCGCGCGATGTGGCCGGTAGCCGACAGTCTGCTTTCGACCCTGAGCCGTCGGATGAAGTTCCCAAGAGCGGTTTGTGCGGCGACGGGAAGCGGTTAGTTTATGCGTTCCCGAACAAGAAAAAGCCGCCCGAAGGCGGCGTTTGAAACTGGCGTGCAAACCCATACTGTCCGCTTGGAATTTTAACTCTTATTCACCGTACATTCATTCTGCGGTGCGACGTTCAGCGTAAGTTCCCGGGTCAGTAATCGCGCTAGCGTCTTCGAACTTTCGCGAGTAGCCTTCGCGGCGGCCGCTACCAGACCAACAGAGCCGTGGTTTCTACCATAATGGACGGTTTCAGACTCTCGACGATGTCATCAGTCACTATGATCAACGCATACTTGGGTTTGACGAAGGGAGAAAAGAAGGATTTGGCGGAGCTCGTTAAGTCACTCTAAACATCGAGAGCGGGCCTCTCAGGTTCGGCTGTCAGGAAATCGGCCAAATGAAGGGAGTGCCATCCCATGCCTACTACGGTCCCCTCCTCATTGCCGAAGCTGACGATCCGTGATGTCGAGACGTTTGCCGTGGAGGTGCCGATGACTTACCCCCTCGGTACCAGCGCCGCGACGGTGAGGAGTGCTCCATTGTTGCTGATCAACCTCACGACCGAGGAGGGGGTCACCGGACGCACATACCTCTTCTGCTATCGGCCGAGCATACCGCGCGCGATCGATGTCGTGCTCCGCGACGCCGTTCTGCTGGTCAAGGGTGCGCCCGCTGCGCCCCTCGAGATCGCCGCCAAGCTTGGCAGGCGCTTCGCTCTCGTGGGAGTCGCCAGCGCCGTCCGCATGGCGCTATCGGCGCTCGACACCGCAATATGGGATGCGCTCGCGGTGGCCTCAGGCTCACCCCTCGCGACGCTGCTCGGTGCGCGACCCAAGGCGATTCCCGCTTACAACTCGAGCGGGCTCGGCTTGATGCCGCCGGGCGCTGCCGCAGATGAGGCTGAAAAGCTACTCGTTGGCGGATTCCGAAGTGTAAAGCTGAGACTCGGTAACCGGACGCTTGAGGACGATCTGGCAGTCGTGGGGGCGGTCCGGAACAGGCTGCCTGCTTCGATCGCGTTGCCGGTCGACTACAACCAGGCGCTAACCGTTGCCGAAGCAATCCGGCGAGGGCGCGCACTCGAGGCGGAAGGGGTTGCTTGGCTCGAAGAGCCGATCCGTCACGACGACTACGCCGGCAACGCAGCGATCGCGAGGGCGCTTGTCGTGCCGGTACAGATCGGGGAGAACTTCAACGGGCCGGAATCTATGATCGACGCTCTCCGCGCCGGCGCTTGCGACTATGTGATGCCCGATGTGGCGCGGATCGGTGGCGTGACGGGTTGGATCCAGGCGGCCGGTATCGCTGCGGCGCACGGAATCGAGATGTCCTCGCATCTTCATCCAGAGGTCAGCGCGCACCTGCTCGCCGCAACGCCGACCGCTCACTACTTGGAGTACGTCAACTGGGCCGATTCCGTCCTCGAGGAGCCGTTGCAGATCGTGGACGGCTCCGCCCAGATTCCGGATCGCTCGGGAATCGGACTCACGTGGAGGAAGGAAGCAGTTAAAGCCTTGGCACTTGCATCGTGAGATCGGTGGGTGCGTAGGCGGAGGAATGCGGCCTCAATTTAGAACGTCGACGAACTCGACTGGCCGATCGCTTGCCGACATCTGAACTCAGGGTCGGAACCTGAACGGCCGCTCTTGAGAAAACTGGCCGGTCCTGTGGAACGTCCACTTCTGGCCCGGTTTCAGCCACTCGGTGTCAACGACCGCTTCCGACCCCAAGCCGCCGGACGAACTTCCCAAGAGCGGTCATTGCGGTGAGGAAAAGCGGACGGTCTAGGGTCTGAAATTGCCTGCCGGGCCCTCCTCAGGGCATTCTCGCTGGGCCCGTACAAGATCAAGAGGGCGGGTATGGAAGGGGAGTCGCCAGCCCAGGCGAGCACACCGAGCGGGGCCGTATTTCTGAGCTACGCCTCAGAGGATGTGGAAGCGGCACGGCGGATCTGCGAGGCTCTTCGAGCCGCGGGCATCGAGGTATGGCTCGACCAAAGCGAGCTGCGCGGAGGGGATGCCTGGGACCGGCAGATTCGCGAGCGCATCCACTCCTGCCGGCTGTTCATTGCCCTTATCTCCAACCACACCCAAGCCCGCGACGAGGGCTATTTCCGTCGCGAGTGGAAGCTTGCGGTTGATCGCACCCATGACATGTTGGAGCAAAAGGCGTTTCTGCTTCCGGTCGTCATCGACGCTACGCCGGAACGAGGCGCCGCCGTGCCAGACAAGTTCCACGAAGTGCAGTGGACGCACTTACCTGGCGGCGAGACCCCACCGCAGTTCGTCGCCCGCGTCGCGCGGCTGCTCTTGCTGCAGCCGATATTGGCAACGCCAGTGCGACCGACCTCAGGCGCTGCGCCCACCGCTCTAACGCCGGGCCGGCCTTCCCGGTTACGACGTTCCCTCCCCATCGCGATCGCCGTGCTACTTGGCGGGGCGCTTGCCTATCTGCTCGCCGATAAACTGCGCAGCCCGAAGCACGGAGCGACCGCCCCGCCAGCGACGTCCACCGAACTGACGCCGTCCCCTCCAGTCACGACGCCCACGACCGGCGCGTTCGCCCCACCTCCGCATTCCATCGCGGTGCTGCCGTTCGTGAACCTGAGCGCGGACAAGGAGCAGGAGTACTTCTCCGACGGGCTGACGGAAGAGATACTCAATTCCCTCACCCGCATCAATGAGCTTCAGGTCGCCGCTCGCACCTCGGCGTTCTCGTTCAAGGGCAAAGACATCAAGATTGGCACGATTGCCCGCGAACTCAACGTGGGCGCGATCCTCGAAGGGAGCGTGCGGCGCTCGGGAAACACCGTTCGCATCACCGCACAGCTCAACAATGCACTTACCGGATTCCACCTCTGGTCAAAGACTTATGACCGCGACCTCAGTCACGTGCTGCAGCTTCAGACCGAGATCGCCAACGCGGTCGCCAGTGCCCTCGAGGTCACGCTGCTCGGTGACGTTGTCGCGAAGATCGAGGTGGGTGGGACACGCAATCCGGCCGCGTTCGATGCCTACCTGCGGGGCTCGAATGCTTCCCTCACTGTTCACAATTTGGGCGAAGCGCAAGCCGCGGTCGCGGCGTACACCGAGGCCATTCGCCTGGACCCGCGCTACGCACAGGCATTCGCTGCCCGTTCGCTGGCGCAAGGCGGCATCGAACTTTTCGCAACGACCGTTGCCGCTGTCCGCGAGACCCTCGACGCCCAACAGGCCGATGCCCGCGAGGCACTCAGGTTGGCCCCTGACCTTGTTGAGGGTCACTTGGCATTGGCGCGCTACTACGCGGATTCACTCAACTTCGCGCCGGCGGACGAGGAGCTTCGCCACGCTCTAGCACTCGCGCCGGGTGATGCCCGCGTCCTCTCGGTCTACGGGGGATGGGCAGTGCACATGGGCCGCTTCGATGCCGGAATCGCCGCCTTGCGCCATGCGGTCGTACTGGATCCGCTGAGTCCCATCCAACATCGCGCATTGGGCTCTGGGCTGGCGCTAGCGCGGCGGCATTCAGAAGCCATCGCAGCCTTCGAGCACGCTCTGGCTCTCGATCCCGACTCCCCGCAAATCAACGCCCAGCGCGGACTCTCGTACTATGCACTCGGCGACTTCCATCGCGCACAAACCTCATGCGAGAGGTGGCCGGAGTTTTTCGAGAATCAGGTGTGTTTGGCCATCACCTACGAAAAGCTCGGACGCCATGCCGACGCTGAGGCCAGCCTCGCCAAACTTAAGGCGTCGTGGGGCGACACTGCGGTGTATCTATGCGCGGAGATCTATGCGCAGTGGGGAGATCAAGCGAAGGCGCTGCAGTGGCTCGACACCGCCATGCGATTGCACGACGGATTTCTTGAGGTTCTAAAGATCGACTACTTGCTCGATCCCCTGCGCGGGGAGCCGCGCTTCCAGGCGATCGAGCGGGAACTGAATTTTCCAGACTGACTGCGCCTAAAGCTCGAAGGCCACTGCCACAATTGCAGACATTCGAGTGTCCGCTCTCGGGAAAGGCGACCGGCTGTCGATGAGTGGCTACTCCTGGCCGCGTCCATCCGAGCGCGTTCTTGATCCGCCAAAACCAGGCGTCTCATCCCCCTAGTGCGTAGGGTGATCGCCGTGTCCTGAGCGAGCGGCAATTTTGGCGTGTGTACCGTGTTTCAGCCGCCCAGGTTGTATAATTCGCGTTGCTGCAGTGACACGGCCTCTGTCCAAGGCAATACAGGGGGCTTCCGATGACCTGGTGGGGCTGGATCATCGCCGGCGCGATACTCCTCGGTGCCGAGCTCACCTTCGTTAGCGCGCAGTTCTACCTGGTGTTGATCGGCAGCGCCGCGATCCTCGTGGGGCTCGTCACACTCGTCGTGCCGGTCGCCGAATGGCTGCAGTGGGCGCTGTTCGCAGTGCTCGCAGTCGTCTCGATGGTCACCTTTCGCAACCGCCTCTATCAGAGGTTCACCCGCACGATGCCGAAAGTCGACACCGGGCCTGCGGGCGGCGTAATCACACTGCACGTCTCACTGGGCGCGGGCGAGAGCTGCCAGGCAGAGTACGGCGGCACCTTCTGGACCGTGCGCAACGACAGCGATACACCGATGCCTTCCGGCTGCCGTGCACGCATCGCGCGCGTACAGGATCTGACACTTCTCGTAAGGCCCGAAAAGTAAACCTATGTACACCTCTTACGTCTTCATCGCGCTCGCGATCATCGCCGTATTCGTAGTGTTCCGCACGGCAACCGTCGTACCACAGCAGAGCGCCTACGTTGTCGAGAACCTCGGCAAATATAGCCGCACGCTCCAGGCAGGCTTCCATATCCTCATCCCCTTTGTCGAGCGAGTCGCCTACCGGCACAGTCTCAAGGAGCAGGCGCTCGATGTCCCCGAACAGATCTGCATCACCAAGGACAACGTGCAGGTGGCGGTCGATGCGGTGCTCTACATGCAGGTGCTCGATCCGCACCTCGCTTCCTACGGCATCACCAACTATTCGTTCGCCATCGGCCAGCTGGCGCAGACCACGCTCCGCAGCGAGATCGGCAAGATCGAGCTCGACCGCACCTTCGAGGCACGGGCCACCATCAACGCCAACGTCGTGTCCGAGCTCGACAAGGCATCCGTGGCCTGGGGCGTCAAGGTGATGCGCTACGAGATCAAGAACATCACACCGCCGAAGGATGTGCTGTCGGCGATGGAGAAGCAGATGCGCGCCGAGCGCGAGAAGCGCGCGGTGGTGCTCACTTCCGAGGGCGAGCGCGACGCCAAGATAAACCAGGCGGAAGGCGACAAACAGCGCGTCATCAAGGCGTCCGAAGCGAGCAAGCAGCAGCAGATCAACGAGGCTGACGGTCAAGCCGCCGCAATCCTCGCGGTCGCGACTGCAACCGCCGAGGGCCTGCGCCGGGTCGGTGGCGCACTCAGTGAGCGCGGCGGGCCCGAAGCGATGCAACTGCGCATCGGCGAGGAGTATGTGCGTCAGTTCGGCAAGCTCGCCAAGGAGAGCACGACGCTCGTCGTGCCGGGGAATCTCTCCGATCTCGCTGCGGTGGTGAGCATGGCGACCAGCATCATTCGCGGAACTCCGCCTCAGCCACTCGATGCGCCACCGCGCCCGGGAGGCAGGGCCGCGTAAACAGTCTGGGCTACGCCTCGCAGTATTCGGGAGGGAGGAAACATGTCGAGACCGCTTGATCGGCGCGATTTTCTACTGATGAGTTCAGCGGCTTTCGCAGCGCAGTGCGGGTTTGCCGTGCCGGCCGCTGGAAATACGGCGATGACCATCCCAGTCATCGACAGGCTCAGTGTCAAGGTGCTGACCGACAGCACCTACGACACCCCTCGGGCGTCTGCATCCAAGTGGGTCAAGGTTCGGCGCGTGGGCTTGTCCGCCGCCGGAGACTATCGCAAGACGCTGCACAACGAGTGGGGTCTGGCGCTGGAGTCCCAGGCCGGGACCGAGACGCGCAACCTGTTGCTGGACTTCGGCTACACGACCGACGCGCTGGTCAACAACCTGGAGATCATGAGTGTCGACCTGGCCAAGGTGCAGGGCTTGATATTGAGCCACGGGCATTTCGACCATTACGGTGGCTTGATCGGTCTTCTCCAGAGATACCGCTCCCGTCTGCCGGTGGAGCTGACGCTGTATACGGGCGGTGAAGACAACTTCTGCCGGCGCGTCATCGCCGGATCCGCGCCGGGACAGTTCGCGGAATGGGGTGTGCTCGACCGCCGCGAACTGGCGGCGGCCAAGGTGCGCGTGGTCCTGTGCCCGGAGCCTACGGTCATCGCAGGCCAGGCGTTCACGACCGGGGTAATCGAGCGCAAATCCTTCGAGCGCGTCCTGCCGAATACGTTTGTGGACTACTCGATGAAAGACGGTGTTGGCTGCGACATTCCCGCGACGGCGGAAAAGGCCGGAGGCAAGCCGGTGCCCGACCAGCATCTGAACGAGCACGCGACTTGCTACCGCCTGAAGGATCGGGGCCTGGTCGTCATCTCGTCGTGCGGCCATTCCGGCATCGTGAACGCGACGCGCCAGGCCATGAAGGTTGCGGGCAGCGACAAGGTGCATGCCATCCTGGGCGGCTTCCACCTGTTCCCCGCCGATGAGGACTACCTGAGGCAGACCGTCGTCGAGCTCAAAGCGATCAATCCGGACGTGCTGATCCCGATGCACTGCTCCGGGCCTGGGCTCGCGGTTGCTCTGCGTAACGAGATGCCCGATCAGTTCGTGCCTTCGACCAACGGCACGGAGTACGTCTTCGGCGTCTGACGCGTATTCGTATGCCGACGGTGCGATGGCTGCAGCGCAGCGTGGCCGCCTGGCTTGCCGGGACTGCCACGGGCCTCGGCGCAGCGGGTCCGGACGCAGCGGCGGGCGAGCCACAGCGGGTCGACGCGGCGGGCATGATGAACGATCTCATGACCGGCCGGGGCAACATCGGCGGCCCCTTCTTGCTCACCGACCAGAGGGGACAGCCTGCAGGGCCGGCGCAGTGGCGCGGCAAGATCGTACTGCTGTATTTCGGGTATATGTCCTGTCCTGACGCCTGCCCGACGGACTTGGCCGCCATTGGGGCCGCGATCAATCTGCTAGGCCCGTCAGGGTCAGAAGTACAGCCGGTTTTCATCACGCTCGATCCGGCGCGCGACAAGCCCGGGCTGATCGGGCGCTACGCGGAAGCTTTCCATCCACGATTTGCAGCCCTCAGTGGCAGCGAGGCGCAGACGAAGAAGGTCGCGACGGCCTATAAGGTCTATTTCGAGAAGGTGCCGGTGCGCGGAACGAATCAGTACTCGATCGACCACACGTCCTTCACGTACGTTCTGGACGCCGAGGGCAGGTTCGCTGGCTTCTTCCCACCCGGGACGAGCGGGGCACGAATGGCCGAACGGGTGCGAGCGATGTTGTCCGCGCGATAGCCGCGGGCTCGATGCCGCGTTTTTCTCATCCATTTTTTTCGACGCACACCTCGACCAGAACCGGTGCGGTGGCGGCGAATGCCAT
>Ga0306921_10008819_pt1 | contig 10667 bp, 11 predicted proteins | sample sta12Cox44000080_FD_203760 | JGI IMG/M metagenome (GOLD analysis project Ga0306921, IMG submission 203760) | Lab enrichment of tropical soil microbial communities from Luquillo Experimental Forest, Puerto Rico - statoxic.12C.oxic.44.000.080 (v2)... | ecosystem: Environmental > Terrestrial >...
GCCCCAGCCAGCTGGCAAAATCGCGACCACGCTCGAAAGCCTCACCGCTGCCGATCGCTGCCACCATCGCGGTTGAGATCAGCGGCCCGACCCCGGGAACACTCATTAACTGCCGGCACTTGGCCTCGGACCGGCTGAGGATTTCAATCTCGCCGGTGACGGTCTCGATACGCTCATCCAGGCAACACCAGTCGTCATAGAGACCGCGGATCAGCTTGGCAGTTCGGGGCGAGATCTCATCCTTCCGGTTTTCCAGTATCGCGAACAGCGACTTGCGGAGGGCCCGCGGGCCGGCCCTGACGGCAATGCCTTGCTCGATCAGAAAGGCGTGGATCTGGTTGATCGTCGCTGTTCGCCGCGAGACCAATCGCGACCGCACCCGATGGCAAGCCTGCAGGTCCAGCTGATCCTGGCTCTTCTCCTGGACGAACCGCAGGTTCGGCCGTAACGCTGCTTCGGCAATTGCCTCGGCGTCGTTGTAGTCGTTCTTCTGCCCTTTGATGAACGGTTTGACGTAGATCGCCGGAATAATCCGTGGCTCGTGCCCCAATGCACGTAGCGTCCTGCTAACAAAATGCGCGCTCAGGCAGGCTTCCATGGCGACGATGCACGGCGGCAGCTTCTCGAAGGCGTCTTTGAGAGCCAGCCGCTTGATCCTTCTTCGGAAGGCAATCTTCCCATCGGCGGTGAACCCGACGAGGTGAAACACATCTTTTCCGATGTCGACGCCGATCACCACCGGTGATGACATTTTGGATTCCATCCTGGACTTCATGGCTGCTTCTCCTGCTCAACGCTGCTAAGCCGTCAAAGGCTAGCCCAGCTGGGAAGCAGCCGGTCCATCCCATTAGCAGTCGCTCGTTCCAGGCGACCGCGGGTAAGAATTTTTTTGGATTCTAGTAAATTTTAGGTAGAGCATTGATTGATGGTCGAGAGCCCACCCAAAAAAGGGAGCCCGCTGGCGTGCTGCTGAACGTGTCGAGAGTGAGAAGAACCTTCATGAGTGCCGCGGTTCGCAAGACGTACTGGGATCTTCGCGAAACCTTGCTTTGGGTTTGTAGGCGGGAGGAGGAAGGGGTTGCGGCCGTGCGGGACACGAACGAAGAAGGCAAGCTACTTCTGGCCATGTTCAGCGCCAAGGCGGTATTGGATCCGTTTTCGCGGGCGGTTATCGCCGAATACGACTTCGAGGCCGACAACGCAGCAGCCGTGTGGCCGCCTCACGGGGAATCACCTTACACCGCCGAGTTTGGCGTGATAGGACCAAGCCAAGCCCTGAATTATCTGCTCAAGCAGGTGTACAGCCATCGTGTTAGGATGACAGCGATTAGATGCGACAGGTACCGCGCAAAACAAATCCCGGTGCCGCCGGTCGAACTGAATGACCTAGAGTTCCGGATCACGCCGAATCAGCGGATTACGAAGGCTGGCTTATGGTCGCGCTCGCGAAATTCCCTGATGTTGAGATCGCCGCAGTTTTTGCGGGCGGATATCATTCGCGTGTGGCCGCCCCGAAAGAAGGACAAAGCGGCGATTTTCGAACTGATCCTCCGCCACCTGCAGGCGATCTCGACCTCTGCCGCCCCGCTCACCCAACCGGACGCGCAGCGGCGGTGTCTCGCCGAGGTTCCCGATGCCTACCCCGAGGCCTTTAAGAAAGCCTGGGTGCGTCTGGATCCGGTTTGCAAGAGGCCACGCGGGAGGTGCAGCGTCCGTGGCGCATCGCGTGAGGAAACCTGAGAATAAAAGATCCGGCCGTCATCGCAGCATTTTTTCGCCGCAAAGAAAAACCGCCGCGGACCAGTCCGCGGCGGTTGGTTTGGCCCCCAGTATTCTAGTCGAGAGCAGCTTTACGGGAACACGATCTCGACGCGGCGGTTTTGCGGTTCGCGGACGCCTGGCGGCGTCGGCACTCGCAGGTCGTTCATGCCGCGACCGCTGACCACCATGTCGCTGCGAGGTACGCCGAGATGCTCAAGCGCGGCAGCGACCGCGTTGGCGCGCCGCTCGGAGAGCCGCTGGTTGTAGCTGGCCGAACCCGTGGTGTCGGTGAAGCCGGTGACCGTGAGCTGCACGCGGCCGCCTGCTTTGTAGTGGTCGGCTGCGAGCGCGATGATCCGCTGGCCCTCCGGCGTGATGTTGTACTTATCCCAGTCGAAGAACACGAGGAAGACCTGGTGCGCCGGCGGCGGCGGCGGGGCCGGCGGGGCCGGCGGAGGAGGAGCCGGCGCCGGCGCGCCAAACTTCATCGTCAGGCTCGCCACGATGTTGTTGGTGTTGTAGCCAGACCTGTATGTCACCCTTCCGGGCGTGAAAAACACGCCTTTGTTGTTGAAGGTCGGGTCGGTGCTCGCCAGGTAGCGGTAATCGATGTCGAAGGCGAGCAGCGGGTTGATCTCGAACCGGAGGCCGGCAATCGCCTGATAACCAAAGTTCCAGGTGTTGCTACCCTTCAAGAAGGTGCCGCCGATCGTTGCCGGCAGCGTCACCGGACAGACCGGCGGGCACCCGGCGCCTGTACCGGGGGTTTTAAAGAACAGCGCCCCGGTCGGTGAAGCACTAGCCGGGATCGTAGTCGGACTGAGCGAGACGCTGTCGTTGTTGTTCACCGCGCCGATGCCGAACCCGAGATGCGGGGTGACCGGCACCCACCAGTTCCAGGCCCAGGTGCCAAAGTCGTAGATAAAGTTGGTCATAAGTGAATTAGTACGACGCTCACCCGTTAACAAGGAACTTGGCAAAACGAGCCCAGAGCTTGAGCTCGACAGCTGGTTATTCCTGTAACTGTACTCTTCTTCGAGCCGGACCGGACCCCACTGGAGACCGCCGCGGACGCCGACATTGAAACCGCTGTTGTATGTCGCAGTCCCGCTAAAGTTGCTGAAAAACGGGCCATTGGACACGCCGCCGACGGTGTCGACCCTGAAGGGGGGTGTCGTGACCGAGACCTTCTGGTTCGGAAGGCTGGTCCACCCGCCCTCCGGTCCGATGTACCAGGCCACCGGATAGGGGCCCCCAAGCCAAGCGAATTGCGCATTGGCTTCGACGCCCCCCAGTGACACGGCAAGCGCCGCGCCGACGCCCAGCAAATAGCGACTTTTCATCCCCTACCTCCAGCCGCAAATTAACGTGTGACGATGGTCACGCCGCCACCGTTGCGCCATCTTCGCTATCCACCTTACCGATGGCAAACGGTTTCTAGCTCAACGAAAGCGCTTGCGAGGGCAACAATCCAGATGAGCGGACGGTGAGACATTTGCGCAACAGCTTGCTGGGTTGCGGGCCTATCTCGCTTGTTGAGACAGCGACTTTTCTGCAACTTCGGCGGGCGCGATCGGTATCGCCGATTAGCTTGATAAGCTGGCGGGGGGACGATTTGGCCGACACGCCGAAGTGGTCTTTCACCCAGCCGCATTGCCTCAGCCTCGGGGACCGCCGAGAGTGCGTCAACCGAAAACGGTTGTAGGATCGCGCCGTCGGCCGGTTGTAGTTAAATATTGGGCTTAAATTCGAGGCGGATTATGGAGATACGCGGTGAAAAGGCGGCTCTCGACGAGGCTGTCGCGGAAGCGCGCCAGCGGGAGTTGCAGGAGCTGCCGCGCCAGCTCGGGCTGTTCGACGAGGAACAGACCGAGCCCGCGGAACATGAGCAGAACGGAACCGCGCTCGCGACGCGCGGACCAGGCCGGCCGCTTGGCTCCCGCAACAAGCGAACTGATGAGGCTGCGAGGTTCTATATCGGCTTGTACGGCGATCCGCTCCGGCGCGGCGTGTCGATTGCCTCTTTACCGATCCTCGCCCCTGGTGTACTCGATGAATTGGCCAAGATTTTAAAGACGGATCGTTTTAAGGCGGCAACCTGGTGGGCTTCAATTTATTCGGCTACTCTTCCATATCTCCATCAGAAACTTGCAAGCCTTGAAGTAAAGCCTGCTGGATCGATTGGTGGCGAACCGATACCCTGGGCGTTCTCAGATGAAGGCGAGCTGGTTGAGGTTTCGCCGGCGCCGTTGCAGGAACCGCAGGAAACCGCCTGATCGCGCGCAGATCTTCGGACCATGCATTAGCGAGGTCCGAGGTTGCGATTTTGCGCACGGTCGCGCGGCAAACAAAGGCAAGAAAACCCGACCCTGCCAGCGTCACGCGGGCAGAGTCTGAAGCTCTACTTCTGGGGGACGCCTTGAGGCTCTCCGAAGCGTCTCCGGCGAAGGACCGCTTGCGAGACCCACAGCGGCGGTTCGCTTCCATCGATTGCAATGCCGGCCCATGCCCCCCATAGTCGCCATTGCCGATATCTAAGTCAGTCTGGGGTTATAGCGCGGTGGATAACAGACATCCCTTTCCCTGATGTTCAGATCTCGCAAGTTAAGTCTAGCGTGCGCTCAAAATCATAGTCTGTGCGTTGTTTGAAGCGAAACCTCTGATCCACTATGCTGCCCTGCATTGATTTCCACCAAGTGGGAGATTTGTCGTCGGATAGTCACGGTCCGTGTGTCGCACCTGAAGGCAGGTAGAACGGCAGGAAGATCAGGACCAGCCCCACCACGACGAGAGCCCAGCCGTATCTCGCTGCTGTGTCGGGGAAATATTTCGCGAACGCGTTGACTACCTTTGCGAGTGCTCGCAGCACACCCGAAATAGCCTGCGGCCCGACGCCGGCCCGAACCCTTTTCTGCACAGCGACCCAGGCGATCAGACAGATCCCGATGAAGAGACTGATGCAGCCCAGCACGAACAATATGACCTGCTCGGTTGCGTTCATTGGCTCACTCCCTTAACGCCAGTAGCCGTAAAGTTGAAATGACGACCACTGCTGCGGATGGAACCGGGGCCGCCCGAACCAAAGGATCCGGCGGCGCAAAGCGACCTGTTGCGCCCGCTGCAATGCTCGTATCTTCGAAAGACCTCCCTTCCACATGCGATAGAAGGTTCCGGTCAGGAACACGCCCGCATCTTGCACGATGTACCGCAGGCTGGAGAGAACCGCAGATGCGCCGGCTAGCAGGAAGGCGTGGGTCAAACCGGCCATTTCGTCGCCAGGGCCGTATTGCGCTTCTCCAGAATCGCATGCGGACAGCGTCACCAACGTGGCTCGGACCCGCATCTCGCTCATGATCTCGATCGCGGTCAGATCCTTGTCAGGGTCAGGTTTCCCGGCCATGGCCAGATAGCTGCGCAGTCCACCGTCGGGCAACGGCTCGCCCGCTTCGTTCGGCACGATGCCATGGCATGCGATATGGACAACGTTCCAGCGATGCTGGCCCTCGCCAATTTCATCCCGAAGGCGCTGCTTGGTCGCCTTGTCGCCTAGTATCACCTCACGGGACGAAAAGAGCGGCGCGATCTTTCGTCTGGCGCGACTTTCGAACAGCACAAGATCCGGGTGCGGGGCCTCCGCGCCGGCAATGTTGGTGGTGGCCGCGAAAACAAGGCAACTGTCCGGCTGCCCTGGGTCCTTCCGGACCCACCATCGGAGCGCGCTCGCTGATGGGGCGATCACCAGCGCGTTACGCTCGACCAGGTATCTTTTTCCATCGTACAATCCCGCGAATGGTAGATTGTGCAGCGGCCCGTGCGGTACGATGCACAGGCCGATCCCTGCGGGCACATGATCGAGCAGCGGGCGTATCAGCGCATCATGCAACTCGCCCGCGATGCGATTGAACGCGCGAGCCGGCCGGTTGCTGGTCTCATGCCGGAGCGCATTGATTTGCTGCGTCAGTTCCTTTGGCTGGATCGTCAACCGGATCACCGTCGGCCAAGTGGCGCCCCTAGAGACGACAAAGGCCAGCACGGCATCGTGCTCCTCCGCGATATAGTATTCAATCAGGGTCGGAACTTCGTCATCCAGTAAGGCGCGAGCCTCCGCCACCGTGACCGTCTGTTGCCGGCGGAAGGCGACGTATTCCGGGTGACGGGTCGCCATGTCAGCCCAGATCTCGCCGAGCCGGCGGAACGCCATCGTTGCCTCATAGGATGCCGCTAAGGCGGGCGCATGCAAGGCTAGTTGCCCGACGCTCAGCAGTTTGTGCTCCTCGTCGAGAAGCGGCTCCTCCGCCGGTTGGAGTAGGCCGAGCGGCAGGTAGCGCAGCAGGGCGACGAGGACGCGCCATCGTGTTTTCTCGGCAGTCTCGAGGGCCTCGGTAGCTCGTTCGGGGTGCGACGCTGCGGAGGAGGCGCAGCACACCACAAGCGCCTCGTAGATCCAACCGAATGTCTTGAGCAGTTCTATGTTGGTCCTCTCCGCTCTGAAGGAGGTTCGGAAGCGGTCGAGTTCGGCCACTGCAGCCGAAAGGTGCGTATAGGCTTCGTCGATCACGCCCTCGCGGCTCAAAAGATCGCCTAGTGTTCCCAAGCTGAGCAGGTACGGGCGCGGCTCCGGTGTCTGGAACCGTCGGCTCGCCGCGATGGCTTGTCGAAGCCAGATCTTGGCCTGTTCGGGCTGCTGGTGTTCAAATAGCTGGGTGCCGTAGTTTGACGCGATCCGCGCTTCGTGCAGCGGTTGTTGGCTGCCGGTTTTCTGTGCCAGGGACCAGGCTTCCTTAAACAGCTCCCCGGCATCCGACCACTGTTCGCCGCGACTCCAGAGCATGGCAAGATCGACCAGGATGACGATTAGCGCTTCCGGCTCATCGAGTGTGCGACCCACCCGGGCGGCACCTTCAAGCAGCGCGGCGGCCTTCTTCAGCCGATCTGCTGCTGCCGGCGCTCTGCCGTAGAGTTCATCCCAGTCCGCCCACTCGACATAGAGCACGCCGAGACTGGCCTGATCGCGCACCCATTCGGACAGCAGCCCCTGCTTGCGTTCGGCGTCGGACGCACGCGTAAACCATTGCTCGGCATCAGCGTAATGGTCGTGTCCGAGCGAGACGCTGATGCGCCCACCCAAATTCCAGATATCGCATGTGATGCGATCTTCCGGCAAGCCCACGACGAGCAGACGCGCGCCCTCGAAAATCTCTTGGGCAACCTCGATGTCCTCGCCCGAAGAATGGTTGTCGAGCAATGTGTGGGCCGAGCGCATGAGCGCCGCCGCCGACCAGTATTTGGCCCGTGCAGCAGCGGTTTCCTCATAGCTCCAGGAGCCCCAACCGGCCTCGTCCAGCTGCGGCCTGACCCGCTCCTGCACCAGGCTTATGGGCTCGACCTCTTTTCCGCTCGCCAGATCCGGGTCGCCGGCCAGCAGGTTGACGCGGCGCGCGCGCTCGACGAAGGGGATGAACGTTACCGCATAGGTATAGGCTCGCTCCTCGGTTTGTCGGACCGCATCTCTGTCCCCTTGCCGCACTTGTTCCGCGTGCAGCTTCAGAAGCCGCTCCAACTCGCGTCCGATTTCGTCCACAACCAGCTCGGCGAAATCGCGGGCCAGATCCGTCGATTTGGCGCTAAGAGCCATCAATACGCATTGCAGTAATACGATGGAAAGAAAGGTGTGCCCGGCGTTGGTAGCTTGCGCGAGCAGGGGGTAGGCGCTGCGAAGCGCCGCCCGGGCCTGGTCGGACCGGTCCTCGCCTACGGCAGCCTTAGCCTGCTTGAGCAAATGATCGATTTCGGGAACCGTCGCGTTAACCGGAGACTGCGATCTAGTTTGATCCACGTTGTAGCCCTTCGAACCGGAGCCCCGTTTACGTCAGCAGTTCAAATCGGTTTCAACCACGAAGCAAGCAATCCTCCCGGGGGTCTCTTTGGGTCGAACCTCACCGTTCCGAGGTGATGACGCGAAGGTCTGGTATCGGCGCAACCCCAACACCTTGGTGCGTTGCGGCGAAGGACCGCTCACCATCACCCTAAACCGACCTGCGCGTAGGGTACCAGAACGGTTTGCGGCCGCGCGGATAGCGGCGGGCGCTCATGATCCGGTCTCGCGGTTCAAGATGCGGTTGACCTGGCGGCCGCGGAGCTCGAAGCCGTGGGCCTCGCCAATGCGCTTGGCAATCGTGTCGTAGGAGGCGCCCTCGGCGCGCAGCTGCTGCATTGTCGCGATGGCGGCCTGTTCGGCCGGCTCCTCGACCAGAGTCTTGCCGTCGGCGCCGAGCCGCCAGCCGAACGGCGTTCGCCAGCCGCCGAGGAAATGGCCGCGCTTGGCCTGATCGCGCTTCACATCGCGGATGCGCTCGCGGGTCCGGTCTCGTTCCGCCTCGGCCACCGCTGACAAAATGGTGAAGACGAGTCGGGATACTCCGTTCCCGGTTACGTCTCCACCCAGGTCGATCATGTGCAGGCTGACGCCGCGGGCCTGCAGCTGCTGCAGGACCTCGAGCGCGTTGAGCGCGCTCCTAAACATGCGGTCGAGCTTGGGGGTGATGACGATGTCACCGGCGGCGAGGCGGGTCAGCAGGCGCTGGCCCTGCGATCGCTCGGCGAGCGGGGTCGAGCCGGAGACGCCGCATTCGACAAAGATCTCGTCGACGGTCCAGCCCTGCTGCATCGCATAGCCCTGGATAACGCGCTGCTGCGCGCCGAGGCTTTGACCCTCGTCGGCTTGCCGGTCCGTGGAAACTCTTACATACCCCAGGCAAGCCATCACGAGGCCCTCTGGCGCGGCTGGTTGCAGGAGACGAAGCGCGAGGCCTCGTCGACAGTCATGTCGCGGATGTGGGTGATGTTCTGCACGTCGCGCAGCTTCATCTGTCCTGCCCTCTCAGACCTCGCTAGTGCGATGTCCTAGAGATGAGCAGTCTTTCGGACGTTGCAAGGCGTCGTCCGACAAAACTTCCGTCGGAGAAATCAGCTACCTTACACAAACAGGAGGGGACCTTGTCGGGATCATCATGGACGCCGGAGCGCCAGGAGCGGGCGCTCGCGTTGTGCACTCAAGGCGTCACCCACGAGACGATTGCGGCTGAGCTCGGGGTCGCGATCTCGACTGTCGGCTACCTGCTGCGGGCCATTCGGGCGGGAACGCCGCTGGCGATGAAGGGGAGCCGACCATGACGCCGCTAGCGCCGCGATCGTTATGGTGGACGCCGGAGCGCCAGGAGCGGGCCCTGGCGCGCAACGCCCAGCGGGTGAGCTATGCGGCGATCGCCCTCGAACTCGGTATGACGACCAACAAGATCGCCGGCTTTCTCAGCCGGGCGCGTGAACGGGGCGAGGAGCGTGGCTGGCGCGGCGAGCCCGAGCCGGCGTCGACGCTTGAGGATCGCCTGCCAAAGGGACCGAAGGCGAACGGTTGCCGTTACCTGACAGGGGAGCCGCGGGAATTCGGGTGGTGCAATAAACCGATCGTCGGCCACGGCCCCTATTGTGCCAGACATGCAGCGCGGTGCGGCGGGAGGGACGCGTGAAGAGCCGCAGGCGGCGCCGTGATCCCGATATCGTCAAGCCGACCGCGGAACGCCGCCGGCATGGTCTCATCGAGCGGGCAACCGACAGGGTGGTCGACAGCAATGGGCTCGCCAGCCTGCCGTTTCGCGCGCCGGGGACGCTCGATGTCATGCTGAGAGCGGGCACGATAAGTCGCCCGGCGCACCTTGCCGGCCTCAAATTTCACCAGGATTTTGTGCTTGCCGCGCTCGATCCGATCGCAGCGGCCGATCCCACGAGGCTGCCCGTCCTCGTGCTGAACGGCGCCCGCACTGAGGCGCTGCAGGGCAGCGAGCGGGCCCGCGCGCAGATTAGGCGAGCGCTGGCCGCCCTCGGTGGCCCGAACAGCCAGCTTGGCACATGCGCGTGGAATGTCCTCGGTCGCGAAATGAGCCTGCGGGAGTATGCGAATCACCGCGGATGGAACCATCGCCCTCCGAGTTTCACCGCGGGCATCCTCGTTTGCACCTTGGATATGCTGCAAATTCATTACGATAGCCGGCACCACGATCGCGACGGTTGACAGCGTGAGAATCGCGGTTGATGATTTTTGAGGATGGTCGACCGGTGCGCTCACCGGTAAGACCAAAGCGAGAACACGGGTCGCCCTTCCCGAGGCGGCCTTTTTTTGCGAGCGGGCGATGCCGGGCGAGTTTGAACCCGACGGCGCGCAGCTGCGGGCCTTCTTCACCTCAAACGCCTTTCTGCGGGCACTGATCGGGCCGGTTTACGCCGGCCGCAAGACGTGCTGCCTCAACGATATTCTGTACCGCGCGACGGCGAGGACCTACGCGCGGCAGATCGGCTGGCGCTGGTATGTCGTGGCGCCGGCGCGCAGCGAGCTCGAACGCTACGTGACCCCGGTGGTCAAGCCGTGGCTGAAGCACGGCGGCGACTGGACGCAGGAAAAGGGCGTCTGGCGCTATGCAGTGGTATACGCCCTGCCGGGCGATCGGCCGGGCGTGCGGCGGCTGCTCGAGTTCGATTTTCTCGGCATGGACGACACCTCTGACCGCAAGCGCCTGGCCGCCGGCGGCGCCAGCGGGGTGTGGCTGACCGACGCGCGCAACCTCAGCGAGACAGTGTTCGAGGACGCGATCCGCGCCGCCGGTACCTTCCCGTCGCCGCTGCAGGGCGGGCTGGCGTGGGCGGGTGTTATCTGCTCCTCGCGCATGCCGGTCCCCGGGCATTGGCTTGTCACGCGTCCGGTCGAGCCGGGCGATCTGACGCTGTTCCGCCAGGCTGGCGGGCGCAGCGACAAGGCCGAGAATTTGCGGGCGCTGAAGGCGCGCGGCTTTTCATATGAGGAATTTGCACGCGAGCGGCATCCTGACTGGGTGCGGGTCAACATCGATGCCGAA
>Ga0306921_10008821_pt1 | contig 10667 bp, 6 predicted proteins | sample sta12Cox44000080_FD_203760 | JGI IMG/M metagenome (GOLD analysis project Ga0306921, IMG submission 203760) | Lab enrichment of tropical soil microbial communities from Luquillo Experimental Forest, Puerto Rico - statoxic.12C.oxic.44.000.080 (v2)... | ecosystem: Environmental > Terrestrial > Soil...
CCGGCAATTGCGAAAATCTCCGCGCCGGCACGAGGGGCACGTATTGTCCTGCCCGCCATGCCAGCCGACGCCGACACGCTGCCCCTTCTTCCACTCGGAAACACCGGAACCCACCTCATCGATGATACCGGCAACTTCATGACCGGGAACGCGAGGATACTGAATGCCAGGCCATGCGCCTTCCTTCGTGAGCACGTCACTGTGACAGATACCGCAAGCCTGAACCTTGATACGGACCTGTCCCGCACCCGGGTTAGGAATTTCGCGCTCGACAATCTCGAAATCGCCTCCCGCCTTGGAAATCTGCGCCGCCTTCATTGGTGCTACTCCGACTTTTGTAGTTGCCATGACGCCTCCTGATGAATCTCGGCTATACCGCTGGAAAAACTTGCTGACAGCGAGACGAGTCCTTGATCGCTCTGCCAGTTTTGCCTTGCTCGCCCGGGCACCTTCTCGTCCGGAGGGCAGCCAAATGTGGCGGTAACCCTCCACTCCGCCCGGGCCGGGCACAGGACATGGTTGACCCCTTTCTGAGGAGTTTCGATGCACGTTCGATGGAATCGGTACTCCGCGGCCATCCAAGCATGGCGGAAGGGAGGTAATTGGACGGAAACATCCGGGTATACCTGGTACTAGGAGGCGGGAATTGCGAACGGCTCCTTCGCCCGGGCGGCTGCCGTTTCCGGAATGGTTGCCTCCTTCTGATTTAGTTGGTAAGGTATGACCCCGCCCCGTGTCAATCCGCGCTGTCTGGATGGTTCAATCCTCCAAGACGGGAGATTGTCTCCTCACGTGGAGGACCTGATGGAAACCCACGATATTGAGCTGGTTCACTGACAACCGCTCGAACACCTTTGAACTGGATTCCTCCTTGCCCGTTGTTTCTAGCCTCGGCTAAGTGAACCACTTCTCGTAAGCAGCGATCTGGAGGGACGAATGAGCCAGTAGCTAAGACCGACCGCCGGCGGAAAGCCTCTCCAGGTTTCTCTTTCCGGATCCGGTCGGATCAATTCTCGGCAGCCGAACGAGGGCACGGCATTTCCCGACCGCGAACGCCGACGTTCAGGGCCGTAGCACGGAATGGCGAAGCAAAAAGAAAGGAGGGATGCCATGGCAATGAATGTTGCAGAGCTAGTGGTCGAAACCCTCGCCGAGCGAGGCGTTGAGAGAGTTTATGGACTGCCGGGCGACTCGTTGAATGGAATCACTGACGCGATTCGAGCCCAAAAAAAAATTCAATGGATTCACGTGCGGCACGAAGAGGCTGCCGCCTTCGCCGCGGGTGCGGAGGCCCATCTCACTGGGAAACTGGCTGTCTGCGCAGGAAGTTGCGGGCCAGGTAATTTGCACCTGATCAACGGTCTTTATGACTGTTACCGAAGCCGTGTACCGGTCCTCGCCCTTGCGGCGCAGATTCCCAGCCACGAAATCGGCAGCAATTATTTCCAGGAGACACACCCGGAGTATCTCTTCGCTCAGTGCAGCCACTATTGCGAACTCGTTTCGCATCCCGAGCAGATGCCTCGAGTCTTGGAAATTGCCATCCAAACAGCAGAATCGCGGCGTGGTGTCTCCGTCGTGACGATTCCCGGAGACGTCGCACTGCAACCCGCAACCGTGAGTTCGCCGCGGCTGCACTTTCCCCCGCCGAAGCCGACGGTCCGCCCTGCAGACGACGAAATCGATGCGTTAGCCAAAATTCTCAATCAAGCGAAGAAAATCACTATTCTTGGCGGTGCCGGCTGTGCCGGAGCGCATGCTGAATTGATTGCCCTGGCGGGAAAGTTGCACGCCCCGATTGTGCACTCCATGCGCGGAAAGGAGTTTATCGAATACGACAACCCGTTTGACGTCGGCATGACCGGTCTTCTGGGATTCTCTTCCGGCTATCACGCCATGATGAACTGCGACGTCCTGCTGATGATCGGCACGGACTTCCCTTATCAGCAGTTCTTCCCAAAAGACGCCAAGGTCGTGCAGATTGATCTTCGCGGCGAGCAGCTGGGGCGTCGCACCAAGGTGGACTACGGATATGTCGGAGACACGCACTCGACACTGAAGGCCCTCCTGCCAAAACTGCAGCAGAACGACTATGCCATTCATCTCAAAGAATCCGTCGAGCACTATAAGAAGACCCGGCAGGATCTCGACAAGATTGCGACTCCCAGCGGCAACGGAGAGCCAATCCATCCGCAATATGCTGTGAGGATGCTCAACGAACTTGCTGCCGAAGACGCCATCTTCTCCTGCGACGTGGGCACCCCGACGATCTGGGCCGCGCGCTACTTGGCCATGAATGGCAAGCGTCGCTTGTTGGGTTCTTTCAATCACGGGTCGATGGCCAATGCGTTGCCACAAGCGATCGGGGCGCAGGCGAGTCATCCGGGCCGGCAAGTCATCACTCTATCGGGCGATGGCGGACTGGCCATGCTCATGGGCGACCTGCTCTCGCTTCGACAGTTGAAAACGCCAGTTAAGATCGTGGTCTTCAAAAATAATTCCCTGGCGTTCGTGGAACTCGAAATGAAAGCCGCGGGCATCCTGAACTTCGGAACTCACTTGGAAAATCCGGATTTCGCGAAGATGGCGGAGGTGCTCGGCTTTCTCGGGCTAACGGCTCAAGAGGCGGACCAGGTTCGACCGATGTTGGCGCAGGCGCTAGCGCACCCGGGACCGGCGCTCGTCGAAATTCCAGTAAGCCGTCAGGAACTTTCGATGCCGCCCACCATCACGCTCGAACAAATGAAAGGCTTCAGCCTTTTTGCATTGAAGGCCGTCCTGAGCGGTTACGGGGACGAAATCGTTGATCTCGCGAAGGTCAACCTGTTTCGCTAGATCCAAACAAGTTCCGGACGACCGGTGATCCATTCGCCTTAACTCTGTCCGCGATTGAAAGGGTGCTACATGAATACAGAAAATTATCAGAATGTCGTCATCGGTAGCGGTGAGGGTGGCAAGTACATCGCCTGGCATCTCGCACAAGCCGGTCAACAAACCGTGGTCGTCGAGCGACGATGGATTGGCGGATCGTGCCCGAACATCAATTGTCTGCCGAGCAAGAATGAGATTTGGAGCGCCAAGGTTGCGAATCTCACCTACCATGCGGGTAAATTCGGGAGTACGCCCGGTGCTGCTCCGGTCGACATGGCCGTGGTCAGAAACCGCAAACGCGAAATGGTTCAAGGCCTGGTTCAGATGCACCTGGATCGCTACAAGGCGACCGGCGCCGAGTTGGTCATGGGCCAAGCGAAGCTCACCGGTCCCCGGACGATCGAGGTGGGCTTGAATGACGGTGGCACGCGTACTCTGTTTGCCGAGCGTCTGTTTTTGAACCTTGGCACGCACGCGACGATTCCACCCGTTCCCGGTCTTGCGGAGTCCTCCCCGCTCACGAATATCGAACTGCTAGAGCTCGATCGGGCTCCCGAACATCTCATCGTGATCGGCGGCGGCTACGTCGGTCTCGAATTTGCCCAAGCTTACCGCCGCTTCGGGAGCAAAGTAACGGTTCTGCATAGCACACGACAGCTCCTCCCCAACGCGGATCCGGACGTGGCGGAGGAAGTGGCACGTTTCTTCACCGAGGAAGGAATTGATGTTGTGGTTCCTGCAGAGATCCTCAGCGTGAGTGGTCGTTCGGGTACCCGTGTCAGCCTGGCGGTTCGCACTCGCTCGGGCGAAACAACCATTACCGGCAGCGACATTTTGGTCGCAACGGGCCGCACCCCGAACACCGCCGGAATCGGCTTGGAATCGGCCGGAGTTAAGCTCGATTCTGGCGGCTACGTAGCGGTGAATGATCGCCTCGAGACAACTGCTTCGAATGTCTGGGCGATCGGCGAATGCGCCGGCAGTCCCCAATTCACGCATGCTTCCTTTGACGATTTTCGAATCATTCGCGACAACCTCGCCGGCGGACATCGCACGACTCGCGACCGGGTCATCCCGTCGTGTCTGTTCACCGATCCTCAAGTCGCGCACGTCGGCCTAACCGAAACCGAAGCGACACGGCGTGGTATAGCAGTTCGAGTCGTAAAACTGCCCGCGGCCGCGGTTTTGCGCACGCGAACCATCAGTGAGACCGTTGGTTTTATGAAGGCGCTGATTGATCCCACTTACGATCGGGTTCTCGGCTTTACCATGGTCGGCCCGGAAGCGGGCGAAGTCCTGGCTGTCGTCCAGATGGCTATGCTCGGTGGTTTTCCCTACACCGCGTTGCGTGACGCCATTCTGACGCACCCGACAATGGCCGAAGGACTGAACGCGCTGTTCGCCGCGGTCAAGCAAGAAAAAACTGTCGCGAAGCCTGCCGGCTCAAGCCAGTCGGCTGTTGCATAGGTTGTCGCGCAAAAATGTGCGGTTGCTTGCGGAACGCATCACCGCCCAAAATCGCGGTTTCATGACCCCATTCGTGGGCACAGGAGCCCTCCCTCGTTGTCGCTCTTGGTTCGCGTTTCTTGTGGAACGATAGAGGAGCCGGGCTCGCCCTCCGGGCGAGCGTTTTATTTGCCAGGCTGCTTTGGGGCCACCCTAATTCTTGCACGTACCGCTCAACAATCAACTTGCATCAATCACCGATCCCGCAGAGGCAATTGCGTTCTGGCCGCAATATCTCAAGGCGTGGACCACATGGAACCATCTCCTTGTCTGCAATACTTTCTGTGAATCACCGAAGGAGTTGCAGATCGAGCACGCCGTTGAGACCTACAAGCTCATCCCTAACGCCGAGCTTGCCGTGATCCCTGATGCCAGCCACTTCGTCCTATTTTCAGAACAAGAGCGGGTGATCGCGGCCGTCAAGCATTTCCTCGAGAAGCCTGAAAAGCGAATCCCTTTGGTAATTGGCGGAACGGGCTATCACCCCGGAGAAACCAGGTAAAGCCCACCCAAACACCTTGTGAAACAAGACTCGCGGGCTTACGCACAGTCTTGTTCTTGCTACCACGACCGCCCACCCAAAATCAGCCAGCGCTGGGGTTTTTTCGGGCGGACAGGCGGTGGCACCAAGGTCTCAAGTGAAAACCACCAGACAAACCTTTTGTCACGTACTCGATAACAGTCAAGGCGACAAGCGACCTCCACGTCGGTGTCGGAGGTGCGCCGCCATCGTGATACAGAAATAATATGGACTGGACAAGGTTCTGGTTGTTCTTCTTTTCGTTCACGGTAGCTTACTGCTTCCCAGATTTCAAGAAACGGAAGTAAAGAGACGTATCGGGTGCCGAGTTTCTGTGGAGCGAGATTACTGACAGTTTCGCCCTTTGTCGATTAATGGCCACTGCGCGCAGAATTAAATGCCTCCAGCGATTTTCGGTGCAACGGTCGGGCTGCTTGGGCCACGGCGTTAGAAGCGGGGCACCGCAAAATCCGCTGGTCATGTTGGCGTTTTTGCGATCGCACAAGCCGACAAGTGCGACGTAAGGCTCAATAGTTTCGAGTGTCACTACATTTTCTTCATAAGAGTCGCAGGCGACAGATCCTGCCCGTCAGGGAGGGCTGAGGGTTGTAGGGCCATAAGCGACCAAGTCTAATAGGTTCGGTCGTTTCCCGATGGTCTAAACACCGCTGTCCACAACCGGACGCTCCAGCAGTAGGCTTCACTTTCATCGCAACTGGAATTTGGTCGCCTACTAGGCTTTTGCCCGTTGGAACAACGCATGGTAGATAATCAGAACGACGACAGCGCCAACAACAGCGACTAGGATGCTGTAAAGATTTACGCCGGTTACCCCAACGTGGCCAATGGTGTTGAAGAGCCAGCCGCCCACAACGGCGCCGACAATCCCTAACACAATGTCCATGACCGCGCCGGATCCAGATTTGTTCACGATTTTACTGGCGATGAAACCTGAAATCAGCCCGAGAACGATCCATGCTAAGAATGACATTGAGACCTCCTAGGCGCCCGCAACGAACGGAGAAGTGACACGGTATGTCCCCGTGCTCCTGCTCCGGGGTAAAGACCTTCGGTTAGTATCGGCGCCGTCGCCATCCTAATACAGTTCTCACCTGCTGAATAGACTCTCAAACGAGCCCGTTGATGCCGGGACGACTGGCTTGGGAAGCTCGAAGAGCCGCTACAGCCGAACTCGTTTTGTCTTCAGCGGTGGTACGAGTTTAGGAGCGGCTACGCCATGAATCGCCCGAGCACAGCGAGTCTCTCTGCTCGGAGGGACCTCACCGGTTGTCGGGCAGCACCGGAAGCGTCATGGTATCTACCGTCTCGGGATCGTCACGAAGTTTAATGTAGAGCAGTGTGCCGTTCGGCCGCGGAACACTGAGCGAATCGCCGACGTAATCGGCGGGCACTGCGACGGAATTCAGAAATTTGGGATCGGTCGAAACCGAGTGAAGCAGGAACAGATTGGAGCCATGAAGCATGCAAGGCTTCTCTGGCTCATCCGGGCAGTGAATTTCGCCAAGGGAAGGGATGCGGACAAGCACGGCGAGCGGTTGCCAGTCGCCGTTGGCCCCGTTTGCGTCAACCGCCCGGAAACGGAGGAGGCCAAACGCTGCAGGTCCAAACGCTTTCAGCGGATCGAATACGGCCAAAGCGCTCTTGGCGTCCTGCAACATCAGTGTGCCCGCAGAAACGCTGAGCAGGGTGCTGAACGCGCCATCCTCCGTGGCCACTTCGATCTTCTCAGAAGCCGGAAAATTAGCCGGAACATCGGCCTTCAGGAAAAAGGAAAGGCGCCCACCCTGCGGAAGCTCGTTTGGATTACCGACCCGAATGGGCGAAGCCGCGGAAGCTTGCTGCAGGTTCTTGCTCACCAGAGCAATCTTCGGCCGTGGCGCTTCGACAGTAGCGGGCACCTGTAGGACGCGTCCGTCGTTCAGCGTGACGCGCGCGGACAAAGCTGCACTGGGTTGAAGTGAATAAGTTGCGCTGGGATTCTCCGCCACTAGATCGAGCGCACTTCCGGACAAGCGCGACTCCTGCGCAGGGGAAAAACATACGCCCTCCAATTCGAGGCAGGAGACCTGCTCGAGATGGGTTCCGGCTAGCACGCCCTGCTGGTCACCGGAGTAGATTTTGAAATGTTCGAGATGTGCGGCTTCGGTGTAGGTGGACACAGTGATGATGTCGGGCTGGCTCAAGCCGAACTGCCCCACCTTTAGTTCCACCTGCCCGGAGTGCTCGTGCTGCAGCGGAAGTTGAACTTCCAACTGGTCGGGCCCTAGTGTTTTCCACGTGGCCTTGAGATCTTTGCCGCTGGCATTCACAAGAGCCACCTTTTCGACACAAGCCACACAGTCCGTTTGCAATTGAATCGTCGAATCGCGGCCCGCAACGATTGAATCTCCGTTCAAGGAATGAATTGTCCATTGTGCAGAATGCGCAGTGTGGAGCTGAAATTCGGGTCCTTCGAAAGAGGCGAACCCCCAGAAGCCGCGCAGCGTTCCAGTAAGGTTTGACCCTAGAGTCGTGCCGTGAAGATCGTGAGTGTCGACAACAAATCCACCTCGGGTGGCGTCAGCGGTCGCGGGCAGATCCACCGGAGCGCCGGTCTTCCCTTCGACGCGAAATACAAAATCGTGAGCAAGGGATGTCGAGAACACCAGCGGAGTACCTTCTAACGGAAGGATCAGCGGGGATTGCTGCAGGCACAAAATCTGTTTGGGCTGGACATTCTGGAGCGAAGGCAACGACGAAAGACCAACGGGTGGCAGACCGACAACCAGCACCGATTTCGGATTGCGGAAGGAAGGAGGGGTATTGAGTTTCAGGTTCAGCAGGTCCTTGTCCGGCAGTGAAAGAGCGGGAAGGTACTGATATGTGGCCGTGTGAAGGCTGCTGAGTAGGCGTACCGCATCGACAATTGCACCAACGTACGGGCTGAAATATCCGCCCTTCATCACCGGTGTGGAACCGAGGGCGGTGATCAGGTCGGACGAGGGACCGGAGGTGAGAGTAGCGACGAGAGTCTGGTCATGCGAATCGCTAATGACCAGCTGGTCGGTATCTTGCGTGAGGCAGGAAGATTGCTCTTCGAGCGGCTTGTTAAAGCAGTCTTCGTTCAGCTTGATGCGCAGCGTTTGCGCCAAGAGCGTGGAGCGCTTTTTGAGCGACGCGGAATCAAATTCAGAGGTTTTTTTGACTTCTTCGAGATATTTGTCAAGGCGTGTTCGGTCAAGACTCGCTTGTTCCAAATCGACGGTGGCCCTTACGAAAACACCTGGCCGTCCGCGAACCGTCGAGCGGAGCGTGGCGAAATCGCCACCGGTTTCAGGAGCCAGGAACATCACGGCTTGCTCGGCGCCCTGCGGAACCGTGACCAAGGTCCCTTTCTCGCGAGTCTGCTTATTCCAGGTTTCCGCGCGGGTGAACCAGCCTTCCGGCGGCGGGTTGGTCGATCCTTGCAAGAAGGCCACGATCAGAAGATACCGCGCGGCTTGGTCATCCGGGAATTCGGGATGAATCCACAATTTGTCTCCGGGCTGGAGATCGCTGACCCGGGAGATGGGCAAGGTTTTGCCGTCTCGCGTAACCGTCATTTTGATTTGAGGACCGATGAGATCGAAGGCCGGCGAATTTGCGAAGCTGGCCGGCGCCGAAGAGCAGTGGACCGCAACACAGAGACAGAAGAATACCGCGATACGAAGAAGATTCTTCACACCGCTGGATTCGAAAATACGTTTTGCATTCAGAGTCATGCCTGTACCTATTATTATAAATTTGCGCGATGGAAATTATGAATTTAATCCCCCGCTGAACGCAGCGCGCAGGCGCCGCAACGTCAAGAAACCAAAACTCGTTTCGGCCCAAGCCGCATGCAGGCGCGCCTACAGAGAAGCCGGAGCTAATTCGATACACGCTTGGCTGGGAGGGTCGCTGAGCGAGACAAACACTCAGCGAAAGCGGCATATAAATTTTAGAGCAGATTCAGCCTCAAGGCGACGCGAAAATGCCGCTTTGTTTCGCCCTGTGGCTGATTCGCAATTTCAGGCTGCCTCTGCCTACCAAAAACTCGCTTCGTATTGAGCCAGTTGAATTTGAACGAGCGCTCCCCTGTGGCTCCCGAAAACTCCGTGCCTTCAAGATCAACGGATACCGTAAGGCTGTAACATTGCGTTGCGCCTATACGACCCTCAAGGTACCCGAAGGTGGAGGCAAGTAGCCGCCCTGCGGGTTGTAGTAACCGCTGATTGGCACAGGGGGCTTATCGATCTGCAGGATTTGATCGTCTTCACCGGAGCGCGGCCAGTGAGGATTACCAGGACCGTTCGGATCACCGGTGCAATCAGACCATTCTGGAACGGATGAGATTTTGACAAGGAACAGCATGGGATAAATGGGTGAACATAATGCATAAACGGAAGGTCATCCTCTGTTTCGTTTCGATTGGCTCGGGACTGATAGCCTGTGGAAGGAAGCCAGAGCCTCAAAAGACGGAATCGGCAGCAAAAGTTGCGGCATCGCAGTCGAGTTCAAATGATTCGGCCACTCCGGCGAGCGGCGTGACACGCTCCGAAAGCCCGGTCTTGGCCCCTGCGCCCACCGGCAAAGGCGTCAAGGCCGAAATGCATAATGTGATCTTCCGCCTGATGCCTAAGGCCGGAGCGCATCTTGAAACCCTTTCGGGCGAACTCTGGCCCACGGGCAAGAATGAAATGCCGGTGTTCGACGACAAGACTTCGTTCGAGGTGCGTGTGAACAGCGGCAGAGTTTCGCTTACACCCGAAGCGCTTTCGGTTGTTATGAACGATTATGTATTCGCAAGGCCAGATGCTCCGATCAAGGAGCTGCAGGTCACGATTCAGGGCGGGAAGCTCCACATTAAAGGCAAACTGCACGCCAAAGGGGAACTCCCGTTTGAAACCATTGGCACGCTCAGCGTGAATCCAGATGGCCGACTCCGTGTCAGGACGGAAAAGGTCAAAGCGCTGCACCTGAGTGTGAAAAAGGTGATGAACGTCTTTGGGATCGAGCTGGCCAGCCTGCTAAATTCAAGCAAAATCCCAGGCATCGGTGTCGACAAAGATGATCTGATCATGGATTTGAGTGAACTACTGCCACCGCCGCATATTCGCGGCAAGGTTTCTGTAGTTCAAGTTACCGGCAACTCGATCCTGATCATGTTTGGCGACGGCGGAACGAGTGCAAGCTCGGAAGAAAAAGGGAACTATATGCAGTTCGAGGGCAATCGGGTGCAGTTCGGAAAAATCACGATGGATAACACGGACCTGACGATCCTAGACATGGATCCCGGTGACCCGCTGGATTGGAGCCAGGATAGTTACCGCGAGCAATTGGTGCAGGGTTACGCCAAGGTCAAGGAGAACTTTGGATTGCGCGCGTATGTGAAGGATTATTCGAAGTTGTCACGAAAATCCGAGGAGTCAACGGTGCCGAAGAGCTGAGTTGTCAGATGCAGTTAATAGAGTTTGTTCGCAATAGTCGACAAACCAGAAAATAGGCCTATTCATTGGGGAATTTTAGTTCTGGCGGAGAGGGGAGGACTTGAACCCGCGTCCCAAAACGCCATCAATACTGGCTAAATCTCTGGTTCTAAAGAGCGCGTCTCGGTAAAGGCCGATTTTCACTGTGGACCTCTGGTTATTGGTCACACCGACTGGCGACGCGCAGATCGTGTCCAACCTCACTACCGAGCAACGTCGGCTTTAAGCTATGCTGAAGAACCTGGAGAGGAGGTTTTGTTGCA
>Ga0306921_10008827_pt1 | contig 10665 bp, 10 predicted proteins | sample sta12Cox44000080_FD_203760 | JGI IMG/M metagenome (GOLD analysis project Ga0306921, IMG submission 203760) | Lab enrichment of tropical soil microbial communities from Luquillo Experimental Forest, Puerto Rico - statoxic.12C.oxic.44.000.080 (v2)... | ecosystem: Environmental > Terrestrial >...
CAAGTCGGAGCTATCCCGCGATCGCAGCGAACAGCGCCCGGACCGTTTCGCCGTCGGTGAGAAAGTCGACGCCAAGGTGACAGCGATCGACCGCTCGACCCGCCGAGTAACTCTGTCGATCAAGGCCCGTGAGATGGATGAGGAAAAACGGGCGATGGCCGAATTTGGTTCGTCCGATTCCGGCGCCAGTCTCGGCGATATCCTCGGTGCTGCAATCAACCGCGCCCGCCGACAGGGCGAGGCCGAGGACAAGACCGAAGAGAAGAGTTGAGGGCGCAGCCGGCATCCTCACCCACATGGGTAAGGGTACCGGCGTCCGTCCCTTGACGCTTGCCGGAGGCTTTGGCACGCTAATGTTCTTGGCACAGGACACGGGCGGGGCGATGACGAAATCGGAGCTCGTACAAAGGCTTGCCGAAGCCAATCCGCATTTGTACCAGCGCGACGTCGAGGTCATCGTGACCGCAATCTTCGACGAGATCGCAGCGGCGCTGGCTCGCGGCGACCGCGTCGAACTACGCGGGTTCGGCGCATTTTCGGTCAAGCGCCGGGATGCCCGCATAGGCCGCAATCCGCGGACCGGGGACACCGTGCGCGTCGCCGAGAAACACATCCCGTTTTTCAAGACCGGCAAGCAGCTCCGTGACCGCTTGAATCAGAGTGCGCTCTAGGCGTAACCAAGGGCGGTCACGGGCCGCGGCGATCGGATGAAAGCTGTCTGCTGGGCGGCGATGCTGCTCGCCGCCGTATTGCTGATCCCATTTGCGCTATCCAATCGCGAACACGTATCGCTCGGGCTTTGGCCGCTACCGTTTTTGGTCGACCTGCCGCTCTACCTTCTCGTACTGTTGCTGTTGCTCGCGGGTTTTATCATCGGGGCCGTGGCCACCTGGATCGCCGGTCGGCACGTGAGGCGCGAGCTGCGGCGGCGTCGCCGCCGTGTTGAGGCGCTCGAGCGCGAGCTTGGGGCAGCCCGGTCGCAACTGGAGCACCGGGCCGTGACAGCCCCGTCGGAAGTGCCTGCATGAGAAGCTTGGTACACCTCGGGTGTTCGCAGTGGCGAGGTTGACGCTTTGTTGATCCAAGCCATGCCAAGCCGGCGGAGAGATTACGCCATCGCCGAAGCTGTGCGGTTCGGCAGGGTTCCATTCGGCCGAGCAGCCGGACGAGATTTCAAGGAGGAGGGATGATTTACCCGGTCGTTCTGTCCGGCGGTTCGGGCACCCGGCTATGGCCGATGTCCCGCACCCTCTATCCGAAGCAGCTGCTGACCTTACTCGGCCGCGACAGCTTGTTGCAGCAAACCGTGCGTAGAGTGACAGGAGACGGGCGGTTTACCACTCCCCTTCTCGTCGCCAACGAGGAGCATCGCTTTATCATAGCCGAGCAATTGCGCGAGATTGAGGCAGTGCCGTATGCACTGCTGCTCGAGCCGGTCGGCCGCAACACCGCGCCCGCTGCATGCGTCGCCGCGCTGGCGTTGAGCGAGACCGATCCGGATCCGCTGATGCTGGTGCTGCCCTCCGATCACACTATCGGCGATGCATCGGCCTTCCTCGCCGCTGTCGATCGGGCCGCGACAGCAGCACGCAATGGCGCCTTGGTCACCTTTGGCATCACCCCCGAGAGCGCAGAGACCGGCTATGGCTATATCCGGCGCGGCATAACATTGGAGACGGAAGGTGTTTTCACCGTCGTCCGGTTTGTCGAAAAGCCCGGTCCCGAGGAGGCGAGCGAGTATCTCGCTTCGGGCGAATACTCCTGGAACAGCGGGATCTTTCTGTTCCCCGCGCGGCTCTATATCGACGAGCTTGAGCGGCTGCGGCCCGACATGGTCGCCGCCTGCCGGCGCGCGCTTGCCGACGGACGGCGGGACAGTGATTTCATCCGCCTGGACAAGGATGCGTTCTCCGCCTGCGACAGCGATTCGATCGACTACGCGGTGATGGAAAAGACCCGCCGCGCCGCGGTCGTGCCGGTCGCGATGGGATGGAGTGATATCGGGTCTTGGGATGCGCTATGGGAGATGAGCGCCAAGGATCGCCACGGCAATTCGATCGAGGGCAACGTCCTCGCCGAAGACACCCGCAACTGCTATCTGCGATCCGAGGCGGGGCTCGTCGCGGCAATCGGCGTGGAGGACCTCGTCGTCGTCGGGACTGCCGACGCGGTTATGGTCGCGCCGCGCAACCGCACCCAGGAGGTCAAGACGCTGGTGGCTCGGCTGGTCAAGGAACAGCGCGAAGAGGCCGACGCGCTGCCGACTGTCCATCGGCCATGGGGTAGTTTCACCTCGCTGCACAACGGCCATCGCGTGCAGGTCAAGCACATCGTCGTAAAGCCTGGCGGCAAGCTGTCGTTGCAGATGCATCATCATCGCGCCGAGCATTGGGTCGTCGTCCAGGGCACGGCCAAGATCCGCCGGGGCGAAGAGGAGATGATGCTGTCCGAGGACCAATCGACCTACATCCCGCTCGGGACCGCGCATCGGCTCGAAAACCCCGGCAAGATCCCGCTACATCTGATCGAGGTACAGTCGGGAAGCTATCTCGGCGAGGACGACATCGTCCGCCTCGAAGACAGCTACGGCCGGAATTAGCTTTCCGACGGAAAACGGACGGAGCTATACCTCCGTCCTCGCCCCAGTGCGCTCGGTGATCAGACGATAGTGCTCGATGCGCCGGTGCTTTTCGAAATTGAAGATCGTCCGGCGGAGATAGTCGCCAAAGTCGAGGTCGAGAGAGGCGCTGATCACCTCGTCGTCCTCGCTAGTGGCGCGGGCGGCGATCTCGCCGGTCGGCGCGATGATCACCGAGCCGCCGATCAGACCATACCCGTCTTCCTTGCCGGCCTTCGCGGCGGCGAGCACCCAGGCCGCGTTTTGATAGGCGTTCGCCTGCATCGAGATCAGGTGGTGAAACATTCGCAGATGCGCGGGCTCGGGATAGTGGATGTTCTCGGCTGGCGTATTGTAGCCGAGCGCCACGATCTCGACCCCTTGCAGCCCCATGACCCGGAATGTCTCGGGCCAGCGCCGGTCGTTGCAGATGCACATGCCGACGACCGCATCAAAGGCGCGCCACACCCTGAAGCCTTCGCTGCCGACTTCGAAATACCGCTTTTCGAGATGCTGAAAGGGAGCGCTAGGCAGATGTTCGGAATGACCGGGCAAGTGGATTTTACGGTAGCGACCGATGATCCGACCGTCGCGCTTGACGAGGATAGAGGTGTTGTAGCGGTGGAGCGTGCCCTTCTCCTGGGTCAGCTCGGCATAACCCAGATAGAAGCCAACACCGAGCTCGGCGGCGAGATCGAAGAGCGGCCGGGTCTCCGAGCCCGGCATCTCGCGTTCGAAGAAGCGATCGATCTCCTCCTGGTCGGTCATCCAATAACGCGGGAAGAAGGTCGTCAGCGCGAGCTCGGGGAAGACGACGAACTCGGCGCCGCTGGCATGCGCTTCGCGCATCAGCGCCATCAACCGCTTGACGACGGCGGGACGCGCATCGGCGAGATGGATCGGCCCGAGCTGGGCGACGGCTGCCTTCAGTTTACGGGACATGAGGATCTCCTTCAGACATGAGGTTCTCCTTCAGACGAGGGCGGCCCCGGCATCGGCAACTGAGGCGAGCTCGGGAACCGGCACGCCGGAAGGCTTTGCCGCCTCGGGTAACGCGCAGGGCAGGAATTTGCCGCTGCCCAGCTGGGCAGCGAGCTTTCCGTCCTCGACAACGATTCGGCCGCGGCTCAACACTGCCACTGGCCAGCCGCGCAGCCGGCGGCCTTCATAGGGGGTGTAGCCGACATTGTCGTGCAAAATACCGGCGGTGATCTCGGTCTCGCGCGCGGGGTCCCAGACCGCGATGTCGGCATCGCTGCCGACTGCGATCGTGCCCTTCCTCGGATAAAGCCCGTAGAGTTTCGCGTGGTTGGTCGAGGTCAAGGCGACGAAGGCGTTGAGGTCGAGCCGACCCTGCCCCACCCCTTCGGAGAACAGCAGCGGCAGGCGCAGCTCGATCCCCGGCACGCCGTTGGCAATTTCTTTAAAGGTGGTCTTGTCGCCATGGGGTAGCTTGCCCGACGCATCGAAGCGGTAAGGGGCGTGGTCGGACGAGAAGACCTGGAAAGTTCCGTTTCGGAGTCCGGTCCACACCGCCTGCTGAGCGGCATGGTCGCGCGGCGGCGGGCTGCAGCAGAATTTGGCGCCTTCCATCCCGGGCTTGGCGATATCGTCGGCGGTCAGGAACAGATATTGCGGACAGGTCTCGCCATAAATCCTGAGGCCCTTGGTCTGGGCATTGCGGATGACCTCGATCGCCTCGCCGGCGGAGACGTGGACCAGCAGGATCGGTACGTCGAGCAATCGCGACAAGGCCACCGCCCGGTTCGTCGCCTCGCCCTCGGCCAGTCGGGCGTGGCTGACCGCGTGGTAGCGCGGGGCGCCGAGACCGCGCTCGAGGAGGCGCCCGGTCAGCCATTTGATCATCTCGTGGTTTTCGGCATGGATCATGACGAGCGCCCCCTCGCGCCGCGCCACCGCCAATATGTCGAGCATCTGCCGGTCGTCGAGGCGTAGCAGGTCATAGGTCATGTAGACCTTGAACGACGTGTAGCCGTCGCGAATCAGCGCCGGTAGTTCCTGGCCCATGACCTGTTCGGTCGGGTCGGAGATGATCAGGTGAAAGGCGTAGTCGATCACCGCCTTCGGGCCCGCCGCCGCGTGATACTCCTCGACGACCTGGCGCAATGACTGGCCGCGATGCTGCGCGGCGAACGGGATCACCGTCGTGGTCCCGCCAAACGCCGCCGACACTGTCGCGCTGTAGAAATCGTCGGCGCAGACGATGCCGGCGGAAGAGCGCTGCTCGATGTGGCAGTGGCTGTCGATACCGCCTGGCAAGACCAGACACCCACTCGCATCGATCTCACGGGCGCCTGGAGCCAGATTCTTGCCGAGGGTCGCCACGACACCGTCTCTGATGCCGATGTCGCAGGCGGTGGTGTCGGCCGCGGTCGCTACTGTGCCGTTGCGGATCACCAGGTCGAACTCGCTCATCCCGGTCTCCTCCTTTTGGTCTTCTAACGACGGCGGTTCAGACGCTACTTTAGAGAGGACAAGAGGATGCGGAAAGGGACCGCAATGACCCAGGCAACATCTCATCGGCCGACCATCGCCGTGACGCAGCACGCGATCTCGGCGGGCCATTATCTTGCTGCCACCGCCGGGTTTGACATCTTGCAGGCCGGCGGCAACGCCATCGATGCCGGTTGTGCCGCCGGGATCGCCCTCGGTGTCTTGCAGAGCGACCTCGTCGATGTCGCCGGGGTGGCACCGATCATGATCTACCTCGCCGACAAGCAGGAGGTGGCGACCATCGCCGGTCTCGGCCCCTGGCCGAGAGCGCTCGATCCCGAGCTTTTCATACGCGAGCACGGCGGCAAGATCCCCAAAGGCGTATTGCGAACCGTTGTGCCCGCCGCGCCCGACGCGTGGATCACCGCACTCAGGCGGTATGGCACGATGAGTTTTGGCGATGTCGCGGCGGCGGCGATTCGCTTGGCGCGCGGGGGTTTTCCGATGTATCCGCTAATGGCCGAGAGCCTGAAGCGGCACGAGAGCGATCATCGCGCCTGGCCGTCGACCGCGGCGATCTTTCTGCCCGAAGGCCGCCTTCCCGAGACCGGCGAAATCTTTCGACAAATCGATCTCGCGGCGTCGCTGCAATACATGGCCGACGAGGAGCGCGCTGCGGCCCGGCCGGGCCGCGAGGCGGGTCTCGAAGCCGCGCGCGATGCTTTTTATCGCGGCGACATCGCCCGCAAGATTGTCGCCTTCATGAAGCAGGAAGGCGGACTCCTCTCGGCGGAGGATCTCGCCGAGTACCGCTCGCCTGTCGGTCCCCCCGAGCGGCGACGTTTTGGCGATCTTGAAGTCTTTACTTGCGGCGCGTGGTGTCAAGGACCCGTGTTGCTGCAGACCCTGGCATTGCTCGAAGGAACCGACCTCTCGCGCCTTGGGCAGAACAGCCCAGACTATATCCACTATGTGGCCGAGGCGTTGAAGCTCGCCTTCGCCGATCGGGAAGCCTATTACGGCGACCCGGCAAAAATCGAAGTGCCGCTCGCGACTTTGATTTCTTCGGAATACGCCAGCGAGCGCAAGAAGCTGATCCGGTCGGACCGCGCCTTCCCCGAAATGCCGCCGCCCGGCGATCTCGGCCACGCGGGGGCGCGTTTCCGCGCAAGCATCGGCGATCCGAACCCCGAGCCCGACACTTCCTATGTCTGCGTCGCCGACCGTCACGGCAATCTGTTTTCGGCAACCCCGAGCGACGGCTCCTACGGCTCACCCGTGGTGCCCGGAACCGGGCTTGTCCCTTCCAATCGCGGGTCGCAATCGCGTCCCGACCCGCGCCATCCTGCAGGAGTTGCGCCGGGCAAGCGGCCGCGGCTGACCCCAAACCCGGCGCTGGCGATCAAGGGCCGCGATCAATTCCTGCCGTTTGGCACACCGGGAGGCGACGTCCAGACCCAGGCGATGCTGCAGGTGCTGCTCAACCTGTTCGTCTTCGGCCAGGACGTGCAGTCGGCGATCGAGTCGCCCCGTTTTGCCACCTACAGCTTTCCGTCATCCTTTGCCCCGTTCGAGTATTACCCCGGCCGGCTCGCGGTCGAAGGTCGGATTCCTGAAGCGGTTACGGCAGAGCTGGCGCAGCGCGGGCACCAAATCCAGCGTTGGCCCGACTGGATCTGGACCGCCGGTGCCGTCTGCGCGATCCTCGCCGACCGGCGCCGCGGCGTGCTCGAGGCCGGCGCCGACCCGCGGCGCGCCGCCTACGCCATCGGGTGGTAGTGGGCGCCAGCTGGGTTTATCCGGCCTTGGCCTCGAAGGTCGCGGCGACAGTCTTCGCCATCTCGAGGAACTGGTGTCTCACCTTCTGGTCGGAGATGGCATAGAAAAGCCGGATAAATTCTATGGTTTCCGGCCGCTGCAGCTGCTCGCGCCACTGCCTGTCCTCCGGACTGAGCTCGGCATCTTCCTGCTGCAGATCGCCAAAAAAATAGGAGATGGGCACACCGAGAATCTCAGCCATTGCGGAGAGCCTCGAAGCACTGACGCGATTAGCGCCGCCCTCATATTTCTGCACCTGCTGGAACGTGAGACCGAGCGCGTTGGCAAGGGTTTCCTGATTCATTCCGAGCAACAGTCGGCGCATGCGAATCCGTGCGCCGACATGCACGTCGATCGGGTTCGGCACACCCGTGCCGCGCCCATATTTCGGCGCTGGCCTCGGCTCTTCCCACTGGGTTGATGACCGCTTCAAGGGACCATTCCTTTCCCGAACCCCGCGCCGCAAGGTTGCAACCGGTTCGCTCGGAACGCAAGACCCAATCGCAAATCGCTGCGCAATGCAGGCAACGGCCGAGGCGGGGTTACGCTTAAGTTGAGCGTCAATCTCTTGGATTGGTTAATTTTTTGTTGCCGAGACGAACCTGGCACAATGCCGTCAAAGATCCCTTCGGACGGTTTCGTCATAGCCGCGTCGGTTGCTGAAAAACACCAGCGACATCAGACCGATCCCCAATGCCAGCGTAACGACGATCCCGAGACCCATCGCGAACCAGCCGGCTATACTGATTCCCGAATCGCCGATGCTGCTCCAAAACTCGGCGATCACAATAGCGACCGCCAGCACGACAGCGACCGCGATCGCCGCGGCGATACAGGTAAACCTCGATCTCCGGCTCAGGTCACAACCGCCGCTGCCTTGCGCAAATCCTCGACAAATCCGCGGGTTTCGCGCTCTCGCGTCGCTTCGTCGGGGGCACGCAGGAGTGATGATGGGTGCACTGTCGCAAGCGCATAGGGCGCCACCGCCGGCGGCACCAGCCGCCCGCGATCCCTGGTGACGCGGAATGTTCTTCCGAACAAGGCCTGCGCGGCGGTGGCCCCCAGCGCGACGATGATCCGCGGCCCCACCGCCGCAATCTCGGCCTCGAGCCAAGGAAAGCAAGCCTCGATCTCGACTGCCCTGGGCTTGCTGTGGATGCGTCGCGGTCCGCGCGGCACCCATTTGAAATGCTTGACGACATTCGTGATATAGGTCCGCGCCCGATCGATCCCGGCTTCGGCGAGGCAACGGTCGAGCAGCTTGCCCGCCGGGCCGACAAACGGGTGACCGGCAAGGTCCTCCGCATCCCCCGGCTGCTCGCCGATCAGCATCACAAGCGCCCTCTCGGGACCCTCACCGAACACCGTCTGGCTAGCATTCCGATATAGGTCACAAGCCCTGCAATGAGCCGCGGCCTCGCGCAGCCCGGCGATCGTCGGTGACAGGCGAGGTGGCCCGGCCCCGCTATCGAGACGCGAATTTGGCGGGTCGTCGGTCATATTCAATCATACGCCGCAACATCCATTTTGCTGCGAATGCCGCCTACCCCTGGGGCCCCGCTCATGGCAGAGTGCCGGACTGGCGCCCTTTCCCTGGAGATTCAAATGCCGACCAAGAGCCAGCATCCGGAAACACTCGTGCTCCATGCGGGCTACAGGAGCGACCCGACGACGACCGCCGTCGCGGTGCCAATCTACCAGACGACGAGCTACCAGTTCCGCGACACCCAGCATGCCACCAACCTTTTCGGGCTGGCCGAACTCGGCAACATCTACACCCGCATCATGAACCCGACGAATGCGGTCCTCGAAGAGCGCGTCGCCGCGCTCGAGGGCGGCGTCGCCGGGCTGGCATTGGCCTCGGGCCAGGCCGCCTCGCTGTTCGCGGTCCAGAACGTCTGCCAAGCGGGCGACAATTTTGTCAGCTCGACCGACCTCTACGGCGGCACCTGGAACCTGTTTCTCAACACGATGACGAAGACGATGGGGATGGAAGTCCGCTTTGTCGACCCGGCCGATCCCGAGGGCTTCCGGCGTGCGACCGACGCGCGGACCCGGTGCTATTATGCCGAGACCCTGCCCAACCCCAAGCTCGAGGTGTTCCCGATCGGCGAAGTGGCGCGGATCGGACGCGAGCTCGGGGTGCCGCTGATCGTTGACAACACCGCGGCCCCGGCGCTGTGCCGGCCGATCGAGCACGGGGCAGCGGTCGTCGTGCATTCGACGACCAAGTATATCGGCGGCCATGGCACCTCGATTGGCGGCATCGTCGTCGACGGCGGCAATTTCGACTGGGAAAAACACGCGGCACGCTTCCCGTTGCTGAACCAGCCCGACCCCAGCTATCACGGCGCGGTGTGGACGCAAGCGGCAAAGCCGCTGGGTCCGATCGCCTACATCCTCAAGATGCGGGTTACGCTGTTGCGCGACATCGGGGCGCCGATGAGCCCGTTCAACGCGTTCCTGTTTATCCAGGGGCTCGAGACGTTGCCGCTGCGCATGCGCGCTCATTGCGCCAACGCGATGGCCGTCACCAGGTTCCTCGCCGAGCATCCCAAGGTCATTCGCGTAATCCACCCGAGCCAAATGAGCGGTGAGGCGCGGCGTCGTGCCGATGCCTATCTCAAGGGCGGCTATGGCGGCCTTGTCGGGTTCGAGCTGAGGGGTGGACGGGAGGCCGGCCGTCGCTTCATCGACGCCCTCAAGATGTTCTACCACGTCGCCAATATCGGCGATGCGCGCAGCCTGGCGATCCATCCGGCGACAACGACCCACTCGCAGCTTTCGCCTGAGGAGCAGCTACAGACCGGGGTCGACGAAAATTACGTCCGGCTGTCGATCGGGCTCGAGCACGAAGAGGATATCCTCGCCGATCTTGCGGAGGCGCTCGACGCCGCCTGAGCCGCGGTTGCGGGGGCGGTTGAGCCGGTGACCCCCAGCGAAGCGATTTTGTCGCTGCCCTGGCCGATCGACCTCGAACTGACGGTCGCAATTCATGGATGGGCGCATCTGGCGCCGTGGTCTTGGGATCCCAAAGCCGGACGGCTCGGCCGGCGCGAACGGATCGGTAATCAGTGTGGGACAATCGCGCTTACCCAGGGCGATCCCGATAGCATGGTGTTGCGCTGGGACGGGTTCGCTCCGGCAGTCCTCCCCGAAATCCACAGACGCGCACGCCGTTGGCTCTCTGCCGACTGGCAGCCCGCTTCGGCGATGGCGGCGCTGTGCGAAGACAGGGCACTGATTGCTCAAGGCGGCGGGCGTTTGCTCAGGGGTTCGTCGTTCTACGAGGACTTTGTAAAGACCGTGCTGACCATCAACACCAACTGGTCCGCAACCTGCCGGATGGCGGCAGCCCTGGTCACGGAGCCCGGTGAAGGCGCCTTCCCAGAAGACCCCGAGGCGGTGCTCGACTACGGTGAAGAGCGCCTGCGCGAGTGCGCGAAGCTCGGCTTTCGCGCCGCTACCCTAGTCTCAGCAACCCGCCGCCTACTCGACGAAGGCGCGATCGATGCTTCCGGCGAGGGACCACCCGACCGCCTGGGCTACGACTACCTCGTCAGCCTCAAGGGCATTGGTCCCTATGCCGCGGCGCACTGCCGGGTGCTGCTACATGATTTCAGCCGCCTCCCGGTCGATTCAGGCGTGATCGCCTATCTTCGGGAACGACATGGTTGCGACCCCGCCGAGTTCGCCGCCGGCCGGTCGTGGGGTCCCTATCTGGCGCTCGGCTATCGACTCGCGCGGCTGCGCGACAAGCTCGCCGCGAGCGGTCA
>Ga0306921_10008832_pt1 | contig 10663 bp, 14 predicted proteins | sample sta12Cox44000080_FD_203760 | JGI IMG/M metagenome (GOLD analysis project Ga0306921, IMG submission 203760) | Lab enrichment of tropical soil microbial communities from Luquillo Experimental Forest, Puerto Rico - statoxic.12C.oxic.44.000.080 (v2)... | ecosystem: Environmental > Terrestrial >...
GACTCCGTCTGACCGCGTAGCATAGGCACCTGCCGTTGCCCGTGTCGTCGTAGATGCGCGATTCATCGCCTCCGCCCAAACCATCGCACGAGCAAATGCGGCCCGGTTTTAAACTCGCCGTGAGCCGGGACGCGTGGTGCGCGTACGGCCCGCCCTTCGCTTCCACCCTCCCCTTGAGGTACACTCTTCCTTCTGCAACCCGGTCCTAAGCCGCCTGGTTCCCGCTTTCGCGCCGGACTGCTCTCAATCGGATGAGTCAAATCACTGCCATTCTTCCTGCGGCGGGTCTCGGCACGCGCATGGGCCATGAGACCCCGAAGCAATTCCTCGAACTCGACGGCGTTCCCATTGTCATTCTCAGCCTGCGGCGCATCGCCGCCTGCCCGCTCATCTCCTCGATCATCGTCGCTACTCGCGCCGAAGGCCTCGAGAAGCTCGAAGCCAGAATCCATGCCGAGAAACTCCGCCAGTCCGTTCAAGTCGTGAAGGGCGGCGACTCGCGCCAGGCCTCCGTAGGCTTGGCCCTGAAGCATGTTCCGGAAACGACCGAACTCGTCGTAGTTCACGACGCCGTGCGTCCCTTCGTCACCGTCGACCAGATCAACCGGGTCATCGACGAAGCTCGCCGCCGCAAAGCCGCGATTCTCGGCATTCCCGCCATGGACACGGTTAAGGAAGTAAAGCGCACGAGCCTCCCTGAAGACGTCGCCCTCATTACGGCTACCATCCCACGTGAACGCGTCGTTCTCGCGCAGACCCCCCAAGTCTTCGAGACCACACTTCTCCGCGAAGCCTTCGCCGATGCCGCAGTCGACGGTGTCAGCGCCTCCGACGAAGCCGGGCTCGTCGAGCGCCTCGGCCATGAGGTCTACGTCGTCCTCGGTTCCGAGCGCAACATCAAAATCACAAAGCCCGCCGACATGGAGCTGGCCCGCTTCTACCTGCAGTGCGAGCAGAAGAGACCATGAGTGTTCGCTGCGGAATTGGCTATGACCTTCATCGTCTCGCCGAGGGCCGCAAGCTCGTGATCGGCGGCACGGAAGTTCCGTTCGATAAAGGTCCGGTTGGACATTCCGATGGTGACGTCGTGGCCCACGCGTTGTGCGACGCCCTGCTCGGCGCGGCTGGCCTAGGCGACATCGGCACACATTTCCCCGACACCGATCCTAAGTGGAAAGGCGCCAACAGCCTGCTCTTTCTCGAACACGCCCGCGAGCTTCTCGATCAACACTTGCTCAGAATCGACCATGTCGACGTCGTTGTAATTCTCGAGCGCCCCAAACTCGGCCCGCATTTCCCCAAAATGCGCGAAGCTCTGGCAAAATCGCTCAGTGTCCCGCCCGACAGAATCCACCTGAAAGCCAAAACCAACGAAGGCGTAGATGCGGTCGGCCGCGGCGAAGCCATTGCCTGCCACGTCGTCGCCACCGTCTCTTCCTAGGCTACAGCCGCGGCGAGTCGCGGCGGCGCCTTGAGAGTGCGCGGTTTCTGCGCCGCTTGGGTGATTGATGCGAGGTCTCGAAACACAGTCCACGTGCCTAGGCTAAACTGATCCCATGGCCGACGACCATATCGCGCGGCATGGCACGCACGTCAATCCCTTTACGGCGGACGACGTTCTCTCCCTCCTGCAGGAACACTCCTGGCTCACGAGCGAGCCCTCCCCCGAACACCTCGCCTTCTGCGAACGCGCCGCCTCCCTGCTCGGCCAGTTCGCACTCGATCGTGCCGGCCTCGGCGAACTCCTGCACCTCATCTTCCTCTATGACTCCGCGCGCACCCTCCAAACGCCTGAAGCCCACGCCGTTCTCACCCGCTATGCCGCCCGCGATGTCATCCGTGAACTTGCTCTCTTCTTGCTCGATCCCGCGCTTTTCACCTCCGACCGCTTCAAGGAAGTCGTCTCTCTCCTGAAAGAAAAACTCGATATTCGCGGTCGCGATCTCTTCCATCCGGTCCGCCTCGCTCTTGCCGGCCGGGCCGGTGAAGGCGAACTTGACCGTGTCATCCTCCTCGTCGACGAAGCCGCCATCCTGCCGTTTGCCCTCCCGGTCAAGTCCATCCGCACCCGCATCCTCGAATTCTGCTCCCTCCTCGACTGATTCCTCCACCTTCTCGGTGTCCTGACGTCAGAACGCTCTCGACCGGGGTGCGCGCCCGCAGGAGCGCGAATCTTTTGACTGGCGTCGCGGTTCCGGAGCAGTCGGAAGCGCAGCCGAGCCTGATCTTTTGCCAATCATCGAACTTCTCGAGTGGTGTTCTGTGAAAAACTGTCAACTCTCGACTGAAAACTGTAAACTTCCTTCCCATGGACCGCTTCACCGGGATTCACGCCGTGCGCGAAGCCCTCGAAGCCGGCAACTCCTTCGACCGCATCGTCATTGCCAAAGGCCGCCAGGATTCCCGGATCGAAGAAATCGTGCAGCTCGCGCGCCAGCGCAGCATCCCCATCCGTTTCGAAGACCGCGGCCAGCTCGATCGCCTCGCGAATTCGCGGGATCATCAAGGCGTCATCGCTATCGTTGCCGCCCGCGCTGCGGCCACGCTCGAAGCCATCCTCGCAGCCGCCAATGCTTCTCGGGACCGGCGCGGCCTTATCGTTCTCCTCGACGGAGTCGAAGACCCGCACAATCTAGGCGCCATCATCCGCACGACGCTCGCCGCCGGCGCTCACGGCATAGTGATCCCGGAACGCCGCGCCGCCGGGCTTACCGACACGGTCGCGCGCGCCTCCGCCGGAGCCCTAGCGCATCTTCCGATCGCCAAGGTCACCAATCTGGCCCGCACCATGGAAGAACTAAAGGAAGCTGGTTACTGGCTCGTTGGCCTCGACGAACAGGCCGGAAAAACGTACACCGAAGTGGACTACACCTCGCCCACGGGCATTGTCATGGGCGGCGAAGGCAAAGGCCTCCACGCACTCACCCGCCAGCGCTGCGATTTCGTGGTTTCGCTTCCGACCACCGGCCCGGTCAAATCTCTGAATGTCTCGGTCGCCACCGGCGTAGTGCTTTTCGAAGCCCTCCGCCAGCGACATCCCCACGACTGATGCAACCATCGGCAAGAACGGGCGGTTCCGTCGGGGACGGAGCGGCAGGAGAGCGGGTCTAAACGCTGTTCTTCCAGTCCGTCGGCGGATACGCGATGCGCCAGAAACCTGGCCGGGCCTGCAGAAACTCCACGGCGACCTTCGGTGGACCAATCGGCACGTTTTTCACGGACACCACCCGGCATTCGAGATGCTCCCCGCTGTTTCGATTCTGCATGCGCAGTCTCTGCCGGGGCGCGACCAGGTCGGTGAGCGCGATCAACGCGCCATGCGCATTGACCACCAGCGTCTGTGTGGTCTCATAAAACTGAGGGCCTTCCCCGGGCGCCCGGTACACGACCACCGGCACGTTCAATTCAATCCGCTGGCTGCGCCGGCTCTTCGTCCATCGTTTGGCCGTTGCTGATTCGGAGGCGTCCATACGGGACTATCATAACCAATCGAATTCCCTCTGAGCCGTCCCTGAGTCCGGGCCGAGCGCACTGCCCGAAAGTACAGTTGCGAAAGCAGGCGAAATGGCCGTTCCCGGCGCCTTTCTCGGGCTTGCGGGTCGAAGTCATTGCGGCACGGTATGCGACCCTCGGGCCTACGCAGTCGGGACGCGCAACACGCGCTGGTCTTCTGCCGACATCAAGGCGACCGCGCGCTTGAAATTACTCAAACAGCCTTGCCCCACAGCCCGGCTCGCGTAGTAGTCGTTGTAGCGGAACCCCGTCTCTCCGCGCCACATGGGAAACTCGTTGCAGGCTTTCAACCAATCCTCGAACACCGCGGTGATTTCCAAATACGTATCCGCAACGAAGCCGTCTGCGTCTTCCCAATTGTCAGCGAAATAGACCTTGCGCACGGCGTGCGCCGTGTCCTTCCGCGCCATAGCCGGCAGCCCGGCGTAAAAGATGGCGTCGTTCACGATTTCGTTGCACGCGCGGTGGTCCTTGTGCCAGCTTCCTCTCCAATGCGTCACGATGGTCGACGGTTTGCACGCGCGAATCACGTCGCACACCGCAAATTTCGCTTCCTCAGTAACCGGAATTTCCCCGTCGGGATACTGCAAAAACAGAGCTTTGGCGCCGATCCGTGCCGCGCCCTTCTCCGCCGCTTGCCGCTGCGTTACTCCGTACTGCTGCGGCTCCGTGACCGCTGACCCCCGTTCGCCGAGCGAAAGGCTCAAAAACCAGCCTTGCCCTCCGCCGCGGGTAGCCACGGTTACCGGTGCGCCCATCGCGAAAAACGCATCGCCCGGATGCGCCGCGATCGCCATGACGCTCGTAAACTCTCGTTGCTGCCCATTCGACATTCCACCCTCGGCCCGCCCCGGCACCTGCGGCTCTGGCAACGGCAGTTTTGAGCTGGACAATACGACCGTGCACCCGCTCGCAATTGTTAAAAAGTCTCTGCGTGTTTGAGACATATCACCTCCCCTTGCATGCAGGGCTGCCGCTTTCGCTTATTGCGGACATGGCGAAAGAATACTCCCAGCCGGCTTCACGAGTGGTTCCCTGCGGCGCTCCCGGGTTGACAAGATCATCGGAAATCGGGCTCGCCGCTTGCCGCGAGTGCAAGCATGTGCCTCCCGCGGCCGGGGAACGTTGTCTTTGGTGAACGCGTCGAATGCGTCGGCACGTTCGCGAACTCTTTACTTGTCGTATTGCATCAGCGAAAACACTTCGAGGCCCGGCAGTTTGCTGCGCCCATGCAGGAAGCTTAACTCCACGGCGAATGCCGCCCCATCCACGGTTCCGCCGAGCGAACGGATCAACTCCACCGCTGCTGCGGCGGTTCCGCCCGTTGCCAGCAGGTCGTCGCACAGCAACACCCGTTGCCCCTGGGTCACCGCGTCTTCGTGGATTTCGAGGGTGTCCGTTCCGTATTCAAGCGCGTACGACACGCGCGCGGTCTTCGCCGGCAATTTCTTCGGCTTCCGCACCGGCACAAACCCCGCTCCCAGCCGATACGCCAGCGCCGGAGCCAAGATGAATCCCCGCGCTTCGATTCCCGCCACCACGTCGATCTTGTGATTCACGTAGTGCGAGCAGAAACGATCGATCAGATCATGAAATCCCTTCTTGTCCTTCAACAGGGTGGTCAAGTCGTAAAATAGAATTCCCGGCTTCGGATAGTCCTGCACTTCGCGAATCAGTTTCTTCAGGTCGTCCATTCGGGCGAGCTCCTCATTCGACCGTAATTTCAATTACGAAATTTCCCAGATACTTGGCCTCCACGGTGTCCGGTTCCTCGGCCACGCCGTCCACCCGTGACATCATGGGCCCTCGTTCGAGCGCCAGGCGCAGCCGTTTCTGTTGTTCCGGCGAACCCATAGCGAACACTTCGACCCGCCCGTCCCGCCGGTTACGTACGTAACCGGCTACGCCGATGTTCCCGGCCACATGCTCGACGTAATTGCGGAACCCCACTCCCTGCACCCGCCCCGACACGTTGTATCGCCGAGCCATCACGTCTTTCTTCACGGTGCTTTCAGTTTAACAAAAGCAACAGCGCCGGAGCGCGAACCTGGTGCCCGATCGGTTTGGCTTGTCGACAAGTTCCTGGGGTAGGGAGAGGCCGTCGGCCTTCACCGATATCCCAGACAACCGGTCGCCATGCGCGCTATTTTAGTAGAAATGGTCCATTTTCGCGGGCGACGAATTCCACACTCGCTGCGCTGCGGATGTACAATGACTGGCATCTAACAAGATATGGCCAGTGCTCCTTTGAACATTCTTCGTGCCATTCCGCATTTCACGTCTTTGACGCTGATGATCGGCTTGTTCGCGGCCCTGCCGGTGGTCGTCGCACAAGAAAATGCCCCCGGTCCCCTCACCCCTCCCCCCGAACACGAAGTCAAGCGCGTCATCGGGGTCCCTAAAGCCGAGGCGCCACCGTCTCTCCCGCCTTCGCAAATCATCGAGGGCTTTGCGAAAAAGGAAGACCTCTACCTGAGCGCGCGTCCGCAATACGCCTACCGCAAGACCATACGGATCCAGGAATTCGGCCCGGACGGTCGCCCCAGCGGCGAGTTCGTCGCCACCTACGACGCCTTCCGTTCGGGCGACGGCAAGCTCTATGAAAAAGCCGCCGAAGCGCCCGCAACGTCTCTCCAATACCTGCAATTCGAACCCGAAGATGCGCAGTTCCTCACGCGGATCCCGGCGTTCCCCGTCTCGGTCGCCACACTTGCGAAATACAATCTCCAATATCTTAATACCGAGCAGATCGATGAAGTCGATTGCTACATTTTTCAGGTCACTCCAAAGGCGCTCGATCGCCAGCACGCTCTTTTCGACGGCGTCATTTGGGTCGACCAGAAATACCTGGAGGTCGTAAAGACCTACGGGAAATGGGTTACCGATCTCGGCTCGCTGAAACCTCCGACTCTTCCTTTTGACATGTTCGAGACGTACCGCGAGAACGTCGACGGGAAATACTGGTTCCCCAACTACTCCCGCGCCGAGGGCGTCTATAAAACCAAGGACCGCGACATTCCGATCCGCGTGACCATCAAGTGGTCCAACTTCAAACCCTTTCCCCCATCACCGGCGGGAGCGCAATCTTCTGCGCCGCAATCGCCTTCTGCAGGCGAACCGCCTGCGGCCAAGCCTTAAGTCGGAGCGCAGGCGAGCGTCCGCGTCCATGAGGGCGAAGCCGGTGGAGTTCTCAAATTTTCATCCGCTCTCCCGCAGTCTAACTGCGGATTTCCTCTGCCACAATCTTCAGCAGTGCCGGCAACGCTTCGAGCCGATCGAGCAAATACTCCGGCTTCGCCGCTCGCAAGCGCTTCTCCGTCGGAAATGGTCCGAGCACCGCCACCGCCGTCATTCCCACCGCCCGTGCCATCTGCAAGTCCTCCGGAGTGTCTCCCACGTACACGCACCGCTCCGGCCGCAGACGCATTTGCTCGAGCGCCATCCGCAGCGGAGCCGGATGCGGCTTCTTGTCGGGTGTGTCCCCACCGCACACGCGCGAACAGAACAATCGCGTCAGCGCAAATTTGCGCAATTGCTTCATGACGCGCTGCCGATCCCCGCTCGTCACCAGCCCCAGCTTGTGCCGCTGGCCCAACACCCGCAGTACGCGGCGAGTTCCAGGCATGAGTTTCGACGGATGCTTTGCATAGTGGGCTCGCCATAACCGATCCGCCCGGTCCCATTGGTCCCGCGGAATTCCCGCCGCCCGATAAACCGTGTACCAGTCCGGGGAATAATGGGCGTCCAGCTCCGCCATGCCCCAGCTCAGCCCCATCTCCCGAAACATCGCCAGGTACGCCTGCGAATCCGCGTGGTAGGAATCGATCAGCGTGCCGTCCCAATCGAACAGCACACCCGCTAGCCCGACCTTTGCGCGCATAGGAGCCAGATTAGCAGAATCAACCGAGCGGTTGTGGGCCGCAGGTGGGGGGAGTTTTGTCTACGCTTGCTGTCGAGAGCGGACCGTGCCGAAAACGAATCAACGCTGCCATCGGAAACGCCGTTTTTTTTTGGAAGGGCGAACCTAGTCGACGGCCGGAAACCATCCCGGTATCTGATCATCGCGGTCAAACCCGAAATCGTCAAAGCTCGCCGCGATTCCGTACCAGCCCGGCATGTTCGCCGCTTCCGCGCGGCACACATGCGCTTTCGTGGAAACCACTACGTTTCCATACCCCAACGGCCGGCTTACCAGTACAATGTCCAACTCAATCGCCGTTCCTGCTGCCAGTGGCTTCGGACAGAGGAAATAGACTCCGGAGGAGCTGATATCACGGGTCACCAGGGTGATCGGAAACTCCTCGAGTACGCCTTCGACGCAGCGCAACTTCAACGGCAGCTTCAGGGCGGCGCGCGGTCGCTCCCGCTGCTCGGTGTGCACACCTACTGCATGCGTCGGCACGCGCACAAACCGATTGGGTTGCGGAGTTCCTAGCAGAGGCATTACTCGCAACGTGGGCACGCGTACCGTCTCGGCGGTAGCCGGAACGATCGGCGCCTTCCCGACCGAGGTCGTCTCGGTCTGCGGTGACAGACTTTTCCAAGCTACAGCGCGGTTCGTAGCACTCATCTCGCCCTCAGACAGAGATGACACAACCACAATTTGGCCCAGTGGTTCGACTTGCTTTTTGTTGCGGATTTACCCCGAAAGTGCCGGGCCCTGAAGATGCCACCATGTAATGCCCGTGTCAACCTGTGGAAAACAACGGAAGTGTCTTATCCCTAATGAAGTACGTCTAGTACCCCTTTCGTCTCGTGTTCCTGCGGCGCGCGCCGTGAGTCCTTTTTGAAAGCGGATAGATTCTCGAGCCCTCTCAGCTTTACCCTGGGCTTCCATTATGGTTCTCGACCACATCGCGCTCGCCGCTATCCTGTTTGCCTGAGGTATTTCGGATGAGTTCCGAACCCGTTCGCGCCCGGTTGCAAGCCATCCCCCTCCCGACTGCCTCTGCGGCTACCAACCGCTCCATGGTCCTGATTTCCTTTGCAGCCGTCTACCTCCTTTGGGGATCTACCTACTTCGCGATCCGCATCGGCGTTCAATCCATCCCTCCGTTCCTTATGGCTGGCCTGCGTCACTTGGCGGTAGGCCTGGTGTTCTATCCGGCAATGCGATGGGCCACCCGCGAGAAGCCTACTTTGGCACAGTGGCGGACGGCCTTCATCGTAGGCTGCCTGCTTCTGGCGGTTGGCAACGGGACCGTTTCCTGGGCCGAAAAGACCGTCCCGTCCGGCATCGCAGCCCTCCTCGTGGCAACCGTCTCGCTCTGGATGGTGCTGGTCGACTGGCTCCGCCCCGGCGGGGTCCGTCCCGTCCCACGCGTCATCGCCGGGTTCCTCCTTGGCTTTGCCGGCATGGCTTTGCTCGTGGGCCCGAAACACCTCGGCAGCTCCGAGCGCATCAACCCCATCGGCGGCTTTGCCCTGGTCGGTGCATCCTTGGCATGGGCCTCGGGGTCGATCTTTTCGCGGCATGCAAGCCCTTTCGGGCGGCACGGTGCTCTGCCTGTTCGCCGCGCTCAGCGGCGAAACGCGCAATTTTCACCTTCAGAGCGTCACTTCTCGCTCGTGGCTCGGCCTCGCATACCTGATCGTGTTCGGATCGGCCCTGGGTTTCAGCGCCTACGTCTACATCCTCAAGCACAGCACCGCTGCGCACGTAGCCACCTACGCGTTTGTCAATCCGGTGGTCGCGCTATTCCTCGGCTGGTTCTTTGCCGCCGAGCCGCTCTCCCTTCGGATTCTGCTCGCCAGTGCCATCATTCTGACCGCCGTCGTTCTGGTCATCACCGCGCCTCGCAAGACCGTTCACCAAGCGGAACAGGCCTTGCCCGCACCCGGCGAATCGTAATTCCACACCGTCCGGCGCATCTAATTTGCTTGACGAAATCGGATAGATCGCCTTTTCCGCCCGCGCTAAGCTATGCCCATGAACACACCTATCACGCCATCCGCCGGAATTCCCCCGCAGACTGCGGACCGCTACTGGGAGGCCGCGCTTCACCGTGATAGCCAAGCGGACGGGTCTTTCGTCTTTGCCGTGCGCTCTACGAAGATCTATTGTCGCCCGTCGTGCCCGGCGCGGCGTCCGCTTCGCCGCAACACGGTCTTTTTCCGCACTCCGCAGGATGCCGAACAGCAAGGATTCCGCCCGTGCCAGCGTTGCCGCCCGAAACTGCAGGATTCCTCGGCGACGCTGGTTCGCCAGGCTGCCGCCATGCTGGCCACCTCGCAAGAGGAGTCGTTCCGCCTCGGCGAGCTCGCCTCCAAGCTGAATTCCTCGCCCGCGCAGCTCCGCCGGGCTTTCCATCGCGTGACCGGCTTGTCTCCGAGGGATTTTGAGCAGGCTTTCCGCCTGCGCAAGCTTAAGAAAATGCTCCGCGAAGGCGCGAGCATCACCGACGCGCTCTACGCTTGCGGCTACGGCTCTTCGAGCCGCCTGTACGAAAAAACCAACCCGCATCTGGGCATGACGCCAGCTTCTTATCGCAAAGGGGGAGAAGGTATGAAAATCGGATTCACCGTAGGCAATACCACGTTAGGGATGGTGCTGGTCGCGTCCACCGATCGCGGCGTGTCCGCCGTCTATCTCGGCGAACAGGAAAAGGCTTTGGTGGACGCGCTCCGCGACGAGTACCCCAAGGCCGAACTGGTTCGCGCGAACGACGGCAACGGCCGGTGGCTCAGCGAAATCCTGCATCGCGTCGAAGGCAGCGCCCCCAGCATGGATTTGCCGCTCGACGTGCAAGCCACCGCTTTCCAACGACGCGTCTGGAACGAGCTGCAGAAAATTCCTCTCGGCACGACCAAAACCTACATGCAGATCGCTCGCGCCCTCGGCAGCCCCAAATCCGTTCGCGCCGTCGCGCGCGCCTGCGCCACCAATCCGGTTTCGGTTGTCGTGCCTTGCCACCGCGTGATTCGTACGGATGGAACGCTCGCCGGCTACCGATGGGGACTTCAGCGCAAACAGAAGTTGCTCGAGCGCGAAGCCGCCACCCGCTCCTGACCGCCTTTAGTCGCGGGGTTTTTCGATCTTCGTGCCCTTCGGCCAGTCCGCCTTAAACTTGCCGTCGCCGAGCTTCAGGTTCTTCATCACCTTGGTATAGTGCGAGATGAAATAGTCGCCGGAGCCTGCTTCGAAAAACTT
>Ga0306921_10008834_pt1 | contig 10661 bp, 9 predicted proteins | sample sta12Cox44000080_FD_203760 | JGI IMG/M metagenome (GOLD analysis project Ga0306921, IMG submission 203760) | Lab enrichment of tropical soil microbial communities from Luquillo Experimental Forest, Puerto Rico - statoxic.12C.oxic.44.000.080 (v2)... | ecosystem: Environmental > Terrestrial > Soil...
GTCGTGCCCGCTCCCTGAGCGTTGGCGGGAGGCTTGTTGTTGAAGTTGCAGACCACCAGGTCACCCGCCGCGATCGGTCCAGCAGAGACGGGCGCAATGGCAAGTCCATACGGGTTACCGTCGCCATTGCCGGGATCGACGGTCGAGCCGATCACCGTCGGCTTAATACTCGCCAACTGACTGAGAACGGAGGGATTCACCGTGACGGCGGGACTCGTTACCGACATCTTCCCGCCAGCACCGGTACAGGTGAGTGTGTAGGTGACGTTCCCCGTCGCAGTCGGCACGACACTTACTTCCCCGTTGGCTGATTGCGAGCCGGAGAACGTTCCTGCGGCGGCACTCGATGCGGCTGCGTTGCAGGAACTCGCGTACGTGGACGACCAGGCGAGCTTTACAGCCTGCCCGAGGTTGATGCTCATGGCCTGCGCGGGAGTTGTGAACGCCACCGTGGGCGCCGGGTTCATACCACCGCCGTAGCCTCCGCCCATTGCGCCGCCCCCCATGCTGTAACTGCTGCCACCACCGTAGCCGCCACCACAGGCGGCTAGTGCGCTGAGGACGACGGCGCCGACGGCAACGCCCGCATTGAGTGCCCGAACACGCATAGGTCATCTCCCTGACACTGGCTTGGTTGTGTGTGCAGGAGACGCCCAGTTCAGGTTCCTTCTGAGAGCTGAGGTGCGTGTTCCGCTGTTCCCGAAGGCGGCACGGGAACGCCGCCATTGACCCTTGCGTCGATCATGCGCGCGTGGGCAAAGGCCGCAGGCCGTGCGGCGTTCGCGCAACACTTACAGGCAGCCACAGCCGTCACCGCGGGCTGCGCGGTATAATCAAAAGAGGACTCGAGCGTCAGCCACGGAGTGCAGTGTGACCATCCGCCTGGTGCTCGCCGACGACCATGTGCTCGTGCGGCAGGGCCTTAGGAAGCTGCTGGAAAGTGCGGGGTTCGTCGTGGCTGGAGAAGCCACCGACGGCCGCGAGGCCGTGCGCCTGGTGCACATTGAGAACCCCGACCTCGCGGTCATCGACATCGGCATGCCGCAGTTCAACGGCCTGAATGCCGCCCTCGAGCTCACACGCAGCCACCCGCACGTGCGATTGATCGTGCTCACACAGCACGATGAATCACAGTATGTCTCCGAGGCGTTCCGCTGCGGCGTGAAGGGTTACGTTCTCAAGAGCCAGGCGGCGCGCGACCTGGTGCGGGCGATCGAGAGCGTCTCTCGCGGTGAGGTATACCCGAGCCCGGGCGTCGCGAGCGCCGTCGCCGAGGCGTGCGCTTCACCCGGAGACGGTGTCGATGGACTCTCGGTGCGCGAGCGGCAGGTGCTGCAGCTCATCGCCGAGGGTACTTCGACCAAGGACATCGGGGTCCAGCTGGGCATAAGCGCGAAGACGGTCGAGTCGCACCGATCGAAGCTCATGCGCAAGCTCGATATTCACGACACCGCGGGCCTCGTGCGCTACGCCATCCGGCGCGGGGTCACCCAACCGTAAGGATCCCGCGCGCCCGCGCGCTGCGCCTGGAGGTCCCCTGTATCATGCCGAGGCATGAGCCTCACGCCCTTTCACGTCGCGGTCCAGGTCAGGGACATTGCCGAGGCGCGACGCTTCTATGGCGGTGTCCTCGGCTGCGCTGAGGGGCGCAGCGCTCCCGAGTGGGTCGACTTCAACCTCTACGGCCATCAGTTCGTGTGCCATCTGAATCCGGCCCTCGGACCGCGCGGCCGACTCACCTCCCACTTCAACCCGGTGGACGGACATGGCGTTCCCGTGCCCCACTGCGGCGTGGTGCTCGAGCCGGCGGACTGGCAGCGACTCGTCGAGCGGCTACAGCAGCACGCGATCGAATGGGTGATCGAGCCCACCACCCGCTTTCCTGACACCCCCGGGGAGCAGTCGACGCTCTTCATTCTCGATCCGTCCGGTAACGCGCTCGAGTTCAAATCCTTCCGCAACATCGCCGGCCAGTTGTTCGCGAAATGACAAGCGCATCGAGTCGAAGCAGCGGGGTAAATACCGGCTCGCGCTGCTACGCGCCCAGGGCCTGATCCGACCGCGCTCCGGCGACTCTAGGATCGCCTGGTGCCGCTCAGCAGTGCTGTGGCCTCGTCTATCCCGTCGCAATACGCGCGAAGTGCGTCAGCCGTAAACCCGGCATAGCGGTTGGCCTCATCCCACCGGCCCGCTTCGATCGCCTCGCGCACGCCCGGGAGGGTCTTCACGCCATACCCGGTGAGGAGGCCGGGCGCATACATGAAGTGTCGGAACCACTCGCGCCCAGGAAGGCCGCGGGCATCTGTGAGCCGCTGTTCCATGCGTTGCAGCAGGGAATTGAGTTGCGCCCGCTGCGCAGCACTCTGAGTGATCTGCCCGTCAACGAGGCGGGTGTAGGCGGCATCGTAGGCCGCCGCACTGGTCTGCAGCCGCGTGAGCACCGCATCGAGCGGCGCAAGATCCACCTGCGGTACCGCGGCCTGCCTCTCCGGGGGTCCGACCACGCGCGTCGGATCGGCGGCAAGGCCGAAGGCGTTCTGATCGAGCAGCGGAGCAAGGTCGGCCACATCCTTGCGGCGCTCCTCGAGGAGCTTGTGCAGCTCCTCGACATAGTCCCGCATGGTGGCGGCAAAGCCACTGAACTCGAGTGGTAACACCGGCGCATCGGCTATGCGCAGCATGATGTGGCCGGCGGTCTGCGCCTCGGCGACTCCGTAGGCGAAGGTCGGATCGCCGAAACGCACGTAGTGATCGAACGAGTCGTAGTTCGAGTGGTAGACCCCGTCCTGGTCTTCCTCACCCTCGTACTCGATGTTGAGAGTGGTGAGCCCAAGATGCTGCAGGAATGGCGTGTAGTCCGAGCCTGAGCCGAGCGCGCCGATCGCAAGATCGCCACCTTTGGCAGCCATACGCGCCGCGCGTGCCTTCTCGATGGCGACGTCCCTGCCATCGGTGGGATCCTTGTCGTAGCCTGCCACCAGCACCCGCGCCCGTAGCCGTGACTGCGAGCTGACACCGGTTTCCGGGTCCTTCACACCGCGAGCGACATCATTCACGAGGTGTTGCAGTGAGTGGCTGCCCTCGGGGTGCAGGAAGCCGCGAGCATTGGTATCGGAGTTGAGATACAGCACCGCCTTTCGCTGGAGCTCGGCGGCGTGCGCTTCGGCCCACTCGGTGGAGCCCAGCAGCCCGGCCTCCTCTCCGTCCCAACTCGCGTAAATTAGCGTACGCCGGGGCTTCCACCCACTCTTCAGGAGCGCACCGATCGCCTTGGCCTCGGCGAGCATCGCGACCTGGCCGGAAAGCGGGTCCCAGGCACCAAACACCCACCCATCGCGATGGTTGCCGCGCACCACCCATTCATCGGGACTTTGGGAGCCGGGGATTCTCGCAATGACATCGTAGAGCGGCTTCAAACTCCAGTCGGAAGCGATCGCCAGGTGCACGCGCGCGGGGCCAGGCCCCATGTGATAGGTGATCGGCAGCGAGCCGCGCCATGCTCGTGGCGCGACCGGACCTGCGAGCGCGGCGAGCAGCGGCTGCGCGTCGGCGTAGGAGATCGGCATCACCGGGATCTTGAGGATGGTGCGTGCCTCCGAGATCGGCAACCGCTTCGCATCCTTGGTTGCCCCCACACCGGGGGTGAGCGGATCGCCCGGGTAGACGGCCATGTCGAGCACCGAGCCGCGCTGCACGCCGGCGGGTGGCCGCCAGCCGCCGCGCGGGTAAATGTCGCCCCTTGAATACCCATCATCGCGTGGATCGGAATAGATCAGGCAGCCGATCGCCCCGTGCTCCTGTGCGAGCTTGGGCTTCAGTCCGCGCCAACCTTCACCGTAGCGCGCGATGACTATCTTGCCCTTGACGTCGATCCCACGGCGCGCGAGTGCGCGGTAGTCCTCGGGCATTCCATAGTTCAGATAGACGAGATCCCCGGTCACATCGCCATCGGCGCCGTACTCGTTATAGGAAGGAAGTCCATCGGTACGCGTCGAAGTGGCATCGCCCTCCACGGGTGGCTCGGTCAGGCTCGCCGTGAAATGCGTCGGGGCGACGAGCTCGAGTGAGTGTTGCTTGAGTGTGGGATAGAGCACCTCAAACACCTCGATGCGTGCGTCCCATCCCCATTGCTGGAAAAGCGCGCGCACGTACTCGGCGTTTGCCTTGTCGTGAGGCGCGCCGACGTGATTGGGCTCCGCGGCGAGTGTCTTCAGCCAGGCGCGCAGATCGGCGGGATCGAGCGCGGCATCGAAGCGCTGCTCGAGACCAGCTTCGCGGACACTGTCTGACGCGCTGAAACCGAACATCGTCCCGGTGCCGATGCTGTTGTCCGCAGCCGGCCCGGATGCGCCTGCCACACTCAGTGCCGCCAGCGATGCGGCGACGATAGAAACCCAGCCTGCCCGTGCCACGCTGCCCATGCGACCTCCCCCTGGGTCAAAAAGGCCGCCATTGTACGTCCCGCGCGGAATGTGCGCTGCGTCTCACCGCGCTTGCCCATCCTGCGCACCCTTGGGAGCTGTGACTCACCCCCGGAAACCGCCTTGCGAAGCGTGACATAAGCACGGCGTGGCAGAAGAACCGCTCGGTAGGATGAAACTCAGTCTATCGAAGGATTCTCAACGCTCTAGGGACATGCACTATGCGTATTTCAACTGTTATCAAGTCACTGCTCGCCGTCGCTGCGGCAACACCGCTCCTCTGCCAGGCTGAATCGACCTTCAACGGCACGGGTGCATCCCCCAGCACGGCCTCCGCGCACGTGGACTTCCAGATCAGCATCCCGAAGTTCATTTTCCTCAATGTGGGCAAGGGAACCGGTGCAATCGATGCCGCCGGTAAGTTCACCACCCCGCCTGGCTCACTGAACACGATCGATGGCATCACGTGGACGCTCTTGGCCGGCAACGTCGGCACCGGCGTGCTCGCGGGCACCGGTGGTGACCTTGGCGGCGGCGTCGAGACGGCCATCCTGGTCGCCAACAATGGCACGGTGACGCTGACCTCCACGACAACCGGCGCGCTGAGCGATGCTGCGGGGCCAGGGGCCGATACCATCAGCTACGCGAAGATCACGACCAACGCCACTACCAACCACACGGCCACGGTGCTCGCGGCGCCCGCGCTCGCGGACGGCGCGACGACCACCCTCACGATCACCCCCGCGGCGGGCAAGGTTGTGGCGCAGGATGCGAAGTGGGCATACACGTACGCCAACGACTTCGTCCCGGCAGCTGGAACCTACGGCGGTGTCAACACCAACAATAGCCGCGTCACGTACACGGCCTCGGTGCCGTGACGGCTGACCTGTTCGGGTAAGGATGCGAGATGTCCCCCGGGAGGCGCGGCCTGCTCGAGCGCCTCCCGGGGCGTGATCTGCGGCAGCGGTCAGTGCGCACCGCCTCTCTCGCATCCGGCCTGCTGCTCGCGACCGCAGCACCCGGCAGCTTCGCCTACGACGTCACCCTGACGCCGGCTTCACCCAAGATGATCTATTTCCAGGTCGGCAACGGCCTCTTCACTGGCGGCAACTACACCCCGATCAAGGGCAACGGTCAGCCGACCGGCACGCCGGGTGTCAACACCACGATCAACAAGGTGACGGTGAGCGTCGCCGCCAACGCAGTCGGTAATGGCACAGCGCAGGCGATGACCACCGACAGCAGCGCCGCTAACAGTTACTGGGACGGCTACCTCTTCTGCAACCTGCCAGCCGAGCTCTACATCGGCGGCTTCTACCGCACGACCGGTGCGGGCACCAACACTGCCACAGTCACGGCGACCCTCCCCGTTTCGCTCACCGACGCCGCCGGCGACACCATCCCATTTTCGCAAATCAGCTGGACCACCGGTGGCAACGGCGATGCCGGTGCCGAGCCCTTTCCGGCGGGCAGTTTCAATGCGACGACACTGAGCGTCGGCAGCATCAGCCAGAACCATTGGGCCGAAAGCTGCTGGACTTTCTCTTACGCGAACACGGTGGTGCCCGCCGCGGGCACCTACACCGGCCGCGTCACCTACACCCTGTCGGCGCCCTAGGCGGCTTCCACCGAGGCATCCAGTGCGCCCGCTCCAGCTACTTGCATACTCCATAATCTGGCTCGCGAGCCTGCCCGCGGACGCCCGCACGGTCGTCATCGACGATTCGGGCACGCTTCCCTACCACGCGACGCTCGCCATGCACTGGCAGGAGCTCTCGCCGCGCAGCCGTGCGAGCACGTTGATGGTGGGCACGCTCGAGCTGCGGGTGCATCTTGCGCTCGCGCCTTGGCTCCACCGCCGCGGGCACATCTACATGGTGTTGCCCGCGCAGCAGCCGGGCGCCATCACCGCGACCTGGACCACCAACGGGCGCCTCCTTCCTGGGCAGGTGAGCACCGGCGGCCGCGCGCTCGTGTACGCGGGCCCCATCACCGCTCCATTCATAGAGGACATGGTGCACCTCACCGTCATCGTCGATGGCCGGCGCATGGTGCAGAGCTACCCCGTGAACTTCCGATTCGAGATGGAAGAGGACTGACTGTGCGAGCGCTCATTTACATCTGGATGATTTTCCTTGGGGCGCTCGCCTCGATCGACGCCCGCGGCGAGGACTTCGCCGCGGTCGTCTCGCCGCCACGCTTCGAGGTCGCGAGCAAGCCGGGCGCAACGCTGCGGCAGGTCATCGAGGTAACGAACCGCTCGCCGACTCCCGCGCACTACCGGTTCCACACCGCCGACTTCCTGCTGGGCCCAGACTATGGCCTCACCTTCCACGATGAGCTTCTCCCGGGAAGTTGCCGACCGTGGGTTGCCATCGAGCGCTCCCTCGTGACGCTGCCCCCTGGCGGCACCATCCGCTACCGCTTCGAGGTGCAGGTACCCGCGGATGCGCCCGCAGGCGAGTGCCGCTTCGCCGTCATGATCGAGGCGGCCGAGCCGTCGTCGACTCAGGCAGGCGCCGTGCAGATCCCCATCGTTGGCCGCATCGGCGTCATCGTTTACGTCGCGGTCGGCGATGCCGCGCCGCGGATTGAGATCTTCGGTCCCGAGACTGTGACCCACAATAGCCAGCGGGTGCCGGCTGTGCGCGTACACAACAGCGGCACGGCCCACACGCGCATGAGCGGTTTCCTCTCCGGTAAGGATGCGGGCGGCAGGAGCTACGACTTCACGCCCTCCGACCTGCCGATTCTCCCGGGCGAGGACCGTTCGGTGATCCTGACGCCCTCAACCCCCGACAACCCTACTCCGACGCTCACCTTCCCCGTATCGATGAAGGGAACGCTCGAATGGGCTGACCAGAAGACCGACCTCAACGAGATCTTCAAATGAAGTCGCACGCCCCGCGCGCCCTGCGCTGGGCGGCGTGCTTCATTGCTTTCGAACTTGCGCTCCTCACGTCGCGTGCGGGCGCGCAGCCACTGCCACCGCCCCCTGCTCCTCCGGCTTACGAAGATCGGCTCATGGGCGGCAATCCCGCCCCCGACATCTCCCTGGGCGATGCCTACAGTTACGACTCCTCGGGGCTCGCGCGTGCGATCCGCGTCGATGCCCTGACGAGTCTGCTCGAAGGTGAGGGCGCAAACCCGACACCGACGGTGCGTGAGAACGGCATCGTGGCCGACGCTCACTGGGAGACCGCCACCTACGGCGCGTGGTCCGCGGGCGGCGCGGTGCGCATCGGCGGGGTTGATGAGCACTACATCGGCCCGAGCAACACCAACCTCTCCTTCGCGCTGCACCAGCGTGCGATGCCCTTCGATGGAGGCTGGCAGGCCGATAACGCGCTCGGCGATCTCAGCCTGCCTCTCATCGGCCTGGAGCGCGCGCAGACACGGTTCCTCTTCTCGTCCGGAACCATGCTGGGCGCGACCACTGAGTGGCGCGGCCCTGATGGGGTCCAGCTCATCGCCGGCGGCGGCGAGCCCGGAGTTCTCAACGGCATCAAGGTACCGGTGTTCCAGACGCTTGGCGGGTCGACCGCGACGGTCGGTGGACAGTGGTCCCTCTCCCCACAGTGGTCGTTGGGCGGCGAATACGCCGGCGCGCGGGATGCCAACCTCTACTACCTTCCGCCGTCAAGCAGTGCCGTACTGCCGCCAGAGATCTCGAGTCTGCGCATTTCCTCCAACACCGGCGTCGTCAGCGCGGCGTGGCAGGAGGGTCGCACCCATGCCCAGTTCAACCTCATCGACGGCACCGTCAATGACAACGGCAACTCCTTCGGCGCGTGGGCCGACGGCTCTCTGACGCGTGGGGCCTACACCCAGACCTTCGGTGCGTTCTACTTCCAACCGCATCTCGCCTGGGGAAACCAACTCATCATGAGCAACGCCGAAGGCGCCTACTATCGGCTCGGCTACCAGACGCGCCGCTGGATTGCGGACTTCGGCGTGGAGGAGGTCCTGCCGGTGTCCGGCCAGGGCGTACACAGCACCTTCCTCAACAGCGATGCGCGCTACCAGATCGACCACGACACAGGCGTCGGCGGCGTCGCCAACCTACTCCTGAGCCGCGATGGGGGCAGCGAGAATGCGTGGTCGCTCGAGGGATATCTCGATGAGGCCCACCCCTGGGGTACGGGGCGCGTGCAGCTCGACTACGCCACGGCGACACAGGGCGATGACATTTCGGGAAGCCTGCAACAGAACTGGACGACGCCCACCGGAACGCGCCTGGCTACCTCGGCGACGGTGGATCGCGTGCACGCCGCGGCGGTCTCGGGACTCCCACCGCTCGATACGACGGTCGTGCGGTTCGCGGCCTACGGTGGTGGGGACCTGACCGCACGGCTCTCGATCGACGGCAACTTACAGTGGGCCACGGCAGTGCAAGGCCGCGCTGCACCGTCGACCTCCGCCGACGTGTCCCTCACCTGCCAGCTCGCGCGCGCCTGGGAGCTGCTATTCACCTTTTACGAGAATCATGTGGGTTCCTGGGCACCCCTCACCGTGACCTCGCCTATCAGCGCGCCGGTGCCGGTCCCGCAGGCGTCGCAGGGACAGCGGGGAATCTTTCTGACGCTGCGCTGGCAGGACTCACGCGGCGGGCACTTCGTGCCCCTTGGCGGCGCGCCGGGCTCAGGCTCGGGACGCCTTACCGGGGTCATCTACCTCGACGCCAACGAGAACGGCCGTTACGACGCGGGCGAGGCGGGTGCACCGAACGTCACCGTCATCCTCGATGGGCGATTCTCCGTGCGCACCGACACCAACGGCCGCTTCGACTTCCCGGCGGTGGCCGCAGGACATCACGTGCTCACGGTGCAGTCAGACAACCTGCCGCTGCCTTGGACGCTCAACAACCAGGGTCGCACAGAGGTAGAGGTGGGGACGCGCGATCGCGTCGATGTGAACATCGGCGCGCTGCGGCTGAAGTAGTCGACGACTTCTCTGCAATGATGAATGCGGCTGGCCAGGCCCCGCGGCGCGGACGCTGCGCAGCGGCGTCTGTTGTAATCTTCCAGCCCCATGCCCTCCGTCGCACCGATCCCCGAGCGCACGCGCACCGGCGCCCCGAGCTATCACCTGGCTGCGGTGTTCTCCGCCAGCTTCGGAGTTGGCCTGATCTTCGGCTTTCAGCCGCCGCTCATGGCGCTGGTGCTCGAGCGCGGCGGGGCTTCCAGCTTCGAGATTGGCGCGGTCACCAGCATCAGCACGGTGGCGGTGATGGTGTGCGGACCGTTCTATCCGCGCGCCATCGCGCGCCTGGGGCTCCGTCGCTCGGTCATTCTCGGCATCGCCGTCTCGACCGCCATGCTGCTCGTCATGCCGTTCTTGCCGGGCTTTGGGGGTTGGCTCGTGCTGCGCTTCGTGACCGGCTGCGCACTGGGTCTCGAGTGGATCGCGAGCGAGATCTGGCTGAATCGCCTCAGCACCGATCAGTCGCGCGGCACCGTCATGGGCACCTACGCCACGGTATTCGCCGCCGGCGTGATGGCCGGGCCGCTGCTGCTGCAAATCACTGGCACGGCGGGCTGGCGGCCATTTGGTGCCGGGGCGCTGTGCCTGGCGCTTACCGCTCTGCCCCTTTTTGCTGCGCGCAGCGGATCCGACAGTGATGCGGCGCCAAGCGATCGACTGCCCTGGCTGAAGGTTGTCCGCGCTGCGCCCACCGTAATGGTCGCCGCGCTGATTGCGGGGCTGGTGGAGTCGGCTTACGTATCGCTGCTGCCCGTATTCGCGCTGCTGCGCGGGCTTGATGAGCAACGCTCGCTCGTGCTCGTCAGCGTATTCCTCGCAGGCAATGTCCTTCTGCAGCTGCCGATCGGTCGCCTCGGCGACCGCCTCGGCCGGCAGCGTGTGCTCGCGTTGTGTGCCAGCGTCTGCGTCATCGGGCCGATCGTGCTGTCGGCTGTCTTAGGTATTCCGTGGCTCGCGTGGCCGCTGCTGCTGCTCTGGGGCGGCACGATGTATGGCTTCTACACCCAGGGAATCGCGCTTCTTGGCGAGTCATATTCACGCGATGAGCTCGCCGACGCAAACACCGTGTTCGTCGTGGTGTATTGCGCCGGCGGCATCGTAGGCCCGACCCTGGGCGGCCTGGCGATGGATTGCTGGACCCCGAATGGGCTCCTCGTGTTCCTCAGCGTCGCCCCGCTGCTCCTGGCAGCCGGTCGGCTGCGACGCTGGCGCCGCCCCGAGGCTTGAGGACTCTTCGTATCAATCCATCAGTCAGTG
>Ga0306921_10008838_pt1 | contig 10659 bp, 9 predicted proteins | sample sta12Cox44000080_FD_203760 | JGI IMG/M metagenome (GOLD analysis project Ga0306921, IMG submission 203760) | Lab enrichment of tropical soil microbial communities from Luquillo Experimental Forest, Puerto Rico - statoxic.12C.oxic.44.000.080 (v2)... | ecosystem: Environmental > Terrestrial > Soil...
TCCGCCGCACAAGCCCTGGATCTCTACGATCAGGGTTTTCCTTATACAAATTTGTATGTAACGCGAACGGCATTCTGGCTTCAGCCCCACGTCCAATGGTTCTTGTATGCGGCGATCAGTCAGCCTGAGTCAATACGTTTCCGCTGGGGCGATCTTCCGGTCCTGGGCGTCGCGCTGAACGCATTTTCGGTGGTCGACAGAGTCGGCCTAATCCCTGGCCTCGTCTATCAGCATGAGAGTCACCACGCCACCATCGTCTCCGGTTAGGTCCGACCGCCCTAACTTAAAGGGTTGGGAAGCGCACAGGCCAGCTGACAGACGAACTCGACGAAGTCCGCATCGCCGAGTATGAGGCGAGGATCTCCGGCTGGAGCGCAAGGTCGGTCAGCTGACGATGGCAAGTGACCTCTTGAAAAAAGGGGTGCGCTGGGCACGCCGGCCAAACGACGCCAGTCTCTCCAGCAATTCAATCGTGGGCGGCCCGAAGGTTTCTCCGTCGCGCGAGGATGTCGACCGATGAAGCTGGCACGTTCGACCTACTATTCGCTCCCGCCGCGCGGCGGAGCGGAAAAAAGTTCTGCACGAGCGCGTCGTCTATATCTTCGAGGAATGACGTTTTCACGTCGTAGTCATTAATCCCAAAGTTTTCCTCAGAGGGCTATTTCATTTGGCAAAACGCGCCCGCTCTGTCGGCCCATCGAGAGGATGCATAACATTGCCTTAAAGATTTCGCCACTGCCGAGCCGATCTCGACAATTTTCAGCGTGTAAGCGTCATCATGTCGAATTGTAAATGAGATTGCGCTTGCATTCGCGTAAAGGTTGTGGCAGGTATACCGACCTCATTACTCACTTCGAATTCCCTTGTTGAGGAGATGATGCGATGCCGAAGCAAAGAGTCGCTCTGCCCGGAAGTCAACGTAAACCACTCGCTGGTCATCAAAGGATCGGCCCGGCCGATCCCTCGGAACGGACACACGTTACGGTGGTGGTACGCCGCAAGGACGAACCATTGCCTATTACACTAGGCCCCCCGAGAAGCCGCTATGAGTATACCACGGCTCATGGCGCAAGTGCGGCCGATTTTCTCGCGGTGCGGGAGTTCGCCAGAGATTATAACCTCGAGCCGCGCAATGAGAATCCAGGGGCACGCACGATCGAGTTGCATGGTACAGTCGGCGACCTGAGCCGGGCGTTTGAAGTCAATCTAGACCACATCAGATACCAGGATCAGGTTTTCCGACACCGGGTTGGCGAGATCACTATACCCGAAGACCTGAAAGAGATTGTACAAGCGGTTCTCGGACTTGATAACCGACCGCAGACGAGGGCTCATTTCTTCAAAATCGACCTTGATAGGGTCAGGGCTTCGGCGGTCGCGCAGGCCCTCACCCCGTTAGCCGTCGCGCAGCTTTACAATTTCCCACCCAATCTCAACGGCTCCGGTCAGACCATCGCAATTATCGAATTGGACGGCGGCTTCCTCCAATCTGACCTTGATACTTATTTTCAGAGTCTCGGCCTCACTCCGCCATCAGTCAGCGTCGTCTTGATCGACGGACAAACTAACCAGATCAACAAACATCTACCACAACATCCTGAGCTGAATGCGGATGACGAGGTAGCGCTGGATATCGAGGTGGCCGGCGCTGTCGCCCCCGGTGCCAACCAGGTCGTATATTTTGCACAGAACACTGACCAGAGTTTCTTGAAGGCCGTCAACACCGCGATTCAGGCCACGCCTCAACCTGTGGCCATATCTATCAGTTGGGGACATCCTGAGAACACCTGGACGGATCAGTCGAAACAGGCGTTTGAGGCAGCCTTCCAGGATGCGGCCAACATCGGTATCCCGGTCTGCGTGGCCAGTGGAGACAATGGTTCCTTCGATAAAACCGCCTCTTTAGAAGTGGATTTTCCTTCTTCTGCGCCACACGCCCTAGGATGTGGGGGAACGAATCTAATCGGCTCGGGTGGCTCTATCTCCAGTGAGACCGTGTGGAATGCCGTCGTTACGGATGCTCAAGGGAACCCGGTGAGGCTGGGGACTGGCGGTGGCGTCAGTCAGTTTTTTGCCAAGCCCTTGTACCAGTCAGGGGTAACGGTTCCACCTCCACCCGTGGGACAGACTGGCGGGCGTGGCGTGCCGGACGTCTGCGGCGACGCGGACCCAGCTACCGGCTATAAAATTCGCGTAAAGGGTGTTGACACTGTAGTGGGAGGGACGAGTGCAGTTGCGCCCTTGTGGTCCGGCCTGATCGCCCGGTTTGGACAGAGCTTTGGAGGGCCCGTCGGTTTCCTTAACACCACGATCTATCAGTCAACTGTCGGTAGCGTCGGATTCAGCGATATCACACAGGGAGATAACGATAGTCAAGGGCAGGGAGGATTATACCACGCCGCCCCTGGCTGGGACCCTTGCACTGGTTTGGGCAGTCCTAAAGGCGTGGCCCTGCTGAAAGCTCTGGGACCGCCACCGCCGCATCCGCCAACGCCGCATCCGCCAACACCGCCAACGCCGCATCCGCCAACACCGCCAACGCCGCATCCGACACCACCGCCGCATCCGACACCACCGCCGCATCCGACACCGCCACATCCAACGCCGCCGCCGACGCCAACACCGCCGCATCCAACACCGCCGCCGACCCCCACCCCGGGTACTGGTACAGGTATACCGGAATTCCCACCTCTGCCGCCTCCTGTTTTTGCTCCCGCACCCGTGCCTCCGGTTCTAGCACCCGCACCCGTGCCTCCGGTGGCAGCGCCAGCCCCAGCGCCTCCGCCGCCTCCTGCGCCACCGGCCGCACCTGGTCTACTGGGGGTTTTTGGGGGAGGCAATACAGTGGCTCTGGTTAGTGTAGTGGGACTCGCCGCAGTGATGGGGATGGTCGCCGCGGCCGGCGTCGTGGCCACCGTCGCGATTAGCAAGGACAAGCCATGAGTCAAGTGAAAGCACTTATCGCCGGGCTTCTACAAAATCCGGCTGTTATTAAGAGTCTCATCGAGCGTCCGCAAGCGCTTGCCCGGCTTGCGGGCCTCGGTGAGACCGACCTAAGAACGCTAGGCAGCATACCGAACGCACTAACGACCTTGTTGAGCAGCTCTAGCTCTCAAAATGAATGTACAGATGCGGAGCCATCTGCCTTTGGGCGTTCGTTGAGCTCCATGCAGGGCAATGAATCATGGAGGACTGCGGGCCGTGGCGTCGCACTTACCGGGGTGGTCGCGCTTCTAGCGGTTGTCGGTGCGGTAGTGACCGTCAGTACAGTTTCATTGGTGGCACTCAGCAGCCCGGATTAGGCCCAAACGCAGCACCTTGACGTTCGGTTGTCCAGGAATGCACGTGTTCAGGTCGAGCGATAGGCCCGCGATTAGCGTGATAATTCCGGTGCGCAACGAGGGAGGACGCCTGCTGACGGCGCTCTCGTCAATCGTTGAGGGCCGGTCGCGGGTGTTCGCCCTGCAAATCGTCGTGGTGGATGATGATTCTTCCGATGGCTGCTGTGACTCCGTGCATTCGCTGTATTCGTGGTCACGCGATCGTGTTCGGGTCGATGTGGTTCGCCTGCGTCGCTGGGCGGGTATTCCTTATGCCCGGAATGTCGGTGCTACTGCGGCTCTAGCTGACATAATGTTTACGACTGATGGCAATATTCGCTTCCCCACGAGTTGGGATCTTCGTATCCGCGAACGTATCGGCCCCCGGCGGGTGTTGTGCGCGACCATCACAAACTCAAATTCATCGTTTCGAGGCTATGGCGGCACGCTACATATTCCATCAATGGGGTTCAGTTGGCTAAGGAGCCCGGCGCAATACGGAGGCTATGTGCCTCTAAGCCCATGTACCGGAACTATCATTTCGACTGAACTCTTCCGCCGCGTGGGTGGATATGACACGGCGATGCCTGTATATGGTGCAGCCGAACCTGAATTCAGCGTGAGGCTCTGGCTAAGCGGGGCGGAGATAATATGCATGCCGGATCTGCTACTGGAGCATCGTTTCCGCCCCGCCGCCGAACGGCGGCCCTTCCTCGACGCGATCAGCCTGACCCAAGTCTATAACTACCTGCGATTCGGATTACTCTACCTCGATAGGCCACGGGTCCTTCAGTTGTTTCGGCATTATGCGACTAATGCACCGCATCTGTTCGGGAAGGCTCTCCGCCAAGTGTGGAGCAGTGACGTATGGGATCGCCGCGATTTATTACTACGAACCTTGCCGGCGCGATTCGATTTCTTCGTCAGGCGCTTCGGCATTGTAGACGCTCACGGACAACTAGCAACAGAGGCCATATGACTATGGGCATAGTTTAGACTAGCACCTGGGGAGCAACCGATTCATTGTCATCGCGTATTCGCCGACTTACGAGGCTAACTAGCGACATCAGATGCTTGAGGGCGACCGGCCACGGCTTCGAACCCAACGTTGTGCTGTCGGACAAACCCTGAATTACCTTTCATATCCTTCAGGTAACTCTATAATGTTCTTCGATCATACAGTGCAATGTTCCAAGTGAGTTTCCGCGTCGCCCTCGCATAGTGTCGGCCGATTGTCCCGTGTTCCGGATAATAGACTGCCATTACTCGAAGAAATAGCCATGCCCAGCCTCCACATCACTGCCTGCATTCCGTATTTTCGTTGCTCCCGGTATATTCGGAGGGCTGTACAGAGTCTCTTACACCAAACACATAAATATTTAACAGTAATAGTCGTGAACGATGGGGACCCCCAACCGCCTTGGGATCAACTGTCAGACATCCGAGATCCTCGTCTGATTCGGTTTGGCCTAAAGAACAACTACGGTCCCTTCTTTGCCACCGCTGTAACACTGAACGCAACATCAGCGCCGTATTTTCTAATCCAGGACGCGGACGATTGGAGCGCACCGACACGGGCGGAACAACTGCTTCAGGCTTTGGAGCGAGACCGTTCCGATCTTGCAGTGTCGGCTGAACCCCAGTTCGTTGAAACCCCGGCCGGGCAGCGCGTTGTCGGCGTCCGGTGGAGCAGCGCCTCGTGCGATGCAAACGCGGGCGACTTTGTCGTACATCAACGTATCACATCCAAGTACAAGTATCGCGCACCCCACCACGGTCTGTTTCGTAGCTCTTCGCTGCGCGCTATCGGTGGCTATTACGCAGGTCTCAGGATTAGCTATGACACACTCTTGCCTAATTTAATTTTGATGATAGGGCGAATATCTCATGTTCGCGCCAATCTTTACTATCGGCTGCTACGACCACATTCCCTGACTCACGATAAACGCACAGGCATAGGTTCTTCGCGGGCGAAGAAGGAGCTGCTGGTGCAGCGTCAATTATACCGGTCATGTTTTTCATCATATCGCTTGTTCGCGGAGGGTCTGCTCTCCGCCCCGCAACTCACCGCAACCATCAGGAGGATCTGCGGTGCGAATGTATCTTTGGCTGATCGTAACGCGCTTATTGTAGAAGCAAATCGGCTGTTTAGGGTCCTGTGAAATCGTCGGCTTCACACTTGAGCCGACCACGGGGTATATTGATGTTGCTCCTTCCTCGCACGTTTCATCGCATTTGGCTGGGACGCCGCCCTATGCCGCTGGAGTTTATAGACTACGGCAATAGCTGGCTTGTCCATCACCCGGGCTGGGCAATGCACACTTGGACAGATACCCATGTTTCCGGCATAGTAAATCTCAGGTCGTTCCATCGGTCCAAGGCACAATCTGGAAGGGCAAACGTCCTGCGGTACGAGATTTTGCTTCACTATGGTGGTGTATATATCGATACCGATTTCGAGTGCCTCAGAAATATTGAACCCCTCTTGAACGGCGTCTCATGCTTTGTAGGTCTGCAGTCACAAACACTGGCGAACAACGCTATTATCGGGGCGATCCCTGGACACCCGTTTCTCCTAGACCTGGTAAGAGGCATTGCACCAAGGGTTGATGCTATGCCGGCTCAATTACCGATCAGGCAATCTGGGCCTTACTATCTTAGTGAGCGATTGCGCGGGCGCACCGACGTGACGATCTTTCCGGCAAAATGGTTTTACCCATACGCATGGCATGAGCGATGGAGGAGGTGGGAGCGCTTTCCGGAGGCTTATGCTGTACACCATTGGGCTCTGACGTGGAAACGTCGTCGCATTAGTAGGGCCTGCTCCTCGATTCCAAGGGTGTCTGTAATGATTATCAGCACCACGCGAGACGATCTCCGGCTGGAATGGGTCCTCGAAGGCCTATGCGAACAGAGCGCAGCTGGGCGGTTCGAAGTAGTAGTACTAGACAGTGCTCATCAAGAGTCGATCCGGCGGCTAGTGAGCGCATACGTTGACAGGCTTCGCATTTGTTACGTCGCCACCAACAATTGTCAGCGAGGTTTGCTTAGCGACGAGGTGCAACACCAAATGCGGTCTTGTCGAGGAGAGCGCGTTGTGTTGCTGGACGGCCGTTGTATACCGGATTCTCAATTGGTTGAGACTCACGCTGAGCTTGGTAATCGGGCTATCGTGGGTTTGAGTGGGTATCGCGTCTACCCCCAGCAGAAAGTATTTCGTTTTGTTCCCCCGCTCGATTACGACGCTTTAAAAATACATTCAATTTCGGTTGAACCGCAGGCAGGTCCGAATACCAACTGGAGGGATGTGAAGGAGGCTTGTATCAGTGTCCCAAGATCTTCGATGTTGAGGTTGCATATTCCTGCTCAGTTGGGTGTTCGAGCAGGCGGAAAATGGCTGGCACGCGAGCTCAGTGTGCGAGGTCATCGGCTGATGAGCATGTCCAACGAGGCAAAAGTCACGTGCTTGGCGTGAGTAGCCCATAGTTGATATGCGCGCTTCATTGGCCAGAGAGTGATCGCCTCGGCCTACGCACCGCAGCGGGAGAGTCTGGAACCAAGACTTTTCCAGGGTTTCGGTCCCAGCCTTGGGTTAAAGGCTACGGCCCAAAATAGTGCTACAGGAAATTGGTACCCTCAATGGAACGCAGAGGACTAGAAATCGGCGCATGCCAGCATCATGTCTCTGAATTAAAGTGAGACTCTGTTTCGTCTATGCAGCATGGGAGTAAGGACATAGCGCATGGATGTGGGCAATTCGGAACGAGCGGAGTTTGAAGCTGCGGTCACAGACGGGCTTCACGGCGTTGGCGATGCGGGCGCGCATCATACTTGGCAGCGCTGATGGCGAGAGCATCCGGGAACTGGCCGAACGACTGAAGGTCAGTGAGGTGACCGTGTGCCGGTGGCGCAATCGGCCATGCGGCAAGGGCTGGCCGGACCGCCGATACGCCTCGCTGGTCGTCGCGCAGTCCTCGTGCTCGCGCAAAGTCGCGATGATCTGTTCCTCGTTGTACCTGCTCCGCCGCATTTGTCCGTCTCCTTCCGGTTCACGGACTCTACCTCAAAATACGGGAGTTTCCGAGGGCAGGCCATCGCGCCTCCTGATAGCCGATTCTTAATGTGGCTGTCCCGATCACAGGATCCTCGAATCGCTCTAGCTAGCACTGCTTTTGGAATTGGCTGCTGCGCGAGGTTCCCGCCCCGAAGTGAAGTTGATCTGCCAGATCGGGTCATCGATCGTAACTGGCGCTGCCTCCTGACAGGTGCCATGGAGTTCTGGAACTAGCTTGAGGGAATAGTCATATGTTTGGGTACTCATATATAGAATGGTGGCGTGGCGCGCTTTTGAGCCGTCAAATAGCGCTTCGACGAATAGCACCCAAATATACCGCTTCAGTGTATGGTGGGTCTATGATTTTGTCACGCACGGCAAAATCGTTCAAAAAACCGCCTATATTGACGATCCTTTTGCAGTCACAGAGGCAATTTATCTCCTTTAGAAAGGTGACCATCGCTCGCTTATCCTGTCGGTGTACATAGCGGCCACTTGGTAGGTGAAGGTCGAACTCTTTGTGAAAAAAGCGAGCATCCGTAAAATGGGAAGCTAGCATCTGTTGAATGTATTCAGAATCGGTGACGATGAAAACTTTCGTGTGCCAGGGAATCCGGATTATAGATCTAAGGACCCCATCTAGTTCTGCTCTTATACGATGAGGCTTTCGATTACGCTGTAGATGTTCTTCCACGCGCACCCGAATTCCAAGGCGGTCGGAAATTCCGTGAGCTCGAGCGTAAGCTAAAGACTCTGCCCGAATTGTCGATAAGGAAGTTGCGAGAATCAAAGGGATACCGCCGTGAGCCTTCCTGGCTAACGCTCTCGAGTTCGCTAAGTCCCATGAGAAGAAACTTCCCATAGGAACTATCGTGCCGCGAAACACCGGAAAAGAATGCTTCCCGAGCATCAGTGTGTTGCCGGATCGAGCATGAGTTGCAATTTCGCTCAATTGCTCAGCCGAAATGTTGACGATGTTAATTCGAGGAATCGGCGCAAGCAACTCTTCAAACCGGCAGAAGGAAACACCGCGCGTCATACCCCACAGCATGCAAACCGAGTATCGGCGGGAATCCGCAAAATGCTTTAGGGCAGATAACATTGCAAATCGATGCCTTAAACCACTCGTAGGGGTGGCCGCACAGAACAACCATTTCGCCATTTAGCTACGCCTGTTATTGACCGCCTTCGATATGATTATACGGGGGCGAAATCATCTTCGGATAAAGGAACTCCTCGTTGATGAATCCCCCAACATTGATGATCCTCGAGCAAGCAGTCAAGCACGAAACTTCTGTTAAAAACGTTCGCATAGCCAAGCGATCGCGCCGATCGACATAATATCCTGCCTTGTGTTTTTCATTGAAATTCTTGGGCAGAAATCTAGCATCGTGGAAATGCGATGCGAGCATCTGCTGAATGTATTGCGAATCTGTCACCAGGAACACTCTTATGTACCAAGGCAGGCGAATTATTGATCTGATAGTGTGATTCAGATCGCGTTGAACACGACAAGGTTTTCTTCCATCCGCGGGACTCTCCGTCACTCGCACCCGGATGCCCACGCGCCGCATGAGGCCATGTTGTTGGATGAAAGATGTGGCTTTCCTCAGAATTTCGCGGCACGGAGTCGCATAGACAGGCCGACCCGGCCGGAAACGGAAAGGCACTAATTGTTCCAAAGCCGTTGTCGCCGAGAGATATGGATCCACATCGAATGCCAGCATGGTGACTGTGAGCCGAGTACCTGCGTTGTAAACCGGCAACAGTCGGCCTCGAAAGCGTACAGCCTTCGACCTCCTGCAAGCTAGCTCCAGTTCCATTAGCTCTCGTTCCGGCACATTGATGACCTGAACTCCCCGAACTGGCGATAGAAGTTCTTCGAAACGGCAATGGGCCACGCCGTTACTTAGGCCCCACAGAAAACAGACGCGGTAGCCCCAGTACCTCGCAAAAGTGTTGGCGTGAGTCAGTGTCATGAATCGATGGCGCATACCCGCCCAGACCGGGGCCGCGGCGTAAAGAGTCCGAGCCATCAGATTGCCCGTATGCGGGTCGACTGCGATGCGATCAACCGCCACGAGCCTTCGTTCTTTTGAAACACCCGTAGGTAACGAAAGGAGTGCGAACGATCGGGCGCTCTCAGTGTGGCGACACCGACTGATACCGCGATATCTCCATAAAACCTGATGTAGCGTTCCGTATGTTCGCCCTGTGTAAAAGACACCCGCGACTGCGCGATTCGTTGGATGAAATCGGCCTTTGTTTGAAGAACACCGTCGGAGGTGGTTCCTAAATAATTTGCATCAAGCAGCCGTTCCGTTGATTCAGTTTCCCCGCGGAGTCGCGCGGCCAACCACTGGTCTTCGATACTGGACAGGAGAGTTTTGTTTAACTCTTGATTTTCGTCATCCGATCTTCCGGAGGGACGTTTCCAGTATCGTCGCGGCATTTGCGTGCACCCACTGCAAATAAGCTGCTCACTTCTAGTTCAATCCAGGAGCAGCTATAATTGCCTTTCATATCAGAAATCGTCTGTTTTCGCTAACCTTGCGTTGGCTGCCCCTGAAACTGGGAAGTAGCGATTAAGACCGCCATGCTCCCAGCAGTCTCCGACTTCCAGCCCTTCGCCGATTCGAAACCATCTAGAGGAGCTGCTGTCATGGGCGATATGCGCTACCATCCCAGTCATAGTCGTTCGAAGCTAGAAAATTTGTGAACGATACACTTATGCTGATATCCAGCGAACGTACATGGTGCCACCAACCAACTGGAATGAATAGCACCTCGCCCGGCTCGAGAAGAACTTCGAGCCTAGAGACATTTCGAAAGAGAGGATGCCGGTTGTAGTCGGGCGCTTCGCAGTCTACTTCACTATAAACTCCAACGTGATTATAAACCAAGTTAGTTTCAAACGACGGTATAAGAGTTATCAGCTTTCGCCCCAAGACCTGTGCGAACAGAACGTTCATAGTCTCGTGATGCAGGGGCGTCACAGTTCCGGCGGGACCAAACCACAAAAATACTTTTTGCCTCGCGTTGCGCGGGTCTAAAATCCCGTCGAAAAATTGAATGTCATCTAGCAGTTGCCCCATGTTACCGGTGTCCAGTGAGTGGTTATTCGCCACGATATAAAAATCATTGGTCTCCCCGATAGACTCGACGTTATCAATGTATTGCGCCAGCGGCATGTGGGTCTTATGGAACTCACAGTTCATCTCGTACTGCGGATCGGCATTGCGTCCCGTCATGACCTCAACTATCTCATGGCCGCAGCGCGCCTTC
>Ga0306921_10008839_pt1 | contig 10659 bp, 14 predicted proteins | sample sta12Cox44000080_FD_203760 | JGI IMG/M metagenome (GOLD analysis project Ga0306921, IMG submission 203760) | Lab enrichment of tropical soil microbial communities from Luquillo Experimental Forest, Puerto Rico - statoxic.12C.oxic.44.000.080 (v2)... | ecosystem: Environmental > Terrestrial >...
TTGGGATCGCTATGCACGGCGTCGTACATTGATGAAGCGCAATTGATGGCTGGATGGGCACTGCAGCACCCGTTGCGAAACTCCCGCTTCTCATATCGACAGCGCGAATAGGATCGTCGACGTCGAGTGATTTTGATGTAGCGCAAAGAGCAGCGGTCAGCTTCGGTTAATCTTCTTTGCCTTCCAAGAATCGGTTGGAGGCTACAATGATAATTGAGCGGTTATTGCGAGAGCATCGCAACGTTGAGGTGCTGCTCTCCGTGCTTGAGCGTGAACTAGAAGTTTTCGATCGCGGCGCCCGTCCTGACTATGAGGTCATTCGCGCGATTATCAGCTATTTCGAAGTCTATACCGAGGTGTACCATCATCCTCAGGAAGACCGAATCCTTGCCAAGCTGGAAATTCGTGATCCTGCTGCGGCTAAGAAGGTCGGTAGCCTCGCAGTTGAGCACCAAAAGGGGTCTGAGCGTCTCCGCCGTGTCGCTCATGCAATAGATAACGTCCTTGCCGATCGTGAAATTCTCCGGGAAAGCGTAGACAACATCATTCGCGAGTTCATAGAGCACGAGCGGCGCCACATCGCGATGGAAGATCGTGATTTCTTTCCAGCCGCCCTCAAAGCATTAGAGCCCGAGGACTGGACGGAGATCGCTTCGGCCTTGACCAGTCGTGAGGATCCGCTGTTCAGCGAGGCGGCCGAAGAGACGTTTGACGCAGTACGAACGCGCATCTTGCAGTTGGAGCAAGAGGCCGAGGCGGACCGACTCTAGGTTCCCACTGCCGCTCCCTTCGGCCTGATCCGGTCTGCAGCAACCCTATTGGGAACGGGAGTTCTCCATCCCTTTGAAGTCACCCGGCTGGGCCGTCGTTGGGCAGCTTTTTCAGATGGTCTCGGCGCCGGCCAATACAGGAAACTGCGCCGTTACCGGCGCCGTTCCTAGTGCACTAACGCGTGGATCGGCCCACTTCGCCTGCCACTCGCGGGGAGCGACCCGTTCTGGCACTGCTGGCGTGGCACGCCTGCTCGCGATCCATTAAGCAGGTTAGGGCGCATCAATGAAACAGGTCGTCGATGCCGCGACGGCTTTTTGGAAACCTGGCTTCGAGCGCTTCGCGCGCCGCATCGAAACCAGTCGGAAGATCGAACAGGCCGTCGACCAGTTCACCTCTCACCGACTGGAACGGCGATATCGGCGTCCATTCGATCTCGTCGAGCAGGCCGAGTTCTGCAGGATCGTGCGGATCGGCTGTCTGGGGCAGGGACGACTCGATGCGCAGGGTACCCGACTTGAACGCTGATGCCGCTCCGCCGATACTGTGATTGCGTTCGAGGACACATACCTTCTTGCCTGCTTTCGAGAGCAGTGCCCGCGGCCGTCAAACCTCCGAGCCCCGAGCCAATAGTGACGGCGTCAAACATGCGGCGAGTCCACCGAATTGCGGGAGGAAACTAAGCGCAGCCAACTCGCGCCAACGAATTGAGATTCATCAAAAGGCGCCGACTTTCTCGCCGTCATCAATCCGTCATATCCGGCGAGTGCGGGCCACGAACTTCAGTACGGGCCATACTTGCTCGGAACGGAAGCTAGTCTAAATCCGGACCAACGGCATCAAACACCGCTCCGCTTCGGGTCGTGGCCGCCAGCGCCCTGTCAGAGCGACCTTATCTCGTCGACGCCGTCATTTCTCGCCGAGAGACGGCGAAGATTGCTTCTCACCATTTTGCGATAGTCGACTGCAAGCGTCAGCGGCGACTTCACGTCGAGCACACGCTGGGGAATTTCCGCCATAGCCGCGGACTTCTCCACCAGAATGCGCCACGCCTCATCCAGAGCCGACGTCCCACCTCGCGCCAGCTTGATCGTCCGCAGCATCATGACGCAATGAGATTCCGTCGAGAGCAGGAACAGATGATGCCAGTATCTGAACATCAATTTTCTCCGCAATGGACGAATGTACCGAGATCAGGCAACCGGATTTTCTTTTCATTTATTTTCTCCTGCACGTCGATGATCCAGGTCAAGGTTTCCTATCTCGTTGAGGGCGAGTTGACAGGCAGATCGGCACCGGATCCGTTCCGCTTCTGCGGTCCGAAAAGCCCGTCGCTTCTCTCGACAACTAACGCAATTATTCTTGCATTAGTAGTGTCGTTCGGATTAAATGATGGTCCCGAGGTCAGAGCGCCCGCCGCGCTCGATTGCGCCGGAGGCTGGTCTCTCATGGTCGATCACAGTCCAGGCCAGCGAAAGCCCTTTCCGGTCCCGGGTGTGATCTTCGATTACGACGTCGTCGTTCCCATGTCTGACGGTCTTGGGCTTCATGTGAACGTGTTCCGCCCCCAAGACGGGCGCCCTGTCCCCGTGATCATCACGCATGGCGTCTACGGCAAGGACGTGCACTGGGCTGCGGCTAAGCCATACCAGGATGCCTGGAAAATCCTCAATCGCAAGTTGCCCGAGCTTCCGAAGCGGTCGACACTGGCCTTCATGCGCTGGGAGATGCCGGATCCGGAGAGGTGGGTCCCGCAAGGTTACGCCGTGATCCACGCCGACGCGCGCGGATCCGGAAAGACATCGGGCCAGCTCGACATCATGAGTCCCCGCGAGATCGCGGACTATAAGGAGCTGATCGAATGGGCCGGGGCCCAGAGTTGGAGCAATGGCCGCGTCGGCCTGATGGGCATCTCCTATTACGCGATCACGCAGTGGCGGGTTGCGGCTTTGAAACCCAAAGGCCTTGCCGCAATCATGCCGTGGGAAGGCGCGTTTGATCATTACCGGGATATTGCCTCACACGGCGGAATCCCGTCGAGCTTCTTCATCCGCCACTGGTATCGGCGTCAGGTCTTCGCCAACGCACACAGCAACACCGAAAGCACTCTTAAGGACGCGATCACCGGCGGACCGGCGCGCGGCATGAACGATATCGAAGATGGCCCTCCGGCTCCTCCTGACCTGGAGGCAGCCTTTCAAGCGCACCCGTTCGACGATGAGTTTCATCGAAGTCGAACGCCGGACGCGGATGCGATCGAGATACCTGTACTGTCGGTCGGCAATTGGGGCGGCGCAGGACTGCACCTGCGCGGAAATATCGAAGGCTATCTGAGCGTCAAGTCAAAGCAGAAGTGGCTGCGCGTGGATGCGGGAGATCACTTCTCGCCGTTCTATCGGGAAGAGTCGCTTGCGATGCAAGGGCGTTTCCTTGATCGCTTCCTCAACGGTGCCCGCAATGGCTGGGATGACGAGCCACACATCAAATTCGTCGTGCGCGATCCGCGCGGCGAGCGCAACGAGCGCAAGAGCGACACCTGGCCGCTCCCCGATACACGATGGACCAAGCTGTTCCTTGATGGACAGTCTCACGCTTTGACCGGACAGCCGCCGCCGCAGTCGGCGGTCATTTCTTACAAGTCGTCCTCATCCGGTGCGACCTTCATCTTCGCCGCGCGCGATGCGGACAGCGAACTGGCGGGCCCGGTCGCAGCAAAGCTCTGGGTCCGCCCCGAAGGCGAGGACATGGATGTCTTCGCGGTGCTTCGTTTGCTCGATCCGGCAGGAAAAGACGTGACGTTCGAAGCTGCGAACTCACCACGCTATCCAGTCGCCCATGGATGGCTCAGGCTCTCGCATCGCGAACTCGATGCGGCGCACTCCCGGCCATGGAGGCCGTACCACGCTCACGACAAGCCAGCCCCCGTCGAGCCGAACCAGGACTACCAAGTCGAGATCGAGCTCTGGCCCACCTCGGTCGTCATTCCCGCAGGGTATCGTCTGGCCCTGACCATTCTGGGCCGCGACTTCGTCTTTCCCGGCTGGAGAAACGCATTCGCATCGTTTGCGGCGAGGGTTTTCGGGAAACTGCCGCTGATCTCAGCATTGATCATGCAGGGCTCGGCCCCGTTTCTGCACGACGGCGAGGAGCGAAGGCGGTCAAGAGGCATTCACCGCATCCTCTGCGGCGGCAGCTATGACAGCCACATCCTGCTTCCCGTGGTTACCGACAGTCCGGGCAAACCCTAGGCGACCTCACTGCCGGTTACTCAAGGAGATCTCGGATGTATGTCGGTCACTTTGCGATTGGCGTGGCCATCAAGAGCGCTACGCCCAAGACGCCGACGATGCCGATCATGCTGGGCGTAGCCCTTATGGACATCGTCAACGGCCTTTTTGTCGTGGCTGGCGTGGATCGCGTGACGCCCAACCTCAACAGCGGCCTGTATCTCTTTTTCGATCTGACCTTCATCGATTGGATCATTCGCTGCTCATGGCGGTCGTGCTCTCACTGGTTTGGGCGAGCCTGTTCTGGAGGGACAAGAGGACCGCGTGGGTCGCGGGCCTCGCCGTCTTCTCACACTTTCTCGCCGACTGGCCGCTGCACAATCGTGACTACTCCGATGCGCATCTTGGATATGGCCTCTGGGGAAGGCTGGGCACGACGTCCTGGTTGCTTAAGGGCGCATTTTGCCTAGCGCAGATCGCCTTCGCCGGGTGGCGGAACAGCGCACGCGGCGTGTCGTACAGATGGGTCTTTCTGGTGCTGGACCTGGTGTTTTTCCAGACTTCGCCCTGGCTCTCGCCAATGAAATTCATCGCACAATTATCAGAGCCGGCGGCTCACCTGGTGTCTGGCGCGCTGGGTGCGATCGGATTCCTGATAACCGGCCTGTTCCTGACTTGGCTTATCGATCGGGCGGAGCAGAGCCCCGTAGCCAAACCCTAGGCGACCTCACCCCCGCTTGCTCAAGGAGACCTCGGATGTATGTCGGCCACTTTGCGATTGGCGTCGCCGTCAAGAGCGTCTCGCCCAAGACCCCCACGTTGCCGATCATGCTGGGCGTCGGCTTGATGGACATCTTCGACGGCCTTTTCATCATCGCCGGCGCGGATCGCGTGACGCCCAACCTCAACAGCGGACCCTACCTGTTCTTCGATCTGACCTTCATCGATTGGGATCACTCGCTGCTGATGGCGGTCGTGCTCTCGCTGGTTTGGGCGAGTCTGTTCTGGAGGGACAAGAGGACCGCGTGGATCGCGGGTCTTACCGTCTTCTCGCACTTTCTCGCTGACTGGCCACTGCACAATCACGACCTTGCGCTTTACCCCTTTTCCGACGCGCATCTTGGATATGGTCTCTGGGGAAAGCTGGGAACGACTTCCTGGCTGCTTGAGGGTGCTTTTTGCGCGACGCTGATCGCCTTCGCCGAGTGGCGGAACAGCGCGCGCGGAGTGTCGTACAGATGGGCCGTCCTGGTATTGGTTTTGTTGTACTTCCAGATGTCGCCCTTGCTCTCGCCTATGAAATTCATCGCGCAGCTATCGGAACCGGCAGCTCATCTGCTGCATGGTGCGCTGGTAGCGGTCGGCTTCCTGATCCCCGGCCTGTTCTTGAGCTGGCTTATCGATCGCGCAGAGCGCAGCCCCGCATGATCAGATCATTTGCGCATATCAATCCCGCGCAGGACGGTGCTGACCATTTCGGCGACCGGCAAACTCTTCAGCGGCTGTTGCGTGACAAGGGCACGCAGGTAGATCGGGGCCACCAACAGTTCGAGCAGACGCATTCGGTCAACCCTGTCGCTCCATTCGCCTCGATCGATGGCGCGGTCGAACAGCACGTCGGCTGCGGCAAAGCGTTTTGCAAAGAACGCGGCGCGTACTTTTGCGACCTCCGGATCCTTGATACGACATATGTCGAGCATGGCCTTGCCGGCCGGCTCTTCGAACAGCTTGATGATGCTGCGGATGAGTGCCACCAGATCAGCCTGAAGGGAGCCGCGGTCAGGCACCGGGACAGCGGCGGACACGCCCCACAGACATGCGTCCAATGCGAGCGCATTGACCGTTTTCCACCGCCGATAGATCGTGGTCTCATGAATTCCGGATGCTTCCGCGACCTCGGCGATGGTCAAATTCTGCAGGCCTTTCGCAGTCAGCAGCCGGAAAGCCGCATCGAGAACGGCAGCCGTCGTCCGCGCCGTCCGCCCGCCGGGGCGCGGCAATTTTCGATGGTCGGTTGTTATCCTCGTTCGGGTCCGCTTCATCGCTCGGGACCCCTTCTTCGATTCGCCATTGCAGCAGGGTATGCAATGAGAAACGCCAAAACCACTGATTACGATGCTTAAATCTCAAGCGCGCCATCGGAGCGGCAACATGTTTAATCTGCGCTCGAATTGCGAAAAACTTGAACGCGTCGTGGCAGAAGGCGGAGAAAGCCGGACGAGAGTCTTCGTCATTCCTCGCGCATCACCTGTTCGGGGAGGCGACGCAGAGATTTGGGTAGATCAGGTCCCGTGCCCAAACGCATGACGATGTCTGGACGTCGTTCGCCAATGCCCAGGAACGAGGCGAACTCGGTCCTGGCGGCACGCACTTCGACCGGCTGATTGATGATTGCGTATTTGAGCCCGAGCGCGGTCGCCTGAAGCCCGAAGCGTTGGTAAGCGCGGCCCACTGCCATCCAATTGGCCTTGTCGGCTGTATCTGCCACGAGAACGACAATCCCAGCCGAGCTCTCAATGTGTTCGCGGTGCTTGTTGTTCTCGCCAGTTTCGATGAAGAAGAACCGAAGCAGCGACCGAGCGGTCCACGCTGGAAGCGCTGGATTTACTGAGGCGGCCGCAAATTGTCCATCCATTGTTGCCACGGCGTCCGCCTCGCTCAAGCGCATCCAGCTTACCAGCTCATCCATGAACGCCTTGTCACGCATCTGCGCTGAATTGGCCCTTGTCACGTAATCGACGACGTCGCCATACTGGTCCGGTCGGTCAGGAGGACCGCCGATGCGCCGGGCTGGCGACAAGCACGAGCAACCGCAATACGTCGGATGCAAGAGGCTTGCCGTCGAACTTAGCGCCGGTGCACTGGCGGGCAGGGATCGCTTCAACCAGCGCCGATCTCTCGGACGGCGCCGGCTCAAGATCGATCACGACGCGCTCGCCGTCGAACACAGGGGTCGCCCTCAACCCGATCGCAGGCGCCGCGACGACGAGGTTCTCGGCAGCGCATCCCAAACCGACGAAGAGATGATGATTGTCCGGATCGACTACCGGGCGTCTGCGCGAAGTCTGGGGCTATGGTGATTTTGTTGCCTGCCACTGCGAAGGTCCACGGCTGGGCATTGTGACTATTGGCAGCCAAGGTGGCGAAGCGGACAAGCTCTCGATCTCTTGGTGTCGCTCGCAGTGGCGCTCTGGTTGCGCGCACTGCCTCCTCATAAGTCTGCGGCGCTGTCGACGATAGTGGGCACGCGGCCGCCGCAACGTTAAGCCCAAGCGCACACCACACAGAAATCGCCTTCTATCGATCACGCCCAGAACCACCTCCTACGTTTCATCCGGTCAGACCCGCTGAACGTAATGTTCTCGCGCAAAACGATATTGTCGCATCACGCCGCCGTCGGCACGCCGGCCGGCGGCGATCACCATGACCACGTGCGCCGCGCGCGGCAGATTGAGCAAGCGCTTGACGCGCGGCTCATCGAATCCCTCCATCGCGCAGCTGTCATAACCGGCTGCGCGAAGCGCAAGCATCAAATTCTCGCACGCGAGCGCCGTCGTCCTGGTCGCCCAGAGCAACTGGCCCGACCGCCCGACATCGACATACCACGACACCGTGAAGAGACCGATGACCCAGGTCACGAGTCGCTTGAACGGCGCAAGGGCGTGAAACGGACCGTCCATGAAAATCAGTGGAATCTGGATGCGGTACTTCAATGTCATCAATCGGCGGAGTTCATCCGACGTCTCCTCCCGCGCGATCGCTTCCAGCATCAGCTTGCGGCCGGATCGCCAGAAATCCGGCCGGGCCACCGCGACAATCAGGTTTGGCGCCTGCTGGGCTGCCGGCTGATCCAGGCAGTAATGACGGAGCAGACTAAGCTTGGCCGGATCGCACACGTCGATGAACTGCCAGGATTCGAGATTGTGCGAGGTGGGCGCCAGCAAGGCTAGGTCAAGACATGCATTCATGATGGCAGCCGGCACCGGCTCGGGCAGGTAGGCGCGCACCGAGCGGCGGGTTCGGACGACCTTAGCGAAGGCCTCGAAGTCGCAGTCGAGGTCAGCCTGGAGCAACACGTCCGTCATCTGTGCCCGATATAGGCGAAGAGATCGGCGATCTGCTGATCCGAATACCGGGGATACGCCGGCATTTTGTAGCCGCCGTCGATCACGAGGCTGATCGAACCAACCAATCCATACCAAGCCACCCCATCCACAAGCTTCGCGCCGGTGTCGCCGTGACACCGCGCGCAAGCATCGCGATAGAGCACTTCTCCCTTGGCCGTCTCACCCTTCATGGCGGCGATCGCATCAGCGCGGGGATCGTGTGGCCCGCAGCCGGTCATGCCCAGCAGCGCGATTGCCAGGGTCACGCAGACTGGCCGCATTTTTCTGGCTCCTATCAGGTCAGCGCTGATACAGCAACCCCGAGATCGCTGTCTGTCTAAGCCAGATGATTGTCTAATGCAATATAAATTGCATTAGACAATCATCTCTTGGGGCGGGATTGTCCTCAGTTCCGCCCGGATCGTACCGGCTTGACTGCGTTTTCGGGCAGAGGAAGGCGGTGGCAGTGAAACGCGCGGATATTTGTGCCGCGGCGGCAAAACGAGCCGGCACGCCATCAGCTTCGGTTTTTGCCAGGATGCAAGGAGCCTGCCGCAGACGACGCATTGCACGCAGCCTGGACATCCCTCCGCCGAAGTCGACTCCGCGACCTCATAGAATGCATGGCACGACGGACAGGTAAGGTCAGACACTTTCATGCTCAGGCCGCTCCATTTTAGCGCAGCTAGCTTACCTGGATTTTGCGCTGCTTGGCTTGCTCGGCCTTGGGCAGCACGAGTGTGACCACGCCGTCCTTCATCTCGGCGCTAATCTTTCCCTGGTCGATCTTGTTGGAAATCTGGAAGCTGCGCGCGTAGTGGCCAACATTGTATTCGGTGTAAACCGGTTGCATCCCCTCATATTTGGCGAAGTCAATGCGACCCTCGATCGTGACGACGTCGTTTTCGACGCTCGCCTCGATGCTGTTGCGATCGACGCCCGGCATCTCAAGCACGACCGTCAACGCCTGCGTCGTCTCGAAGATGTCTGTCACCGGCACGAACACCCGCGCTGGCGTCGTGGCCTCGGCCTTCTTCTCAAGCTCGCGCTTCTGCTGGACCTGCAATTCCTGTGCATCTGCCATGGCATGATCTCCTTAACCGACCTTGATCGAGCGCGGCTTGTCCGCCTCGGCCCGCGGTATGAACAGCGCAAGCACGCCGTCGCGGTATTCGGCCTTGATGCCGTTGGGTTCGATCCGAATTGGTACCGAAAGGGTTCGGTCAAACACGCCGGAAATGCGCTCGCGACGATGAACGCTCGCTTGCTCACCATAGGCGATCGTTTTTTTGCCGCGGATGCGGATCGTGTTCTCCTTGGCCTCGATTTCCAAATCATTCTTGTCGACACCCGACAGCTCGACAATCGCGACGAAGTCGTCGCCCTTCTGGAAGATGTTGATTGGTGGAAAGCTCCCGCTCGCAGCGGTCCCATGTCCCATCCAGTCGCTCGCGACGCGCGCATCGAGCGCGCGCTGGAGCGCAAACAATGCCTCAAACGGATCATTGAAGCTGGCCAACATAAGCGTTCTCCATAAGCTGTTCCCCAATGGCGACCTGGAAGGCCGCCGGTGGAGGCAATCTTATTTTTCATGGCCCAACAGCTTGCCCGTCTTTCGATTGACGAAGTGCAGTCTAAGACAAGCAGGGCAGCTTACAGCGTCATACTTGTCCTCAGGCGGCGGCTCCCTCTCGTCGCTCGCATCCAACCAGTGGTGGACGTTACGATCGGTCTCCGGACAGGTGAAAACAACATGGGCCATACAATCCTTATCCGGTTTCGGGTGCCGGCGACCTTGATCTAGCGCAAGTTTGAGCGGAACGATTTTCCCGCTCTATTTCATATTCGCTCAGAGCAGCACGATGAGCCGTAGCGGCTGAACCATAACGACAGCGTCGAGAACTTCGCACGCGCCGACAATCGTTAGTCCCGCTAACGCGCTCCGAGGCTTTTCCGCGGTGACGACCTCAAGCGCTCTTCTTTGAAATCAGGTGCAACCTGTCGAGAATCCAGCGATGCATTGGGTTGTGTTCATCGCGACGATGCCGGATCGCCGACACCGAAAAGCTGCGCACGGACAAAGGCGGCTCGGCTGTCGCGAGATGGAATGCTTTGGCGTAACGCAGGGCGATGCGCCGCGGTACTGTCGCCAGCGCATTTGTTGCTTCAACGGCAGCGAGGGCAGGAAGAAACAGCGGGAGCGCTGCAATCACCTGACGCTTTAGGCCCTTACTGTCGAGCAAATCATCAACGACCCCGCGAAGATCGCCACCGGGAGATACAAGAATGTGCGGGCTTTTCAGGTAGACTTCGAGCGTGACCTTGCGAGGCATTCTGTGCTTCGATCGACTGCCCACGACGAGAAAGTCTTCGTCGAACAGATTCTCTTGGATGAAGGCCTCGCTGAGGTTCCAGAAATAACCAAGAGCAATATCGAGTTCTCCGGCTGCGATGGCATCGAGGGCCGCATGCCGGCCGATCGCCCTCGCGACGAGGCGCAAACCCGGCGCGCTCGCAGACAATGTGCCGATCAATTCAGGAACGAGCGTCATCAA
>Ga0306921_10008840_pt1 | contig 10657 bp, 6 predicted proteins | sample sta12Cox44000080_FD_203760 | JGI IMG/M metagenome (GOLD analysis project Ga0306921, IMG submission 203760) | Lab enrichment of tropical soil microbial communities from Luquillo Experimental Forest, Puerto Rico - statoxic.12C.oxic.44.000.080 (v2)... | ecosystem: Environmental > Terrestrial > Soil...
GTCTCCTGGGCTTGTCGATCGCGTTCGTGGTCGCGCGCGTGCTGATGTTCGTGGTCGTGACCGCTATCGTGAACCGCGTCACCGGATCGGCCGTGCCGACTTACGATCGCGCCGTCTGGATCGAGCTCCAGTCGGCCGCGTTGCCGCTCGGGTTCTTCCTCATTACGCTGACGCTCTACACCTACATCGACACCGTTATACTCGGCATCATGCGGACCGACGCGGAAACCGGTTGGTACGCCGCGTCGTACCGCGTGTACGAAGGGCTGATGTACGCACCGTCGGCCTTTGCCACCGTGTTGACACCCCGCTTCTCCCAGATGTTCGTGGACGATCGAGCGGGCCTGCGATCGCTGTTCCGGCGCTCGCTCATCGGGTCGGCCCTGATGGCCCTGGTTATCGGCGGCGCCGGCATGCTCCTCGCGCGTCCGATGCTGCTCCTGTTCTACGGGGCGGCATACGAGCCGGCCGTCCCGCCGCTCAAGGTGCTGGCGGGCGGCTCCATCTTCGTGTTCTGCACCTGGATCCTGCATTCTGCCGCCATCGCGGCCAACCTCGATCGGCGGCTCGTCGGCACCACCGCAATCGGTCTGGCCGTCAACATCGCGCTCAACATCGCGTTCATTCCGAGCCTGGGCATCACGGGCGCGGCGTGGGCGACCGTGATCGCTGAAGCGGTGACCGTGACGCTGCTGTACGTGCAGGTCCATCGTCGGCTGGCCGTCGCCGGTCCAGTCTCGTCAACATGACGTCCCGTCAGCGGCGCCTGGCCGCCGTGGTGGGCGCCGCCCTGTTCGTCTCGTACGCGTATTTCTACGAAGCGGGCGGCTGGAACCAGAACTCACGCTTTGCGCTCATCCGCGCGATCCTCGAACGGCATACCCTGCAAATCGACGCGTACCAGCTGCACACCGGCGACCGAGCACTCTGGCGCGATCACTATTACACCGACAAAGCGCCGGGCGCGTCGCTGCTGGCGCTCGGCCCCGTGCAAGCGGCACGCCTCGTATCCCGCGCGGCTGGTGTTGACCCGGCGTCGTTTCCCGGCATCGCGTGGACGTCGTACGTCGCTGCCGTCGTTACGTCGGGTTTCTTCACAGTCGTCGCCGCGCTCTGCGTGTTCTGGCTGTCCCTTCGCTGGGGCGCATCGACGGCAGCGGCACTCTTCGCGGCGACGGCGTACGGTGTGTCGTCGCCCGCATGGGCGTACGCCACGCTGTTCATGGGACACGGGCAGACAGCGGGTTGTCTGATGATCGCGTTCGCGGCCGCCGACGCGCTCGGCAACGGCACCGATGGCGGCGAGGTCGACCCTGCACAAACGGGAAGGCTCGGTTGGATCATCGGCCTCGCCGGCGGGTGGGCGGTCGTGACGGAGTTTCCGGCGGCGATTCCCGCGATTCTGATCGGCTTACTGGCGATCGCTCGGTTAAAGCCTTCGGCCTTCGACCTGGCTGAGGCCGACCCTGATGCTCTCGAAGGGTCGCGCCGCGTCGCCGCGCGTGGTGTCTTTGCTCTCATCCTCCGAATCGCCGGAGGCGTCGTCATCGCGGCCATCCCGCTCCTGATCTACAACGCCCTGGCCTTCGGATCGCCGTTCCACATCGGTTACTCGAGCGAAGAGGGGTTCAAGGAACTTCACACCGGTTTCTTCGGCATCACGTACCCGAGGTTGTCGACGTTATACGAGCTGCTGTTCGGCAGCTATCGGGGCCTTCTGCCAGTCTCGCCGCTGATGGCGGCGGCGCCTGTCGGTTTGGCTCTGCTCGCACGGAACCATCGGCTCGGACCGGCACTCGTCGCAGGCGGTGTTGGCGCCTACTACCTCCTGCTCAACGCGTCATATTTTTTCTGGGAAGGCGGCTGGGCATTCGGTCCCCGGCAAATGACGGCGGCGCTGCCGTTCATCGCCCTGGGGCTTGCGCCGCTGTGGGATGTCGGACGCCAGGCGGGTCGCGGTCTGTTGCTGGCCGGTTGGATTTGGGGCACGGCCATGACCCTCATCGCGGTGTCGACAACACCGCAGCCTCCGGCGTCGATCAAGGCGCCGATGAGCGAGTTGCTCTGGCCTGCGTTCCGCGCCGGCGACCTGTCACTCAACCCGCAGACGTTCGTGCACAACAGCGTCGACGTCGAACACCTGCGTGGCGGCGGCGATCCGCACGCGGCGTGGAATCTCGGGGAGCTGGCGGGACTTCGCGGCCTTTCGAGCCTGCTGCCGCTCGCGCTGGTCTGGGCTGCTGCTGCGCTGTTGATCGTGTTCCTGTGACGCCGTCACCAGGTTCCGAGGGCCCGCGGCAGTTCGGCAACGCCGAGGCGAACATGCGCTTCCTCGAAGCCGCCGGGGCGCTGACGCCCGGCGCCGAGACGCTCGAGATCGGCACGGGCACCGGAGGCATGCTGCACGCGCTCCTGCAACGCGGCCTTCGCGCACGCGGCGTCGAGATCAACCCGGCGCTGATCGCGGATTCGGTCAAATGGTACGGCCCGCTGCCGATCGAACCCATCGCCGGCGTGACCCTTCCCTTTCCGGATGCCTCATTCGATCTGGTTATGAGCTTCGACGTCCTCGAGCACATCAAGGACAGCGACGCACACCTCACGGAGGTTTCACGCGTCTTGAAACCGGGCGGACGGTACCTCATTCAAACGCCGAGCAAGTGGCCGAACACGATCTTCGAAACGATCCGCTGGAAGAGTTTCACGCGGTGGCGGGACGATCACTGCGCACTTCACACACCGGCGCAGTTGCGGCGCCGGCTCGAAGCGCACCGATTCGTCGTGCAGTTTTTCGACGTGCCGGTCGTGAACGAATTCTTCAAGAACAAAGTGCGACGGCATCTGGGCTGGCCCGGAATCGCGGCGCTGACGCTGGCCAACCCCGATCGATTGCCAGTGGCCTGGCGAACCAATCTCTACGTCCAGGCTATTAAGCAGTAAGGCCGTCGGCTTCGTGGTTTCCTCCACCTAGAAGCGGACGCCGATCCCGACGCCCGCGCGGTTGACGCTGATGGGCGTGTCGGCCGAGATGTGGCTGTACATGTAGTGGATGTCGATGATCATCTGACGCCAGGCCGGCCAGACGACACCGCCGCCGAACGTGATCATCAGCGCCGATTCATCGCCGGTGACATCCGTACCGAGTGTGACGTACTGCGGAATGGTGCTCGACGCATCGGTGCCGTTGATGAAGAACTTCACGTCCTTCGAGACCGACGCGATGCCGGCGCCGCCGCTGACGTAGGGCTTCAGCACCGAGGCCACCTGGAAGCGATACCGCACGCCGCCGGCAAAGAAGGTGGCTGGCTCGTTCACGGAATAGCTGACGGTGCCAGACTGAAGTTGGGACAGCGCACCCGCGATGGACTGAGCAGCGGCGCTCAACTCGTCTGTCGCCACGTTGCCGACGTGGCCGAACGAGCCGAAGATCTGCAGGTCGGGCCTGACCGTGAAGCCGGCTTCGGCGCCATACGATTGGCTCGTCACGTTGCCGAATGCCGACTCGGCAACGGCCTGCACGTAGCCGCGATCTTCGGTTGCAGTCGCGGTCTGCGCACTGACCGAGGCCGCCGCCATCAGCATGACCCCGACGAGCGTGACGATGGAAGGTATCCTGCGCGCGGGGCTCACCTGGCCCGTCCGATCGAGGCCGAGCCGAGGCTCGTGTCGCGCCACGGTTGAACGATCACATTCGAGCGCTCGTCCACGGTCCGCTTGACCGGACCGTTGCGCGCGACCGACGACACCATGAAGCCGACGAGCTCACCGACTTTCGGCACCCAGCTGCTGAAAGGCGGACCGAACCCTGAATCCGGCCCGATGGTCTTCGTGCCCTGTCCGGCCTTGCAAGACGAAGCGCCGCGATAGATCCATTCGCCCGCACCGCCGTACCACGTGCCGTTGATGCGCGCGAAGTACCACTGGTTCGCGTAGACGCCAAAGTTCGGATCGGGCCCTCCGAACGGCCACGGCGAATCCGGCCAACCTGGATCTGTGTAGCTCATGCACACAGGCCCGTCGCCGCCGCCGTCCTGTTCGACGAGCGAGAGCACCGCGGTCTGCGGCCAGCCGGAGACGTCAGGACTGTTCAGGTACACGACCTTCTTCAAGTCGATCGCGAAGGTCGTGACGAACGTCGCCGGCAGCGATGTCGGCCCCGACACGCCGTTGGCTGCGTCGGTCGCCGTCACCCGCCAGAACAGCGTCGTCTCTGGGGGCAAATCGGTTGATGGGGTGAATGACGTTTGCGACACACCTTCGTTGGCAGTACCGCTGAGCAGCACGGGGCTGAATGCGGAACTGGCGGCCACCTCGAACTTGTAGGTGAGCGGACCGACTGGTCCGGACCGTGTGGCATTCGTGACCGTGAACGTCGGGCGGGAACCCGTGCTGGTATTGCTGATGGGCGCCACCAGCGTCGCCGTGTCGATCGTGATCGCCGGGCCGATGGTGAACGGCCTCGCCGCGCTGAACGGTCCCGTGGTTCCTCCGCCGTCGGCGCGCGCGTGCCAGAAATAACTTGTGCCGGCGGGAATCTTGTCGATCGTCAGGCTCGTCTGCCCGCTTGCGCCCGACGCCACACCCGTCTTCGAGTAGGTCTTCGTGGAGAACGTCGAGTCGGTCGACACCTCGAAGGTGTACGTGCCAACCGCAGACTGTGTGAGAACCGCGTTGGCGACCACGAGTGTCACCGGTTGATCGACATTGCGAATGGTCGCGCCGGACGCGGGCGACACCGGACGCGGCACGGTCACCGAGGCTGTGGCCGCTCCGCTGTCAGCGCTCGCTCCAGCGGTCGTCGAAGGTTGTGTGGGACTGCTGCTCTTCGAGCATGCGGACCCCACGAGACACACCGCGGCCGCAGCCGCAAGTCGCAGACACGATTTCCGCATAGTCTTCTAGTCTAGAACACAAAACTGCGGCCGGCGGCGGTCGGGAACGAGACCATCACGACATTTGATCGTTCTCTTACGCTGTTCGGTCCGTTGTTTCGCTGGTCGCCTGCGGTGACGAGGAAGCCGACCTGTTCACCAGGAGCTGGCTGATGACCTGTCATCGGTGCCCAGCGAACTGGATCGAAGTACCAATTCATCGCGTAGTCGCTCACCGGACCGCCGTTCTCGTACAGGCTGCGCCAATATTCGATACAGCCCGACGCGTGCCACTGACCGTTGATGTTAAGGACGATCCAGAGCGTGTACTGAATGCCGCCGGCCCAGCCGGGAGGCGTCACCTCGGGCCACGAGCTCTGCTTGTCGAACACGACGTGAGCGCCGCTCGGCATCAGGTCGAGACGCGAGAGCGTGGTCGTGACTCTCCAACTCGGCACGTCCGTCGGCGAGTTATGGATGATGACGGAGTTCATGTTGATCGCGTCGTTGGGAGCGGGACCGCTCGGCACGGACGGCCCCGGTGTGGACACGGGCGCAGGCTCCGCCAGCATCTGGAACGCCTGAGTCACCGACCACGGGCCGAGCGTTGTTGGATCGTACGCACGCGCGTGCCAGTAGTACACCTTGCCGTAGGTCAGATCGACCGGTGAGACGAGGTTCGTCTGGCCGGGTGTTTCCGAGGCTGTCCACGTCGCCACTTTGTTCGCGTACGAATCGCTGTCGGCCAGCTCGATGAGGTACGTGATCGGGCCGGCTGGGCCCGATCGCGCGGAGTTTGTCAGCGTGAATGTCGGACGAACATTCAGAACCGTTGAGTTCGGCGCCGGAGCCGTGAGACCGGGAACGTCGATGACGATCGGCGTGAAAATGTCGAACGATGCGGGGGTCGCGTACGGGCCGGTGTTGGCACCGTCTTCAGCGCGCACGCGCCAGAAGTATGTATGGCCTGTCGCGAGGGCGTCCGTCATCCGCAGGCTGGTACGGCCGCCGTCACCCTGGGCAATACCGTCGCGCGTGAAAACCTTATTGCTGAACCCCGTGTCGGTCGCGATCTCGAACGTGTAGGTCAGCGGACGCGGGCCCGTGCTGCCGGCGTTTTCGATCAGCATGGTGACCGGCTGCTTATCAATGGCGATCTTGCTGCCCGACTGCGGTTCCAGCATCTTCGGCGCCGAAATCTGCACGCCCGGAATCGGACCTGCGACGCTTGGGCTCAACGGGTTGTCGCTCTTGCTGGCCGAGCACGCAGTCGACGACCACACCACGGCAATAACGCCAAGGGCTGCGAAGGCTCGGGACATCATGCGCAATTAGCCTATCGGTGGCGGGATTTCAGAACTTTAGACGCGCGAGCTAGTTGCTTTTTTGAAACACCTCGTACACCGGGTTGATATGCCGGAGAACCGACGTGACCGGTTCCTCGGTTCGATCGCCAACGAGATCCCGGGGAGCGCCTGGAAGCCAGGGCCATGGTACCGGATGGCGATAGCGGAAGGCGAGACGATATCCGAGCCGTCCGCCTTGAAGTCCGGCGATGAGCTGTCCGATCGGACTGTTCGAAGGTTCAGCTCGAGCGTAATCGGCGTTCAGCACATAGAACCGAGGCTGTTGCTGCTGAAGCTCCGCAGGCGACGAGATCGTGATCGTATTGAACGAGTCGAGGCGGGGATAATACTGCTGAGGGAACACGTAGCCGACGGCATCGCCTGCACTCACGTGCGCGGCCAGCCACTGCTCCACCGCATATCGCGAATCCCGCAGCATCACGACATCCACCATCGCGGCATAGAGCAACGTGCATGCGAAGGCGCCGGCCACAGAGACACGACGCCACGTCATTGCGGCACTACCTGCGAGGAACCGATCCAAGGCCAACCCTCCAAACAGCGAGAGCACGAGACACACAGGCAGCATGAACCGGTCGTAGTTGTACAGGACAACGTCGATGAAAGCTGCGTAGTACGAGACGACGGGCAGCGCGAGCCACAGAGCGACTCGGCGATGCACCGGTGTTCCAAACGCGAGAACAACGCCGGCAACGCTGACGAGACACATCGGCCAACCCCACGCCATGAGTACGATCTGTACGCTCAGGCGAAGCAGCAACCATCGTCCCGCGACGGTCGGCTCGAAGTCGCGATAGGTCTCGCTCGCCGGACCCGTGATCAATTGGACATGATCCTTGAAGCCGCTCGAGTTGAAGACCAGGTTGTGCATCGCGACGAACAGCGCGATCGACACAACCGCGGCCCACACCACCCGCGAATCCAACAACGCATCGAGCAAAGGTGCCCGCCGGCCGGCCTCGCGATGAGCGCGCCACATCCGATGCACGATGGCGAGAGGCATCAGCAGAAACAACCCGTAGGCCTGATCTTTGGTGCAGATGGCAAGCGTTGCGCACACAGCGAGACCGATGAAATCGCGCAGCGCCAGCCGTTCCAGCACGCGGAGGTAGAACACGAGCGAGAGGGCGAACCAGAACAGATACGGCACATCGAGGTTGGCCGTCTTCGCGTAGTAGACGAATGGAGTCACGAGCGCGAACATGGCAGTCGCAAGGACGCCCGCGCGACGGCCAAACGCCCGTGTCCCGCTCAAGTAAATGGCGACCAGCGTGCCCATCGCCGCCGCGAGGCTCACCAGGCGGCTGATCAACGCGAGCGCCGCATAGGGCACTGGCGTGCTGAGATCCACACGGCCCAGATGCTCGAGCAGCATGAGCGGGCTGAACACCGCGGTCAGCACATAGAAATGGAACGGCGGGTAGCGATCGAACCAGCCGTGCGTAAACCAGCGCGCGGCTGCGCCCAGGACCAGCGTCGGCGTCAACTCGTCGGGCGGCCAGCTCCCCCCGGGCAAACCCCACCAGATGCCAACGACATTGAGAATCAACGCTGTGACGAGGACCCACTTGAGCGCCGGCCAGACATCCTCGCGCGCAAGCTTGTCCATGCCTCTCGCACACCATCGCCACGCGATAACCAACGCCCACGCGACGAGCGAAACGATCCAGACCCACTGCGCCGCAGCCAGCGTCCGCTTCAGCCCGGCGCTGAGCACGAACGCCCAGAATCCGACACGACGCGGTGTGAGCGCCCACGCGGGGATCCGCTCGAGCGGCTCCCCGGCTCGCGCCCAGAGCAACTCGACGTGGAACGGACCGCCATCCTGGGCGTACCGCACATAGAGCGAATGCACGCCGCGACGAAGGTTGACGAGCCCGGTCGCGCCGCGCGGCCACACGCGTCGGCCGCCGTTGTCGACCACCACCTGACCGTCGACATACACCGCCGAGTCGTCGTCCGAGATGGTCGCCAGCGCGTAGGCGCCATCGTGCACCGTGAGCAAGGATCCAGCCCACGTCGTGCTGAACGCGTGGGGTGGGGCACCGTGAAAGGCGTTCAGCAGGCGATCGTTCGAGGGCTGAGGATCGACGGTCGACAGGGCCGGCGGATCCGACCAGCTCGCATTTGTGAAGTACGTGGCGTTCAACCCCTCGCGTACTGGATTGAGCCAGTCGGCGCAAGCGAGAAGCGCGACGACCAGCGTCGTGCACACGACGACGGTTTTCATTCCAGCTCTACGCGAACGTGACAGCCGAGCCACCGGCGATCGGTCGATCCAGGCTCGTGATCGGAGGGACGGAACCCCCCGGCCGCCTGAACGATGACCGGCACGAGCGTTCGATGCGGCCCAATCGAAATCTCGATGCGGCGCGTCTCGTCGCGCGACAGCGTCACGGAATGGTCTGTGCCGTCGACGAGCACGCGAACCGGCCCCTCCACCGGGCCCACGTGCAGCGTGAGCGCCAGCGTGGACGCTCCGGCGGCGTCGAGAAACACCTCACTCGCGCGCGTCCCCTGGGTCCAGAACATGCCGCCCTCGGGAAACGACTTGTGGTCGGCGTAAACGATGAAGGCGCCTGGCCGGCCCGGGATGGCTTCGATCGAACGCTCCTCGATAGCATGCGCCTCGATGGCACGCGCCTCGATGGGCGGCCGCGCGTGACTCGGGACGATCGACTCAACCGCGAGTTCGACGTCCTGTACCCGAGAAGCCAGTGTCTCGTTTGCGGCCGCCAGCCACACGGCAGCATCCATCGGCAGATCGAACGTGATCGGCGCGCCCTGGTCAGCCTGACCGTCCGCAATCACGATTCGGTCGCCGACCTGGACCGACACTCTCCCGCCACCGTCACGCGACTCGTCCCGGTACGTGACGCGGGCGCTGAAGCGTCCCGCGGGAAGGTCGAATGGCCCAGCGAACCGCGTCGCATCCGTCGTCAACTCTCCGGCCGCGCGCGACACGTGGATGGCGCTCATCGCAAACAGTTCGGGTTCTTGAATCGTAACGCCGCGCATGTAGTCGAACGGGCGTAAGGCCGGACCATCGTACGCGCGCAGCAGGTCGAGACGTCCGCGCCGAACGATGTCTGCCCGCGCAGAAGCTGACGGTGAACCGGCGAGAAGCGCGCCCGCGACGACGAAAACGGTCAGCCCGATCGCTGCCCCTGTCGGCGGACCGACGCGATTTCCCACCCCCGCGGCCAGGACGATGATGATGGCGGCGGCAACGGCCCAGGGTGCCAGCAGGGCGAGCGGTGGACCAATCACGTCCTCGGTGAAGGTGGGCAGCAGGTACGCGAGAGGCGACGGCCCCTGCGCCGCGACGGCCATATTCGCCAGGCCGTGCGGCGCGCTAAAGAGCATGGACCGCCGCGGAGACACGACACCGGCTGCGGCCATCGCGAGGCTCACGGCCAACAACGCGACAGCCATCATGCGTGCGCTCGCTGAGCGCAGACCGTGAAACGCGATCGCGATCATCGGCGCGAGCAGTGGCAGAACCGGCACCAGGAAGCGCGCCGGAGCGCTCGATCCGCCCCACCACATGTACATCCGCGTCGAGCTCGCCACAAACGCCGCAATGGTCGCCGTCAGCGCGATGCCGAACAGTCTCACGTCAAGCCGGCGCAGCATCATCCAGCATCCGGCAATCGCGACAGCGTAGACGGGCGCGTACATCAGCAATCCGAATTTCTGATCGAAGAGCAGGCCGAGCACGCCACGCGGGATATTCGCGGCCAGGACGTAGAGTCTCGGAAAGTCGCCATAGGGGACCTGCGGATCGAAGACACCGTACAACGCGTAGAACGAGCCGATCCACAACAGGCCCGAAGCGAGACATGGCACCACGAGCGCGACGGCCGCTCGCGGCCGTCGCCAGAGCCGCAGGCATAGTGCCGCAACGAGGGCGGCCAGGAGAATCACGAACTTGGTGTGCAGCCACGGAAGGATCCCAATCGCGGCGCCCCGCCACCACCAGGTGCGTTTGCGGGCTGGAAGCGGTGCGTACAACCACAACGCCGCCCAGGCGACGATCAGCGCGCCGGGCATCTCGGGAAAAATCAGCCAGCTGTGAGGGACAAACGGCACGGTCAGGCACACCGCGGCCCACGTGAGCCAGGCGGATCGGGCTCCGGCGATCAGCACCGCCAGGTCGAAGATCGCGAGCGCGGCAAGGGCGCCAAACAGGCAGAGCGTCACGACCGTGCCGCGGTAGCCGGCGATGGCGTAGGCGGGCACCAGCAGCGCCGGCAACCCTGGCGCGTGAATCGAGTAGATGACCTCGTTCAGTCCGCGGCGCAGAAAGTCAGGACGCAGATCGCCCCCGAAGTACTCGTGGTAATCGCCGCGGGCGTGATTGTTTTCGATCGCCAGATCATGGTCCCGCAGGAGACTTTGCGTGATCACGAGGTAGTG
>Ga0306921_10008842_pt1 | contig 10656 bp, 7 predicted proteins | sample sta12Cox44000080_FD_203760 | JGI IMG/M metagenome (GOLD analysis project Ga0306921, IMG submission 203760) | Lab enrichment of tropical soil microbial communities from Luquillo Experimental Forest, Puerto Rico - statoxic.12C.oxic.44.000.080 (v2)... | ecosystem: Environmental > Terrestrial > Soil...
CGTCAAGGCCCTCGAATCTCTTCTCGTCGAGAAGGGAGTGGTTGAGAGGGCGGCACTCGATTTTGCTCCTGCTGCCCCTGGCCTGTCCTCGGCTTGCCGCCAGTCTGGTACAAATCGGCGGCGTATCGCTCGCGCGCCGTCATCGACCCGCGTGGTTTGCTGCACGAGCTCGGACTCCCATTGCCTGGCCGAGAAGCACCTTTCCGACCCGGCGGCGATGCTGGCCCGCAAAGAAGCTTGGGCGGAAGCTTACCGCCGCACTCCCCACGGCAAACCCGTGGAGCTAGAAAACAACACCTCGAGCTGATTCGCGATTCTACCGTTGCCGCTGTTTCGGGGTTGCGTGAGGCGCGCCAAGCCCGATTTCCATTGGCACATTCTTCGGAAGGACGACGTCGCGCCCGCGCGAAAGAAAGTTTGTATAGATCGAAGCGCTGGCACCGTAAGCTGAAAAGATGATCGAAACGGCATTGGATTTTGCGGCCAGCCCAATCAAAGTGCCCGCGAGCCCAAATCCGGAAGCTCCCGCGCCGGCGCGCACCGCCGGGTCGCCGGCCTGGTCCACGGTACCGTGCTCGGCATCCGGATGAGCCGCAACTGCGGCCATGAGCAAAGCCACGCCCGTGGACAGGTAGCGTGTCTTGCTGTCGGTGGCATGCGCGCCACCTTCTTCATCGAGCTTCAGGTGCGCGGAGCGATCGACCTCAATGCCTTCGAGGCTTCCTTGCACGCGTTGCAAATCCCCGCCGGGAACTTCGAGGTGTTCAAAGATCACGCGCAGCTCGCCATTGCGGTGTAGATGCCGGGCGTGTCTCGCCTCGACAACCTGCCCGATCAGGCGGCTTTGCGCCGGCAGCACCAGACGCCGATCCTCCGAGTAGATCGGCTCCGTCAGTTCCGCAATCACCGGATTGCCACGCGTGGCCGTGGCCGAACTCACCTCCAGCATCAAGCGAGCGTGCAGCAGAACATCCCCAGGTGGCGTGCTGCCAACCGCCGCCATCTGTTGCTGAGTCCGCAGAGCAGCCCCGAAATAAAGAGGTTGATTCAGCGATGCGGAGAAGCGTGTCCCGACGGTCACGTATTGCCGGCGGTAGGGCACCTGCTCCTCAAGAAACTGCTTGCACCGTTCGATTTTGCCCGGAGTACGAATTTCGTCGGCCGCCTGGTGCGCCCGATTGCTCGCTTCGTGAATGCGGTTTTTTACTTCCTGTTTGGCCGAGTCCGCCGCGCGCCCGGCAAGGCTCCTGTGCTCTCCTTCCTTGGCGTCTTTTGTGTTGCCTTTGCTCACGAGATGTACAACTTCGGCGCTTCCCGGTGCCACGGTGGTGCTGATAGCCATTTCGCGGCCGTCGGGAAGCGTCACGCGATCAAAGGTCACGGTATAGCGCCGAAATGGAGAGAAATTTCCGTTTGCGTAGGAGGAAATACGGCGCGCGAGCGAAACGGGTTCGATTCTTGTGACGCGGCCGGTCACCCTGCTGCCGACGGGAATGACCGGCTCATCAAAAGCATAGACAGTTCCGACGATATGCCCTAGCACCGGCTCGCCCACGTGAGAGATGCGTGCGTGCTGGTCAATCACAACACGCAGGGCCGTTCCTTCGGAGAGCGCCAGCGGAATGCGCACGAGCGGTTCCGACGAATCGCCGGAGATTTCGAGAGCCCTGGACGAAGCGATGAGCGACGAAATCGGACAAGGGGAGCGGAATGGGTCGCCGTCACCCGCTTTCGCGCAAGGGAGAGGAAACGGCCGGGGCACGTCTCTCGCGTAAAGGTCCTGCTCCGCAGGGGATTGCGCTCGACTGGCGGCGGAGGCGATGAGCGCCACCACGATGGCCGCCGCGGCAATGGAAGCTCGGCTCATAGGCCCTGCTTTCGGCGCGCCCATTCGGAGGGCGAGAAGTTAGTGCGCGCGCGGCGAGAAACTCACTGGAACTCGCAAGATAACCCATTCCCCCGACAGTGTCCACGAAAAGATGAAAAAGCGTACGACGGAGGCGATACATCACCCTTGACTTGGTGGCATGGGCCATCCAGAATGCCGCTGTCGCCCGTATACCGGATGCATACCAATCTTGAGTCCCGCCATGAAGTGCAATTCTATTCCTCTGATTCGGTGCTTCTGGAAACCTTCGCCGGTTTCATCGCCAACGCCCTGGCGTCCCGCAATGCGGTGATCGTACTCGCCACAAAGTCACACCGGGAAGACCTGGCTCAAAAACTGACAGCGGCGGGCTTGGACCTAGACGGCGCGAGAGAACAGGGGCTGTACATCGCGCTGGATGCAGCCGAGATGCTCTCGACCTTCATGGTGGACGGCGCGCCGGACCGTCTTCGGTTCTTCGAGGGCCTCTGCGGTCTCATCGAGTCGGCCATCAGGGCTGCGAAGACGGGACATCCCCGCGTGGCTATTTGCGGTGAATGTGTGGGTCTGTTGTGCGCGGAAGGAAACGTGAAGGCTGCCATTCGGCTGGAAGAGGTTGGCAATGATGTAGCTGAACTCCACAACGTCGAGATCATGTGCGCATATCCGTTAAGCAGCTTTCACGAGGAACATGCTGACGCGTTCGAGCGTATCTGCGCGCAGCACACCGCCGTTTATTCCCGCTGACCGGCTGGGCCAAACCCACGACCGCGAATCGCTCGAGGCAAGTTTGATTTTCCTGGCCCTCTGCCGAAAGGCAAAACGCGCGGTGATTCAGGCTATCCCGGAAACGAAAGCGGTTGGTCGGGATTTCACGAAATACGGAATGCTCCGCCTGCCAACCACAAAGCGGCAGTACAAGTCCGGATCGACGAGATTGACCCTTGCGCTTTTGCGGTACGCAAGGGATGATTGTTAGTGAGAGAAAACACAGCAAGTTTGGCGTGTTATCACGCGAAAGAGTCCCGGAACATAACCGATGTCCGCTTCTATTTTTTATCTCCCGCGCGTCTGGACGGGCAGCCAGGTCACGGAGAGGGCTTTGCCGCGCCCCATCCAGCCCCTATCCGCCCACATTAAACTGACCGAAAACTGCCAGGCAAAATGCATCAGTTGTGATTATTGGAAGACGCGCTGGCAAGATGCCATTAACACGGAACAGGCCATCGATTTGGTGAATCAAATTGCGGGGGCGGGAATCGGCTCATTGCGGTTGACCGGGGGCGAGCCGTTGCTGCGGAAAGACACCTTCGAGGTGCTGAAGAAGGCCAACAGCGCATCGTTCCGGAGCATCATCCTACAAACCAATGGCCTGCTGCTGAAGAAGTTGCACAAAGAGGTGAACGATTCCCCAATCTCCAAGGTTGCGGTTTCCGTGGACGGGCTCGAGAAGTCGAACGACCTGATTCGCGGAATCAACGGGTACTTTGGGTTGGCGCTCGAGGGCATCCGACTGCTACGAGGTAAGACCGTGGTCTTATCCGTCACCCTCAACAAAATTTCGGCGATGGAATTGAGCCGACTGCGCGAGGTGGCACATAGCGTAGGAGCGGAGATCGAGACGAATATCCTGAGCCAGAGCTTGTTCTTTTTGAAGGATGCGGATATGGCGTCGATGTGGCCAGGGACGGTGGAGACCGCGGAGATTGTGAGATTCGTGCGTGACGAGTTGAAGCGCCCATCCTACGAAGTCCAATACATGGAGAAGTATTATCGGCGCGAGAAGCTCGCGGAAGCGCCGTGCGTGCTCGGATTTCTGCAGGTGTTCGTGCTCTCGAATGGGGATGTGCTGACCGGATGCTACCCCTTGCCACCGGTTGGCAATATTTTGAAGCAGAGTCTCGCGAGCATTCTCTCGTCTGATGCCTATTACCAGCAGAGTTTGGCGATGATCCGACGCGAGTGCCCGGGATGCACGTGCGGCGTGGAGAGTTCGCTGGCGATGAAGCATGCCGTATCGAGCGCCGTTTATGAATTGCGACAGTTGGGGTCCGGGCCGCTCCCAACCCATCGCCACGAAGAGCGTCAAGAACTGGCATCAGTAAAGACGGCCAACGTTTAGAACCATTCGAGTGACACGGCGCGTGCACCGTTTCACTTTCCTCGCCGCCTATTGGATTCGTGTTCGGATCAAGCCAGCCTTCCCCAAACGCTAAATTCCTCGACCATTCGCATTGACTGCAACGCCTTTCCCGGTTTTCTTGACGGAATTGGTCGCACCTCATGTCGATCTCTGTTTTGGACCTATACCCGGTCGCGCTCGGTACAGTGAAGCACGTGCCTTGGGTGGACCAACCGAATACTCAGGTGGTTCGCGAATCATCTGTCTTCACGGCTCTTCTCCAATAAAGCCAGGAACGACGTTCAGGACTCGGTCTGGCGTAAGCCGTCGAGGCGGGAATTGTCAATTCAATTTCGGTGCCAGAATCTGGCTTACTCCACACTTCCAGATCACCACCCACAAGTTTGGCCCTTTCGTGCATGCCGCGCAGGCCCCAGTGACCGGCACGGCCTTTGTCCGTCACAACGCGTGATTCCATGCCTTTCCCGTCGTCCCGAATTCGCACCCGCAACCGGCTTTGGCCATAGTGAATCTCTACTTCGATCCGACTCGCATGCGCGTGTATGAATGCGTTCCGCAGCGCCTCGCTAGCAATTCGGAAGACATCGTCCCGCAAGATCGGGTGCAGGTTGCGCGGCGTGCCTTCCTCCCCCACGTCAAAGACCGGAGAAGTTTGGTTGGCTTGATTGGCCGCGAGCCCTTTCCCCAGGGTTCTCAGCGTCGCCGCGAGATCATTGGTTTCTATCGTGGACGAACGCAACCCCTGAATGGCGTCGCGACCCTCGGTAATGGCTTTTTGCGCTTGATCGACAGCGCCTTCCAGTCTGTCTCTGGCTTTGGCTACATCCGGGCGGTTGGGCAGCACGTTAATTGCAGCGTGAAAGGAGATCAGAATTCCCTGAAAACTTTGTAGCAAGGTGTCGTGCAATTCGCGGGCGATCCTTTCTCTCTCTTCAAAACGCCCTTCCAACCGCTGTCGGACTTGCGCGGTCACCTGCCGCAACCGCAGTTGATATACCGCCCAAAGGAGTAAAAGCAACGCCGCTGCACCCGAGAGACGGAACCACCACGTTTGCCAGAGGGTCGGCTGCACTTCGAACCCGACCGCAGCCTCGGTACCGCTCCATATCCCGTCGCTGTTACTGGCAATGACGCGAAATCGGTATTTACCCGCCCCCAGGTTGCCGTAGGTGGCTTCCCGGCTCGTGACCGCTTCGCTCCACCCACGATCAAAACCGTCCAGCCGGTAACGATACCGCACCCGCTCCGAATTGCTGAGACTCAACCCCACGTAGCGAAACGTAGCCCTATGTTCGCCAGGCGGAACCCGAATGGGTCCTCCCAAATCGAACTCCCTACCCCCCGACGCGACGCCCTCGATGTGCACCACAGGGGGGGAGCGACGATAATCGGTGAGCAGCTGCACGCGCCCGGGATCCACCACCGACAGGCCGCGGTTCGTCGAAAACCACACCTGCCAGCGGGAATCGATCACCACCGATCGGAAACGCTTTACGCCCTCCGTACCCTGCAAGCCATCTTCGATGCCGTACTCCCGAACGTCTGCCTCGTTCAGCGCATCAGCCATCAAGCTGCCGCGCTTGACCTGCAGCACGTGGTCGGCAGTTGCTATCCAAAGCCAGCCGTTTGCGTCTTCCGCGATTCCGAATATCGGTTCGTGCAGCCTGTCCGGCACACTTCGCGGCACTTGGATGTTGCCAGCGCTGAAGAATGCCAACCCATTAGCAGTTCCGATCCACAGCACGCCCGCTGAATCTGGCAGCAGACAGTTCACATCCTGCGAGGACAGCCCCTCGCGAGCCGTATAGTTTCGCCAGCCGCTTTTCGACATCTCACTGAGGCCGTTCGGCGTGCCGAACCACATCGTTCCGTCAGCGCCCTCGGCAATCGAGGACACGGTATTCGACGCCAAACCGTTCGTGGTCGTGTAAGTGGTAAAGTGACCGTTCGTCAGCTCGCCAACCCCGCCACTCAGCGTTCCCGACCAGACCGTGCCGTCGCGACTCTGATAAACCGCATAGACGCTGTTTTGCGGCAAGCCATCGGTTTGCGTGTACGTATGGGCCGTGAACGCGTCGTCGCTGTAGCGCAGATGGGTCAACCCGCCTCGCCGTCTCCCGACCCACAGCCCGTCCGTACTTCCCGCGATGGAATAGACTACATCTTGACTCAGGCCGTCGTTCGTCACTCTCCCGGTCTTTCCTCCCCTGAACCAGTACAACCCACCCGCAAAGGGAGCGAACCATGCACGCTCTTGTTTGTCGATGTAAATCGCTCCACTGTTTCCGACCGGCTGGGAGAGTACTGAATAGGTGTTGAATGCGCTGTCGCGCAGGCGCCCAAGGCCTCCCGCCCCGCCGACCCAGAGGTTTCCTTCCCGATCCTCAAAGAGCGCGGTCACCGGCTTGGAGGTCCCGGGAGCGCCCCCGGCAAACGAGACTCCCTCTGCGTTGACCCGAACAAGCCCGCGACTGGTCCCCAGCCAGATATTCGAATCGCGATCGCGGATCATGGTAAAGACCTTGAGGTGACGGAGAGAAGGCGGAATACCCCTTTGTGTGAATTTCGTGCCGTTCCAGTCGATGACACCTTCTTCGGTCCCGATCCACAACTCACCGTTCGCAAGCGCGAGCAAGCACGTGATCTTACTGCCGGGTTCTCCTTTTCTTGCGGCGGATACCCAGCCATCGCTGATGTAGAAAAGACCCCTGTCTCGTGTAGCCAGCCAAAGCTTACCGTCAGTGGTTTCTGCCATCGAAATGACTGCGGTGTTCGGCTCCGCAAAACGGTGAGCGGCGACCGTCGTGGACCAGCTGAGGCGGCTGGATAGCTCGTCGTTAGTTCGCCCGGAGGCGGTCGTGGCCGAGGTCGGCTGTTTGCCGACCGGAGATTGCAGAATCTCAAATTTTTGCCCGTTATATGTGAGCGTGCCATAGGCAAGCGAGGAAAGAAGAATGGTCCCGTTTCTTCGCCTGCCGATCGCGGTGATCCCGAATTCAGCCTGCTCGCGGCCCAGTTCAAATTTTCCATCCTGGAGCCGCAGAATCTGGGTACCCTGCACCAGGATCCACAGATTGCCTTCCGCGTCCGTTACCAGAGCCTGAATCGGACCGATTCGAAACGGCTCCGGAATCGCTTGTGCAAATACGCGAAAGCTCAGTCCGTCAAAGCGAATCAAGCCCTTCTCCGTACCGATCCAGAGGTAACCGTCATTCGTTTGAGCGATGGCAGCCACTGAACCACCTGGGAACCCTCTCTCGTCTCCCCAACTGTCCCACGCGTACTGCGAGATCATTCGGTGCGGATTGACCGCGTGCGCTCGAGCGGCCAGACACACGAGCACGAGTGCCGCAGTTGTCCACCTCGAGAACCGACGCTTCCCAAAAGCCCGATCACGGCAAGTATTCGAATTTCTCAATGACAACCTCAGTGTCGTTTCGGAGCGGATACTTATCACTGGCGACGATGTACAGCATGAGCTCCAGCAGCTCCTGCCCGGGAGTGGGTATTCCGGAGGTGAAAAAGTGCTCGTGGACCACGGGCCCCATTTCGCGCGCCGAAGAGCCGCGCACAGTTTTGAAACTTGCCCGTCCAGCTTCCCAGAGCAGAGTATGCGTGAGCGTACCGGAAGGCTCGGTAAAATTTTCTATGTTTCCAGGAACGTAAAAAGGTTGAATGCTGTACTGGGCATTATTTTTGGCGGCCGCATCGCCCCAGCGACCGATTTCAATGTTCATTTCGCGGAAGTGCTGATCCCCGCCCCATCGATCGTAGGTATGTAGACTCAGAATGGCAGCGGGTTCCAAATGAGAAGTGTCACGAACCACGAAGGTGTACATTCCGTACCCCAGGCTGCGGGTCAGAATCATATGCGCGCACGTCCATTTTTCCGACTTCTTGGTTATGCGCAGGTGCAAGGCTCCGCTGACGTCGGTCCAAGCGTTGTCAGCGTCGTACGGATTGTTCAGCCCTCCTCGCGTCTGGGAATTCGTCTGAACCGCCCAGTCGTAGCCGCTGAAACGAAGTGGCTTGGTGGGAAGCGGCGGCAGGGATCCAACACCCTTGACAATCTTTACCAGTACGACCGAACCACCTGCAGCAGGCGCGACATCGATGGTTGGCGGCGGACGAAAACTCGGATCTACCAATAGTGCGGCGTACTCATACCCAAGATGAGTCTCGGTGCTCCAAGTCGAATCCGATTGAATCGGAATAAACGGGCGATCCGGCCACGGCTGAACCCACCACGGCCCACTTCGTGCATAGATAACAACCTTCTGCCCGGAACGAGCGCCGCTGACGCGTCCTGCGATAGTGTCCACTCTTTCCCGGCCGCCCTGCGCCGCGGGCGGAATCTTGCTGAACTCAATCGAGGGGCCGCTGTTGGCCTGACGCGACTGGCAACCGGTCAGGCCAAGGCAAAGAACCAGACACGCGGTTCGTTGCAACAGCGCATTTGCCGAACGATGAAACGAACGAAATCTCCGCACTGGTTCGAATGCCGCTTGGACCTCCCCGAAGAAAAGTGCGGGAAACGGGGGCAGTCTATATCTTCTACTCGAATTTCTCAATGACAACCTCAGTGTCAGAACACATCTCGTCCACGCCCAGCCTCTCTGCTGATGCCATGTTGTCGCCGTTCCCCCTCATCGGTGTGAGAGGCGTGCCGACACTCTACTCACAGACACCTTGTTCAGGACAGTAGCGAGGGCAGTACCCAAAACGGCACCTAAGTACAGTTGCAGAGCCCCCCTAAAATTGCCCTAGAATCATGCATTCCCCGGCTATCTGTGTCCAGCAACAGCCCTCTTTGCAAATTCTTAGCGTGCCTTCGAAGGAGGCGCATTCATGAGCAGGGCAATTTCATGTCTTGTATCGCTTGTTTCTTTCGCCGTTCTGACGGTCGGATGTGGTGGCGGCATGAGTTCGTCGCAAGCGCCTACCGCCACGAACATGACTCAGGCCACACTGACAATCCACGACAACCCGCCCATGGGCGTGACCGTGCTCTCTTTCGAAATTGAGGTGACCAGCGCCACCCTTCAACCTAACGATTCGATGAGTCAGCCCGTTTCGATGCTCAGCGAGCCCGAGGAAATTGAGCTTGAACATCTGCAAACCGAGTCGGCACTGTTGGCAAGCAAGAGTGTTCCCACGGGAACGTACAACAGCCTTATGGTCTCGTTTGCAAATCCCAAAATGACAATCCAAAACCAAACGGGAATGACGCTGGCCCTCGGTAGCCAAATGTGCGCCGATAAGCAGGTCTGTGAATTCGATCCCAAGCTGAATCAATCCTCGGTCACTGTGCAAGCGCCAACCCAGCCCTTCCCGATTACCCTGGCGATGAATTCCCCGGTCGTCCTGAAGATGGACTTCAATATCGACACGTCCATCCAGCAGAGCGACCTCTCCATCACCCCAACCATTGGCCTCATGCAACTCCCCGCGCCCAATTCGAATGACGGAGACCAAGGCGATGAGGACATGGAGATCGTGGGCACCATTACCTCGATTGGCCAAAACACCTTCATGATCCAGACGGGAATGAACGGTCCTTCCTACTCGATCGCCACGGACAGCAACACAAAATTCGACTTTGGAACTTCTTGCAGCGCCGAGAACTTCTCCTGCCTGCAAACGGGCCAAACCGTGAAGGTGGACGCCAAAATGCAGTCGGATGGGTCACTCCTCGCTTTCGATGTGAAATTCTTCCAGCCGCCCAATCAGATGTCCTTTGCAGGAACGATCACCTCGGTCGGTTCGGGAGGCACTAATTTCCAAATCGTTCTGTTCGACGAAGAGTCGTTCGGAGGCGATACGGGAAGCTTCTCGATGGGCGCTCCCGTTACCATCAACCTCGCGACGGCAGCGACCTTTTCTACCGACACGGCTGGCTTCATGCTTCCGTCAGGTCTGAACTTCGCAAGTGCCGCTGACCTCATGGTCGGACAAAAGGTTCGCCTGCATCCCACCGGGGCTCCGACCGGCATGCCCCCGAATCTGACGATCACGATTGATCAGGTACAGCTCGAGCCCTCTTACGTGACGGCTACCATCACAGCCATCAACACCGCCGGCAACCCGCAGACCTTCACTCTGGGCACATTGCCACCGTTCTTCACGAACGCTGGGATCACGTCCTTTCAGGTCGACGTACTTTCCACAACGCAGTTCGAAACCGAGGAAGACCAAATGGTCTCGGGCCTCAGCGGATTCAAAACCGGAGATACGGTCTCGGTTCGAGGGCTGCTCTTTAACACCATGACCACGCCTACGATGGTCGCGGAGAAGGTCGTTAGCCGTTCCACGTCCTCGGGCAGCGAGGACTAGGGACGCACCCATCACTCGGAAGTCTCCTGCGGCGCTGGCTTTACTGCTGGCGCCGCGCGCTTTTGTCGCGGCTTCTAGCCGTTGGAACGTGCACAAATCACCGTGGCCGGCCCCAAGCCGAAAGCACACGTGAAGCCATACTGTGTAAAAAGCCTGCAAAAACCCTGTGAATCCGTTGTTTTTTCCCGACAAATACGCTTGAATGGGTCCTCATCACACCAAAGGTTCCCGAGCTAACCTTGGGTGGTCCTCAGGAGCGAAGACCATGTGGGAGGACAGTTCCTACTGCTGGGTCGTATACTGCAAAAATCAC
>Ga0306921_10008846_pt1 | contig 10655 bp, 8 predicted proteins | sample sta12Cox44000080_FD_203760 | JGI IMG/M metagenome (GOLD analysis project Ga0306921, IMG submission 203760) | Lab enrichment of tropical soil microbial communities from Luquillo Experimental Forest, Puerto Rico - statoxic.12C.oxic.44.000.080 (v2)... | ecosystem: Environmental > Terrestrial > Soil...
AAGGGTATTGGGGTTCATTGCGGCAGGTTGCCTGGTGCAGGTGACGGCGAATGCGTTTACCGGCTTTTGGGGCCCCAAATCGAAGAAGGCGGTGGAGACATTGCTGCGACGAAATGCTATACACCTGGTGGCGACGGATGCCCATGATTTGAAATTGCGCCCACCCATCCTGTCGGAGGCACGCGCGCGCATTGCCGCGCTGGCAGGGCTGGACACCGCGGAAATGTTGGTCACGCACAATCCCGGTGCGGTGGTAACCGGGCAACACGTGTCGTTACCCGTGACCCCCTGAGGTCGATTCGCCGTCGAACGCGAAGTTTCGGCCCGCCCTACTGGCGAATACGTGGATTAAGAGCCGAATAGGCGAGGTCGGTGAGGAAGTTCACCAGCACGTAGGTCAGGCCGATGACCAAAATGCAGCCTTGCACCAGGTAGTAATCGCGGTTGGAAATGGCCTGCAGGGTGAGGCGTCCGATGCCCGGCCAGGAAAAAATGGTCTCGGTGACAATGGCGCCAGCGAGCATTGCCCCAAATTGCAAGCCTACCACTGTGAGTACCGGGATCATAGCGTTACGAAGGGCGTGACGATAGACGACGCTTCGCTCGGGCAGTCCTTTGGCGCGCGCCGTGCGGATATAGTCCTGTCCCAACTCTTCCAGCATCGAAGTGCGTACCATTCTGGTCAGAATAGCCGCCAGCGCGCCGCCCATAGTAATCGCCGGCAGCACCAGGTGCTCCCACGAGCCTGAGCCCGAAACCGGCAACCAGCCCAGCTGAATGGCAAAGAACAAAATCAAAATCGGTCCCAAGGCGAAATTGGGAAACGACAAGCCCAGCAAGGAGACGAAGCTAAGTGTGCGATCATCCCAGCGATTACGGTGCCGGGCGGAACGCACGCCGGCCGGAATCGCCACGCAAAGCGCGACCAACAGCGCCGCCACCGTCAGCTGCAGTGTCCAGGGATAGGCTTGGGCGATGATGTGTCCCACGTTCTGGTTGAAGCGGAGCGAGCGACCCATGTCGCCGTGCAGAAGGCCGCTCCAGTAATGCAAGTACTGAGTGCCAAGGGGAACATCGAGTCCGTAGGCGTGGCGTGCGGCAACGATGTCGGCGGCGGGAGCACCTTCGCCCAGCATCTGCTGGATAGGGTCGCCGGGCACAATGTGGATGAGAAGAAACACCACCGATACCACCAGCCAGATGACCGGAACCATGTAGAGCAGGCGGGTCAGCAGGTAGCGAAGCACTAAGGCACCGCCGTTGCCGGGGCGGCAGGCTGCGGTTGGGAAGCTTCGAGCTTGACCGAGTCAATCCGCAGGCCATCCATGGCGACGACGGTGTAACGGCGGCCCTCAAATTCGAAGCTGTCACCGGGCGTGGGAATGCGTTGCAGGGTGGCAAGCACGAATCCCGCCAGGGTCTCGAAGCCCTCATCGCGCGGAAGGCTGATCTGGTAGTGCGACTCCAGTTCGCGAATATTAGTAGCGCCGTCCAGGACCATGGAGGAGTCGCTGGCAGTAACCACGGCCTCGGCAACGTCGTACTCGTCTTTGATCTCTCCCACCAGATGGCCCAGGATGTCCTCGACGGTGACGACGCCGGCGGTAGAGCCAAACTCATCCACCACCACAGCCAGATGCCGCTTGTGCTGTTTAAACTCCATCAGCAGGTCGGGCAGAGGTTTTGTTTCGGGCACCACCAGCACCTCACGCATCAGGTGCCGGACTTTCAGGTCGCTGGACCAACCCGAACTCTGCCCGTGGGCTGACCGCAACCCACGATTACGGAGCCAGCGCATCAGGTCCTTGGCATAGAGAACTCCAATGATGTGTTCAGGCCCGCGCTGGGGATCGTACACCGGCACCCGCGAGTGTTGTCCTTCGGCCACACGCTGAAACGCTTCCTCCAGAGACATATCGCCGGGAAGGGAAAAAATATCAGGCCGGGGTACCATGACCTCACGTACAAAGACATTTTCCATGTCGAGCGCGCGCTGGATCATCTGCTCCTGCGGCGCTTCCAGGACGCCAATGCGGCGGCTGGCGGAGACGATGAGCTTTAACTCCTCTGGAGAATGCACGCCGCCTTCGCGCACCTGCCGCACGCCAAAGACCTTGAGCACCAGTCGCGAGGAGGCGGTCATTACGGCCAGCAGCGGGGCGGCGAGAGTCATGAAGACGTCCATCGGGCCGGCAACTGTCAGGGCCACGGTTTCCGTGCGCTGCAAGGCGAGTGACTTGGGCACGACTTCCCCCAAGATCACGTGCAGGTAGGTGATGAGGATAAAAGCGAAAACAATGCTGACCGCGTGGGCGTAGACGCGGGAATGGGGCAGATGGACAAACAAGGGTTCGAGCACCCTTGCCATGGCGGCCTCGCCAATCCAGCCCAGAGCGAGGCTGGAGAGGGTGACGCCGAATTGCACGGCGGCGATGAACTCATCCAGTTTATGGTGAAGTTTTTGCACGGTGCGGGCGCCCATGCGATGGGCCCCGATCAGCTGCTGCAGCCGCGTTTCGCGTACGCTGACCATAGCGAACTCGGCCGCCACAAAGAACGCGTTTGCCGCGACAAGCAGGATCACGGCCACGAGCCGCAGCACAACGAATGTAACCATGAAGCAAAAATCTTATCACCTTGGTACCTGCTCAAAGGCCTGGAATGCCCGCAGTTAAGCGTTGGCAGCGCAGCGACTTATGTGCGCTGCGAATTCCTGCTAGCGTTCCCCGTCGCAAAGCAGTCTAATTGCAATGGGGCGGGTCAAGTCGGAGGGTTTTTTCTGCTCCAAGCACGGAACTTATCTTCACACCGGAACGTACTTTTCTGCAGAGCGGAACGCTACCTTGGGTCGGGAGGCGGCAGTGGCCAACGGGAAGAACAAGAAGAAACGTCTAATCATCATTTCAATCGTGGCCCTGGCGGTGGTGGCGCTCGTCATTGTGGCAGTGGCAGCAACACGGGGCGGGACGAAGATTGATCCCACAAAGCTGGCCAAGGTGGAAAAGGGCGATCTCGCCAAGAGCGTGGTGGCGACGGGAAAGGTGACACCCATCACGAAGGTCGAAATCAAGTCCAAGGCCAGCGGCATCGTGAAAAAGCTCTACGTCGATGCCGGGGACACGGTGAAGAAGGACCAGGTGCTGGCCGAGCTTGACCGCGACGAAATCCAGGCGCAGGTGAATTCAGCGCAGGCCCAGTTATTGTCGGCAGAGGCAAACGAGAAGGCGGCCCAAGCCGACCTCAAGCGCGCCGAGGTAGATTCCGAGGGCGTGGACATTCCCACGCTTCAGCGCGCCTATGAGCGAGCCCAGGACATGGCTAAGAGTGGCGTAGTGTCGGCATCGGCACTCGACGATGCGCAGCGAGCCTACATCCTGGCGGTAAACAAGCGTGACGTGGCCCGCGCGCAACTGGTGGTCAATAAAGCAAAAGTCGCCCAGGCGCACGCCGACGTGCAAAAGAGCGATGCGACGCTGAAGCAACTGGAAGAGCAGTTGAGCTACACAACGATCGTCTCACCGATCGACGGTGTGGTATTGTCGCGCGATGTAGAGATGGGCGATGCAGTGAGCTCCATCCTGGTGTTGGGATCGGCGGCTACGCTGGTCATGACGATTGGCGATACCAGCGAGGTTTACGTCAAAGGCAAGGTAGACGAGAGCGACATCGGCAAGGTTTATCTCGGACAGCCGGCGCGTATCAGGGTTGAGACCTTTAAGGACAAGACATTTACCGGTCACGTCACCAAGATCTCGCCCATGGGAGTCGAGAAAGATAACGTCACGACCTTTGAAGTGCGTGTCTCCATCAACAATCCAGGGGGCGAACTTAAAGCGGAGATGACCGCCAACGCGGAAATTATTCTCGACGAGCACAAGAACGTGCTGATGATTCCGGAAGGCGCCATTTTGTACGACAAGGATAAGAAGGCTTCAACCGAGGTACCGGACCCCAAGGCCAAGGATGGTAAGCGCAAGGTGGCTCTGAATATCGGAATTTCCAACGGAGCAAAGACCGAGGTTTTGTCAGGCCTGAAAGAAGGCGATCAGGTCGTTCTGCAGCAATAGAGCGGATTTATCCTCGTCGGGCTGCCGCTGTCGGCAGCCCAAAATTTTGTTCAACCGGGCTTGCGCACGTCGGGGGCGTATCGATGAAACAAAACATGCGGCTCTTTCTCGTCGTCTTTCTTTTGGTTCCGGTGTCACTTCTGGCGCGAGCGGAGGGACACTTCGACAGAACGCTCCCGGTTTCAGGGGCGGTGAATCTTGATCTCACTACCGGATCGGGAGAGGTGAACATCAAGACCGGGAGCTCGAACCAGATAGAGATTCACGGCACCGTCCGCAGCGGCAATGACTGGTGGGGGGGAGACGCCGAGAGTGCCGTTCGTAGCGTCGAATCGAATCCTCCGATCGCCCAGAGCGGCAATTCGATTCGGGTCGGCTACAACCTGCCGGAAGATGCCAAGCGGCATGTTTCCATTTCCTACGAAGTCACGGTTCCCCCCGACACCTCGCTCGAGATCAATACCGGCTCCGGCGAGATTTCCGTCGAGGGCGTGCGTTCCCATGCAAGAATGCACACCGGGTCGGGCGGCATTCGGGTGCGCGATCTTGGACCACAGTCGCGACTGGAGACGGGCAGCGGCAGCATACGTGCGGACGCGGTGGCAGCTCCGGTTTACGCGGGCACCGGCAGCGGTTCCATCCAGGCTGATCTCACGGGCACGGGAGATGTTGATGTGCACACCGGATCGGGCAGCATAGAAGTCCGCGGCGTTAACGGTGGCCTAAGGGCACGCACCGGCAGCGGGCACATCACGGTAGACGGCACGGTCAAAGGGCCGTGGCAATTGCACGCCGGCTCGGGCGGCGTGAGGCTGGCCCTGTCCTCCGGCGAAGGATTCGATCTCAATGTACATACCGGGTCCGGCTCGATTCATTCCGAGCTGCCAATCACCGTCCAGGGGACATTTGGCCGGCACGAGTTGAAAGGGTCGGTGCGCGGCGGCGGACCCGAGGTTGAAGTTTCGACCGGATCAGGCGATATCGAGATTCGCTAGTTCGCCCAGGAGTTACGGACAGCTGCTCGGAGGGATAGCTTTCTTCTTGGCAGCTTGACGGGGGCTGACCCATCCGAATAGCTTGCAGGGAATGGGCGAGTCGCGCGTCGTTACCTTCACGACAGACTTCGGACTGCAAGACCCGTTCGTCGGGATCATGCATGGGGTTGTGCTCAGCATTCATCCCCACGTCCATATCGTTGACATTTGCCATGCCGTGCCGTCCTTCGACCTGCTCGATGGCGCCTGGACGCTGGTCCAGTCTTACCGCTATTTTCCTCCGCAGACGGTACATGTGGTCGTCATCGATCCCGGAGTGGGCAGCGCCCGCCGGCCGATACTGGCCGAAACCGAAAACTACCTCTTCGTTGCCCCTGACAACGGTGTGCTTTCGCTGGTGGAGGCACGCGAGTCGCGATTTACGGTCCGCCACATTGTTTCTGAAAGCTACTTCTTGCAACCCGTCAGCCAGACCTTCCATGGACGCGACATTTTCTCGCCGGTGGCTGCATGGCTGAGTAAAGGGGTTACACCGGCGGAGTTCGGCCCCGTGATCACGGATTTCGTACGGTTGCCGATTCCACGGGTTGAGCGCCTAGGGGGGAACGGCCTGCGAGGTGCTGTGATCAGGGTGGATAAGTTCGGGAACTTGGTCACCAACTTGACCGCACAAGATGTGCCTGCATTATCGGGAGCGCGTCCGCGCCAGTTTGAATTCTTGATCTCGGGAAAATCAGTCGTACACCTGAGAGGTTCGTACGCGGAAGGTGCAGAGGACGAGATTTTCGTGATCGCCGGCAGCTCGGGCTACCTGGAGATCGCCGCCAATCGGGCGTCAGCCGCGGAGAAGCTACAAGCGGGAGCAGGCGCAGAGGTCAGAGTAGTGGTTTACTGATCGTCACAACGCGCGCAGGCGAAGTGCCGAGAGCCACCTGGTCAGCGGTACCAGAGAGCTTGCAATTAGGTCGTGGGTTTTCCCCGGTCATGATGGCCGATCGTCCGTCAGTCTCGTTCCGGCTGCTCGTCGATCCAACACCCGAGCCGACGCCAAAAACCCTCCGGTGGCATTCAACGTTCAATCCTATCCATCCGACGAATGCTCTGGAGATCGAAAAGAACAGCAGCGAGACGAGAAAGCCTTGCTCAGCTGGGCCATGTGATCACGCGTTAAGGGGCGCTCGCCGAGAGGATCAGCGACACAGTTGTCTGCCAGGTTAATCGCGCTCGTCCCGGTCAATGGCTTCTAGGGATTTTTGGGGTTCGCTCGCGCGTAGCGCTCCATTTCGCCAGTCCACTGCAGGAAGCGGAGCAGCTCCTTGCGCTCTCGCCAGCTAAATCCCAAGAACTCAAGCAAACCGATGCTATGCATTTTTATGCCGGTATAGGTTTCAATGCGCCAGCGCAGATAGGGACTTCGCCACGGAGCCAGGCGATGGCCGCGGGTGGCGTTCCATAAAAAACGTACAATGTAGCCGAAGTGTTTCACGCCAGATGTAGCCGATGCTTGCCGCTAATCGGGATTGAGCGATTAGCAGAGCCCATCGTCATCACCGCCGAGGCAGCGAAATCGGACATGGGCCAAAGCCGCGAGCATCCCAAGATCCTTTTGACCCAGATTCAAGTATAGCGGCGAGCCGCCGGTCACTTTTAGCCCTGACTCGCGTGCTACACTCGCCTTCGATGTCTGCTAAAGATCATGATTCGCGACAGGCTGCAGAAGATCGCTACTATTCTGCCTTGGACCATTACGCGGAAGGGCGTTTGAGCGAAGCAATTGCCGATTACGAGGCATCTGTGGCCAGCGACCCGTCTTTCCTCGATGCCATGCACGGTCTGGCGCGCGCTTATCAAGACAGTGAACAGTTTGACAAGGCAATTGCCGTTGCCCATCGCATCGCCGAGCTAGATCCCGACGACGTTTTAGCCCACACTAGCTTGTCGATCCTGTATCAGCGCAAAGGCATGGTTCCGGAGGCCGAAGCGGAAGCAGCCAAAGCCCGAATTCTGGGTTGGAAACAGCAGCTGAAGCAACCGCACATACAGAAGCCATGATGCCGCCTTCCCATTCTGGCGTTCGGTGAAGCCGTCAAGAACATCACGTCCGTGAACATTGCGGCGGCGCTCGATGCAATAACAAACAAAGGCATAAAGGTATAATGAAGCACGGTCCAAGCTTGCCAACAGGACCGGCAAAGGCCAAGTACTGGCGTGCGATGTCGCCTGTTGCTCCCTCAACCCGGCCTAACAAGAAGCGTAGCCGAACCCCGGCGATAGTGAGCCTATCGATTGCCATCTTCCTGTTGTTTGCCGTCATCTTTGCGCAGGCAACGTTTAACCTTACCTTTCTGCAGCCCGATACCAGCGAAGAGACCCTGATCTTTGCGGCTTTGTCCGCGTTTATCTTCCTGCTGTTCGTGGCGCTTGCGTTTGTGCTCTTACGGACCCTGCTTCGGCTTTACGCGGAGCGCCGAACCGGGCAGCTGGGTTCGAAGCTTCGAAGCCGCATGGTGCTGGGTGCGTTATTGCTGTCGCTGGGCCCCGTGATCTTCCTGTTCCTGTTTTCTTACGGCCTGATCAACCGGTCGATCGAGAAATGGTTTTCGCGGCCCGCGGAGGACGTGCAATATCGCATCGCCGTGATGGCCTCGCTGCTGAGGGACTACGCGGCTGACAATGCCAGGGTTGAAGCCGAGCGCATCGCATCTACGCCCGAGGCGAAGAAATCATTCGAAACCGGGGACTTCCGGCCGCTGATGGACCAGTTTCGCAACAGTGACGTAAGCCTCCAGGGCGGGTTTGCGTTTGCCGTCGCCAATGATCGCGCCGAGGCGAGCTACCACGCCCCCGAGGCATGGCCGCTCATCCGCGATCGACTCCCGCTTGCCGAACCGGCGGACCACAGGGCCAAGTCATTTGATGTACTGGGAAAAACGTACGTGATGGGCCAGGCGGCCTTGAGCCCGCACGGTGAAATTCTCGTGGTCATGCCTTTGCCGCAGAATTATTCATCGGCGGTGCGCGACATCGAGCAATCGCAGCAGCAATATCAGGAACTGCGCCTGCAGCGACGGCGCCTCCGTCGCATGTATCTCGGGTATCTGTTGCTGCTGACGGTGGGAGTGCTGTTTGCCTCGACCTGGCTGGCGCTGTATTTGTCCAAAATGGTCACCCGTCCGTTGCTCGCCCTGGCCGAAGCGACGCACGAGATTTCCCGCGGCCGTCTTGATTACCGGGTAGACGTCCACGCTGGAAGCGAGATCGGTCAGCTCGTGAATTCTTTCAATCAGATGGCCGCCGACCTGGAGGCGAGTCGGGCCAATATCGAGGCTTCGCGGGCAGATCTTGCGGACGTCAACGTACAACTGGAGCAACGTAACCGACACATCGAAACCATCCTGGAAAGCATTCCCACCGGCGTGCTTTCGCTGGATGCTTCGCGCCGGGTCATTCACATGAATGGGGCTGTTCGACGCCTGCTTCGGCTTGACTCGTCCCCGACCGGACCGGCGCAGACGCTCAACCGATTGTTTCCCGAAGATGTCATCGATGATCTCGAGCACTTGATGCGAAAAGCCGACCGCATGGGGAGTACGACCAGCCAGATGGAGATTGTCACACCCAGCCTGAAGCTCGATTTAGCGGTCACGGTTGCCTCTCTCGACTCGCCCGTGCCTTCGCTGGATTGGTCGAGCTATCGCCAGGGATACGTAGTCGTCCTGGAAGACATGACCGATCTTCTACGCGCCCAGAAGCAAACGGCGTGGAGCGAAGTGGCGCGGCGCGTGGCCCATGAAATCAAGAATCCGCTGACTCCTATCGCCCTCTCGGCGGAGCGCATTCGGCGGCACCTTGAGCGGGGATCAGTGCCCGACGAAGGGTCACTGAAGATCATCCGCAACTGTGCCGACACCATAGGGTCCTCGGTGCAAACGGTTCGCACCCTGGTGGACGAGTTCTCCGTCCTGGCGCGTTTTCCCGCCTCCCGACCGGCGCCGTCGGATGTCAATCGAATCGTCGAGAACGCGCTGCTGATGTTCGACGGGCGGCTGAGCGGAATTCGGGTACAGAAGTTTCTTGCCGGCGATCTGCCGCTGGTCAATGCCGATCCTGAAGCCATTCGACGCGCCATTGCCAATCTGGTGGACAACGCGGCCGAGGCGATGCACGACTCGATGGTGAAGGAAATCGTGATATCGACCGCCTTGCTAAACGAGCGCGACTGCGTAGAAATTGTGGTTTCGGATACCGGCCATGGGGTGACGCCGATGTTGAAGGAGAAGCTCTTTCTCCCCTATTTTTCGACCAAGACGCGCGGCACCGGGCTTGGATTGGCCATTGTCAGCCGCATCGTGGAGGATCATCACGGCTCCATCCGCGTCGAGGAGAATGCTCCCATCGGCACCCGATTTATCGTAGAGTTACCTGTAGCATCGGCTATGGGCACGATGCCGTCCGGCTAACATGCACACCATTCTGATCGTGGATGACGAGTCAGACATCCGCAGTTCTCTGCAGGGCGTCCTGGAGGATGAAGGATACAAGGCCCTGCTGGCGGAGAGCGGCGAGGACTGTCTGGCGACGCTTTCCCACAAGCCGGTCGATGTCGTCCTGCTCGACATCTGGCTGCCGGGCATCGACGGACTCGAAGCCCTCGAGCGAATCGTCGCCCTGGACGATCCTCCCCAGGTCGTCATGATTTCAGGCCACGGCAACATTGAAACCGCGGTGCGCGCCACCAAGCTGGGGGCGTTCGACTTTCTGGAGAAACCGCTATCGATTGAGCGCACGCTCATTGTCCTCAAGAATGCCCTGGATGCGAGGCGGCTCCGCAGCGAAAACCTGGAATATCGGAAGCAGTTGCAGGCCCGCAGCGTGATTGTCGGTCAGAGTATCCCGATGAAGGCCTTGCGCCAGCAGATTTTGCTGATGGCTCCTACCAATGGCCGGGTTCTGATCTATGGCGAGTCGGGATCGGGCAAGGAGCTGGTGGCGCGTGCCATCCACGCGCAAAGCTTGCGCAAGGAGGAGATGTTTGTCGAGGTCAATTGTGCAGCCATTCCCGAGGACCTGATCGAGAGCGAGTTGTTCGGGCATCGCTCAGGCTCGTTCCCGGGCGCCACCTCCGACAAGGAGGGTAAGTTTCAGAAGGCTGACCGTGGAACCTTGTTTCTCGACGAGGTCGGCGACATGAGTCTAAAGACCCAGTCCAAGGTACTCCGCACGCTCGATGAAGGTCGATTCGCGCCGGTAGGAGAGGACGAGCCCATCACCGCGGATGCGCGGGTGATAGCGGCCACCAACAAGGATCTGGAAGACGAGATCTCCAAGGGCAACTTTCGCGAAGACTTGTTCTATCGCCTCAATGTGATTCCCTTCTACGTACCGCCGTTGCGCGAACGCAAGGAAGATATTTCATTGTTGGCAAGGCATTTTCTCAAGGAGTTCTCGCAGACATACAATCGCCAGGCGAAGGAGTTGACGGAGGATGCGATGGACGTCCTGGTGCGCTACACTTGGCCGGGGAATGTCCGCGAGCTGCGTAACCTGATCGAGCGCATTGTGATCATGAATCCCGCCGTGCTTCGCCTGGAAA
>Ga0306921_10008848_pt1 | contig 10650 bp, 9 predicted proteins | sample sta12Cox44000080_FD_203760 | JGI IMG/M metagenome (GOLD analysis project Ga0306921, IMG submission 203760) | Lab enrichment of tropical soil microbial communities from Luquillo Experimental Forest, Puerto Rico - statoxic.12C.oxic.44.000.080 (v2)... | ecosystem: Environmental > Terrestrial > Soil...
CAACCCGGCCGGCGCGGCCATCGTCAATACAATCGGACCGATCCGTCAGGTGATACAGGGTGACGCAAATGCGCCTAAGCGCTATCTCGTCATCGCACCCGGAACTCCGGCACAACCGGGTCAACCGGTCCAGGTTCAGGCGCAGCCCTGAGGACGCCTCACGGTGGCCCCCTTCCTTTGCTGCCTCCACAACCGGCATCCACTTTGCGCGACTTTGATAGAACCAGCGCAACCATGCACGCAAGCCAAGCTTGTGTGGTGAGGAATGTCGCGGGAGATTCGACTGGGCGTGGAACGTGTGATCAATGGAGTGCATATCGTCCCGACGGGGATGCGGGCATGAGGCAGCCGCCGCGAATGATCTCGCGCGGCGGGCTCGGATCGCGCTGAAACAACACAAGCGCGAAAGGCCGGCATTGAGGGAAAGCAGGACACATGGCGGCAACTTTCGGTTTCTACCTGTCCGGTGTAATCGCAATTGCGATCATTTTTATCGGCTGCCGCTTTCTGTTGGCCCCTTCAACAGCAGCTGTGGCTTATGGCGTACCGGCTGGCGCCGAATCGCAGTTGCGAGCGTATCTATCCGCTAAAGGCATTCGTGACATTGCATCGGGATTGTTCGCCGCAATCCTTATAGCTTACGGATCTGCACACGTTCTTGGCTGGTTCATGCTAGCTGCCACTCTCATTCCTGTCGCTGACGCCGTAATCGTGTTGCACAACGGCGGCAGCAGGACCATCGCGTTCGGCGTACACGGCGGCACGGCAGTTGCGATGCTCATTATCAGTGGATTGCTGTTAATTGATTGATGGAATTCGAATGACCGTGCTACCCAAGCGTGTGTCCGCCGTACTGCGGGCGCGCCTCGCGTGAGCGAGTGACGTTGGGTCAGGAGCGACATTTTCGACCCCGCCAGACCTTCTCGGCCTTATCGCTGAAAGCGACCGCGGTGGCGACTTGCCGAGCGGTCGGAGCTACGCGAGCCATCGAGCTCAGCTGAGATACCTAGCCAACGCCGCCAATAAAGCGGTTACGCCCATCAGTCCTGCCGCCCAAAAATTTCGTCTGTTCATTCTTTGCAGTGCATTTGATAATTCTGTGACCTTTTCCAACTCGTTCATGCCGAGTTTAATGCTAGGCAACCGGGACATTGCGGACATGAACCAGAACACTGCAGAACCGCAGGCTGTGATTATTATTCCGGTCTCAACGAACGATCGCATGATCACTCCTGGTGGTTCGGAGGCGAGCTCGATCATACTTCCAATTTGAGCCATCCCATCGGATGGCTATCTCCGGCCTGAGCAACCAATGCAGCACGCCACGTTGCAATATCGCCAAGGTCGTACTCAAGTTGTTCTGTGGACTTCACTATTATCGCCTCTCATTCTAGAGCGACGTCAACGAGACTGATTAAGGGGTATTATCATGGCGGTCGGATCTTGGCCCGAGGCGTTTGCAGCAAGGCAGATGGCGGTGACCGGCGGCACGCAGTACGTGCGCGTCGGCGGAAAAGGATCCGCGGTCCTGCTTCTTCATGGCTTCGGCGACACCGGCGATATGTGGGTGCCGCTCGCCGCTGCGCTCGTTAAGAACCACGCCGTCGTCGTTCCCGACTTGCGCGGCATGGGCCTTTCTTCCCATCCGGAAGGCGGTTACGAAAAGGTCGCGCAGGCGCACGACCTCGCCGCCATTTTGGATCAGCTCGGGTTGACGGACATCGCCCTCGTCACGCACGACATTGGAAATATGGTGGGCTACGCCTTTGCGGCGCTGTTTCCACAGCGCGTGACAAAATGGGTGGTGATGGACGCGCCCTTGCCGGGGATCGGCCACTGGGACGACCAGTGGAAAAATCCGAAGACCTGGCACTTCAACTTCCGCGGCCCTGATGTCGAGCGGCTGGTCGCGGGACGCGAGCGCATCCTGCTCGACCGCTTCTACAACGAGCTGTCAGCCAATCCGGCTCGCATCGACGAAGCGACGCGCGACCACTACGCCGCGCTTTATGCGCGTCCTTCTGCCATCCACAACGCTTTTGGCGGGCAGTTCGCGGCCTTCGCGCAAGACGCTATAGACAATCAGGCGCTCGTCTCCAACGGCAAACTGAAAATGCCAGTACTGGCGATCGGCGGCGACCATTCCTATGGCGCCCATCTGGCGGGCGAAATCGGTTTCGCCGCCGAGAACGTACGCGCCGCGGTAATCGAGAACTCTGGTCACTGGATCTTGGAGGAGCAGCCGGAGCAGGCAATGAACATCATCCTCTCGTTTTTAAAAGGCGAATGAGTTTAAGAATGAGCCGAGCGCGTGCTTGCACTCGTTGAAACAATAGCGGCCGTCGGCACCGTAAAATTGCGGTGGCAGACCAGCAATAATTTTTTCAAAACCGCAGCTGTTTCGACGTTCGCGCGCGCAAGACCGAGTGTCACGGACGTGTCATTGCTTCGTCAAGAAACTGACTCTTAGCGGCAACACTTCCCACCTAGCGTTTCACGTTTGCGTTTACTGCGCGGTTCCCGCGCATTGACGCGCCTTTCTCGCGTTACCAACCCAGGGGAGTCAGATGCACAGGATGATTAGCTGCGCCACTGGCGCGGCCGTGTTGCTATTTGCCGGCACGGCGCCGTCACTCGCAGCCACCAACTGCAATCTCGGTAACGGCATCAAGCACATCGTCTACCTACAATTCGACAACGTCCACTTGCGGCGTGACAATCCGAACGTTCCGTCGGACCTCGAGCAGATTCCGAGCCTGCTGAATTTCATTACGCAGAACGGGACGATGTTGACCAGGCATCATACGCCGCTGATCTCCCATACCTCGGTTGACATCATCACCTCGCTGACCGGGGTCTACGGCGAGAAGTTCGGCTTCGCGGTTGGTAACAGCTTCGGCTTCTTCGATCCGACCGGAACGCCGCGATTCACCAGTTCGTTTGCGTATTGGACCTCCTTAGTCAACGAAGGCACGACGGCGAGCCCGATCGAAGTGCCGGAAATGGTCGACCAGAACGGCAATATCCATCCGGCGCCATGGGTGCCGTTCACCCGCGCGGGCTGCGACGTCGGCGCGTTCTCGCTCAACGGTCTCGAACTCGAAAATACTGGCACTGACGTCAACACTACGTTCGGCAATCCGTCGGCCGAGGCGACCGAAGTTACCACCGACGCGGCGTCGTCGGATCCGAAGGTGAGAGCGCAGCCGACGGCCGATTTCGAGGGCATCGCCATCCACTGCGCCAAGGGCAGCCAGCTCTGCGCCAGCTCCCCCCATGCGCGGCCTGACCTGCTTCCCGACGAGCCGGGTGGCTACAACGGCTTCCAGGCACTATTCGGCAACAAATACGTGGCGCCGGCGATCAATAGCGGCCAGGGTTTCGTGCTCGACCTCGATGGCCTGCACATCACCGACAGCTTGGGCAATGACGGCTTCCCGTCGTTCTTCGACCCCTCACCGTCGCAAAGCCTGGGTTACGTCGCACAAATGCTCGAAGCCGGCGTGGACGTCGTCTATTTCTATATCGAGGACGCCCACGACAATCATGTCTCCAGCACGCAATTTACCAGCTGCCCGACGAACGTCGACGGTACGTTCGGCCCTGGCGAGGCCACCTATGTGTGCCAGCTTCAGGCCTACGACAAAGCGTTCGGCCAGTTCTTCGCCCGCCTGAAGAAGGACAACATCACACCGCAGAACACGCTGTTCGTCATCACCGCCGACGAGAACGATCACTTTGCTGGTTCGATCCGGGGTGCGGTGCCGTCAAACTGCGATGGCGTTCACATCGCGTGCACCTATCCGACCGGCACCAAGGGCGAGACCGACGCCGATCTCACCAAGGTCTTCGCCACCGAAACCGGCAACACCACCCCGTTCGCAGTGCATTCCGATGATGCGCCTAGCGTTCACATCAACGGCAATCCGTCGCAGTCCAACACGGTCACTCGGACGCTGGAACGGCAGGCGGCGGCGCTAGTCGGCTTCGATCCATCGATCGGCGGCGACGCGAATGTTACCCAAGCGTTGGCCGATCAGGCGGAAATGTCGCTGCTGCACATGATCAGCCACGACTCGGCCCGCACACCGACCTTCATTCTGTTCGGCAATCCGGACTACTTCCTGTCGGCGTCCGGGCACCCCACGCCGCTGTGCGCGCCAACGACCGACTCGGCGAGCTGTTTCGCCCAGTCACGCGCCTTCGCCTGGAACCACGGCGACTTCCAGCGCGAAATCGTGCACACGTGGCTTGGCATGGTCGGTCCGGGCGTCCGTAATCTCGGCTTCGACAACCAGATGTTCACTGATCACACCGACATCCGGCCGACCATCCTGAGCCTGGCGAAGCTCAAGGACGATTACGCCCATGACGGCCGGGTGCTGTTCGAGATCCTCCACGACGACGCGCTGCCGGTGGCGCTGCGCGGCCATTCCGACACGTTGAGGGACCTAGCCGAGGCTTATAAGCAGATCAATGCGCCGACCGCCCGGCTCGGCCTAGCCACGCTGACCGGCATCTCTACGCGCGCCGTCGCCAGCGGCGATTCGACCAATGATGCGACCTACACCGCGCTGGAGGATCGCATCCGCGATATCACCGCGCGGCGCAATGCCATTGCCGGGCCGATGATCGACATGCTCGAAGATGCTGCGTTCAATAATCAGAAGATCGACGAGCGCGAAGCGCGGCGGCTGATCGACCGGGCCGAGGATCTACTCGAGGACGCGACCCACTAGCTCGCTCTGGCGACGCAAATGCTGTTCGCGCCGCAAGGCGCGGGCAGCTTCTTTTGGCGTTTGCACAGCCTTGCTGGCAACTGAGCGATCGTGACTCTCTTTTTGGAAACTACTTGTCTCCAGAAGGTGCGAGTGCAACAGCGGCTTCCGCCGTTAGCAGCAGAAACGTCAGGGTCTCCTGCAAATAAAGGCGCACGACGCTGTCGGTGTGGTTCAGATACCCGATCGAGACATCCTGGCCGATATGCAGATCGAAATCACCGCCGCGAGTAGTGAGTACAAAAGCGCCGGCGATCGCAGGGGTCCAAATGATCTCGTCTTTGACCAGCTTTTTTATGTGTTCAAGCACCGGGTAGCCGTTGTCGCTGGTCTCGGCGAGGGCCGTATAAGCATCGGCACCGAGCAAGACCGAATAGGGGCCGTTGACACCGACGAGCCGCAGCTGGCTCAACGACTGAGCGATGGATTCCGGGTACTGCCTCACATCGACTGACAGCATCATCCTTGGATTGCTGGTGCCTTGACGAATCCCGACGATGCCTGCGGTAGCGTAGCCTTCGAAGATGGCCCGATCCTCGGCATAGGCCATCTTCTGCGCCGCCTCTTTCGCGGGTTGCCAGTCGGCATCGTTCGCACCGCGTTCCACGTCATCGATCTGCTGGCGATTCAATTCGAACGGTACTCGAAATTCCACAAGCGCCTTGACCTCACGCTGACGCGCTAAGATTCCGTCCCCAGGCGCTGCAATCGAGTTGAGGTGGCCGGTGCCGACGGCAGAAAGGGCGACGCCGCCCGGACTGCGCACATCGACAACGCGCCGCCCAGCCAGATGACGCTTAAACGTGCGCGTTGTCTCCTCCTCGAGGTCCGCCCACGCGGCCTCAGAAATCGGGGCAAGCTCGCGATGCAAATTATTCATGCCGGTTTTCTCCTTTGAGCGAGCCGATGCCAAGCGAACCATCGGCCGCCACCGCCGCGGATGGTGCGGTCTCAACCATTTGTCCCGCGACAGGCGTCGCCGGAGCATCGCTTGCTTCGACGGATTCCAAAAACGATGCCGAGGGGACAAAGAACAAAGTTCCGGTTACCGCTCGGCTGAAGTCAAGGAGCCGGTCATAGTTACCGGGAGGCCGGCCGACGAACATGTTCTCGATCATCTGCTCAGTGATCCGCGGCGTCCGGCAATAACCGATGAAATAGGTGCCGAATTCGCCTTGGACCACATTGCCGAAGGGCATGTTGTCGCGCAGGATCTTAAACTCTTTGCCATTCTCGGTGATCGTAGTGAGCGCGTTGTGCGCCGACGTCGGCTTTATTGAGTCGTCCAATTCGATATCGGATAGCTTGGCGCGGCCGATGATGCGCTCCTGCGCCTCCGTAGACAAAGCGTTCCAGGCATCCATATCGTGCAGATACTTCTGCACGATAACATAGCTACCACCGGCAAACGCAGGATCTTCCTCACCTACGATCGCGGCCTCGATCACCTCCTGTCCGCGCGGATTTTCGGTGCCATCGACGAACCCGAGGAGGTCGCGGTCGTCGAAATAGCGAAATCCGTGAACCTCGTCGACTGCCGAGACCGCGTCACCAAGGCTCGTCATTATCCTTGCCGCAAGTTCGAAGCACAGATCCATGCGCTTGGCGCGTATATGAAAGAGCAGATCGCCTGGCGACGAGATTGCATGGCGCGCCCCCGCTTGAATTTCGCGGAAGGGGTGTAATTCGGCCGGACGTGGCTGTCCAAACACGCGATCCCATGCGTCGGACCCGATCCCCATCACACAGGTAAGGCCGGCCTCAAGGTTGCGGAATTCTACGGCGCGGAACAGCGCCGGAAGGTCTGTGCAGAATGATCGGACCCTTGTGCTATTGCCCTGCCCCGGATTTATAGTCACGACCAGAAAAATCGCTGACCGGCTCAGCGGCGCCGCGACGGGCTGCGATACGATCACATCGTCAGTACGCACTTTGGCGGTGTTCATAAGGGGCATCACTCGCTGGCTAACCGACGTAGATTCATATTGCACGCATCCTCAAGTGATAGCAAAGGTGGGGCCGCGGACGCTTTGTGTCTGTTCGCGTGCGCTTTATTCGCTGTAGTAACAAATCCGATTTCGTGATTGGCTGATGTCATCTTGGCCCTGCGCAACGAATCGATGACTTCTTATTGCGCAGCTCGAGGTAGGCGCCGCCGAGGCTCTCCTTGGACGGCAGCGGCGCGACAGTGGCCGTACCTTGGGCCGTCTCCCTCTTGATGGCGTTCGACGAGCCGAGCTTGAGGCAGTTCGTGCGGTGCCGATGCAGGCTTGAGCCGTTAAGCCCATAGTCCTTGGCGACCTGCGCCAGCGGCTCGCCGGCGGCGAGGCGGCGGTCGATATCGGGGCGCTTAAGATGCTGACACGTTCTACAAGATCTACTCATGCCCGCGATCACAGCACCCCAATGCTTATGCGGGTCTTAATAGGAAACCACTTTTATTTATAAGCCATTGTTTCTACACAGCATTCCGATTGAAGCGGGGTCATTATTCCGGTTCAAACGGCATTTTTCGGGCAGCGAAATAGTCCGCAATCCGCTATTTTCCGGCGAGCGTCGCGCGGGCGTCGAGCCGTTAACCCGAGCCGCGCGGCGTTGGTTCTCTCGACATTTTGCCTATCGATCTGGGATTCCATTCAAGCGGCTCGCCACCACCAAGCGCATCGATAAATTCCGATAGCTGGTTTGCCGTTCCGATTAATTGCTCCCTGCCGAATTTGATCGCGATGTGCCAAACCCCTGGGACGGCGTCACCATGCAGCGGCGCGACGGGAGCAGCGGCGGCGGCGCCGGGTACGTTCTACACTTACGGAAACAATCAGATAAATTTGAATGGTACTAGTGCTGCCAACGACGTTCAGCGGCACTACCCTAAACACAACTTTCACATTAAAGTGAGGGACCACATGACATCCATCGTTCGCCCAACGCCGCGGGAAAGTGGCTGAAGAATTTTCCGCTCGGTAACGCGAGCTGCCGCCGCTGACACTGTGAGCCATCGATCGTCATAGTCAGCGCGACCTTGAAGTCGCGGCCGGATCGACGCGCTGACGGCCGCCTCGGCTCGCACTACCGCTCCGGCCGTGGCGTAATCTGGCTGCCGATGGCAAGTCCCAGCGCGTCGCTTCCAGCCGACGCATCGGGGCGCTATCATCCTGCACAGTGTCGTGAGTCGCCTTCAGCTGGCGATCAGGCTTAAATCACATGTCTAGCCGGCCGAGAGATTTCCAATGAATGACAGTATTCCAGCCTTTAATGACCGGCCCTTTAGGGAGAGGGTAGAGTTGCGAACAACCTTCCATAAAGCCGCAGAGGTATTTGAGGCCTGCAGCAAATTTAGTGAGGCAGATAAGGTAATGCTGTTGTTGGAAATATCGAGGCAATTGAATCAACTCATGCCGCCGACGCCTACGGCATGTTTTGCCCTTCGCTGCTTAGAATTGGCGGCCGTAGCGCCTAACAACAAAATTCGGAATGCCCTGCTTTCATTCGCACAAATAAGCGAAGCCGAAACGGCTACCGATGGCTGAGCACAAGTTCAAAATCGGTCAGATGGTGTTTTTCCATCCTCGTTCGCGCGGAATCGACGCGCCCAGACACTCACCCTATCAAATCACGGCGCGGCTGCCGCCAATGGACGGCGAGTTTCAATACAGAATAAAGAACACACAGGAAGACCACGAACGCGCGGCCAGCGAACGCGAGCTGCGCCCAGTGCAAGCCTACACGTAAAACAGCCCGCTAACAGTTCGGGAAGTCATGCCCGGCATGGTCGGATTGCTGGGGATATCTGTCCATCCGTTACCCGGCGAAGTCCCAAGGGGCGGTGCCAGGTGTAACGGGCGGCCGCCCCTACTTTTGCTCCTGTCGTTCTGCATTAGCGTGACCAAGCCGTTTGCATATCGGCGCCTGGGCTCGGGGTGTTTCGGCCGAGTCTTTATTGCTCCGAGCCCGCGACCGTCGTATTGTGTCTTTGCGGTCGATTGTCGTGGGGATTGAGATCATGCGCATCGATAAAGTGTCGGCGATCGTTTTAGCCCTCGCTATTGGCGGGCTGGCGCAGCCTGTCCGCGCGCAGGAAGTCAAACATCTCTTCTTTGAAGGTGACATGGTGCGCGGTGCGCAGCAAGGTGCGCCCGGACCGTTTTGCGTGCTCGACAGCCAGTTCAAGCACTTGGAAAAGGTGGTGTGGCGCATCCGTGTGCTCGACAGCGCCGGCAAGCCGCTCGATGGTTCCGGACTAAAAACCGTCGTCGTTGAACTGCCAGACGGCCAAAAAGTCGATGCGAAATACGGCCAGCATCCGCCGCCGTCGCAGGGGCCAGCTGCCGATTACTTCTGGACCGCGATCTGGATCATTCCATCAGCGTACCCAACGGGCTCACTCAGCTATAAGGTGACAGCGACCGATCTCGACGGCAATGCGCAGACTTGGGAACCGTTCAAAACCAAACCGGCGCGGCTTATGGTAGTCGATGGCGAGATCGAGATCAAAAAGCCTCAATAGCTCTACGGCTTCGTCGTGAAGATTGGTTGCCGCACTGAATGGTTCAGCGTGCTCGCCTGCGCGCTGCTGGCTTGCGCGCCGACCTCGCAATCGTTAGCTGCCCCGCGCGCGGCCGAGCTTGGCCCCGAAATGCCGGCTGCGGAAACGGCCGGCGGCTTCCTAGGCCAATTGAGCGTCACACCGCGCCACGGGCCAGCGGGAACTGAGATTACAATGGCGGGCGAAGGCTTCCCGCCGGATCAGACGCTCGATCTCGTCTGGCGCACGGTGAAGGGCCGCTGGAATGTCACGACTGCCGAATATTTCGGCCGTGAATTCTTAGCCGTTGCCTACCGCATCGCCACCGTGCGGAGCGACAAAAGTGGCCACATCGCTGCAAGCTTCGTAGCGCCCGAAGACTTCGGCTTCCAGCATGACATCGTCGTGCAGCAAGGCAGCCGCCTTTTGACACAGACCGCGTTCAATCTCGATATGACGGTGAAGGTCGCCCAGGATTCAGGTCCAATCGGGTCGTCAATTGCGGTTGAGGTACAGGGCATCGGCTGGCGCGAACTGGAAGATAGTTGGCTGCTGCTCTACGACAACAAATTCACCGGCTTCATGTCTGTGGTGACGACCGGCGGTACCGCGCGTCTCACAATCCCAGCTACCGGCCATGTGGGTGCGCACGTTATCGAAATCCAGCACTCCGATTTCGGCTCGCCCTATCGCAACACGCAACAATCGCCGGTGGCCTATCGGCCGGTGTTTAAGGCCCTCTACACCATTACGCCCGGCATGCCGGTACTGCCACCGCCGCTGGAGCAGCAAGCACAGAAGATCGTTCGTTCCTTGCCGCCGCAAGGTGAACTCGTCGCTACGCCGACATTCGCGGGCGTTGGTCAACTGGTCGTCGTCAAGGGCGATGGTTTTGCGCCCGGCGAGACCTACAAGCTCGACTGGACTACAGTCATCGGCAATCGCATGAGCGGACGCGGCTGGGAAGAGGCCTCGCGCGAAATCGCCCAGACAATTGCGGACTCCGCCGGACAGGTCGCGTTTCATTTCGCAACGCCCGACGATCTCGGCGGTGCGCACGGTCTCTCGGTCGTGGCCGGCGATGTCAAGAAGCAAGGCTCATTCTGGATTGCGCCTACGGCGCTACCGCTCGATGTCGATCATGGCCCGGTCGGCACCACTTTCAAGATCCATCTCAAGGGTGGCGGCTGGAGCGAGACTGCCAATATCTACACGTTGGTTTACGACAATGCGACGAGTGGCTATGTATGCGCCTTCAACAGCCAAGGCGACATCGAAGTCATCATGCAGGCAACCGGAGAGCCCGGCTGGCACTTTATCGATCTCTATCCCGGCATCTACAAAGGC
>Ga0306921_10008849_pt1 | contig 10649 bp, 8 predicted proteins | sample sta12Cox44000080_FD_203760 | JGI IMG/M metagenome (GOLD analysis project Ga0306921, IMG submission 203760) | Lab enrichment of tropical soil microbial communities from Luquillo Experimental Forest, Puerto Rico - statoxic.12C.oxic.44.000.080 (v2)... | ecosystem: Environmental > Terrestrial > Soil...
ATGATCCAGACCGTGGCGCTGCTGCTGATCGTCGTCGTCGGGCTCGGGGCCGCCAAGTTCCTGCAGATCCGGGCGGCCATGGCGGCGGGCGCCGCCTGGCAGCCGCCACCCGAGGCGGTGAGTACCACCATCGCGCACGTCGAGGAGTGGCCCTCGTCGCTCGGGGCGATCGGCTCCGTGGCGGCGGTGCACGGCGTGACGGTGAGCGCCGACCTGCCCGGCATCGTCGAGAAGATCGAGTTCGAGTCCGGCCGCCACGTGCAGGCCGGCGACGTGCTCGTGCGGCTCGACATCAGCCAGGAGCGCGAGCAGCTCGCGTCGGCCGAGGCGCATCGCGACCTCTCGCACCTCGACCTCGACCGCTCGCACCAGCTGCTCGACAAGCAGGTCATCTCGCAGGCGGAGTTCGACCGCGCGGAGGCCGACGCCAAGCAGGCCGACGCCGCCGTGCGCGAGATAGAGGCCAGCATCCGGCGCAAGACGATCCGGGCGCCGTTCACGGGCGTGCTCGGGCTGCGCGAGGTCAACCTCGGGCAATACCTGAACGGCGGCGATCCCGTGGTACCGCTGCAGTCGATGGACCCTGTCTACATCAACTTCGCGCTGCCGCAGCAGGACGTGCCCGCGCTGAAGCTCGGCGCCCCGGTGCGCGTCTCCGCCGAGAACATCGACGTCGGCGGCGCCGAGGGCACGATCACGGCGATGAACTCCGTGGTCGACGAGGCCACGCGCAACGTCCAGGTCCAGGCCACGTTCCACAACCCGTCCGGGAAGCTCCGTCCGGGCATGTTCGTGCGCGTCGAGGCGAGCCTCGGCCACGACGCCACGGTCATCGGGCTCCCAGCGTCCGCGGTGAACTACGCCCCGTACGGCAACTCCGTGTTCGTCGTCACCGACATGAAGGGTGCGAACGGCAAGCCCTATCGCGGCGTCGAGCAGCGCTTCGTGCAGCTCGGGCCGCGGCGCGGCGACCAGGTCTCGGTCGTCTCCGGCCTGAAGCCCGGTGAGGAAGTCGTGACCTCGGGCGGCTTCAAGCTCCGGAGCGGCGCCGCCGTGCTGATCGACAACCGTCTCGCCCCGTCCAACAACCCCAGCCCCAAGCCGGAGGACAGCTGATGAAATTCACCGACCTCTTCATCCGCCGGCCGATCCTGGCGATCGTCGTCAACCTGGTGATCCTGATCGCCGGGCTCCAGTCCATCCGCTCGCTGAGCGTGCGGCAGTACCCGCGCAGCGACATCGCCGTGGTCACGGTGACGACCGCCTACGTGGGCGCCAACGCCGACCTCGTGCGCGGCTTCATCACCACGCCCCTCGAGCGCGTGATCGCCAGCGCCGACGGCATCGACTACATCGAGTCGTCGAGCGCCCAGAGCGTGAGCACGATCACGATCCACCTGAAACTCAACTTCGACACCAACGCGGCGCTGACGCAGGTGCAGGCCAAGGTGGCGCAGGTGCGCAACCAGCTCCCGCCCGAGGCCGAGGCGCCGGTCATCGAGCTCGCCACGGCGGATAACCAGTTCGCGTCCATCTATCTCGGGTTCTCCTCCGACGTCCTGGACCAGAACCAGATCACCGACTACCTGACGCGCGTGGTCCAGCCGAAGCTGTCGTCGGTCGCCGGCGTGCAGCGCGCGGACATCCTCGGCGCGCGCACGTTCGCCATGCGCATCTGGCTCAAGCCCGAGAAGATGGCGGCGATGGGCATCTCGCCGTCGCAGGTGCGCGACGCGCTGGCGCGGAACAACTACCTGTCCGCGCTGGGCCAGACCAAGGGCTCGGTCGTGTCCGTGAACCTGGTCGCGAACACCAACCTGCAGACGGCGGACGACTTCCGCAAGCTGGTCGTGAAGGAGGTCCGCGGCGACGTGGTGCGGCTCGGCGACATCGCCGACGTCGTGCTCGGCGCGGAGAACTACGAGCAGGACGTGAAGTTCGACGGCAAGGGCGCCACGTTCATGGGCGTCTGGGTTCTGCCGACCGCGAACGCGCTCGACGTGATCCACCGCGTGCGCGCGGCCATACCCGCCATCGAGGCACAGCTGCCGGCCGGGATGAAGGTCGGCATCCCCTGGGACGCGACCGACTACATCCAGAGCGCCATCCACGAGGTGCTGAAGACGCTGGCCGAGACGCTGTTCATCGTCATCTGCATCATCTTCCTGTTCCTCGGCTCGTTCCGCGCCGTGATCATCCCGATCGTCGCCATCCCCATCTCGCTCATCGGCGCCGTGTTCCTCATGCAGGTGGCGGGCTTCACGATCAACCTGCTCACGCTGCTGGCGATCGTGCTGTCGGTCGGGCTCGTCGTGGACGACGCGATCGTCATGGTGGAGAACGTCGAGCGGCACCTGCGCGACGGCACGCCGCCGTTCCAGGCCGCCATCGCCGCCGCCCGCGAGCTGATCGGGCCCGTCATCGCCATGACGCTCACGCTCGCGGCCGTCTACACGCCGGTGGCGATCCAGGGCGGGCTCACGGGCTCCCTGTTCCGCGAGTTCGCGTTCACGCTCGCCGGCGCCGTGATCGTCTCCGGCGTCGTCGCGCTCACGCTGTCACCGATGATGGGCTCCAGGCTGCTGCGCGCCACGGACAACGAACGCGGGTTCGCGGGGCTCGTCAATCGCCAGTTCGACCGGCTCCGCGAGGCCTACAAGCGCTCGCTGGGCGGCACGCTCGCGCACCGGCCCGTCGTGTACGTGGTGTGGGCGGTGGTCGTGCTGCTCATCTTCCCGTTCTACATGTTCTCGCAGAAGGAGCTGGCGCCCGCCGAGGACGAGAGCGTGGTGTTCGGCATCATCCAGTCCTCCGCCAACTCCACGATCGAGCAGTCGCGGCGCTACGCCGCGGCGGTGGAGCAGGTCTACAAGTCGTTCCCCGAGTACCAGAACACGTTCCAGCTCATCACGCCCACGGGCGGCTTCGGCGGCATCGTCACCAAGCCCTGGAGCGAGCGAAAGAAGACCACGTCGCAGATCCAGATGGAGGCGGCCGCCGGGCTCTCGAAGATCCCGGGCGTCCGCGTGATCTCCACCGTTCCTCCGGCGCTTCCCGGCGGCGGCGACTTCCCCGTGGACTTCGTCATCGCGTCGACGGCGGAGCCCGAGCAGCTCGTGGAGTTCGCGAACAAGCTCGTGCAGAAGGCGTACGCGAGCGGCATGTTCATGTACGCGGATGCGGACCTCAAGTACGACCAGCCGCAGACCGAGGTGGTGTTCGACCACGACCAGGTGCGCTCGCAGGGCGTCGACATGAGCCAGGCGGGAGCCGACCTGTCGACGTTGCTCGGCGGCAACTACGTGAACCGGTTCAGCATCCAGGGCCGGAGCTACAAGGTGATCCCGCAGGTCAAGCGCAGCGAGCGGCTGACGCCGGACCAGCTGAAGGACATCTACGTGACCGGCACGAACGGCAAGCTGGTGCCGCTGTCGACGTTCGCCACGCTGCGCAACACCACGGAGCCGCGCGAGCTCAAGCGCTTCCAGCAACTGAACGCCGTCCGCATCCAGGGTGTCATCCCGCCGCCGGTGTCGCTCGACCAGGCGCTGAGCTTCCTCGAGACACAGGCCAAGGAGATGCTGCCGCCTGGCTTCACGGTGGACTACGCCGGCCAGTCGCGACAGCTCCGCACCGAGGGCAGCAAGTTCCTGGCGATCTTCGGGCTGTCGGCGATCCTCATCTTCCTGGTGCTCGCCGCGCAGTTCGAGAGCTTCCGCGACCCGTTCGTGATCCTCGCCGGCTCGGCGCCGCTGGCCGTCTCCGGGGCGCTGATGTTCACGTTCCTGGGCTTCGCCACGCTCAACATCTACAGCCAGGTCGGGCTCATCACGCTGGTCGGGCTCGTGGCGAAGAACGGCATCCTGATCGTGCAGTTCGCGAACCAGCTCCGCGAGACCGGCGTGGCCAAGCTGCAGGCGGTGATCGAGGCCGCTGGAACGCGGCTCAGGCCCATCCTCATGACCAGCGCCGCCACCGTGTTCGGGCACCTGCCGCTGGTGTTCGCGACCGGGCCCGGCGCCGGTGCGCGCAACAGCATCGGCATCACGCTCGTGAGCGGCATGATCATCGGCACGTTCTTCACGCTGTTCGTGGTGCCGGCGGTCTACATGCTGGTGGCGCACTCGCACGCGCCCACCGCGGCAACCGAGCCCGAGTCGGAGCGCGCCGCGGAGGGCGCCGTGGCATCCGCATGATCTTCGGGGCTCCGGGCCGCGCGCGCGGGGCCCCGCGGCCGGAAAGGAGATGAACATGTCCGCGTATTCGATCGTGTTGTTCCTGCACCTCGTGGGGACGCTGGGGATATTCGGCGCGTTCGCGCTGGAGTGGGCCAGCATCCACAAGCTCCGCCACGCGACCACGCTCGCGCAGGCGCGCGACTGGCTGCGGCTCGGCGGTTCGATACGGCAGCTCGGGGTACCGTCGATGCTCACGGTGCTCGTGACCGGGATCATCATGGGCGCGAGTCGCTGGGGCATGCAGGGCTGGATCGGCGTCGCGTTGCTCGCGATGGTCGCGATCGCGGTGCTGGGCGGCGCCGTGAGCGGGCGCCGCGTGCGCGACATCGCGCGCGCGCTGCCGCATGGCGACGGACTGGTCCCGGCCGAGCTCGCCGAGAAGCTTCGCGACCCGGCGCTCGTCGTATCCGGCTGGGTGCGGACCGCGCTCGGCCTGGGGATCGTGTTCATCATGACGAACAAGCCGTCCACAGGCGTCGCGTTCGCCGAGATGGGCGCGGCGGCCGTGATCGGGCTCCTCGCCGGATCCGCGCCGTGGCGCCGGGGCCGTCGGCTGGAGCTGGTCGAGCCGGAGCGCTCCGATGCCTGATATCGTCGGCGCCAGAGCTCAGGGACCCTCGGTCCATCTCTTTCCGCAGCTCGAGGGAGCCATGTTCCTGACCCTTCTCCGGAGCGCGCTCCACAATCTCGGCGTCTTCGTGGTCGGCATCGGTTGGGCCTACCTCGGGACCCGCGTGGACGCGCTCCTGGGACTCCACGAGTTCAGCTCGGTCTGGGCCGAGGTCGCCGCTGTCGTCCTGCTCGTGCTGGGGTTCCTCACGCGCTTGTGGGCCACCGCGCAATTCTATGCGCACCGGATGCGCGTCATCTCGCTCGCGCCCCAGGGGTCGCTGATCACGTCCGGGCCGTTCCGCTTCTCGCGGAACCCGCTCTACCTGGGCGGGAACGTGTTCACGTTCTTCGGCGCGTCGCTGCTCCTCGGCTCGCCCGCGGCGCTCACGATGACCGCGCTCCACCTGCCGCTCGTCGACTGGATGATCCGGCGCGAGGAGCGGCAGCTGGAGGCGCGTTTCGGCGACGAGTTCCGGAGCTACCGCGCTCGCGTGCGCCGCTGGCTCTGAATTGTGCGACCCTTGGCACCCACGGCCGCGAGACACCATAGGAGCGTCCCCATGTTCAAGCCCCAGAACTTCAGCACGGTGTCCCCGTACCTGATCGTGAGCGGCGCCGCCGGCACGATCACGTTCTTGAAGGATGTCTTCGGCGCCACGGAGCTGAGGCGCTTCCCGGGCGCCAACGGCGTCGTGAGGCACGCGGAGGTCCGGATCGACGACACGGTCGTCATGCTGGCCGACAGCGTGCCCGGCTGGCCGCCGTTGCCGTCGTACGTGCACGTGTACGTCTCCGATGTGGATGCCACCTACGCGCGCGCGCTGAAAGCGGGAGCGGAGTCGGTGCAGGTGCCGGAGAAGAAGGACGACGAGGACAAGCGCGGCGGCGTGAAGGACGCCGGCGGCACCACGTGGTGGATCTCGACCAAGGTGGAGTAGAACGGAACGGGCCGGATGGGAGCAGATGCCATGACGGGGAAAGATGTACCGACGCTGTTCGAGTGGGCCGGCGGCATGCCGGCCCTGGACCGCCTCACGGGCGCCTTCTATGACAAGGTCCGGCAGGACCCCGTGCTGGCGCCGGTCTTCGCGCACATGTCGAGCGAGCATCCGCATTTCGTCGCCCAGTTCATCGCCGAGGTCCTCGGTGGTCCCGCGAGCTACAGCGGCGCGCGCGGGGGACACCCGCACATGATCGCGCGCCATCTGGGCCGCCACCTGACGGAGTCGCAGCGCAAGCGCTGGGTGACTGTGCTGCTGGAGACGGCCGACGACATCGGCCTGCCGAGCGATCCCGAGTTCCGGTCGGCGCTGGTCGGCTACCTGGAATGGGGCAGCCGCATCGCCGTGATCACCTCGAACTCCGATGCGACGCCGGACCCCAAGGCCGAGATGCCACGCTGGGATTGGGGTCCGCCGGGCGGGCCGTTCCAGCCTTAGCGCGGTCGGCCGGACCCGTTGAATATCGATCGAGCCGTGGGTCGCGGACATCGAGCGACCCGCGCCGGTTCCATTCCCCAGGAGGTCCCCGATGGTGTGCATGAAGCATGGGCGCGTGGCGGCGCTCGCGATGCTGCTCGCGTTCCTGGGCGCGGCTCGCGCGCGCGCCGATCGCCCGTTGTCGTTGAACGAGGCGATCCGCATGGCGCTGGAGAAGAACTCGGACCTGGTCATCGAGCGCGAGTCCGTGACCGCGGCCACCGCGAACGTGAGTGGTGCCCAGGGCGCCTACGACCCGGTGCTGCACCTGAACGGTGGCTGGTCGCGCTCGCAGGAGCCCGTGAACTCGGTGTTCTCCGGAGCGCCGCTCGGCCACTTGGGGCCCGAGGTCGAGATCACGCAGGCCGGCGGCGGCATCCGGCAGTACCTGCCGACCGGTGGCTCGCTGGACCTGACGGCGGACGGGCTCAAGCAGACGACCGACGGCACGTTGTTCCTGCTGTCACCCGCTTATGGCACGCACGTCGGGCTCGCGCTGCGCCAGCCGCTGCTCCGCGATCGCGCCGTGGACGACATCCGGCTCCGGCAGCGCGTCGCCCGCGCCGACGAGGGGGCGGCGATGGCCTCGCTGCGCCGCAGCGCCACGAACACGGTGGCCGCGGTCGAGCGGGCGTACTGGCGGCTGGTCGCCGCCGGGCAGGGGCTCGCCGTGCGCGAGGACGCCGTGCGCCTGGCTGAGCAGCAGCTCGCGGAGACGCAGAGCCGCATCCAGACGGGCGCGCTCCCGTCCACCGATCTCTCGCAGCCGCGCGCAGAGCTGGAGCGGCGTCGCGGCGAGCTGCTCGCGGACCGTGAGACGGCGGCGCGCGCGCAGAGCGCGCTCAAGCTGCTGATCCTGGACGATGCCGACGCCGCACGATGGCTCGAGCCGCTGACGCCCACCGACAGCGCCTCGGTCGCCCCCGAGTCCGTGGACCCCGCGGGCGCCCTCGAGCAGGCGCTCGCGGGACGTCCGGAGCTGGACGAGGCACGCGCCGCGCTCGAGGTGCGTCGCGCCGAGACCGCGCGTGCCAAGAGCGGCGCCGGACCGTCGCTCGACGCGGTGATGTCGTACGACCGCTTCGGCCTCACCGGCACGCCGAATCCCAACGCGTTCGCGGGCTTCCCGCCGTCGGCGGAGCCGGGCGGCAGCGGCCTCGGCGACGCGATCAGCGGGCTCTCCGACGGCACGACCCACGCGGCCCGCGTCGCGGTCGAGCTCGGGCTTCCGATCACCAACCGCACCGCGCGCTCGGCCGTGGCCACGGCGCAGAGCGCCGAGCGGCAGGCGGAGGCGTCGTTGCTGCAGGAGCGAAAAGCCATCTGCGCCGAGGTGCTGGACGCCGCGGCCGCGTTCGAGACCGCGGCCCAGCGGGTCGCGGCCGCGAGGGCGGCGCGCGAGGCCGCCCAGACCCAGCTCGACGCCGAGCGCGACCGGTTCGAGAGCGGGCGCTCGACGAACTTCCTGGTGCTGACGCGGCAGAACGATCTGTCGCGGGCGCGGCTGGACGAGATCTCGGCCCGCACCGACTACCAGAACGCGCGCACCGACCTGGCGGTCGCGACCGGCGCGCTCGCACAGGTGCACGGCACCGAGGTGACCGTGCCGGGGCACTGAGAAGGGCACGGCCTGCCTGGAGTAGAGTATCCGCTCCGGTGCGCCCTCCCCGGTTCGCCCCCGAGCCCAGCTCAGGAGGTTCGTCGTGAAGTACTTCGATTCGGATTCGCTGGCGTTCTTCCGCGGACTCGCGAAGCACAACGCCAAGCCGTGGTTCGAGGCGCACCGCGAGGACTACGAGCAGCACGTCCGCGCGCCGCTCACCGCGCTGGTCAACGAGATGGATTCGCGCTTCTCGGAGTTCGCGCCCGAGTTCGTGGGGGATCCCAAGCGCTCGATCTTCCGCATCAACCGCGACATCCGCTTCTCGTCCGACAAGTCTCCGTACAAGACACACGCCGCGGCCTGGTTCTTCCACGGCGACGGCTCGTCGAAGGTGGGCCGCGAGGCGCACGGCGGCGGGGCGGGGTTCTACTTCCACTTGGAGCCTGGCAAGTCGATCCTCGGCGGCGGCTGCTGGATGCCGCCGCGGCCGGCGCTCCAGAAGTTCCGCGTCGCGATCGCGGGCGATCCGCGCGCATTCGAGAAGATCGTCCTCGCGCCGAAGATCCAGCGCGACCTGGGCGGCCTGGATGACGAGTCGATGCTCAAGCGTGCGCCGCGGGGCTACGAAGAGGATCACCCGGCGGCGAAGTGGCTCAAGTACCAGTCGTTCACGGTCGGCCGCCGGCTCACCGACGCCGAGGTCACCGGCGGGCGGCTGACCGCGATCCTGCAGGGCCAGTACGAGGCGATACTGCCGCTCGTCCGCTGGCTCAACACGACGCTGGGGCTGAAGGAAGCGCGGGGCCGATAGCCTTGCGCGGCCGCGTCGCCGTAGCGCTGCTGCTCCTGGCCGCAGGCTGCCGCAGCAGCCCCGGCCGGGAGAACGACGCCGTCGACGCCCGGCTCGCGGAGTACGAGCAGCTGGTGCTGCGCATGGACCACCGCGGCATCGCCCAGCTCTACGCCGTGGACGGCGAGCTGGTGAACGCCGGAGAGGAGCCGATCCGCGGACCCGAGGCGATCGAGACGTTTCTCCGCGGCTTCAGCGAGTATCACGTCGTCTCCTACACCGCGGCCGCGGACACGACGGCCGTGCGCGGGAGCGACGCCTGGCAGGCGGGCGCCTACCGGCAGCGCGTCCGGATCCCCGCCGGCGACACGGTCGAGGTGCACGGCCGCTTCCAGATCGAATGGAAGCGGGACAAGAGCGGCCGCTGGCTGATCGAGCGCATGGGGGCGATCCCGGAACGGTGATCGCCCCCACGCGCGGGAAGCGATATCACCTCGCGATCACGATTCGACGCACGATCTTGCGATCGCTCGCGTGGAGCACCGCGAAGTAGAGGCCGTTCGCGCACCGCCTGCGGTTGGAGTCGCCGCCGTCCCAGAGCTCGATCCGCTCGCCGGCCTGTCCCTCGCCGTCGATCAGCTGGCGCACGAGCCGTCCCGCGGCATCGTAGACCGCGAGCGAGACGCGTCCCGGGGCGGGCAGCGAGACCCGGAACGACACGGTGCCGCGGGCAGGATTCGGCGAGGCGAGCGCGAGGGCGACCTCCCTTGGCGTCTCGTCACCGACGTCCAGCGTGCCGGACGGCGTCAGCAAGGCGAAGCCGCTTTCGTTGCCGTGGATGTCCACGGCGGAGAGTTTGTAAAAGCCGCCGGCCGCGCCGGGGTCCGCATAGCCCGTGTCGGCCGGCGACGCGACCAGGTTGGAGGGAGCCGGCATGAAGCCTGCGGACGCCCCGCGGTAGAGCCGGTACCCCGCGAGGTCCGATTCGTGATTCGGCGCCCAGTGCAGGTGCGTCGCGCCTCCACCGTACGCGCCGGTCAACGACGAGGGCGGCAGCGGCGGCAGGTTGTCGACCGAGTAGGTCGAGTCGGGCGCTGAGTTCCAGAACGCCACGCCGCCGGCGGCACGCGCCTGCACCATGAATGCGGTGTAGGGATTGCTTCCGCCGAGCGAGTCGCGCGCCGTGCTCGCGACGTAGCTGTACTGCGGGAACCCGCTCGCCTTCTGCGCGGCGAGGAACTCCCACGTGTAGGTCGCGGCCGCGACCTGGCTGCGCATGAACAGGCGACCGCTCTCGGGACCATCCGACCGCATCGCGGGCAGGGCGCGGGCATCGCCGTCGAGCCAGCGCGCGCCGGCTCGCACCGCGTCGGCGGCGAGGCTCGGCGACGTCTGGCGCCAGACCCAGTACTCGCCGATCGCGTACCCGGGATCTGCGTCGAGATAGCTGGCGTTCCATACCAGCCGCACCTGGCCGCCCTGATCGCCGCGCACGTCGCGCAGGCTCACGAACGACGGGCTCGCGTCGCCCAACTGGCCGAAGCGATCGATGTTCTGGGCGAAGACGTTGTTGTCACGATAATCCTCCCACGCGAAGATTCCGTCGCCGTTGCCATCATCGGCAACGACCGGCAGGCTTTGGCCAGGTGGGACCGTGCAGACTGCGTTACCCCCTTCGACCCAGGGAAACGGGACGATTCCAGAGCCCGTGATTCGTGTCGCGTAGAGGGCGTTGCCAAACGAGTTCCGGCTATCCACCCACCCCACGATGGCGCCGCCGCTACCATCACTCGCGATACCGTTCGGCTCCGCGTAGCTGGCTGCGAAGGTGATCGGGAGCCCGCCGGTCGGCCAACTCGGGTCGACACCCGCCTGCGTGATGTGGTGCGCATAGACCACGTGCGAGTTGACATCGTAGAACGCCACGA
>Ga0306921_10008850_pt1 | contig 10648 bp, 11 predicted proteins | sample sta12Cox44000080_FD_203760 | JGI IMG/M metagenome (GOLD analysis project Ga0306921, IMG submission 203760) | Lab enrichment of tropical soil microbial communities from Luquillo Experimental Forest, Puerto Rico - statoxic.12C.oxic.44.000.080 (v2)... | ecosystem: Environmental > Terrestrial >...
ATCGACAGCTTTGGTCATCGGTGCTCAGTTTTCTACTGGTGATGACAGGCACCCAAGCAGTGGGAGTCAAGACCAGCAAGCGCTTCCGGGCAACTCTTCGGGACCCGCCGGTGTCGCCCATCGCTTTGTACCCCGACGCTGTTGTAGCCCAGATTCTTGCCGCATCAACTTTCCCCGACCAGGTAGCCGTCGCCGATAACTGGCCGCAGCAGAACACGCCGCAAACGGGCATGACATTAATGCAGGCGGTCAGTCCTGGGACCCGAGCGTGAAGGCCCTGACGCAGTTTCCATGCCGGTTGAACAACATGGCGCAGAACCTGGCATGGACATCGCAGTTGGCCGAGGCGTACACAATCAGCAGTCGCAAGTGATGTCGGCCATTCAGGGTTTGCGCCAAAGCGGCCGGGAACCTGAAGAGTTGAAGATTCGGAGGCAATCGTCTTTTGGTCAATGGAACTTGATTCCAAAGAAGAGCCAGCAGCCAGAGGCAATCGACAGATGAATTCCACCTCGTTAAGCCTCGAAGTTGCAGCTCAGATTGTGGGGAACCGAAAATGATCAAGACCTTCGCGAAACAGCTTTGGTCAACTGCGTTATCCACTCTGCTGGTCATCACGGGTGTGCCCTTCGAAGCTGGAGGCCAACAAACAGCCCCCTCAGGACCGCCTGGAAATTCCAGTCAAGCTGCGCCATTGTCTGGTGATCAGTTGCAACAACTGGTTGCGCCCATCGCACTCTATCCCGACGCGCTGGTGGCGCAGGTTCTGGGAGCGGCGACGTTTCCGGACCAAGTGACAGCCGCCGACAATTTTCTCCATCAGAATCCGAGCCTGCAAGGGCAGCAGCTCATGCAGGCGGTGAATGCACAGCCGTGGGATCCCAGCGTCAAGGCGCTGACGCAGTTTCCGTCCGTGCTGGACAACATGTCGAAGAACCTTAGCTGGACCTCCGCGTTGGGCGAGGCGTACAGCACGCAGGCGCAGGATGTGATGACCGCTGTACAGACGATGCGCGCTCAGGCTTATGCATCGGGCAATTTGAAATCGGGATCGCAGATCACCGTCGTGCAACAGTCTCCGCAGACCATCGTGATCCAGCCGACGAATCCCCAAGTCGTGTATGTGCCGACGTATAACCCAGCCGTTGTATACGGCACTCCCTATACGACACCAGGCTACAGCACGGGAGCCGTCGCAGCGACCGGCCTGCTGGCCTTCGGAGCGGGCATCGCGGTGGGCGCGGCTATGAGCGGCGGCTGCTGCAGCTGGGGCTACAGCGCGTGGAACTGCAACTGGCATGGCGGCGCCGTCGTGTATGGAGGCGGTGCCTACTACGGAAACTCGGCGTGGCACGGTGGATATTACGGCTCCAGCGCGAGCGCGTATGGCCCAAATGGCAGCGCGCACTACAGCCAGGGCTACAACCCTTCGACCGGGACCTACGCGCGCGGTGGCTCGGTATCGACGCCTTATGGCACTACGAAAGCTGGGCAAGCCTACAACCCGAATACCGGGGCCTATGCGCAGACTCACCAGACCACAAATGCCTACGGAAGTTACGGCAACTCGGAGTATTCCAAGAACGGCAACACGGCATACTCCCAGCACCAGACGACGGCGAACGGGTCGACTGGAAGTGTCACCACTTCGAATGGCGGCAAGGCTTACGGGGCGACGGGAGCGGACGGCAGGGGCGGGGCCTATGGCGAATCGGCAAGCGGCAATAAGTATGCGACGACCGCCAACGGCAACGAATACAAGAACACTGGGAGCGGGTGGGAGAAAAACGACAACGGAAGTTGGAACAGCGTCCAGAAGCCCAGCTCCAGCTCGGCCGAATCGAGGGGCTGGGGAGATCAGGGGAAGGGCGGCGGGTCGGGTGCATTTGGCGGGGGCAGCAGCGGCTGGCAATCGAGGGCCGATAGCAGCCGCGGGTCGTTCAGCCGCGGAGGCGGCGGGGGATGGAGTCGCGGAGGCGGTGGATTCCGCAGATAAGCCTGTGTTGGATCACACCAACAGAGATTCGGAGGGTCCGATGTCAGTCAATGCACGAAAAGTTGTGCTCGCGGCCGGGTTGCTGATGCTGGCCCTGATGGCCTGCAAGTCGAACAAGCCTGAGATGACGGGGTATGCGACGCCTGACGACGCGGCGAATGCTCTGATCGCAGCGGCGAAGGCCGGGGACCAGAATGCGCTGCTGGCGATCTTCGGTCCGGAGTCGAAGGACGTGCTGTACTCGGGTGATCCGGTGCAGGACAAGAACGCCGTCACGGAGTTTGTAGGCCGGTACGACGTGATGCATCGCTGGCGCAAGCTGGAAAACGGATCACAAGTCCTGGTTGTAGGCGCGGACAACTTCCCCTTCCCGATTCCTCTGATGAAGAACAGCGATGGCCGATGGTTCTTCGACACGGCGGCAGGCAAGGAAGAGATCCTCAATCGCCGCGTGGGGCGGAATGAACTGGCGGTGATCGACCTATGCGGAGCTGTGGTCGATGCACAGGCGGAATATTACACACAGAAGCACGGCGGCGTGAAGCAATACGCACAGAAATTCGTCAGCGGTCCGGGGCAGGAAGATGGGCTGTACTGGCCGCAGGCTCCGGGGCAGCCGCGGAGCCCGCTGGGTCCGCTGGCCGCACAGGCGACCGCTGACGGCTACAAGGCCGATCCCGCCCATCATCAGCCGTTTCATGGGTACTACTTCGCGATGCTGACGAAGCAGGGTCCGGACGCGCCTGGCGGAGCAAAGGACTACATCGTGAACGGGAAGATGACGGGCGGCTTCGCGGTGGTGGCGTATCCGGCGAAGTATGGCGACTCGGGGGTGATGACGTTCATTGTGAACAAGGACGGCGTGGTCCTGCAAAAGGACCTGGGAAAGACAACCGAGCAAGCCGCGGCGGCGATCACGGAGTTTAATCCGGATAAGAGCTGGATCGTGGTGGAGTGAATGGCTTCGTGTTGGATCGTGCAACTCGAACGGTAGCATTCTTCAAAATGCCGCTCACGTGATACTTGGGATGTGACTGGTGGCGACCACGTTAGCTCGGATGGTTTTTCATATTTGACGTAACCACTGCCGTCCTAATTAAGGTGGAACCTGATGCCACCATGTTGAAAACAAAAGCGTAGACCTCACCTCCAGAAGCATTGGACCAAAGCCAAGAATGCTCCGCCGGTCTCCGTTGGTGCCATGCTGCTGCTCACCGATGGGCGCGTTCTGGTGCACTCCGAGCCGAATTGCCAGGGTTGCATCGGCAACTACAATCACTGGTACACTCTCACCCCTGACATAAAGGGCAGCTACATCAATGGCACATGGAAGCAGGTGGCTTCTCTTCCTAGAAACTACGTGCCGCTGTTCTTCGGCTCGGCCGTACTCGCCGATGGCAAAGTTGTCGTACAAGGCGGGGAATATAATTGTCCGGGCGGAGCCTGCACATCGGTCTGGCAATCTTTGGGAGCCATTTATGATCCTAGCGCCAACACTTGGACGGCGACGCACGCCCCCAGCAATAGCAATATCGGAGATGCTCAATCTGTAGTTCTGCCCAATGGAACCTGGATGCTGGCAGAATGCTGCGCCATCAATTTCGGACACAGCAGCTTCCCGGTGTATTACACCTTCAACGAGTCCACGTTGAGCTTCACTGCCAAGTCAAATTCCGGCGATGGCAAGCACGACGATTTCGATGAGGAAGGGTGGAACCTGCTTGCAAACGGCGAGCTGCTGACCGTTGATGCGTACACTACCAATACCGTGCTGACGGGCACGAATTCGGAAACATACAATTCCGCAACCAACAAATGGTCAACTGCGGGCAGCACGATCGTACAGGTCTGGGATTCCAATTGCGAATTGGGTGGAGGTAGCTTTGAGCTTGGGCCGGCTATATTGCGTCCAGACGGCACAGTCTTTTACACCGGCGCCAGCGGTTGCGCGGCGGGCCACACCGCTGTTTACCATTCCTCAACCGGAACATGGACCAAAGGACCTAATTTCCCCAACAACGATGCGGCCAATGACGCCCCTGCTGCACTAGAAATCAACGGCAATGTCGTCGTCGAAGCCAGCCCCTTCAGTGGAACATTCAGTCCGCCTTCAAACTTTTACGAGTGGAACGGCACCACACTGAACGCTTTTCCCGCCCCGCCGGATGCTGTTAGCACACCTTCGTTCGCCGGACACCTGCTGGTTCTGCCCAACGGGCAGATTATGTACACAGATTTCACCACTGACGTTGAGTTCCTTACATCGACGGGTACGTTCCAATCGACATGGCAGCCCACGATCAAGTCGGTGGCCACCACGCTCATACACGGCTCGACGAATAATCCGATCTCCGGAACTCAGTTCAACGGCTTGTCGCAGGCCAATGCTTATGGTGACGACTTCCAAGACGCGACGAACTATCCGCTGGTGCGTATTACCAACAACGCTACCGGACACGCCTTCTATTGCAAGACGCATGGCCACGGCACGATGGGAGTCGCGACCGGTAGCACGACTGTGTAGACCAAGTTCGATATCCCTTCGGGAATCGAAACTGGGTAAGCAAATTAGCCGTAATTGCGAATGATATTCCTTCGCTTTCCGTCGCAGTTACGGTCAAGTAGCTGTTTTAATTGGTTTTCCGTCAAGATTGGGTACTTACTTGACATAGGTGGCCACATTTCATAGTGTGGCCAATTTCGTTTCCCGGTTACCCGAACACAAAAGCTGCACGATGCGTTGCAGGGGCGCGGCACCCGGTGCTGGCTGGATGAGAAGCAGATGCTGAATGTGCTTCAACCACAATACGTTGCGGCCCATGGGCCTTCACTTCCGAAATAAATGCCAGTACGAAAGACGGACTCGGGAACGCGCGGTGGATCTAGGGCTTTTCTAGCGCCCGATTCACCAGGATGACCACACTCCGGCCCTGAACCAGATGCATGTTTTCGAAGACGTCAGGCTCAGAGCCAGGGTCGGCGATGTCATGAGGTGAAGGCTGAGCGGTGTCCACGGCGACGCACCAACGCCTGCCGGGGACAATGGGTAGTTCAAATTCCAGGCTTCCCCAGAACATGTTGAATATTACATGCACGTCGGAGTCTCCGTCGAAGCCCGCCAGCGTCATCGCCAGAGCGCGCGCGTCCGGGTCGTCCCATCCTGGACTGTTAAGCTTCGTGCCGTGCCACGATACGTCCTTCAGGCCGTGGTCGTTCAGCGAGCCATTGAAGAACTGGTCGCGCCGGACGGCTGGATGCATCTTGCGGAAATGAATCATGTTCCTACAGAAGCGGAGTAGATCGGAGTGCTTGTCCACGAGAGTCCAGTCGAACCAGCTGATCTCGTTATCCTGGCAATAGGCGTTGTTGTTACCTTTCTGAGAGCGACGCACCTCGTCGCCAGCCACGAACATTGGAACGCCACGCGAGACCAGGAGGACAGCAAGAAAGTTGCGAACCTGACGGTCGCGGAGCCAATCGATGTTGGCGTCGTCGGAATCACCTTCCACGCCGCAGTTCCAGCTAAGGTTATCGTTGATACCGTCCCGATTGGATTCGCCGTTTGCCTCGTTGTGTTTCTGGTTATAAGAGACTAAGTCATTGAGGGTAAAACCGTCGTGACAGGTCACGAAGTTAAGGGTATTCAACGGTGACCCGCCCCGTTCCTGGTAAATGTCGGGGCTACCTCCCAAGCGCGACGCGATTGCGCCCACCATCCCGGGCTCACCTTTCACGAACCGGCGGACATCGTCGCGATAACGGCCGTTCCATTCGGCCCATCGGTCTCCGGGGAAGTGCCCGATCTGGTATAGGCCGGCGGCGTCCCAGGCTTCCGCGATCAGCTTGGTATCGGCCAGGTCTTCGTCTAGCTCGATCTGCCAAACGAGCGGAGGGTGAATGGCAGGTGCTCCATCTTCACCACGCGAAAGAATGGACCCCTCGTCAAAGCGGAAGCCGTCGACATGGTATTCCCGAACCCAGTACCGCAGGCAGTCGATGATCAGCTTCTGGGAGAGGGGGTGGTTGCAATTAAGAGTGTTCCCACACCCGGAAAAATCCATATAGTATTGCGGCGCCGACGGCACCAGCAAATAGTAAGAGCGGTTGTCGATACCTTTGAAACAGTACAGCGGTCCTTGGTGGTTGCCCTCGTCTGTGTGGTTGAAGACCACATCGAGAATGACTTCAATCCCCGCCTTGTGCATTGCCTTGACCAAATCGCGGAACTCGCGCAGGTGGCCACCGAGCTCGGGCTCGAGGCAGTAGAAGGATTGGGGTGCAAAGTAGCCTATGGTGCTGTATCCCCAAAAATTGTGCAGGGGCTTCCCATCGACGACTCTGAGCACATCGGTCTCGTCGAAATCAAACACAGGAAGCAACTCCACGGCAGTGATGCCGAGATCTTTGAGGTACGGAATTTTCTCGATGAGGCCAGCAAAGGTCCCGGGATTCCGAGCCCTCGATGTTGGAGACTGCGTGAATCCGCGGACATGCGCCTCATAGATGACAGATTCCGCCAGCGGGCGATTGAGAGGCCTGTCGCCTTCCCAATCGTAGCTGGAAGGATCGATGACAACCGAGCGCATCGACGTCCTCAGGTTGTCCTCCGGCGTGCAGGAGCTGCCGCGGTCCCAAAGAGAATCAGAATTGCCGTGGGAGTAGGGATCGATCAGGACCTTGTTTTTGTTGAATCGCTGCCCGGCGGCGTCTGGGCCATCGACACGATATGCGTAATGCACGCTGGGTTTCAGGCCGCGCACAAAAGCGTGCCAAAGGTGGAAGGTCTTGTTCAAATAAGGATCGAACCGAATGGTTTGGAATGGCTCCAAAGAGTCATGCGCTGAGAATAAGAGCAATTCGACGCCTGTGGCATTCGAGGAAGCGATTGAGAAATTCACCCCCAAAGCGGAGGGTGTAGCCCCCAGTGGATGGGGTGATCCAGCCTCAACCGGAAATGGAATTCGGCTAACATGCCCATCCGAAAGCCAGCTGACCATCTGTCCCTCCGTTGGCTGAGCATTATAACCACACCGGTGTCCCCCCAAGCTGAAGTCATCTCTTATTGGAGTTCAGGCTGAGGTGTCCGTCGCTTCAATCTGCGCTCGATTTCGGGCGCGAATTCCGCAACCCAATTTGACAGCATGCCCAACCCAATTTGAGTCCCAACACCCTGCCAGCCATCGGTCCAGAGCTGGCCATTCGGCTTCCAGAGACTGGACAGCATCCCGGCCCCAAACGCGGCTCCGTATAGAGCAAACTGAGGACGCAATTCCTTCTCTGTCCTGTTGTATGTGACGAAGTTCCGCATCACAGCGTGCTTCGTTCTGGGGCCGAATCCGGCACAGCGACAACGGTCATAGCGCGGTCGTAATGGAGCACTGCATTTCCAGCTGTCGAAAGGACGTTTTGTATTGAAGACCGCGCATAACTGGAAGCCGCACCGCGTCCGAAACCTTCGATCCCTCCTCCCCACTGATAGGGTGTGCCACTCGTCTGATTAGCCAGAGGGAGGAAGGTGGTTTTCACGTAGATACCCGGCGTGGTGAAAGTCTGGAGCACGAAAAGATATGCACGCTGATGCCCGGTCAACGACACCAGCGGAGCGTTTTCGGGAACATATGCGCCGTAAAGAAAGTTCACCTTCAACTGTTCTTCGCTTCGTAGCTGGCCCGGCTCTTTGCTCGGCATGAGAGCTTCTTGTTCCTCACTGCCTTCCTGGCTCCAACCCGATGTTCCCACCAGGAAAACCAACACGCATAATGCCGAAAGCTGATGCGGGCGAACGCGAATGTTCCTACGCTTCGGTTGAGGTAGTCTTCGGGTATTTATTTCGCCTATGTAACTCAGGTTCTGTATTGCGCTTTGCATTCCAGACTTCTTTTCGGCTGTACCCAGGCCGCGACCGCCAAGGGGTTAGCCGGTGGCTCCTGGGTCTTCTGCTCACATCTTCTTCAGGTCAAGCGCTAGTGCGACCCAGGCCCAACCGTAGAAAATCAGATCAATACCAACGAAAAGACCGATCACCCAAAGCCCAGAGACCGGCCACTGCGCCAGGATGAGAAGGCCCATGACAGCCGCGACGATTCCATTCAGGGCCTGCCAGCCCCAGCCCGGCAGATGAGACCACACCGCAGCGACCAACTGGTACAGTCCTCCCAGCAAGAAAAATACCGACGTCAGAAATGTCAAAGCTTCGGCACTGATCACCGGTCTTATCACCATCAGTAAGCCGACTACGCCGAAGAGAATCGCGATCAGCAGGTGCAAGAAGAAGCCCGCCCAGTGCCCAACCATGAACGCTTCGACAAACTGGATAACACTCGCAAATACCAGGAGCCATCCAAAAAACACCATCGAAGCTATTGTGGCTGTAGCGGCTCGAACAACCGCGACGACGCCAAGCACTATCAACACGACGCCAAAGGCAAGGAGCCATCCCCAGTTATGGATCATTTCCGGGGTAGCTCTAATGATCACATCGATTGAACCGTTCATGTCAGCTCTCCTTTCGCCTGTCAAAGTCAGCCAAGAATGAGATTTTGTACTTGGCTAGAATTTTAGTGAGCGCAATAGAGCCCACAAAGCGCCTCGATCACTCGCTTTCTATAGTCACCGTATCCCCGTCCACAACTTTCGTAGTAAACGCTATGACGCCTATACCGTTCTTTTTTGTGGTCCGCCAAAACAAGTGGTACTGCGAAGTGGCAACATCGCGGACGGTCGTGTCGTCAGCTATCTCCACCGTCGAGTGCACCTTGTCCGGACCCACCAATGTTACGGTTATCACGATAGCTCCTTTATATTGCGGCGCCGTTACGACAAAACCGATTCAGCGCCTGGCGACTCATACCCTCGCTCGCATAAGCGGCCGATCGGGATAGGAACTCGTAGAGGTCCGATCCGTTCGACACTCGATCCACACGATTCGCAGCACAGCGACTGCAGGCACCGACAGGTACAAGCCCGGAATGCCTCCCAGTTGACCTCCTACCATTACCGCAAATACGACGGCCAGTGGTTCCAGTTCCAGGCTGTCGCCCATAATGCGAGGCGAGTTCACATAGTCCTGCACCAGTCTCCACACAACGATCAAGGCCGCCATCCAGATCCAGTGCGAGTGAGTCAGGAAACCGATCGTAAGAATGGCCGCGGCTGAGGCGATCCATCCCACCGCCGGAAGGAACTCCAGGGCGCCTCCAAAAACACCGAGCGCAACGGCGTATGGGAACCCCAGGAGCAGCATGGATACGCTATAAAAGACGAACGAGAGGGCCGCCAGGGCGAGCTGCGCGCGAATGAACTTGGCAAGCATAGTTTCAATTTGCCCAAAGATTCGCTTAGCCTGTGGTCGGTCAGCTCGCGGGCCAATGGAGTCGACAATCGAGTCCACCATCTGACGTCCATCCCGCAAAATGAAAATGGCGAGAATCGGAATAATGAAAAGCCAGAGCGCGGTCTCGGCGACATATGCGGCGGATGCTGCACTGCGCTCGAAAACGTGGGCAATGAAGTCATGGTTGCCGGCCAACTGGTTCTTTATCCACTGTTGCTGAGCGGCGCTCAACCCGTGGCTGCTCCCCAGGCTGGCGGCAGTCCTACCACTGGAAATACCATCCAATATTCCGGGTACAGCCGCATTCAGGTTCTTAATTTGCGCCACCACGTGCGGGCCGAATTCATACCCCAAGCCTCCAAGGACAAGGGTGCCCACCAAGTACACCTGGGCAATTGCCCACGTGCGACTCTTCTGCCCCAGGCGCGAATGGTGTTCTATGCATGTCACGGCAGGCTCGAGTAAGTATGCGAATAGAAGCGATAAGAACAATACGAGAAAAGCACCACGCGCCACATAGAAGATCGTCGCCGCGACCATGAATACCGTGTTCCCAGCATGGTCGTCAATGGAGAACATGGTGCTTTAACCTCGATATCCGTCTCCCGGTTTATACAGCACATTGTGGCCTTCGTGCCACCGAGCCATGGCTTCTACTAGGCAGCCCCTGCGTGCGCGTTGGGCAAGCTGTGAATGGCACCGGCAAAACCAGTCAGCGCCGCACCATCAAAGATCAAGTCGATGCCGATGGCTATCCCAACGAAGAAGGTGCTGGATGTACTCCAGGTGGCCAAAAGATAGACGCCGAGCGCGACCGAGACTAGCCCCGCAAATACCGTCCATCCCCACCTGGGGAACTGAATAACGCTCGCCCCAGCCGCGCGGCACAGCCCTCCCACGATGAAGAGCGCAGCGAGAGCATGGTCACTCCCTCGGCTCCTGCATCCGGGTGGCGGATCAAGAGATATCCGGTCACTCCGCGGATAATCCCAGCCACACCACCCCACTGATCGCCAGCACCCAGCCCAATGCCAGGATCGAGAATGTAGTTGCGGTTTGCGCTTTGCCGACACACGCGGCGCCAAGAATCATCAGCAGAATCCCAAACACGAGAAACCAGCCCCATGATTTTCGGAGCTCCTCGAGCCCGGCTTCAAACACACTAGAAATGTTGCTCATTGTCTTTCTCCTTTTCCACGAAATCAATGATCTTTGGCTGGATGGACCGAGACTTTTACCTGAAAGAGCACGATCCGGCACGATGGCCGGTCGAAACTTCCGCGCAACCGGTGAGGCCCCGGGAAGCACAGACTGAGGGG
>Ga0306921_10008851_pt1 | contig 10648 bp, 6 predicted proteins | sample sta12Cox44000080_FD_203760 | JGI IMG/M metagenome (GOLD analysis project Ga0306921, IMG submission 203760) | Lab enrichment of tropical soil microbial communities from Luquillo Experimental Forest, Puerto Rico - statoxic.12C.oxic.44.000.080 (v2)... | ecosystem: Environmental > Terrestrial > Soil...
GGGGTCGTGGTTCGGGGAGTATCATCCGTTTGTCGAGTCCACGTACTCGCGGCCATCTGCCACTCTCTGGCAGGGTGCTCTCTGGTTGGCCTGGGTCGACGCAAATAACGGCAACCAGGTCGGTGTGTCCCACTGGACCGACAGTACCGGTTGGTACGGCGAATCGCTGAGCGGCATGCACGGCGTTGCCAGTATCTATCCGGACGAGGAAGGAGCTCTGGAGATGGTGTTTCGGGGGAGCGACTCCCATATCTATCGCACCTACTCGGGAGATGGCGCGGAGTGGACCCCCCCCATCGAGGACACGGCCAGCACGACGAATCACCAGCCAGTTCAATTCGACCACTATTCCTGGACACAGAACTGGGTCTTCTACATCGGCATCGACAACGAGCTGTTCACGGTCATCGAATAAAGAAGGACGGGCCGCCCATCACCGGGCGGCGATCGTCGCTCGATTCCCCAGCTTCTGGTCGCGCCTGTCCGGAGTGTCGCCGCGAGCGCGACAGCCGCCCGACTGCCGATACGCAAAGCGGCTCGGGAAGTTCCTTTACTCAAGACGCCGACGAGCGGGCGCTCGCGCTCGAGACGACGCCTCATTCAATCCCGCCAAAGGATGTGACAACGGTCTCGGGCGGATCGTGGCACGGAATCAGAGGTTTGCAGCTCCCGACGCAGGTCATCGGCGTGCAGCTCGGCCCAACCGGATCACATCCGACGATTATGCAGTCATTGGGCCCGGCCAGGAGCTCGCATCCGCTGAGGCATCGGATTGTGATACCGACACCCGTTCCGTCGGGCATGCGAGCCGAATAGGTACGTGAACACGTGCTCAACAGCAGGTTGCCTTCTTTCCTGCGGTTGGTCACGGCCTCACCGACAGGCTCGTAGCTCTTTACCTCACTCCAGAGCTTCTTGGCGGCGGACTCGGATAGCACCTGCATCTTGGGCGCGCGCCCCCTGTTGCACGCCGCCGCGCCAAACATGCACACCACCAACGGGACCACCATCACACGCGCACTCATGGTCATCGCTACCCCTCCGAATGATGGAAACAGGAGCGGGAGAATATATTCCGCTCGCGCGCGGTCCGTCCGACGCCGGGGCGCCCGTAAACTCCTGCCGCCCTCGCCAGCGATTTTGGGGTGATAGCCCGAACGAGCGGGCGGTTTGTCTTATAGTTGGGCGCTCCGTCAACCACTCCCTCCGTGTTTCCCGAGCCCGACGGGCCCTGGCGGGACGCGTCGACCCGCGGCACGGGCGAGCGTCCTTCGCTTCCGGAAGTTCTTGATCTACTTACGTCCTTCGAGGAATCGCACTCAGGAGGCCGACACTCCGCTTCAGTTCAGATCCACCAGGCCGCTTGAGCCGTTCGGCGAAGGGCCGCTTGGCGTTGGCTCAAAGCGGGCTCCCGTGGGCGGAGCCCGCCTTCACGATCCAAGCGCTGACCGCCGGCTATTTGCACCAGACCGCGACGTCTGGGCCGGGCGACTGCATCGCGGTCACCGCCGGGGTGTACGCCTTGGTGGCGTCGGGCACTGAAATAGCTACGAACGGCATCGGGTCGATGTTGTCGGCGAACGCGCCGAACAAGCGCAACAACATGCCCGACGAAGTCACCGTCAACTTGTCCGCATAAAAGTTCGTGGCATGGCCGTGAATCAGGAACGTCTCTGTCCCCGTGACCGAACCGTCGGCCGACGTCACCGTCGTGGGCGTGCTGCTGGAGGTCGTGCGGTTCGGTGGGATGGTGGTCCCCAGTGACGCGATCGAAGGGGCGCTGCCCGTCCCCGCCGCTGGCCCGCACAGCTGCGTGCCACTGCTTTCGATCCAGAGGTGGAACAACGCCGCGGGATCGCCGCTGCCGACCCCGAAGCCTCCGCCGGTCGTCCAGGAGGCCGACGTCAGCGGGAACGACAGCGTTCGCACCACCGCGCCCGACGCCGGATCGAAGTAAGACGTGCTGCCTCCGACCGTGCCCAGGAGGTCATTCTGCGGCGAGACGGCCACGAACGTCGTACCCGCCGGCCACGTGAACGACGAGATCGCGTGCAGGTCGGTGGCGCCGACCGCGCCGACCAGGTTGCCGTTCTGAGTGTAGAGGGTGCCTCCATCGTGCGAGAAGGCCAGTACGCTGGTCGATGTCGCGGTCGGATCGGCCGCCACCGGCGCCCCCGTGGTCGCGTCGCTCACCACAAGCCCGGGCGACGTCGTGTTTTCGACCGTGTCGCCCTGGGCGATGTAGCGGCCGTCGTCGGAGATCGCGTAACCGAGTAGCGCGCGGCTGAACCTGTCGAACAGCACTGTCTGCGCGCCCGTCGTCGGGTCGCGCAACTCGAGCCGAGTAGCCGTCGGCGAGTTTCCGATCTGGTAGTTCGTCACGACGAACAGCTTGCTGTCCTCAGCGGTGAACCGGATAAGCGCGACGCCACCACCGTCTATGCTGGTCAGATTCTCTGGGTTCGTTCCCAGGATCGTCGTGTCGGGCGCCCCGGTGCTCCAGCTGGTCTTGGTGCCGGTCTGGAGGTTGATCACGACCCCGGTCGAGGTGGCCAGGCGCTGTCCATCGGATGAGTAGCCGAGCGCCGCGTTGTTGTCGTCGATTGTCGCTCCCGACGGGGTCGCGTAGCTCGCCTGGTAGGCACCGTCCTGCGTCCTCCAGATCGTCACCTCGCCCATTTCGGACGAGAGCGTCGCGAGGCGGGTCCCGTCAGGCGAGAAAGCCACAGCGTCCAGCTCGCCCACAGGCGACGCCAGCTGCGCCACCTCGGTCCAGGTAGCCGTCGAGATCAGACGAACGGTGCCAGCGGCCGTGCGTGCCGCCAGTCGATCCCCCGAAGGTGACAGCATCGCGAGCCAGCCCTGTTCGGGGCCCAGCGTTGCGCAGCGCACGTAGGCCTGCCCTGTGGCCACCGGTGGCAGCGTCATCGTGCTTCCGATCGTGAACGTACCGCAAGCCATCAGGCCACCGCCTGCGCCGCCCGCGCCCGCAGCGCCGCCCGCGCCCGCCGCACCGCCCACGCCCGCCGCGCCGCCCGCGCCCGCCGCGCCCATGCCGCCGGCCCCCGCGCAGGCCATGCCCACTCCCGCAGCGCCGGTGCCAGCCTTGCCGCCCGCGCCCATGCCGGCGCCGCCCATGCCCGCGGTCTGGCCGCCTCTCCCCTTCTCACCAAGAATCCGATCCGACGCCCCACCGCAACCAACGGAGCAGATCGCCACCAAGCCCCACACCGCCCAAGCGACACGCATCAAATCACCTCCCACCCGACCGAGCCCACGTTCTCCTAGAACCTAAGCTGGTGGTGTCTGACGGCCAGATGCGCACCCAGCCTCCACGGAGAGCCGGTCTCCTGCGTGCCCTTAGGGCCAGCCTCCTGTCGTGCGACAGGTACCCTTAGATGAGCCCGCTAGGCGTCAGTCAGAGCGTGTCGGTGCACACGTTGCGGCGCTTCGGCCCACGAGCGTGGTGATGGAACCAATGGGTACCCGTATTGCGTCCGAGACTCGCACGTGGGGCAACACTCCACGCTCGCACAGCTGGTACACGGTCGATCGGCTGACGCCTAGCTGCTTCGCGACCTGATCGTTCTGGGGCTCGAGGTGCGGGCCTGCCGCCCATCACGAGCGGCTTCGTTTGATCGGTGTTGCACCGGACGCCGAGGCGCTGAACGTGAGGCTCCTAAGTGACGATGATGTTAGGACAGCCGTAAAGGATCTCGACCATATTGGACGCCGTCGTCTTGATCATATCGCACCACGAGCCGTAGACGGTGACGCTCGAGTAGTCGGGGGATGTGTAGTCCCATCCGTTCTGGTGCGTCGTATCCTGCGGTGCCTTTGCGCCACTCACCTTCACAGCTATGTTGGTGGGGTCCGGCGGTGGCGGATTCAAGGCGAATACACAGCTTGAGATCTGCCCGGTTATGGTTTCCAGAGCGGTGACGAGGTCTGCTTGCGAGCTGGCCAAGTAGAATTTCGTCGTGGGATCCGATCGCGGCTCTAAGCCCGCGGTCGCCAAATTATTCAGGGTCGTCACGTCACTCGTCTGGGTCGTGGCGACTCCGATCACGAATGTGTGGATGCCCGCCGTCGCCGCTGCGGATACCGCGGCGACAGCATCCGTCCTTGCCTTCGTGGTGTTCTTCGACAGGGAGCCGATCGTGCCCGAGCACGAAGGCGCCCCGTCCGTAGCGAGCAGTATGTACTTCGGATTTCCATCGGCCAGGGACTGGAGGTAACTGACGGCGACGTCCATGGCGGCCGCTGTCGGAGTGCCGTTCCCATTTGGAGTGGTGGCTGCGATCGCTGCGTTCATCGCCGCCGCATTCATCGGTGCTACTGGGACGTCGATCTTGTTCGTCACTGTCGCTGCCGCACACTCGGATCCGTCTTCAGGGAACGCCTTCAGTCCCCAGGGGATAGAAGCCGCTGTCTGTGTAACGATCTGAGTAACCGCGGGGACGACCTGGGCCCATTTCGAGGGATTGGTGGGCGGATTGGCGGTATTTCCCATCGAGTCCTTCTGCATGGACGCCGACCTATCGAGCACCAGGAAGAGATCGGTAGGCTTCCTCATGAGGTCGAACGTTTGTACGCCGCAGGTCCTCTCGGCGGCGGCCCCGCCGCCATCCATTGCGATCGTTTTCCCCCCACCACCATCCGACACGGTCATGTTTCCTCCGCTCCCTGTCGACGTGCCGCCACCGCCAGTTGCTGCTGCATCGCCAGGACCGAGGCCGCCGGCTCCTCCCACTCCCGAACTGCCGCCGCCAACCCCGGAGGTTCCTAGACCGTCGCTCCTCACGGAGGCGCATGACACTAGGACGACGAGAGTAACCGCCAGGACCGAGATTGATATCTTCACGAGTCACCGTTGCCCTCTCCGAACTGCTGCAAAGGAGTTGCTTGCAACAGTCCAATCGGGGTGACGGTGTCGCGGTGCGAAACCGACGGCTCAGCGGTCCGTGGCGATCTTTCAGGCAGTGTAGAAGAAAGGTCGGAACTGCCACTCGGGCGTCGGTGGTCTTTTTCTCGGGAAGGAGATTAGGACTGGGGGCACTAACTTCGCAGGGGAACTAAGGCGTCAGTGTGGGTTATCGCGGACGCTGTCTGCGACAGGCACCTCTCTCCACCTGCCTCACCTTGGGCTCCGACAGGTCGTGCTGCGGACGATGGCCGTGAACGGACTCGGTCGCCCGCGTGTACTGTGCGCCCGCGCACCGCGTTCTCGGTCACGATCGCCCGCGTGTCTGCTGCTCATTTCCCAGAACCCAAAACGAGACGTATCTGACATCGGGATTCGAACGATTTTGGGAGACGGCGTCCGATATTCGGAGCCGCCGGAAGCTCGTCTCCGCGATTTCGCGTGGACGCGGGAAGGCCTTCCTCTTGCACACCGGTCACGCCGTTCGTGGGGGTGTCGCAAACCAAGGAGGGCAGGTCATGTTGTCAGCGTCACACAGAAGGAACGTAGCGGCAGCCGGAGCGGCGCTCCTTTCATTCATCGCAGGCTGCGGGCGACAAGAATCAACGAGCCAAGGTGCGGTCTCGACTGTGACAGAACGGCTGAGCGCCTTTCCACAATACGACCATGTGTTCTTGATCATCAGCGAGAACCACAACTACTCGAACATCATCAACAACCCAGCGGCACCGATCCTCAACGCGCTGGCGAAGGACTACGGCATCGCCACCTCCTACACCGGCGTTTCAGATCCGAGCGAGCCGAACTACGTCGCGATGCTTGGGGGCAGCGATTTCGGGATCAACAGCGACGACCCCTACTTCTTCCCCGGGCACACCATCGATCAGCCGAACCTCATGTCCCAGCTCGAGGGTGTGGGCAAGACCTGGAGAGCCTACTTCCAGGACCTCCCGTACGCTGGGTACCGCGGCTACTGCTACCCCGGGAAGTGCAATGGCATTCCTGACAGCGACACGCAGTACGTGGCCAAGCACAACGGCATCGTCAACTTCGCGAACATGCAGACGCCCAGCGAGTGGGTCAAGCAGACGCCATATGGCCAACTGGCGAGTGACCTCGCGAGCGGCAGCGTGCCTAATCTGAGCTACATCGTCGCGGATGAGTGCAACGACATGCACGGGGCGCCTCCTTGGTGCGTGGATTCCGGAAAGATCGGCGACGTGGACGACACATGGCTCGTGGCTCAGGGTGACAAGTTCGTCGGCCAGACGGTCAATCTGATCACCTCGTCCTCGATGTGGATGACGGGCAATAACGCCATCGTCGTCACCTTCGACGAGGGCAACGCCATCCACGATCAGATCTACACGGCGGTGATCACGAGTCATGGTCCGCGCGGCGTGAGCGACAACACGTCCTACGATCACTACTCGCTTCTCGCCAGCATGGAGCAGACGTTCGGCCTGGGCTGTCTGCAGAACAGCTGCGCGGCGAGCACCATGGGCCCCCTTTTCCAAATTACGGGGTCGTCCACGATTCCGGTGCTCCCGGCGCCCTTCAGTCCGCCGCCGAACGGGACGAATAGCGTCTCTGCGCAGGGCCCCGGCTCGCCGGGAAAGGCGGTATCACTCAACGGGTCGGGATGGCTCGTCGTCCCCAGCCCCAGCATCGGCAACGCCGACAACAACCTCGCCGCTGTCTCGGCTGGTTCGGCGACCGACGCATGGGCGGTCGGGTCGTACTATGCGCCGTCGAACACGAACGTGCTAGCCGCGATGGCAGAACACTTCGACGGCACCCGGTGGACCGAATTCCCGCTACCGAATGTGGGCCTGAACGAGAACTCGCTCCTCGGAGTCTCGGAGCTCCCAAATGGTCACGCCTGGGCCGTTGGTTATTTCGTCAACGCCAGTTATCAGCAGCAAACGCTCATCCAATCCTATGACGGCACCGCCTGGAAAGTGGTCGCGAGCCCGAGCCCGGGCGCGCGCCAGAACATCCTTTACGGTGTGACTGCCTTAGCGGACAACGACGTGTGGGCGGTCGGCACGCAGAAGGACAGTAACGACGTCTTCCACACACTGACGATGCACTGGGACGGCTCAACGTGGAGGGCGGTTTCTGCCGTCGAGGCGGGAGCAAGCGGCAATCAGTTCTATGCCGTCGCGAACGCTGGCGGAACTGTCTATGCGACTGGGCAGCAGTCAGGAAGCACCTTCCCAAGTCAAATCCTCGTCGAGAAGTGGACCGGCAAGGCGTGGTCGGTCGTTTCGACGCCCACCGACGCGACGGCAAGCCCGTTACCGCTCGGGCTCACTGGCGCGACCTCGTCTCTCACTGTGGTGGGCGACATCGAGAGCAGCCTGTCGCCCTACACGACGCTCGTCGCCGCTGGTGGGCCAGCCAGCCTGCAGATCTTGAATACGCCGAACAGCGGGACCGAAGAGAACGACCTATTCGCCGCCACGACGGCGGCGAACGGATCCACCTGGGCTGCCGGCTGGTTCATCAATGCCAATGGCACGCATCAGACGCTCACCGAGCAGGGCGTGGGTGGGTCTTGGTCGCTAGTGTCGAGTCCGAACGTCGGGACCGGTGACAACGGTCTCGCCGGCATCGCGGCGATCCCTGGCGGTGGCCTTTGGGCGGTCGGAGTCAGCTCGAGCAAAGGCAACTTCTCGACACTCATCCTGTGGCATCCGTGACCAGACGCGCCGATAGGCGACCTCGCGCTCCGGCTTGTCTCGCGAGAGGTCGCCTCGGCGTTCGTCAACAGTTCCCCGCGCTCGCGCAGCTGGTACACCGTCGACCGGCTCACCCCGAGGTGCTTCGCCACCTCCGCCACTGGGAACAACGTGCTACGCGCGATCACCCCCGAAGTAGCCAGCATGTGCAAAGGACGCGCGTTCGTTCTTCTTTTCACGTAGCCATACGCGCGGATCCCACGTTTCCTCGGGGAAACGGGTCGATCTGTGGACGTTCGCTCGAGCTCGCCGACGACCGGATAAGGCAGATAGAAAATTCGGACGTAGCCTCGGGTGGACGCAGACTAAGTCGGCCCGGAAGGCCATCAGACCGCCAGTCCCGACAGCCTCTACACTTTTCAGAGTGAACTCGGCCGCCTGGCGCCGAGTGAGCTCCGGCGCTTCATCTTGCCCTCTTGCCCTCTCGGCGTTCGAACGAAGAGACGAAAGGCAGTTCGACGGCGTGAGGTTCGCGAACTGATCGATCAGCCGCAGGACCGCCCGCACGACGAACCGGCGAACTGCAAGATGGCTGCGGCCGCGCGCCGAGCGAGACGCTCCGCGCAAGAAAGTGCGGACCGAGCGGCGACTGGCGCATCAAAGGTTAGGAGGGAACTGATGATGAACAAGCCGAGAGTCTCGTACCCGCTCCATAGACCAGGTCCGCTTTCGATCGCGGCACTCGCCTGCGGGCTCTTGCTCGCCGCGGCCGGCGTGTCGAGGGCCGAGCTGCGCGTGACACCGCGAGCGGCCTGTCAAATGCCCACCTATCACTATACCCGCCAGATCGTAACGAGCGTCTACAATGGCACCGCTTACTACGGGAACCTGTATTACGCCGACGTCAGCCCGGGCGTTTTTACGTGCCCCCTCAACACCGGGGCGGCGTTGATTCCGAGCTTTCTCTGGGTCGACTACAGCATGCCCGCCCTCGGCGCGGCACCGTACGTGGCCATCCACCGGCAGTCCTGGGACGGGAACACGTACGAGTCGCTGGATGTCATCAACGGAGGGCAGGAGTTCGCGACCCAGGGAAACCACGACGTCGGGAAGGCCCTCTCGTTCACCAATGCTTCGATGTTCGACTACTACGAAGTCTACTTCAGCAGCCTCGGCACCCTCTTCGGGATCGGGTACCAGTGATGCTCCGTACGGGAGTGTTGATCGTCGTCGCCTTCGCCAGTGCGATGCTGGGCGCGCTCGTCGTCGGCCGACGCACGCCGCCCCCGGCACCCGCTCAGCCGACGGCCGCGCGGGACGACGGCTCCGAGCTCGAACGGCGCCTGCCGCTCATGGCGCTCGCGGCGGCGGCGGCGCGCACCGCCGTGCCCGATGCGGAGCCGGCGCACACCGCGGTGCCCGAGGCGGAGCCGCCACGCACCGACCCGCAGGCCCGGCTCGGCGACCTGGCCCGCGCGCGCGCCGAGGCGCGGGAGCGCGAGGAGCAGGTGCACGCCGAGCTCACCGAGGCCCACCGCGCCGAGAGGCGCGACGACGCCTGGGCGGGCGCCCACGAGACGAAGCTTCGCGAGACCTACGCCGGGCTGGCGTCCGACGGCGCCTTCGAGGTGCGCGGCGTCGACTGTCGGAGCCACTCCTGCGTCGTCGAAGTCCAGTTCCCATCGGCCGCCGCGGGCGCCGAGCACGCCCGCGACCTCGTCGACGCTCGAGGCGTCCCTTGCGGCCGGCGCATCACGCTGCCCGACACGCCGGACCCCGCCGCACCGCTCGCCGCCCAGATCCTGGTTCAGTGCCCCGAAGGGTCCTGAACCGCGACCGATTCATAAACGACCTCGGGCGCCGGCGGCGGTGCCGCTGGCCGGCTGCCGCAGCCGCTCTTCTTGCATCGGGCCCAGCGTGAACCGCTATCGCGAGGTGCAGGCGGGTCGCTCGGCCCTCGGCCCCATGTCCCGTCGGGTTGCCGATCAGTACCGGCCGGCCATCACGACGAGCCCGTCGGTGGAATCGCCGGCCGGAGCGCCCGGGGCCCGAAAGTCGCCGTAGTAGTCGGCCGCCAGGTAGAAGGTCCGGCAGCCCCCCACCACGAGGCCGCTCCGCCCCGTCAGGATCCCGTAGTCGCCCAGCTGGACCACGAACGACGCCCGGCCATCGCCGCTGAAGCCGGCGATGAAGGGACTGGAGGACGAGCTCGTGTCGATCGTTTGATTGTCGAGGACGATGGTTCCGTCCGTCGTTCCGGGGAGGAGGATGTTCCCCTCCGGGGTCGTAGAAAGGCCAAGGTCGGCCTCTTGATAGCCTGCGTTGCCGAATTGCCGCTGCCAAGCGAAGTCGCCGTTCGCGGCGAGCTTTGCGAGATAGATGTCGGTCTGGCCCGCTGACGAAAGGTGACTCGGCGACAGCGCTCCGTTTCGCCCGGCCGCATCGAAGTCCAGATCGCCGGTGAACGTGCCTGCCAGCACCACGCTGCCGTCGGCGTCCAGTGTCAGTTGGGCGCCGGGATAGATCTCGTACATGCCTCCGGAGCAGCGGCTCCAGGCCACCCCGCCCGAGGGGGTCAGCTTGAGCACGCATACCGCTGATCCACCGGCATCCAGGGTGGCCCCTCCGTCCGCGCCGTCACCCGGCGAGGCCGTCACCGTGTAGGAGAACGAGCCGACGAGGACCAGGTTTCCTTCGGCATCGAACGCGATTCCCGTGGGAGACGATAGGCCCCCCGAAAGAGACAGCCGGAAGCGCTCGGTGCCGTCCGCGTCCCAGGCGATCAAGAGCGTACTGTCCGGCGGGGTTATGGGCCCTCCAACGTGCGCGGCGGCGGCGACGCGCCCGCCGTGATCGACCGCGACCACGAAGTTCGCCGGTATCGAATACGACGTGCCGAGGTCGGCGCTCCAGGCGGACGCACCCGAAGAGTCGAGGTGCGCGACGAGCATGTGCGCCTGGTTGCCGGGGCAGTCCACCACGCGCTGGCCGCCGCCCGCCGTCGGGAGGGCGACCTGCCCCTGACACGCGCCAGCGACGG
>Ga0306921_10008852_pt1 | contig 10646 bp, 8 predicted proteins | sample sta12Cox44000080_FD_203760 | JGI IMG/M metagenome (GOLD analysis project Ga0306921, IMG submission 203760) | Lab enrichment of tropical soil microbial communities from Luquillo Experimental Forest, Puerto Rico - statoxic.12C.oxic.44.000.080 (v2)... | ecosystem: Environmental > Terrestrial > Soil...
GAGCCGCTAACGCGCGCGCGCCACGACCAGCGTCAAATCGTCGAATTGCTCCCCGACGCTGAATCGTTGCACCGCTGACTGGATCGCCGCAAGAAGCTCCGAGGGACTGCCGGATATGTTTTCGCGAACCACTCTTTCGAGCCCCTCCTCGCCAAACTCGTGGCCGCCCGCGTCATTCGCTTCGGTCACACCATCGGTATAGATGATCAGAACGTCGCCCGGCTGCAGGGTGATGATCTCCGTGCCGCACTCCCAGCCCGGAGTAAACCCGATCACCGACGCCGTTGGACACAGACGCTCAACCTTCCCCGAGGTGCGAAACAGCAGCGGCGGGTTGTGGCCGCAATTCGCGTATTCCAGTTCGCGCGAGGCATCGTCGTACACCGCCAGAAACAAAGTCGCATAGCGGTCGTCAGGAGTATTTTCGTAGAACAATTGATTCACCGCCTGCAACAGCCCCGGCAGCCATTTCCCGTCTCGATTCACATTCAGCAAGTCCTGCCGGGCGACCGCGGACCGGCTTCGCAAATTCGCCTGTAAGTTCGCCATCAGCAACGCGCCGGCAATCCCCTTCCCGGAAATATCCGCCAAAACCAGCGCCAGATGATGCGAGCCGAGGTCCCAGAAATCGTAGTAATCCCCGCCGACTTGGCGGGCCTGGATGCAATTGCCCGTATAGTGCAAGGTCTCGAGATGGGGCGCCATCTGCGGGAACAGGCGTGCCTGCACCGCCCGCGCAATATCCATTTCGTGCGCGTTGCGGCGGTCCGCCTCCATGCGACCGGCGATCTGCTCGGCCATGCGAATGTTCTCGAGTGATACCGCAGCTTGATCGGCCACCGATTCGAGCAACCGTTTATCCTCGCTCGAATAGGGCTCCTCGGAAAGGCGCCGCCCCAGAACCAGCAATCCCAGCAAGCCGTTGGTCCTTCCCACAATCGGCACCAGGCACTCCGGAGTGCGATCATCGGTCGAACCGCACTCATCGCTGACCGGAGGCGGAACATCCCAGGCTTTTCCGTGCTGCGCTAACTCGACCAACAGAGGAGCCGTCACCGGAATGGAGCGAAGATCCTTCAGGAGGAAACGCGCCCCGAAGCGAGTCGGAAACAGCGGCCTGCGCAAAGTGAACGACACCCCTCCAAGCGGCTGCACATTGTTATCTGGTTCGGCACTTAGATTCTGGTCTTCCGAGTGAAGGTAGCAAGCCAGCGCTTTGGGATGTAGCGCGCTCGCGATTTGCAGTTCCAGCAGCTTGGCGAGTTCTTTTCGATTTGTTACCGTGCGCGTTTTTTCCACCAGGCCCTGCAGCAGCATGCGGGCATCGTAGGAACTGCGGAAGAACGCCCGGTCGATGCGTTCCGTGCCACGTTTCACAAAAGGCCCGGAAACCCAAACCAGGGCAACACCAAAGACCGCGCTGATGGTCATGCCGAATTGCGAATTCCCCACAAAATACACGGAGAAGAAACGCGCAAACAAAAAGATGGCCAGCAGCGCGCCACAGAACAACAGAAGAAAGTATCCTCGCTGCACCAATACATAGCGAGCGCTGCGCCGCAGCAGTGCCGGAATTTCCATCACGCGGTGTTTTACTACCGCATAGGCGAAGGACAGCGGATACAGCGCCAGGGCAATCACGGTCACCGCGTTCACCCAGAAACCCGGCGTATAGCCGCCAAAATCGGTGGCCATCTTCATGAGGATCACCGGCACCACTCCTACGACCGTCCCACCAAGGATGACGCGCGATTTTCGTCTTGCGTCCGCAGGCACCTGCGCCGAGAAGCCATTTTGCGCGAGCGACACCACTCCCAGCACGAGCATGCCGTAGCGGTAGATCATCAGAGTCAGGTCGCTGGCCCGCTCGCCAGCCCACTGCCCGAAAATGCTTGGAAAAGCTGGATTGCCTGTCCGCCATCCGTGCCATACCGTCAGCAAACCAATTCCTGTGCCTGCCCACTTCAACCACGAAACGCGCCGGTCCAGGGGCGAGCGCACCGGAAATACCGCGAAAAAGAAACAAAACAGCGCGTGAAACACCCCATAGAAAACCGCCCGAAACGCGAAAGCAAACGCGCGCCACGGAACCGGCACTAACAGCGGGTTGGCTAGATTCGGAGCCGCCGCGAACGCGGTGAACATCAACGCCAGTAGCCAGGCGTTCGCATCGTCGGGCCGCAAAAACAATACCGCAAATCCCACCAGGACGAATAAAGCCGGATACGACTGCAAAAGATGTTGCGCCGACGACTTGGCCAATCCTTCCGTGGCCCGCATCGGCGGGCGCGCTCGAAACACTCCCTTGATCATCACAGCTTCCGGTGTGCCGGGACGCGCTACAGTGAATTCCACCGCGTCGCCCGGCCGGCCGCGTTCATAGGCTTGCTCGTACGGCGCTGAAGTGGTCAGGCTCTCGCCGTTGACCCCGATAATGCGGTCGCCGGCTCTCAACCCGGCTTTTTCTGCGGGACTTCCCGGTGCGACGTCCGCGACGAGAACCGCATGAGTCCTTTCGTCGTACGGTTCGTCGTGGCTCTTGTTGAATCCGAACTCGACCTGCGTCGACCACGTGCGCGCGTTCTGCATCCACAAAACGGCGTAACTTGTGGTGACGACGCAGGAAAGCGCCGCGATCCCGAGAAGGACTGGACGTGGCAGGGAAGTCCAGAAAAAAGCCAGCGAAAATTGGCGCGCGCGGCTAGCCATTTCGCCTACAGAGTATGATTGCGCTTCACGCGCGGTCAATGACCTGGACATTCCGCGAGAATGCCCGAGGGGCGTCCCCAGATGAGCGGACGCCCCTCAGGCCAACGGAGGAACAAAAACCGCTCGCTACAGCGGTCGCACTTCGATCTTCACCTTTTTCACAAGCTCGGCCTTCGGCAGGACCACTTCGAGAATGCCGTTCTTCAGCGTGGCCTTCACCGCATCCGGCCGGATCTCCACCGGGAATTTCACTGTCTTGTAGAGGTGCCCCTTCTCGATGTAGGGGGCCAGTTCCTCCTTCTTGTCGGCCTTGACCTCTTCCTTGATCTCCTTCTTTCCGGTGATCACCATCCGCCAGGGCGCGCAGCTGATGTTGAGTTCCTTTTCCATGTAGCCCGGCACCTCGGCGCGGACCATCAGATTCTCCTCGGTCTCATACAACTTGAGGAACATGGGACGAAGCAGTTCCGGTTCCGTCTTCCACAGCTGCTCCAGGTCGCGGCCGAACAGCAGCGGCCTCTCCTTGAGCAGCTCAAATGGCCGGCGGGCGATCAGATCGAAAAATTCCTCGACCTGTTTTGGGAAACGTCTCGAATTCATCGTAAGAGACGGGAAGAGCCTTCAGGCCCTTTGGCAACCTGTTTTCAATCATGCAATCCTCCAAATTGCGAAGTTTTTTCCGGACCAGGTGGGTGAGGAGGAGTCAGGCGAGATCGGCGAGCAAGCAGGGCTAGCAACACGAGGCCCCACCGGGAAGCCCAGCGAAAATGCCGGGCGCACAGACTCCATTCCTCAGTTCGGGATCCAGAGGATAGGAAAGCAAACTGCCCACCAAGTCAATGCGGCGGAGGCCGACACCGCAAGTCCCTGGGCATGCGCGCATTTGCCAAGACGCGAAAAAATTCAGTGAGGATTTTGGCGCAACTTCTGTGAGAGAATTTGCGCAGCGGCCGCGCCTCTGGCCGCACATTCTGGCTCCTCTGTTTCAGAAGCCTGGTGCAATTCTTTTGGCCCTGCTGCGTACTTATCGAAGAGGGGTGCTCGCGCATTTCGCACAGGACGCGATGAATATCCGCAGAGTTAGCCTTTTGGGGTGTATCGTCGGGCTCGTACTGGCCGTGACTCCGGTCACCCGCGCCGAGGACATCAAGCAGATTCGCCCCACCGGTTACGTGACCGACCTCGCCGGGGTTCTCAAACCCGACACCAAAGCACAACTCGAGGCGCTGTGCACCGAGTTGGAGCAGAAAACCGGCACCCAAATGGCGATCGTCACGGTCAAGTCGCTCGACGGTCAGGAAATTCAACCGTACGCCAACGATTTGTTCAAGCAACTGGGCGTTGGCCAGAAAAAACAGGACAACGGCGTGATGCTCTTGGTTGCGCCCAACGACCGCAAGTATTGGACCGAGGTCGGCTATAGCCTTGAGCCCATCATCAACGATGCGCGGGCAGGGGACGCCGGCCGCTTGATGATTCCCTATTTCCGCCAGGGAGATTACAACCGCGGGATCAGAGCGGCGGCCTGGCAACTCGCAAAATACGTGGCCGACGACAAGGGCGTAACCCTGACGGGCGCGCCACAATTCCGCACAGCGCCACAGGAGGACGACGGCCATCTAGGGCTTTGGATCGTCCTCGGAATCGTGTTGCTGATTTTTCTGCTTGCCCGTTCGGGAGGCTCCAGCAACATTAACCGCCGAGGGGGCGGAGGCCTGGGCAGTGGGTGGTGGATTGGCCCGGTAATCGGCGGAGGATGGGGCGGAAGCCGTGGCGGATGGGGCGGCAGCGGCGGAGGCGGATGGGGCGGGGGCGGGGGCGGATTCGGCGGATTTGGTGGCGGCGCAAGCGGAGGCGGCGGCGCGGGTGGCAGCTGGTAGAGTGCAGCACGTCGTGGGCTCGGGTGGTGATTACGATGGAAACCAAACTGACAGAACTGGTCAATCGGCTGACCGAAGCGGCGGGAAAAAATATCGAATCGGTGGTGCTCTACGGATCCGCGGCGACCGGCGCGTACCAGCCGGGTACCTCGGACCTTAACATCTTGTGCACGCTCGTAACCATGGACGTTCACGAATTGCAGTTGCTTGCGCCCGTGGTCCACTGGTGGACGCGGGAAGAAAAAGAGCCGCCACCGCTCTTCTTTCTTAGTGAGGAATTGCACCGCTCCACCGACGTGTTTGCCATCGAGAGTCTCGATATCCAGCGGGCGCACCGCGTGCTATACGGCAGCGATCCGGTCGCCAATCTGCACGTGCCGATGAACTTGCACCGTGTGCAGGTCGAACGCGATTTGCGTTTGTTGCTGCTGCGCCTCCGTCAGCATGTACTGCTCGCCGGAAAAAACGAGCTGGAATACAGGGCAATTCTGAAACGCAGCGATTCAAGTTCACTCACCTTGCTCCGTCACACGCTTCTGGCTTTCGGGGAGGAGCCCCCGACAGAGCCGTCTTTGCTCTTCGAACGCGTTGCGGCGGTCGCCGGCACGGAAGCCGCCGCATTCGAAGACATCCACGCCTTTCACGAGGGCCGCAAACTCGAGAAGGATTCCTTCCAGCTGTACGACGAATACATTCGCGCGCTTCACAAGGTGATCATCGCGCTGGACGGTTTGCTTCCCAAGAAAGAGTGGCAGAGGGTCCGGCACTAGCTTTTTTCAATTTGCTCGAAAGAGGTGGATATGAAAGCCGTAATTGTGTTGGTCGTGATTCTTCTGATTATCGCGTTTCTTTTCGGTTCCATGTACTTCAACCGGCGGAACCAGATGGCCATTAAGCGCGAAGCCGTGAACGCGGCTTGGTCCCAGGTCGATGTGGTGCTGCAGCGGCGCGCTGACTTGATTCCCAACCTGGTGCAAACGGTGAAAGGATACGCGGTGCAGGAGCAAACTGTATTCGGAGATATCGCCGCCGCGCGTGCCGCACTCGTCGGAGCAAGAACGCCTCAGGATAAGATCGCTGCCAACGGTCAGTTAGACAACGCGCTGAGTCGCCTGCTGGTGATCGTAGAGAATTATCCGCAATTGAAATCGAACGAGAATTTCATGCGCCTGCAAGATGAATTGGCCGGCACGGAAAACCGCATCGCCGTCGAACGTCGCCGCTACAACGAAGCGGTGCAGGATTACAACACCTACATCGCGCTCTTCCCGAACAGCCTGGTTGCCGGATTCGCCGGATTCACACGCAACGACGCGTATTTCAAGACGGAAGAAGGGGCGAGGCAGGCCCCCAAGGTCAATTTCGACTTCAACAAACCGGCCACGCCCGCGCCAGCCCCGACCCCGGCTCCTGCGCACCCGTAAGCGGAGCGCCAACGGCACATTGGGCAAAGACCGGCAATTCAGGCGAGGAATTCGCCGAGCAGCCTGTGGAAATGGTGCACGCCATTTTCGCGTTTCAGCGAATAGCGACCGCGATCGTAAGTCGAGGATTGTAAGCCGCGCTGCACCGCTTCGCAGATGTGCAGGTCTTCCTGCTGCACGGTATCGCTGAAGCCGATCGCCTTGGCTGCGCGCTCTCGGGTCTTCGGCGAATCCGCGTCGTGGAAATACCACTCGAAAATTGTCAGCGTTTTGTCTTGCGACAACGGCACGACGAGGTTGACAGAAACGTTGTCGGGATACATGTTCAGCATCAAATTCGGAAACATCCAGAAGTACAGCGCGTCGTTTGGCCCGTCACCGGGCGTATAGACACGCTCGTTCGCGTCTCCGGGCTTCATCGCTTTGACCGGCCCGAGTTGCTGCGAGTGATAGCGAAACGTCTCGCAGCGATAGCGGGGGTAATCGATCTCCTTCATCAGCCCCGGGTGAACGATGGGAATGTGATAGCCCTCGAGATAGTTGTCGACGTAGACCTTCCAGTTGCAGTGCATCAAATAATCGCGGCGCTCGACGAGAGACAAGCCCTCGAAGGAAAACCTGCTCGCGAGTTGTGGAATATTGCCGAGGAACTCCGAGAGCGACGGTCCGTCCGGCGCGAAATTCACAAAAATAAATTTGTCCCAGGTTTCGCAGCGCAGCGCCACCATGCTCATCGCCGAACGATCAAGAAACTCCACGCCGTCTACTTCGGGAGTGCCGATCAGCCGGCCATCGAGAGTGTAGGTCCACCCGTGATACGCGCAATTCAGCACGTTTCTGCAACCGGCGCCTTGCGCCACCGGCCCCGCACGGTGGCGGCATACATTACTGAACGCGCGCAGCGTGCCCGCCTTGTCCCGCACCACGACGACCGGCTCGCCCGCTACATCCGCGGTGAAAAATGTCTCCGGGTCGGCGATCGTGCGCTTCTTCCCGTTGACCTCGCCGCACGGCTGGCTCAAGGTCCCGACCCACTGCCACGAGCGCCGGAAAATCCGTTCCTTCTCCGACGCGAGAATCGCTGGATCGGTATAGAACCGGGACGCCAGCGTTTCCGCGCATTCCAGTTGCGGATTGACATCGACTTGTGGAAGAGACTTGCGAATCATCGGCGGAGTTCGGAGTCGGTAGTTCTAGCGGGCAGTTCGGAGCGGCCAACAACAAGTCGGAAACTCCTGCCTGCCCATTCCCGCCTACCGGCTGCTTGTCTAGAATTTGCGGGTTTCCTGGCGCGACCAGCGTTCGATGACGATCTTGGATTCCGTGTAAAACTCTACGGCGTCCTTCCCCTGGGCATGAAGAATGCCGAAGAAGCTTTCCTTCCACCCGTTGAACGGGAAATAGGCCATCGGCGCGGCCACACCGATGTTGATCCCGATGTTTCCGGCAGGCGCTTCGTAGCGGAATTTGCGCGCCGCGGCACCGCTGGTGGTGAACAGCGAAGCCTGGTTGCCATAGGGGCTCTTGCGCACGAAATCGATTGCCTCATCGATGTTGTTCGCGTGCACCAGGCTCAGCACCGGGCCGAAAATCTCGGTATTGGCCAACGAACTGGACGCCGGCACGCCATCCAGAATCGTCGGCTTTAGGAAATTCCCGTTTTCGTAATTGGCGATCTTCGGATGGCGACCATCGACGATCGGTTTCGCGCCGTCGCCCACCCCGGTAGCGATCAGCGACTCGATGCGCTGCTGGCTAGCCTTCGAAATAACCGGGCCCATCTGCACGCCGGTGTCCAGCCCAAAGCCCACCTTGATCGAGGAAGCCGCCTGAGCTATGGCATCCCGAAAAGTCTTCTGCGCCTCGCCGACTGTGACCGCGACCGAAACCGCCAGGCACCGCTGCCCCGCGCAGCCGAATGCTGAATCGCTGATGATCTGCTTGGCCAGATCCATGTCTGCATCAGGCAGCACAATCACGTGATTCTTCGCCCCGCCCTGGCACTGCATGCGCTTTCCCGCTGCGGCCGACCGCGTGTACACGTGCCTTGCCACCGGCGTCGAGCCCACAAAGCTGATCGCGCGCACTGTCGGATGATCGCAGAGCGCATCCACAACTTCCTTCCCGCCATTCACGAGATTGACCACGCCCTTGGGAATGCCGGTCTGCTCGATCAGTTCCATGGCGCGGCGCATCGAAAGCGGCACGCGCTCGCTCGGCTTCATCACCAACGTATTTCCGCACGCAATCGCATAGGGCAAAAACCAGAACGGAATCATCGCCGGAAAGTTGAAAGGCGCAATCGCCGCGACCACACCGAGCGGCTGGCGAATCAGCATTTCGTCCACGCCCGGAGTGATATCCTCCAGGTTATAGCCCTGCATCATCGTGGGGATGCCGCAGGCGACCTCCACATTTTCAATGGCGCGGCGGTATTCGGCCTTCGCTTCGCCAAATGTTTTGCCGTTTTCGAGGGTGATGATGCGCGAAAGCTCGTCGATGTGCTCTTCGAGCAGGAACTTGAGCTTAAAGAGATATTGAATGCGCTCGCCGGCCGGGGTGCGCCGCCACGGCGGAAATGCGTCCGCGGCAGCTTGCACTACGGCATCGACATCCGCTTTCGTCGACAATGGTGTTCGCGCGGTGAGTTCGCCGTTCGCCGGATTCGTGACGTTGGCAAATTCCGTGGCCGACGATTTGCGCCAGGCGCCGCCGGCGTAATTCAGAATCTCGGTAATCTGAGTCGTTGCTGTACTGCTCATGAAGGTGCTCCGTGCCTCCGCCCGCGCACGGGCGGCAGGGCTTGCCAAATGAAGGATAGCGGCCGCAAACGACCGCAAAAACTGGAGCAGCCAGTTTATCAAAAAGCGCTTCGAGTTGTGAGCGGCACGGAGCCCGTCATTCCAAGCGAAGCGAGGAATCCCTCTTGCATCCAAAGGCCAGGCGAGACTCCTCACTCCGCGGACGGCCTTTCGGAAAGGTGGGAGGTCTACGCGAACTTTTTGATGCGGCCCATGACGTCGCCGCAGAAACGCTGGATGTAGCCCTCCACGTATTGCGAGATGTCGAGCTTGTCGTTGTGGACGAGCGGCGTCAGATCCATGCCGAAGTTGATCAACTGCGCCGCATCCACCGAATGGCTCTGGAAGTAGGTGGCATGAGCCCGGCGACGCGCTTGCGTCGCCAAATCATAGCGCTTGCCTCCGGCAATCTGCGAATCGAACACACCGACCAGCGAATTCTGAATATTTTCGTGACCATCGACCGCAAACACCACTTTATCGCTGTCGACCATCCAGTCGAGATCGCGCCACACTTCGCAGCCGTACACCTTCTTCGGGCGATGATCGGCGGGCATTTCACGCAATGCGGCAATGGTGCGCAGAGCCGTACTCACGTGCGTGTCGTGCTTATCGGCGAGGTTGTGGGTATACAGCACTTCCGGCCGGGTGGCCGCTAGGATCGCCTTAATATCACTTTTCGGCCCGCCGTTCGAAGCGTCTTTCATCACACTGCTCGGATGATCGAGGAACGCCACCACCGCGTACTCGCCAACAAACGCGGCCTTCTTCTGTTCCAGGCGGCGCACCACCTGCATCTGCTCGTCGCTATAGGCGCCGTACAAACCGTCACGCGGGCTCCCGGCGCCATTTGTGGTAATCACGGCCATAAACCATTTCTGCGGATTGCCGAATCCTTCGAGGATGCCCGGCATGGACATGATTTCGATGTCGTCCTGATGCGCCGCTATGCCCAAATGGGTGACGCGCTTGAGTGCCGCTTCTTCGCCGGCTCCATCGGGAACCCAAATCTCCGCCTTCGGTGCACTCAATTTCATCGCTTTCCTCCTTGGATTGCCGGCAGGCTGGCGGCAGCGATCGATTGTCCCACGCGACGATTCGCTTCGTCGGGAAGCGCGACGGAAATGCGGGAGGCCAGCTCCGGAAAATCCGCGCGCAGGACCTCGAGACTCTTTTTCAGGATAATTTCACCACCCTGACCTGTCGTCACCCTGCCCAAAATCAAAACGTGCTTCAACGCGTAGAAATCGGCGTAATGCGCGACGCCGTAGCCGAGATACGTGCCGATCGTTTCATACACCCGCTTCGCCAGCGGATCGCCCGCGGCCATTTTCTTCTGCAGCGCCACCAGCCGTTCCGGCAATGGCATGTCCGCCGGGAATTGCAGGCCCGCGCAGGTGGCCACCCGATTCGAGCCCTGCTGCGAAAAGTACTGCACGCCACAGCCGATATCGCCGGACCATTCATCCGCTGGAGCATTCGCGCGATAGTCGATGGGCGCAAACGCCAGTTCATTCAGCCAGCCGGTGATATTTCCCTCGTGATCCGCATAGCCCGCGGCCTGGCTCGAGCCCAAAGCTACGCCCAGCACAGGATTATCGTTGAGCGACATCGACCCCGCCAGCGCCGTGACTTCCCCATCATTGACCACTTCGAGCGGCACCCCCAACTCGTCGCGAATGCGCAGGAACAACGAGGCAATCTTTTCGAACTGACTCTTGGGCACGCCACGATACAGCGACGCCACACGCACGCGATTATTGATGTACACGCCCGCGGCGCTGCCCCCCACGGCATCCAACCGGGGCATATGGGACGCCGCGCGTTTGATC
>Ga0306921_10008855_pt1 | contig 10645 bp, 11 predicted proteins | sample sta12Cox44000080_FD_203760 | JGI IMG/M metagenome (GOLD analysis project Ga0306921, IMG submission 203760) | Lab enrichment of tropical soil microbial communities from Luquillo Experimental Forest, Puerto Rico - statoxic.12C.oxic.44.000.080 (v2)... | ecosystem: Environmental > Terrestrial >...
GGGTTCAGCCCGTCCGCGCCGGCTCAGGATTACCCGAACCGTCCGGTGCCGCTCATCACGGATTCCGCGCCGGGAAGCGCCATCGACGTTCCGGTGCGAATCATCGCCGAAGGCCTGAGCCGCATCTGGGGCAGCAGGCTGTGGTGATCAATCAGCCGGGCGCCGGCGGCGCCATCGCCGCCCGCACGGCGGCAACGGCGGCGCCCGATGGTTACACGTTCGGCGTTATCGCCGCGTCCGCGTTCGTTGCGCTTCCCGGAACGGCCGACAATCTACCGGTTCAGGTACCGCGGGATTTCGCGCCGGTCGGCTATCTCGGCGGTGCGCGGATGTACGTCGCCGCGGCGCCATGGCTCGAGGTCAAGAGCCTACCGGACTTAATCGCGCTGGCGAAAGAGAAGGCCGGTGAAGTGTTATGGCTTCAACGGCATCGGCCGCTTGACGCATCTGACCGGCGAATTGCTGCAACGCCAAGCCGGCATCAAATTGGTCTGATGGCGCCGGCGGGAACGCCTGTCGCCATCGTGCGCAAGGCCAACGCCGACTTGATCAAGGCCATGCACGATCCGGATTGGCCGCGACGATCGGCCGATGGCGCCTGCGGACTTATATGCTTTCATTGACAGCGAGCAGCAGAAATGGGCGCCGATCGTGCAACAGATTGCCGCGCAAACGCAGAAGAAATAATCAAAGCTCTATCGCTAGGTTTTTTCCAGCTCCGCCTTCACTGCCTCAAGCGCTTCCGGCGTATCGATGTCGATGAGCGCGGCCTTGCCGGACACCGGAACCTCGACCACCGCTTCGGCATAGCGGCCGATGAGATGACGCGCCCCGGCATCGCCCTCGACCGCCATGAGATCCGGGAAGAAACGCCGCGACCAAACGACTGGATTGCCGCGCTTGCCGTCGATGGTGGGCACGGCGACCAGCGCGCCCTTGTCGGGATCGATGACGCCGATCAGGCGGTCGATCAGCGCGGCATCGACCTGAGGCATGTCGCCGAGACACACGACGGCGCCATCGACGTCCGCCGGCAGTGCGGCGATCGCGGTTTTGAGCGAAGTGCCGAGACCGTCGGCAAAGTGCGGATTGTGCACGCACGTCATGGGCACGCCCGCGAGCGCCGTCTCGACGCGCTCGTGCTGATGTCCGGTCACGACCACGACGGGCCGCGCCCGCGAAGCGAGCGCTTCTTCGGCGACGATGCGAACAAGCGGCCGCCCGCCGATCTCCGCCAAGAGCTTGTTCGGACCGCCCATGCGGCTCGAACGCCCGGCAGCGAGCACCACCGCCGCAAAGGAGCGGACCGGATGCAGCAGCTCCTCCCGCGGTTGCGGTCGCGTCACGATCTCCATCAGCAAGCCGCCAACGCCAAGCCCTGTAATATCCTCGTGCGGCACCGGCAGCCCGGCGAGAAGCCGCATCAGCACCCAATCAAACCCGTTTTCCTTCGGGCTGCGCGCGCATCCGGGCGCACCGAGAACCGGCCGTCCGCTGGCCGCGGCCCCGATCATCAATAGATTGCCGGGGTCGACCGGCATGCCGAAATGCTCGATGCGGCCGCCAATCGTTTCAAGCGCGGCGGGAATAACGTCGCGGCGATCGGCAATGGCCGAAGCGCCGAACACGATCACGAGCTCGGCGCCTGCCTTGAGCACTTCGTCGATCGCTTGCGCCACCGTTTCGCGCTCATGCGGCACGCGGCGTTCGGCGATGATCGCCGCACCCGCGGGCGCCAGGCGTTCAGCGGTGATTTTCAGCGTTTTCTCGATGACTTTGCCGGCAAGTCCCGGCAGCAGCGTGGACACCACGCCGACTTTGCGCAGGCGATAGGGTGCAATATGCAAAAGCTTGTTTTTCACGCCGGCGAGCGCGGCGTCGCGCGCCTGCCCCGCCACCGCGAAGGGGATGATTTTAACGGTCGCGATCATCTCACCGGCGACGACCGGCTTGTACGCCGGTAGCGTCGCGAAGGTGATCGCTTCGTCGACGCGGTTGAGGCGATCGATCGCGTCCTTGTCGACGACAAGAACGCCCGCCACTTGGGCAAAAAGATTGGAACGGCCGGTAAAGGCGCGTTCGACATGCACGCCCTCGCCCGCAACTGCGTTGGCGATTTCGGCCGCGGCGACGTCCTCGGAAACATCGCCCGGTTCGAGCCGCGCGACCGCGATGTCCTTGATCCCGGCAGCTTCCAGCGCCGCGACCTCCACCGCGCCGATCAGCGTGCCTTTTTTGAGCACCAAGCCGTCCTGCCGGATGGTATGCACGGAAATCGCGCCGAGTGCATCCCGGGAAGTGACCGCGCCGAATTTCATGACGCGACCTTTACCGCGGCAGGCTCTACTTCGGCCTCTTCGCGCAGCCGTTCGGTGATCTGCGCCATGATCGCAACAGCAATCTCCGCCGGCGTGACCGCGCCGATGTCGAGCCCGATCGGCGCATGGATGCGGGAAATGGCCGCGTCGCTGAGCCCCTGGCCTTTCAGCCGCTCGATGCGTCGGCCATGCGTTTTGCGCGATCCGAGCGCGCCGATATAGAAACAGTCGCGCGCCAGCGCATGCATCAGCGCGGGATCGTCGATTTTCGGATCGTGCGTCAGCGCGACGACGGCGGTGTAGCGGTCGACATTGAGTGGCGGTAGTGCCTTGTCCGGCCATTCGGCAATCACTCGCGCGTCCGGGAAACGCTCCGGCGAGGCGAAGGCCGTGCGTGGATCGACGATGGTCACGTCATACCCGAGAAGCTTACCGATAGGTGCCAACGCCTGGCTGATATGCACCGCGCCGATAATGACGAGCTGCGGGGCCGGCACATAGACCGTGAGAAACACGCGGCCTTCCGCGGTCTCCTCCATGCCGCTTCTGCTGGTGCGCAGATGCTCGGCGAGCACCGCCCGCAACGGATCGCGAGCAATCTCGGCGGACTTCACCAGGCGCTGCGCGCCGTTCTCCACGTTGGTGATCACGATCGCTGCGCGGCGCGCGGCGCGTTCGGTGTTGAGAGCGGTGAGGATGGTGAGTTTCATTCCACCTTCTCCACGAACACGCGGATCGTCCCGCCGCACGACAAGCCTACTTTCCACGCGGTCTCGTCGGCGACGCCGAATTCGAGCATTTTTGGCTTGCTGCTCTCGATGACATCGAGCGCCTCGGTCACGACGGCGCCTTCGACGCAGCCGCCCGAGACCGATCCCAGGAAATTGCCTTCGGCGTCGATGACGAGGTTCGAGCCAACCGGCCGCGGCGCCGAGCCCCAAGTCTCGACCACCGTCGCCAGCGCGACCTGACGGCCGCCTTTGCGCCAATCTTCCGCGGCTTTGAGGATGTCACTATCCGTCGAAAGCATCTTCGGTTCTCCAAAGCGTGTTCGGCCGAAATATAGGGGTTCAGGCCACTTTCTGCAGCCGCGCTTTCGGATCGCCGGAGCCGCCGGATCGAACCTGCAGCGAGGCCACGAAGCCCGCCATGGATTCGAGATTATGGATCGGCAGAAATTCGTCGACATAGGGCAGCATGGTCTTGATGCCGCGGGCGCGTGCCTCGAAACCCTCGAAACGTAGGAGCGGGTTGAGCCAGACGAGACGCCGGCAGGAGCGGTGCAGGCGGTCGATCTCGAAGGCGAGCGAATCGTCGGCGTCGCGCTCGAGTCCGTCGGTGATGAGGAGCACGATCGCGCCTTGGGTGAGCACGCGGCGCGCCCAAAGCTTGTTGAAGCTACGCAGCGACGAGGCGATGCGCGTGCCGCCTGACCAATCGAGGACGGCGGCCGAGCATGCGGCGAGCGCATCGTCTGGGTCGCGCTGGCGCACCGCCCGCGTCACATTGGTGAGCCGGGTGCCGAACAGAAAGGTGCTGACGCGTTTTCGCGCATCGGTCAGCGCGTGAAGGAAATGCAGGAAGATGCGGCTGTACTGACTCATCGAGCCCGATATATCGAGCAGCGCCACGATAGGCGGCGGCCGTGTCTTCGGACCGATGAAGCGCAGATCGATAAAATCGCCGCCGCCCTTCATGCTGGCGCGCAATGTGCGCCGGAGGTCGATCAGATGCCCGTGATGATGCGGCGTCAGGCGGCGCGTGCGCACTTCCGCCAGCGGCAGGACGAGCTGCTTCATGGCGTCCTTCGCCGCCGCGATCTCCGCCGCCGTCATTTGCGCGAAGTCCTTGTGCTGGAGCACTTCGCGGTCGGAAACGGTCAGGCGGGCATCAAGCTCGACTTCGCGCTCCTTGCGGAGCTTGTCGTCGAGGCCAGCAAACAGCGCCTCGTGCACGCGGGTCGCGCCGGCCTGCGGCGGCACCGGCGCTTGCGGCAGCATCATCGCCAGAAGCTGATCGACATATCCGCGCCGGCGGAAGAAAATCCGAAACGCCTGGTCGAACAGGATCGAATGCTCGTGCCGCTTCACGAAGACCGCGTGCAGCGTCCAGTAAAAATCCTCGCGCGTGCCGATGCCCGCCGACTGCAGCGCTTCCAGCGCATCGAGCACCGCGCCGGGACCGACCGGAATGCCGGCCGAGCGCAGCGCACGGGCGAAATAGAGGATGTTCTCGGCGAGACGCCCTTGCTGCTCCCTCGCGATAGCCCGTCGTTCCATAGTCATTGCCGGACTCGACCCTGCAATCCATTAGGCCGAGACGCCGCATGGATGCCCGTCTCAAGCCCGGGCATAACGACTGCAGGATTCCGATCGCGTGAAATATTCATGACCGTCACTCCGCGGCTCTTAGCTCCGATTTCACTTCGTCCAGCAGTTCCTTGACCTTCGAACCTTCGAGCCGCGCGATGTCGTCCTGGTATTTGAGCAACACGCCGAGCGTATCGGACACGGTCGCCGGATCGAGTGCGACCACATCGAGCTCGGAGAGCGCGCCTGCCCAGTCCAGCGTTTCGGCGACGCCCGGCGCTTTGAACAAATCCTGCTTGCGCAGCGCCTGGACGAAACCGACCACCTGCTCGGAAAGTTTCTTGCCGACGCCGGGCACCTTGGCCCGCACGATCGAAAGCTCGCGCTCGGCGCTCGGATAGCCGACCCAGTGATAAAGGCAGCGCCGCTTGAGCGCATCGTGGACTTCGCGCGTGCGGTTCGAGGTGATGACGACGACTGGCGGATGGGCGGCTTTCACCGTGCCCATTTCAGGAATCGTGATCTGAAAATCAGCCAGCACTTCGAGCAAGAAGGCTTCGAAGGCTTCGTCGGTACGGTCGATCTCGTCGATCAGCAGTACCGGCGGGCCGGCGGTATCTGGCTCGAGCGCCTGCAGGAGCGGCCGTTTGATGAGAAAGCGCTCCGAGAAGACATCGTGCTCGAGCCGCTCGCGGTCGTGCTCGCCTTCCGCCTCGGCGACGCGGATCGCGATCATCTGCGCGGCATAGTTCCATTCGTAAACCGCCGCGGCAATGTCGAGGCCTTCGTAGCATTGCAGGCGGATGAGGCGCCGACCAAGCGTGCTGGAAAGCACCTTGGCGATCTCGGTCTTGCCGACACCGGCCTCGCCTTCGAGGAAAATCGGCCGGCCCATCTTGAGCGCCAGATAAAGCACCGTGCCGAGCGAACGGTCGGCCAGATAATTCGCTTCCGCCAAGAGATCGACGGTCGCGTCGATCGAGGCCGGCAGCGGACGCGGGGTGGCTTTGTTCATGCGCTCAATCTAATCATCGCTGCCGGTTTTGTCCCGGCCGTCCACGACTCCCAGCCGTGTAAAGACGCGGATGCCCGGCACAAGGCCGGGCACAACGGATGTAAATTGCAGGCAGGGCAACCGGCTCTGAAGAAATCACGCGATCGGCTTGCCGATGGCGTCGGCCACGGCGCGGCGCACGAGCACGCCGACCAAATGGGCGCGGTATTCGGCGCTGCCGTGGATGTCGCTGTTCATGCCGATGGCCGGGATGGTCATGCCTTCGATCGATTTCGGCGAGAAGCGCTTCTTGAGGGCTTCTTCGAACGACGACACGCGGAATACGCCGTTGGAGCCGGCGCCGGTCACCGCAACGCGAATGTCGCCGCCGCGCTTGCTCACGAACGCGCCCACGAGCGCAAACCGCGACGCCTGATTGCGGAATTTCTGATAGGCCGCCTTTTTCGGGATCGGAAAGCTTACCTTTGTGATGATCTCCGCGGGCTCCAGCGCAGTCGAGAACATGCCAGTGAAAAAGTCGTCGGCTTTGATGCGGCGCTTGTTGGTGATGATGGTCGCGCCAAGCCCGAGGCAGGCGGCCGGATAATCGGCGTTCGGGTCGTTGTTGGCGATCGAGCCGCCGATGGTGCCCATATGGCGGACCGCCGGATCGCCGATCATGCCCGCTAGCTGAGCGAGAACCGGGATGGCTTGCTGAACCACCGGTGAGGTATTCACGTCGCTGTGGCGGGTCATTGCGCCGATTGTCAGCGACCGGCCGCTCTGCTCAATGCCCGAGAGGCCCTCGATCAGCGACATGTCGATGATTTGCGGCGGCCCAGCGAGACGCAATTTCATCGTCGGCAACAACGTCTGGCCGCCGGCGAGCAATTTGGCGTCCTCGTGCTTGGTGAGCAGGCTCGCGGCCTGGCGCACCGTCTGCGGACGATGAAAGGTAAAGGCGTACATCGCAGTCCTCCGTTATTTCAGTTATGCCGCTTCCGGTATCCGGTTCGATTTCTGCAGCGCCGCCCAAACCGCCTGCGCGGTTGCCGGCATCGCCAGCTCTTCGGTTCCGATTGCATCGGTGATGGCATTGATGACGGCGGCGGGCGCCGCGATCGCGCCGGCTTCGCCGCAGCCTTTGATGCCGAGCGGATTCGACGGGCATCTTGTCACGGTGGTGTCGACCGTCATCGACGGCAAATGATCCGCACGCGGCATGGCGTAGTCCATGAATGAGCCGGTGACGAGCTGGCCGTCCTCGTCGTAGACGGCGCCCTCGTAGAGCGCCTGGCCGACGCCTTGCGCGACCCCGCCGTGGACCTGGCCCTCGACGATCATCGGATTGACGACGATGCCGAAGTCGTCGACCGCAGTCCAAGCCACGATCTCGGTATTGCCGGTCTCGGTATCGACCTCGACTTCGCAGATATGGCACCCGGCCGGGAACGTGAAATTCATCGGATCGTAAAACGCGCCTTCTTTAAGGCCGGGCTCCAATTCCTGGCCGGAAAATTTGTGCGCGATATAGGCGTTGAGCGCGACATCGCCCCAAGCCGCCGATTTATCCGTGCCGGCGACGCTGAACTTGCCGTCCTTGAATTCGATGTCGCCCTCGGCCGCCTCGAGCATATAGGCGGCGACTTTTTTGGCCTTCGCCTCGATCTTGTCGAGCGCCTTGGCCAGCGCCGACATGCCGACCGCCCCGGAGCGCGAGCCATAGGTGCCCATGCCGAACTGCACCTTGTCGGTATCGCCGTGCACGATGGAGACATTGTCGATCGGAATGCCGAGGCGCTCGGATGCAAGTTGTGCGAAGGTGGTCTCGTGGCCCTGGCCGTGAGTGTGACAGCCGGTGAGAATTTCCACCGAGCCGGTCGGATTGACGCGCACTTCGGCCGATTCCCATAGGCCGAGACCGGCGCCGAGCGAACCGACCGCTTGCGAGGGCGCGATCCCACAGGCCTCGATATAGCTCGAGAAGCCGATGCCGCGGAGCTTGCCGTGGCGGGCGGACTCGCGTTTTCGTTTGCCGAAGCCTTTGCAATCGGCAAGCTCCATCGCCTTTTTCAGCGAGGCGCCATAATCCCCGGTATCGTAGGTCATGATGACCGGCGTCTGATGCGGAAACGTCTTGATGAAGTTCTTGCGCCGCAGCTCGGCCGGATCCTGTGCCATTTCGCGGGCGCCGACTTCCATCAGCCGCTCGACGACAAACGTCGCTTCCGGACGCCCGGCGCCGCGATAGGCATCGACGGGAACGGTATTGGTATAGACCGCATCGACCTCGCAGTAGATTTGCGGAATCTCGTATTGGCCCGACAGGAGCGTCGCGTAGAGATAAGTCGGTATGGACGAAGAGAAGGTCGACATATAGGCGCCGAGATTGGCCACGGTCTTGGCGCGCAGCGCCAGAATCTTGCCGTCGGCATCGAACGCCATTTCGGCGTGCGTTACGTGATCGCGCCCATGAGCATCGGCCAGGAACGACTCCGAACGATCGGCCACCCACTTCACCGGCCGCCCGACGCGCTTGGACGCCCATAGCGCGACGACTTCCTCCGGGTAGATGAAAATCTTAGAGCCGAAGCCGCCGCCCACGTCGGGCGCAATGACGCGCAGCTTATGCTCCGGCGCCATGCCGACAAACGCCGCGATGACGAGCCGCGCGACGTGCGGATTCTGGGTGGTGTTCCATAGCGTGAAGGAGCCGGTGCCGGAATCGTAGTCGCCGATCGCCGCACGCGGCTCGAGTGCATTCGGAACCAGACGATTGTTGACGATATTGAGCTTGGTGACTTGCTCGGCCGACCGAAACGCCGCGTCGACGCCCTTCGCATCGCCGAGATGCCACTGATAGATGGTGTTGTTCGGCGCGACGTCGTGGATCTGGGGCGCGCCGGGCTTCTGCGCTGCCGCCGGATCGGCGACCGCCGGAAGCACTTCGTAGTCGACGGCGATTTTCTCCGCCGCATCGCGCGCCTGCGCCAGCGTCTCGGCGATCACCACGGCAAACGGATCGCCGACATGGCACACCTTACCGGTGGCGAGCGCCGGACGCGGCGCCATTTTCATCGGCGTGCCGTCTTTCGAGTGGATCATCCAGCCGCAGATGAGATTGCCGATTTTGTCGGCGAGATCCGCACCGGTAAGAACGGCGAGAACGCCGGGCATTTGAGCGGCCGGTTTGACGTCGATCGATTTGATCGCCGCATGAGCGTGCGGCGAACGAAGAAAATACGCATAAGCCTGACCCGGCCGATTGATGTCGTCGGTATAGTGGCCCGTGCCGGTGATGAACCGGTGATCTTCCTTACGGCGCACCGCAGCGCCGATCCCGGTTGCGCTCATTGTCATCGCCCTCCCGACAATTGTTCGTCGGTAGCGGCCCGCTTATTTCGCCGCGGAACCGTTGCCGCGCATGGCGCGCCCGCCGGCGGCAATCGCCTTGACGATGTTGTGATAGCCCGTGCAGCGGCAGATGTTGCCTTCAAGCTCCTCGCGGATGGTGCGGTCGTCGAGGTCGTGGCCTTTGCGGCGCACAATATCCACGGCCGTCATGATCATGCCCGGCGTGCAGTAGCCGCATTGGAGGCCGTGGTTCTCACGGAACGCTTCCTGCATCGGGTGCAGGGGTCCGTCCGGCGCGGCGAGCCCCTCGATCGTGAGCACATCGGCGCCTTCGAGCTGAAGCGCCAGCACGCTGCAGGATTTGATTGCCTTGCGGTTGACGTGTACGACGCACGCGCCGCATTGCGATGTATCGCAGCCGACATGTGTCCCGGTAAGCCGCAAGTTTTCCCGTAAGAGCTGCACCAGCAGCGTACGCGGATCGACATTGGCGTTAATGGACTTGCCGTTCACCGTCATGGAGACGGCTGCCGTCTCGCCTGCCATTGGGGGTCCCTCCTCGAAATTCCGGTCAAAACGTCGTGATTTACCAGCAAGCCGCCATTACCCGCTGGGTCCGGGCGCGAATTCGGGTTGATTTTTCCGATTTCCGTACGCTCGAACGGGCATTCACTCTGAACCGCTGGCCAGCCAGCGGTCAAGGGAGTTCCGGCAGCCGCGCTTTCGCGCCGAGCCGTTTGAGCCGGTTCATGCGGCCGGCGGATTGATCGCCTTCGCGAAACTCTGGAAAAAATCATCGGCGACCTTTTTGGCGGCACCGTTGACCAGTCGCTGTCCAAGCTGCGCAAGCTTGCCGCCAATTTGAGCATCGACGTTGTAGGACAAAAGCGTACCGCCGTTTTTGGGCGTGAGCTTGACCGTTGCGCCGCCTTTGGCGAACCCCGCCACACCGCCGTCGCCTTGACCTGAAATCTTGTAACCGTTCGGCGGATCGAGATCGGACAGGGTGACCTTGCCTTTGAACTTCGCTTTGACGGGTCCGATCTTGACGGTGGCAATGGCGTGAAATTCGGTGTCCGACGTCTTGTCGAGTTGCTCGCAGCCGGGAATGCAGGCCTTGAGCATCGCCGGGTCATTGAGTTTCTCCCAAACGGTTTGAGGCGGCGCCGCCAGCTCATATTCGCCGCTCATGATCATCGCCATTTTCGGTACTCCTCGCTCGATCGGACTATCGGCTTACCGCCTCGCGCGCCGACTGAAAAGGGTGGTATGAAAGCAGCAAATATGGGGAGGCTGGCAATGCCCAAAGTTAAAACCAACGATGGCTGCATCATCCATGTCGAGGTCGAGGGGCCGCAGAACGCACCCGTACTGATGCTGTCGAATTCGCTCGGCACCAATCTTCATATGTGGGACGAGCACGACAAGCACTAGCCAAGCTACTTGATGTCTAAATGGAAATTGATTTCAGCTTTGGCGTAGTCGTTGTGTAGTCGTCCATATTGCCTTAGCCAACGAACAGAAATCATGATGTTCACCAGCTGATGCCCCCTTCACAGCGTCGGGCCTAGCCGCGATGAGCACGCCGCCTCCCCACCGACCACTCAGGCAAACCCTGCCAGCTGCGGCAGGGGTAATCGGCTTCGCTTTGCTAGGCGCTATCGTCCTCT
>Ga0306921_10008857_pt1 | contig 10644 bp, 10 predicted proteins | sample sta12Cox44000080_FD_203760 | JGI IMG/M metagenome (GOLD analysis project Ga0306921, IMG submission 203760) | Lab enrichment of tropical soil microbial communities from Luquillo Experimental Forest, Puerto Rico - statoxic.12C.oxic.44.000.080 (v2)... | ecosystem: Environmental > Terrestrial >...
CGGCTACTCGATTGGACGCGAGCCCCTTCCTGGCTAGAATGGCGCCCAAGCGGGTGTAGCTCAGGGGTAGAGCGTCGGCTTCCCAAGCCGTAGGTCGCGGGTTCAAATCCCGTCGCCCGCTCCATCAACTCCCATGGTGCCGGTAGGCCAGATGCCGAGACCTTCCCTCGCCGCCATCGATTCCCTGACCGTCGACGTCATCTCCGACAATGTGAGCGATACCTACGCGAGCAAGCCCGCCTTCGCCGTGTCGGAACTAGCCAATATCATGAAGGCCGGCGCGCGCGAGATCTCCGGTCAGACCCTGCTGGTCGCCAATCTCGGCTACGGCCTGCGGCTCAGATCCCGGCTCGGCACCACCGAGCACGTGCTGCTTTTCGACACCGGCACCGAGGGCGCGGCCTTCATGCGCAACTGCCGTAACCTCGCGATCGATCTCGGCGGTATCGAGGAGATCGTGGTCACGCACGGCCACTGGGATCACATGGGGGCGTTGCCCGTCGCACTCGACGCGATCGTCGCCCGGCGCGGCCGCAACAGCGTCCGCGTTCACGTCAATCCCGGCATGTTCAACGAACGCGCCGTGCTGCTGGCCGACGGTACGATCTTTCCGACTGCCCGCGTGCCTTCGCCGTCAGCGATGGAAGCGAGCGGCGCCCGGGTCACCAATGACGGCCGGGAGCGCACCTTGCTCGACGGCCATTTCTATTACAGCGGCGAGATTCCACGGGTCACGCCCTTCGAGACCGGACGCCAGGACCATCTTTGCCGGCTGAACAACGAGGAGGACTGGCGCCCCGACCCCTACCTGATGGACGAGCGCATGCTGGTGGTGAACGTGCGCGGCCTCGGCCTGATCGTGTTCAGTGCCTGCTCCCATGCCGGCATCGTCAATGTCTGCACCGAGGTCCGCCGCCTGTTCCCCGAGACGTCCATTCACGCGGTGATGGGCGGCTTGCATCTCGGCGGCGTCATGGAGCGCCTGATCCCGCAGACCGTCGAGGGATTGCGGCCTTTCGAGGTCGGCTGCTTCATTGCCGGCCACTGCACCGGCTGGCGGGCGCTGCATGCGATGGCCAATGCCTATGGCGAACGCGTCAGCCAGTCTGCCGTGGGCACCCGCTATCAGTTCGACGCCGACACGCCGCCGGACCAACGCATTACAGCGCCGCAAACGAGCTTCACATCCAAGCCATCCTGGTGATTGATCGTCGAATGAGTTCAAATCCTGCCCCCCTGGACACCATCGTTGCGGCGCCGGTCGCGAGCGGCGATTTCGCAGCGGATATCGCTGCCTTCTCTGCCTACTGGCGCGGCAACCCGGGCAAACAAGCCGCGCGCGAGGCGCGCTTTGCTTTCCTGCGCCGGCACGTCCGCACGCTCTATGACAAGATGACGGACAACCGACGCAAGTTCGTGCGCATCGAGCGTCTGGTCTACGACGCCGCCGCCGTCGTGCCGGGCCTCGCGCCGACCAAGGCACAAGTGGACGCGGAGTCTGAGCTGAAGCAGTCGGAGAAGCAGGGCGTCGAGATCGATCAGGGAATCCTCGCCAACCAGTTCCTGGCCGACCCCGACTGCGGCCGCCATCTCTGCCACGCCATGCTGCTGCCGCGCGAGGAATCGGCCGAGGCGCTGGCCAAGTTCCGCCGCGACGGCCGGCTCGATCTCGGCACGGCCAAGGTCGAACGCCACGGCAAGGCGGCGGTGTTGCTGCTGTCCAACAAGCGCTTCCTCAATGCCGAGGACAACGCGACACAGGCGATGACCGAGATCGGCGCCGATGTCTGCACCCTCGATCCCGACAGCCAGGTCGCCGTGCTGCGTGGTGACGTCGTGCCTGCGGGCAAATACGCCGGCCGGCGCGTCTACAACGCCGGCATCAACCTCACGCACCTCTACTACGGCAAGATCCCGTTCCTGTGGTTCCTGGTCCGCGACCTGGGCTTCGTGAACAAGATGTTCCGCGGCCTCGCCCGCCCCGACGTACCGCCCGACGAGGTGGCGGGTGATTCGATCGAAAAGCTCTGGATCTCGGTGGTCGAGACCTTCGCGATCGGCGGCGGCTGCCAGATCCTGCTGGCGTCCGACTTCAACATCGCCGCACGCGATGCCTACATGACCCTGCCGGCGCGCAAGGAAGGCATCATCCCGGCGATGGCCAACCTGCGCATGGCGCGCTTCACCGGCGATCGCATCGCCCGACAGGCGATCATGTATGAGCGGCGCATCGACTGCGATTCGGAGATCGGCCGCATGATCTGCGACGAGGTTGTGCCGCCGGAAGAGATCGATGCCACCATCGCTCGAGTGATCGACCGCCTGACCGGCTCGGGCGCGGTGGGCGCGATTGGCAACCGGCGGGCGCTGCGGCTCTCCGCCGAGCCGCTCGACCTCTTCCGCCAATACGCCGCGCTCTATGCCCGCGAGCAGGCCTACTGCCACTTCAGCCCGGCCTTGATCTCCAATCTGGAACTGTTCTGGAACGCCCAGAACCGCAAGGCCTAGCCGCCAGCCATCAGGTCGGCGAGCTTTTCATCGGCCAGCAGCTCACGGGCCGTCCCCTGGCGCACGATGCGGCCGCGGCTCAGCACGGCGCCGCGGCTGGCGACGCGCAACGCGAGGCCAGCACGCTGTTCGCTCATCAGGATCGCTGTTCCCTCGGTGGCAAGCGTTGTCAGCCGGTGGAAGAGATCGGCGACCACGACCGGCGCCAGGCCGAGTGTGGGCTCGTCGAGCAGCAAGAGTCTGGCGCCGTTCATCTCGGCGCGGGCGAGCGCCAGCATCTGCTGCTGGCCGCCCGACAGCAGCCAGGCCCGCGCCGCGGGCCGTTCGCCCAGCATGGGAAACAGCGCCAGCATCTCCTCGACCCGCCGCTGCCGGGCGGCGGCCGGCAACGACGAAGCCGCTTCGAGATTTTCCCGCACGGTCAGGCCGGCGAAGACGCGCCGCCGCTCGGGCACGTAGCCCACGCCCAGCGCCACGCGCTGCTCGACCGGCAGCCGGGCGACCTCGCGGCCGAACAGGCTGACCGCGCCGGGCCGAAATCCCAGCACGGTCTCCAGCAGCGCCGTCTTGCCGGCGCCGTTGCCGCCCAGCAGCGCCACGATCTCGCCCGCGCCGACCGTGAGGCCGCCGATTGCCAGCACGTCGCTCATGCGGCGAGCCCCAGGAAACTCGCCTGCACCTTGGGGTCCTGGCGCACCTCGCCGGGACGACCGACAGCGACCACGACGCCGCGATCGAGGCAGACCAGCCGATCGCAAGCCTTCGCTAAAAGCTCGATGTCGTGGTCGACGATCAGCACGCCATGGCCGGCATCGCGCAGCTTGCGCAGCAGCAGCACAAGACGCTCCCGCTCGCCCTCGCCGGCGCCCGCGGCCGGCTCGTCCAGCAACAGGAATGCCGGCTGCCGTTGCAGCACGCGGGCAAGTTCGGCCGCGCGCGTCGCCTCCGCGACCGGCGTCTGGAAGGTTCTGCCAAGCCCGGTGCGGGCGATGAGATGCGCCGGCCAGCGCTCGAGGTGCGTGCCGTCGAGCACGATCGTGCCGCCATCGGCGCATTCGAGACCGCTAATGACGTTGAGCAGCGTCGTCTTGCCCGAGCCATTGGGCCCGATCAGGCCGACGACTTCGCCGCGCTCTATCGTGAGCGAAACGTCGCTCAGCGCATCGACGCCGCCGAAGCGCTTGGTCACGCGATCGAGCGTCAGGCGCTGCGCGCCTCGTACAGGCACGAATTGTTCGGGCAAGACGGGCACGGCGCGCGCCGGGGGCTGGTCGATCAGGCCGGCCAGGCCCTGCGGCGCCCATAGCACGACGGCGAGCGTCGCCGCGGCGTAGGCGAGCAGCCACCCCGCCTCCAGGCCGCGGAACAGCTCGGGCAAGCAGACGGCGAGGCCCGCGCCCAGCACGGCGCCCATGGGATGGCGTACACCGCCCACGACGACCGAGGTGAGGCACATCACCATGATCGGAAAGCCGGCCACCTCGGGCGAGACGACCCCATTCAGCGATGCCGAACAGGCGCCGGCAAAGCCCGCGAAGGCTGCACCTGTCACGAAGGCGGTGAACCGCCAGCGCGCGCCGTCGATTCCCAGAGTAGCGGCGGCGAGTGGCGCCTCGCGCAGAAGCCGGGCGCCCTCGCCCAAGTGGCCGCTGAAGAGCCGCGCATAGGTCAAGACGGAAGCGATCAGCACGATCCACACCACTGCCATGAGGAGCTTGCCGTGCGCACTGGCCGAGCCGAAGCCGGTGAGGCCGTTGGCCCCTCCCGTGAGGCTCTCGGCATTCACGGCGATCAGGCTCACCAACGCCGCCAACGCCAGAGTGGCGAGCGCGAAGTAGTGCGACTGCAGGCGCAGGATCGGGCCCGCGACCAGCGCCGCGATCGCCGCGGCAGCCAGCGGTGCCGCGAGCACCGAGGCGTCGCCGAGCGACGGTATCGTCAGGACCGCGCCGTAGGCGCCGACCCCGAACAGCGCGCCCTGCGCAAGATTGAGCGCGCCGAGCTGGCCGAACACGAGTTGGTAGCCCAGTCCCAGCAGCGCGTAGATGCCGATCAGAGTCACCAGGCGCTGGCCGAACGGCGGCAGGACGGCGAGCGCCAGCAGCGGCGGCAGGATCAGCAGAACAAGCCAGAAGCGGCGCATCACGCCCGCCGTCCCGCCGGCTCACCGAACAGCCCGCTCGGCCGCACGGCGAGGACCGCCAGGACTACGATATAAAGGACAGCCGAGGCCCAGGCGTCGCCGAGCCAGGTGGCGAGCACCGTCTCGAAGACGCCGATCGCCAGCGCAGCTGCCGCCGCGCCCGGCACGCTGCCCCAGCCGCCGAGCGCGACCGCGATGTAGGCCTTCAGCATGTGCCCGCCGCCTTGGCTAGGCGACACCAGGAACTGATGCCCGAGCAGGAAGCCCGCAATGCCGGCCAAGGCGCCGGCCAGCGCCAGGGAAAGAACAACGGTGCGGCCGACCGGAATGCCGACCGCGCGCGCCATGTAGCGGTCCGAAGCGACGGCGCGCATGCGCCGCCCGGTCTGGGTGCGCTCGAGCAGGAACCACACGGCCGCAACCAGCACTGTACCCACCCCGACGATGGCGAGTGGTTGGCGGCCCAACGCGAACCCCGCGACGTCGACTGCGCCGCTGCCGGCGAAGGCCGGCACCGTGCGCGGCGCCGCGCCCAGAGTGACCGTCAGCCCCTGCTCGATGATAGCGGCAAGCGCGATGGTCGCGACGAAGGTCGCCTCGGGCGGCCGCCGCGCCAGAGGCAGGATCGCGACACGGGCCGCGATCACGCCGGCGAGACCGAGCACCAGTGCCACCACCGGCAGCAACAGCGGTCCCGGCAGGCCGGTCCAGCCTCCGGTGACGACGGCCACTGCGCCGCCCAGCACGACCAGATCGCCATGCGCGAAGTTCACGGCGCCGGCCGCATTTAGCGCCAGCACGAATCCGAGCGCCACCAGCGCATAGGCCATGCCCAGCGCCAGCGCGTTCAGAACGAGCTGTGCCGTGATCAGTGTTCGCGCGGGGCGTGCTTGCCCAGGATGCGCTGCAGGGTGCGCCGATGCATGTTGAGGCGACGGGCCGTCTCGGAGACGTTGCGGTCGCACTGCTCGAACACGCGCTGGATGTGCTCCCAGCGCACGCGGTCGGCCGACATCGGGTTGCTGGGCGGCGGCGGCAGCTTGCGGCCGTGCGCGATCAGCGCCTGCTCGATGGCGTCGGCATCGGCGGGCTTGGCGAGATAGTCGACCGCGCCCTCCTTCACGGCGGCGACCGCGGTGGCGATGTTGCCGTAGCCGGTCAGCACGACGATGCGGATGTCGGGGCGCGCCTGGCGCAACGGCCCGACCAGTTCGAGGCCGTTGCCGTCACCCAACCGGAGATCGAGGACCGCGAAAGCGGGCGGCCGGGAGGTCTGGGCCAGCGCCTCGGCCACCGAGCCGACCGACGTCACGATGAAGCCACGCAGCTCGAGGGCGCGCGCGATGCGGTTGCGGAACGCCGCGTCGTCATCGGCAATCAGCAAGGTGCGCTCCTTGCTGGTCGTTGTGCCGGCGAGCACGGGCGAAACCGGACGATTGGCGCCTGTGTCCTGGGTCATGGCGACTCCTTCGACATTGGCCGCTATGTAGCCTTGAAGACGGGATTTGGCCAGCGCACGACAACGGCGGCACCCCCCGTTCCGTTGCCACGATTTCCGAAGCTGACCGAGGCGCCGGTCCGCTCCAGTAGCGTTTTGGCGATGAAAACACCCAGTCCCATGTGGCCTTCCACGCCCTGGCGGGTGGAAATGAACGGCGTGCCCAGCTCGTCGAGCAGCGATTCGGAGAAGCCCGGCCCGTCGTCCGACACCTCGACTTCGGACCACTCCGTCGTCCAGCGTGTGGCGATGCGGATCTCGTGGTTGGCGAAGGACACGGCGTTCTGCACGATGTTTCCGATGCCCTGCATGATCTCGGGACTACGCACCTGAATGGGCGCGGTGGTCGGCACGCCCTCGCCGATCGGCCCGGACGAGAAGCTGACGCTGACGCCGTCGCGGCTGTAGGGCTGCGACGCCGCCTCGATCAGCGCCGGCAAGGGCACCAAGATATAGGCGTCCGATACGTCGACGGCTGGATCGACCGTCAATCTCGCCAGGATCGAGCGGCAGCGCGTGGACTCCTGCGCCAGCAGATCGACGTCCTCGCGCAGCGGATCGTCGGCTTCGACATCGTGTTGCATCTCCTTGGCGATCACCGCGATGGTGGAGAGCGGCGTGCCAAGCTCGTGCGCCGCCGCTGCGGCCAACGCACCCAGTGCCGACAGCCGCTGCTCCTGCGCGAGCGCGCCCTGGGCCGCGGCGAGAGCGTCGCTCATCTGGCGCTGCTCCTCGGCAAACCGCCAGCCATAGAGCGTGATCAGCAGCACCGTGAGGCTGAGGCCGGCCCACGCGCCGGCCTGGTAAATCTCGGGCAGCTCGGGCGGAGTGCCGGTCCAGGGCAGCGGCTGGTGGAACAGCGCCAGCAGGCCGATGCTGATGACGGTGAGCAGCGACAGCGCGACGTTGCTGCCGAGCGACAGGATGGTTGCCCCGATCGCGACCGGCGCCAGCAGCAGAAGAGCGAAGGGATTGGTCAATCCACCGGTGAGATAGAGCAACACAGCGAGCTGCACGATGTCGAAGGCGAGGAAAATCGTGGCCTCGCGATCGTCGATGCGCGCCGATGCCGGCCGGCCCAGGCTGACGGCCAGGTTGAGCAGCGCCGACAGCGCGATCGCTCCGCCCACCGGCAACAGCGGCAGCGTGAAGCCCAGACCCCAATGAACGATGGCGGCGGTGAAGAGCTGGCCGGCCACGGCGGCCCAGCGGATGAGCACCAGCGCGCGCAGGCGCACGCCGCCGCGTGGCGGCAGGCCGGGACTTGCAGCGGCCAACGGCGAAGCGGCGGGCGCAGCGGGCGAGGCGGGCTCGGCGCGCGCTGCCACGATCTACTCCTCGATCATCAGGTGCTTGCGATGCACCGTGACGAACAGCGGAATCTTGCGTTGCTTCTTGCGGTCGGGCGGCTCCTTCATCAGCCGGCCGATCTCGCCCAGGATGAGCCCAGTGATGGTGGGCAGCGGCAGCTCGCGCGCCTCGTCGAGCCGCACCCAGCGGATGTCGCCCATCTCGCTCGAATGGCGGATCTCGCCGCTCGCGTCCTCGGCGCGCGCCATGAAGAACCGCGCATTGAAGCGGCGCGGCCGGCCGGGCGGCGTCACCGCGCGCGCGATCAGGTCGAGACAGTCGAGCGCCGGCGCCATGCCCTTGTCCAGGAAGCCTTTCCAATGCTCGCCGTAGTCCTTGCCCGGTGCGCCGTTCTTGAGCGGCTTGGCGAGCATCAGGCCGGTCTCCTCGAAGGTCTCGCGCACCGCCGCCACGCCCAACGCCTGCGCGCGCAGAGCCGTCGCCGCTTTCAGGAGCCGCGCCTTGACGTGACGATCGAGCGGTGTCGCGATCGGCACATGCGCGTCGGCGCGGTCGACGCGCCCGCCCGGAAACACGTAGCGGTTGGGCATGAAGGCGTGCTTGGCGTCGCGACAGCCCATCAGCACCTCGGGGATCTTGCCGCGCTCGCGCACCAGGATCAGCGTCGCGGCATCGCGCGGCCGCATGTACGGGTACTTCTGCTCGAACTTGTCGACCGGCCGTTCGCCGCCGGGCTTCAGATCGCCATGGACATAACCTTTGTCGGTGCCGCGCACGACGGCACCGGCGGGAATACGCTTCTTGCTCATGTCCCGACGATAGAGCAGCGGGTCAGAAAGACCAACCCACCGGGGTATCGGGGCGGAACACCACGATGCTCTTGTTGCCGCCCGGCACCTCGATCCGCTCGGGCACGTCGAGCGGCTTGGCCTGCAGGGTGATGCGTTCCTCGTTCGGCGGCAGGCCGTAGAAGCGCGGGCCGTTCAGCGAGGCGAAGGCCTCGAGCTTGTCGAGCGCCGCCTCCTCCGTGAAGACCTGGGCGTAGACCTGCAGGGCGACCGGAGCGTTGAAGACGCCGGCGCAGCCGCAGGCGCATTCCTTGGTGTCGGCGGTGTGCGGCGCGGTGTCGGTGCCGAGGAAGAACTGCGAGCTGCCCGAGGTCGCCGCCCGCCTGAGCGCGAGGCGATGCTCCTCGCGCTTGGCGATCGGCAGGCAATAGAAGTGCGGACGGATGCCACCCTTGAAGATCGCATTGCGGTTGTAGCTCAGGTGATGCGGCGTGATGGTGCCGCCGAGGCGGCCCGGGTGGGCCTCGACGAAAGCGACGCCCTCCCTGGTCGTGATGTGCTCGAGCACGATCTTGAGGCCCTGGTGGCGCTTGAGCAGCGGCGTCAGCACCTTGTCGAGGAACACCGCCTCGCGATCGAAGATATCGACGTCGGCGTCAGTGACCTCGCCGTGCACGAGCAGCGGCATGCTGGCCTTCTCCATCGCCTCGAGCCCCTTGGCGATCTTGTCGACGGAGGTCACGCCATGTGCAGAGTTGGTCGTAGCGTGGGCGGGATAGAGCTTGGCCGCCACCCACACGCCTTCCTGCTTGCCACGCGCGAGTTCGGCAGGGTCGGCGCCATCGGTGAGGTAGCAGGTCATCAGCGGCTCGAACTTGAGCGACTCCGGAACCGCTCTGCGAATTCTGTCGCGATAGGCGGCGGCCTCGGCAACCTTGGTCACCGGCGGCACCAGGTTGGGCATGATGATGCCGCGCGCGAATTGGCGCGCCGTGTACACGGCGCAGGCCGCCAGCATCGGGCCGTCGCGCAGATGGACGTGCCAGTCGTCGGGGCGGCGCATCGACAGCGTTGTGGGCATGGCCATACGGCGTTTCTACGCTTGCTCCCGCAGCCCCTCCAATGTTGATTGCGTGCATGAACGCAATGAAAGACGCCATCGCCTTCGCCCAGTCGATCGAATCCAAGTGGGCGGCGGACATGAAGATGCCCGACGGGCAGTTCGTCATGACCTACGATTCCAACGAGAAGGCCCCGGACAACGAGATCATCGGCCCAGTGTCGCCGCGCGGCGGCCACTCCGGCATGGTCTATCGCGGCGGCAAGCTGCTGGCCGAATGGGGCGACACGGCCCGCGCCGATATGACCTTCAGCGTCGCCAAGAGCTTTCTCTCGTTGCTGGCCGGGCTCGCGGTGGGCGACGGCCTGATCAAGAACCTCGACGACAAGGTCGGGTTCACCGAGGAGCACAACAAGGACATCACCTGGCGCCACCTGTTGACCCAGACCAGCGAATGGTCGGGCACGCTGTTCGGCAAGGAGGACCGCATCGACCACAATCGCGTGGTCGGGCTGCAGGTCGCCGAGGCGCCCAAGGGCACGCGCCGGCAGCTCAAGAAGCCCGGCACCCACTATGAATACAACGACGTGCGGGTGAACCGGCTGAGCCTGTCGCTGCTGGAACTGTTCAAGGAGCCGCTGCCGTCGGTGCTGAAGCGCCGCATCATGGATCCGATCGGCGCGTCGAACGGCTGGAAGTGGGATGGCTATCGCAACTCGACGGTGAAGATCGGCGGCAAGGACATGGTCTCGGTGCCGGGCGGCGGCCACTGGGGCGGCGGCATCGTCATCTCGGCCAAGGACCTCGCGCTGATGGGCCTGCTGGTAGCGCAGGGCGGCGCCTGGCACGGCAAGCAGCTCCTGCCCAAGGGCTGGACCGCGGAGCTGATCAAGCCCTGCCCGGTCGCGCCGTTCTACGGGTTGATGTGGTGGCTCAACACCGACCGGCGGCAGTTCGCGGCGGCGTCGGAGCGCAGCTACTTCGCCTTCGGCTGGGGCAGCCACATCGTCTGGATCGATCCCGACAACGATCTCGTGACGGTGCTGCGCTGGGTCGAGCGCCGGAAGGCCGGTGGTTTTGTCGAACGTCTGCTGGGTGCGATCAAGCAATGAGCCTCGATTACTCCGCCGTCCCGCGCATGCCGGACGGCCGCACCGCCCTCGAAACCATCGAGTCCGTCGCCGCCAAGTCCAAGGCCATCAAGATGCCGATGGGTAACGGTGGCCAGATGATGTGGCACGTCTGGGGCGAAGGCTCCGGCAAGCCCGCTCTGCTCCTCTTCCATGGCGGCTCGGGCTCGTGGATCCATTGGATCAGGAACGTGCTGCCTTTATCG
>Ga0306921_10008858_pt1 | contig 10644 bp, 11 predicted proteins | sample sta12Cox44000080_FD_203760 | JGI IMG/M metagenome (GOLD analysis project Ga0306921, IMG submission 203760) | Lab enrichment of tropical soil microbial communities from Luquillo Experimental Forest, Puerto Rico - statoxic.12C.oxic.44.000.080 (v2)... | ecosystem: Environmental > Terrestrial >...
TGCTCGCTGCTCGCGAGTAGCAAAGCGAGCTCGCTGTGAGCAGGCGCGCTGTCCGGGTTGAGCTTCACCGCAGTCTGAAAGGCCACCAGTTTCCTGTCTCCATCCTCCTCGGCGCGCCCCAACATCAACCACGCCCGCCAATCTCGCGGGAATTTTTCAACGGCCTTTCGCAACAACAACACGGGCGAAGTGCGGTCAATATCCGCGCGCCAGGAGATTCCTTCGGCCTGGAGTGGCTCCTCCTCAAGCAGTTTGGTCAGCTCCGGGCCAAGCCAGTCGAGTTTCTGCGGTTGAACCGAGTACCGAGCATCGAGCAGGAGCACGTGTACGTCGCTCGGCGGAAGCGCAGACTCGGTATACCGGGTGTCCGGCTCCGCTTTCCTTCGGTAATAGATAGAGCCGCTGAGGTTCAGTTCATATCGAAGCAGCGCTTTGTCGAGCGAGGCGACTCCGCCCGGCCGCTGGGGATCAAATTCCGGAAACGCTTGCCGCCATGCGAGATCCGGATTTTCAGCGTTGGCAAGACGGCGTTGGAACTCCGAAAGCCCACTCGATCGCATGTTCCACAACCAGTGGTAGAGCAGCCAACTTTGAGCGTGGTAGCGGCCAGGCCGCGTGGAACTCTCCTCGCCGTCCCAGGTCAGTGCCTCTCCGGCGGAGACGTGATCGCGGCAGAGCGCGGCCATCAGGCCCGGAGGAGCCAAGCCAACTGCTCCTTCCATGACCCGCTCGCCGGACCGAATGTGAGTGCCCGTGGGAGGTGGATTTTCCAGCGGGTCACTCCCGATGGTTTGCACGAAGCTGGCAAATCCTTCGCGAAACCAGGGCGGCGGTTGGAAAAACGAGACGGACGCCAGGTAATGGGCGACTTCGTGCGCAATGACCTCCGCGTGGACACTGCCGCCGGCAACGGGAAGGACAATGATTGGCTCGCCGAGTCGTGAAACGAAGTAATTGGCCGCGACAAACAGATCGTCGGTGCAGCCGCCTCTTCGAGAACCGTTTGCGTAGATTACTTCGTCGTACATCAGCCACCTACAGTTCATTTGATACGTCTGACAGCGAGCGAACGAGCCGATAAAAAACCGATCTCGCGCAAGCTCGCTGAACAGCAATGGAGTGCTCGATGCAATCACTCGAACGCGGCCCGGGATCGGGACGTCTTTGGTGAGAAGGCAACGCAGCTCCACGGCTCTCAGCTTTTCCAGCTTTCGGATCAACTCTGCCACCATCCAGCCAGGCAGATCAGAATCCACCAAAAAGTGTTGGCTGCGGTACTCGTGCCACCCCAGCAGGTACCGATCCGGAGCCCGGGTGGCTTGAAGGACGATCTCCTCGGAGAGAGGCTCACGCTTTTCCTCCGGGAACGCCGGTGCGCCGAGTTCCAGAGCGGCGAGGAGGATCGCACTGAAAGCGCACCCACCGCGAGGTAAAGGCTTCATTGCGAATCAGAATTTTATCACTGAGCGCGTGGGTGTTCGAGACGTGGGGCGACCGCTCAGCCGCAGCACTCGGCAAGCCTTAGCGGGGGCGCTGAGGCGTCTGCGACTTTTTGTCGCTGGGCCGCGCATAGCAGGGCAGTCGGTGTCGCCTGAAGGTCGAAGGTGACGGGGATCTCACAATGATCTACCTCGGCTCGGGTGGCGAATTTTTCCACAATCAGGTGCCGCAAATGTCCGATGTCGCGGACTGCCACATGGATCTGCAAGTCGTCCAAAGGGCTTTGAAAACGTCGCGCGAGTGTTCTCTCAACCGAGCGTTCGATTCGCTCGTTTCTGGCTAGAGTTTCCTTATAACCCTATCCTTGCCAGAGAGGAAAAGCCCTGTGCCTTGGGATCCAGCGCAATACTTGAAGTTCGCTGACCAACGGTTGCGCCCAGCCGTCGAGCTTTTGAATCGGATAGACGTTGCCAACCCTATTACGATCTACGACCTTGGCGCCGGTGCCGGCAACGTCACTCGGCTGCTGAAGAGTCGCTGGCCGCAGGCGCGCGTCATCGGCGTCGATCATTCGCGAGAGATGCTGGCACGTGCGAGCAAAGAAGCTCCGGAGATTTCTTGGGAACAAGGAGATTTGGCGAGCTGGGCACCACCTGCGCCCGCCGACCTGATTTACTCGAATGCAGCGTTGCACTGGGTTGGCAACCACGAGCGCCTCTTTCCCGCTCTGTTTTCCGCACTCGCACCCGGAGGCGTACTTGCCGTACAGATGCCGCACAACTTTTCAGCTCCATCCCATACCGCCATGGCCGAAGCTGTTTCCAGCGGCCACTGGCGCGCAAAGCTCGAGCCCTTGTTCCAGCCGGCCCCCGTGGCTGAACCCGCTTTTTATTTCGATCTGTTGGCTCCGCGCGCGGACGAGGTCGACATTTGGGAGACAGAGTACCTCCACGTCCTCACGGGAGAATATCCAGTGAAGGAATGGACCAAGGGGACCTCGCTCAAGCCGTTGCTCGACGCGCTCGAGGGTGCCGAGCGAAGCGCGTTCGAGGTGCGCTACGCGGAGCTCGTTGCTGTGGCCTACCCGCGACGTGCGGACGGGCGCACCTTATTTCCATTTCGCCGCCTGTTCATCGTGGCCAAGGCGCGGGGCCGCATGCGAGAGCGTTCATGAACATTCGTCTCCACGTCGGTGTCACTGCCGTCTTGTTGGCCTTGGCCGGATGCATTACCAGCAACGACAATGGCGGGAATTCAAGCTCGACCGGAACTGCAACCCTGACTGGAACCGTTAGCGGCCAATCGTTTGCAGCCACCGATGCAATCTCGGTGAACGCTGCCACCACCAGCCCGCCCGGAAGCGTTGCTGCGGTCGCGATCACCAGTCAGGTTGGGCTTTGTGGACGGATCACCTCCGGCCAGAACTCGAAAAATACGCAGTACCTTATTCTGGTGATGGGGGACTACAGCACGACTACGAACATCACGGTAGCTCCTAGCGCCCCTGGCACATACACAGTCTACGTCAGTGGTCAGCGGCCTGCGCAGTTCGCGGGCGCCATTTACCAGCGGACCGATGCGAACTGCACAGTGACCTCCACGCTGGGCGCCACTTCCGGGTCGGTGACGATCACTTCCGCCAGCGGCGGCAGTTTCTCGGGGTCATTCGATCTCACGCTGGAGACCGGGGATCACATCACAGGAACGTTTACGAGCGCCAACTGCGCGCTGCTTGAGAACGTGCTCGACCAGACAGCGCAACTCCAGTGCCACTAGCCACCTCGGGGCGACGACCGGGCTTCCCGCCGTTGTAAGGGGTTGCACGCCAGCCGCACCATCCTCGTAGCCTGCCGCTTCGGACGCGTGTAGCCTGCGCGCCATGGAAAAGTTCAAGGCTTTTCGCATTCACGATGAGGGGGGAAAGACTCAGGCCGGCTTCGTCGAGTGCAGCCTGGATGAGCTGGACCCCGGGGAAGTGGTGGTGCGGGTGTCGCACTCCACGATCAATTACAAGGACGCGCTCGCCGCCACCGGCAAGGGGCGGATCCTGTTGCGCCCCACCTGCATCGGCGGAATCGATCTCGCGGGCACCGTCGTTTCGTCGTCGGACCCGCGCTTTTCGCCCGGCCACGAGGTGCTCGCGACCGGCTACACGCTCGGCGTCAAGCACGACGGCGGATACTCGGAATACGCGCGCATTCCAGCGGACTGGCTGCACCTCCTGCGCCCGGGGTTGACCGCCTGGGACGCGATGGCGCTGGGTACCGCCGGTTTTACGGCGGCGCTCGCGATCATGCGCATGGAGCACAACGGACTCGCGCCGAAGAACGGGCCGGTGATCGTCAGCGGAGCGACTGGCGGGGTCGGCTCCGTCGCTGTCTCCGTGCTCGCCAAGCTGGGTTACTCGGTGGTCGCGCTCACCGGAAAAGAGGCGGAGCGCGAATACCTGCTCGGCATCGGCGCGCGCGAGGTGAAGCTTCGCAGCTCGTTGGACTTGAAAAAGATTCGGCCGCTGGAAAAAGCAGTGTACGCGGGTGCGGTCGACAACCTCGGCGGCGAAGTGCTGGCTTGGATGTGCAGCTCGATGTCCTTTGGCGGAACAGTTGCGTCGATTGGCCTCGCGGCCAGCCCGTCGCTGAACACCACGGTGATGCCCTTCATCCTCCGCGGGGTGAGCCTGCTGGGCATCAACTCCTCGGACGTACCGACGCGTGAGCAGCGCGAGGAAGTGTGGCGTCGTCTCGCGACTGACATGCGACCGCCAAAACTGGCATCGCTGGCACGCACCATTCCCTTCGCGGAGCTGCCTTCGGCGTTCGAGGATTTCATCGCCGGGCGGATCAGGGGGCGAGTGGTGGTGGCGATCGGACGCTGAGTACCTGGTCAATCCGCGCGCTGTGCCTAGTTCAGGTTGATGTTGAATTGGCCGCGCACCCCAAACATCAGCCACCCGTGGATGGCCTTGTTGGGAATGTCGGCAGAAACCGAGACCGAGCCTGAACTGGCCGAGACGGTGGTGTACTCCGAAATGGTGAACGCGACGAATGGGCCAAGGGAGACGAGGCGCGAGAGTTTGAAATCAGTTCCAAACTGGATGTTTACGAATTCCCAGCCCCTGACGGACGCGGTCCCTGAGGGATTTCCGTTTAGGTTGACGTTGAACCATTCGTAGCCAACACCGATGCCTGCCCAAGGATCGACGAGACCACTGGGAATGAAGTGGTAATGCACATTCACGCCCAGTCGCAGGTCGCTCTCCGAGCAACTCCCGCCGTTGCAGTTTAAGTTGCTCGGTACAATTCCAAACCCATACTGGAAAAAAGCTCCCAAGTAGACGTAGGGACTGAATCGAAACCCGGCGTCAATCCAAATCGGAACCATTCCCTTGACGAGGTCCGAAAGATTGGAATTCGAAGAAGTGCTCCCGAACGGGATCGCGTACCCGGTACGGAGCCCGAAAGCCAGGCCGTATTCTCTTTTCGTTGCCTCGGTGCTTTCAGCGCCTGCGTTGCTCGACAGAACCACGGCGGCCGCCAACGCTGACAGTGGAAATCGTGCGCCCATAGTGACAGGTTCCTACTGTTCGCGCGCGGGCGCCAATTTCCGACCGCTCAATTTCAGTTCGAGTGAGCCTCTCCCCCCGGCATCCGTTCGATCCGGGCGATGTAGCAGCCCGCCTCTCGATTGCGAATGTGCAGATATTCGACCGATGGCAGTGCCAACATTCGGGAGATGGCTGGGTCGATTTCACCTTCTCGAACCGGCTCGTGGAACAGAAGGCATCGGTCGCGTTCGTACGCCTCCAACATCAACGGCAGCGTGCGGACCTCGGGCGGGAATATGCAGAGCTTATCGAAGGGCTGGCACTCTGACTCGTGAATGAAGATTGGCCCGGGCGACGGGTAATCGGCCAACTTGTCGAACGGATTGTACGTGAATAGCAACCGGCGCTCTTCACCTTGGCGAAATTTCCGCAGGCAGACTCGGCAGGGGCCGTAACCCTTGGCCAGCTCCACATGGGCGGGGTGCCCATACTGAGGCGACTTGCCCGTGGCTCGGGCTTCTTGGGCCAGCTCGGTGGGAATTGAAATCACTCGATAGGAACACATGAGAACCTCCTTTTCAGTCGCGTCGGAGTTAACCGAGACCATCGTCGGAGTGCTTCCCGATTCTTGCGCCCGAATGCCGATCGCGAACGGTGGCCCAATGAACCGGTCATCGCTGAAAGTCGTTCGCTCCGGTGTCGGTGCTACCTAGGCAGACAATTCGCGTCTTACACTTCTTGTGTGTTTGCGATTGTTGACATTTGTTACACTCTGGCCGTTCTAAGCAGCTTTGCACCCTCGATTGCCGCGCTGAAGCTAGTCGGAGCGCTTGCGCTCGAAAAACGCGAGGTCGATGCCGATCGTCGCGGCCAAGATGAGCTGCCTCAAAGGCCCGTCGGTGAGCGTGGGATCGAATTCCACGCTGAAGTTGTCGGCGTCGGTGAACACCTCTTGGGCAAGGTTGCTCCAACGCTTGCGAATGGTCGCCACCACGCGGCCCTGTCGATGGACCTCAAAGGTCCACCTCTTGAAAAAAGGACCTTGAATGATTGCCAAGGAATTCCCGGCTGGAGAGAGCACCTCGAAAGTGCGCCGCAACATATGAAAGCGCTGCTGGATCGTTCCCAGCGGTCGCCCGTCCCACGCGTCGACCCGGACCCGGGCAAACAGGAGCGTCCACGGACGAGTCATCGCGAGCGCGACAGTTCCCCCCAAGGTCATCAACTCCAATCGTACGGTGCGAAATGCCCAGAAGTTACGAAGCAGGGCGGCTGCGACACCTTCCCCAATTTCTCCGACGTACCCGAGCGGCCGCCCGTCAGGACCCGACACCTCATATTGGTTTCGCGCGTCCCAGCCGATGAGCACCTTGGAAATCTCAATCAACTGGCGAACCTGAATTCTTGGTCCCTCCAGCAGCGGTGCGAGCGCGGTCCGAAGTTCCGAGCTCATATGCGCCGGGTCTCCCGGATGCCCTCGCCCCCGCAACGAAACCGTGTCCCGAACGTCGACGGCTTGTTCGCCTCCCTGTCGCGGAGACCGGCCCGTCCAATCCAACTCCAGTTCTTGGTCCTGACTCGCGCCTGACTTTGGGGGCATCGGCAAAGCATAGTCGGAAGGCGTCAACGACCTCGAGCGCTCAACCTCCCACTTCAGCGCCACCTTGCCGCTTGAAGCGACGGGAGGGCGCTGTGTGTAACAAAAACCGTCGCTGGCAGCCGATTCTGTCGCCCGCGGCGCTCGCAGCAACACAAGGAAGATGCCGTGCGAAGCGCGAAACTGGTTATAGATTGCGGGCGGATCGCCGATGAGTCGCTTCCACCTGGCAGACGTAAACTTCGAGCTGTGGGACGAAGGTGCAGGAGCGCCGATTGTGCTGCTGCACGGATTTCCAACTTGCAACATGCTCTGGAGGGACGTGGCCCCCGCGTTGATCGCGGCGGGGTACCGGATTTTGGCTCCTGATTTGGTGGGCTATGGTCGGTCCGACGCCGGCGAGCATTTGCCGAGTGACATGGGTAGTCAGGCTGCGTGGTTGTTGCGTCTGCTCGACGAGCTCCACCTGAAACGAGCACTGCTGGTGGCCCACGACGTCGGCACCGCGGCCGCGCAGCTGTTGGTTGCCACCGCTCCCGGTCGCGTTCGCGGGTTGGTGCTTATGGATGGCGTCTTTGGCGATCAGTGGGCGATGGACGCAGTCGAGAGCATTCGCTCTTTCGATCCGTCCGCCGCCGCTAGCCTTTATCGGATTCTCGTTCGGCGGATGCGTCGCCAGTGGACAGGGGCCACGGTATCGGATGATGCGATCCAAGCAGTTCTGGGCTGCTACGAAGGAGCTGACGGAGGTGCTCGCCTGATTCGCGCGGCCCGAAATCTGGATCCGCGGCAGACGATGCAGATCCTCGACGATCTCAAACGCGTCGCTGTTCCGTGCCGCGTTCTCTGGGGCGAGAAGGATCCCTTCCTCAGCGTCGATGCGGTGGCCAGGCCGTTAGCGGATCTGTTTGGCGCGAAGTTGAAGCTTTTGCCGGGCGGCCACTTTCTACCGCTGGATTGCCCCAGCGAAGTCGCTTCCGAGATCATCGCATTCGTTCGCGACCTGCCTCCGGACGGATAGCTTGGGGCACGCCCGGCGTGCCCAGCCTCTGCGTCAAGAACCCGATAACCCCGCCCAAGACGAAGCCCGGAAGCATGATTTCGAGGTAATGGTTCTTTTGCATCAAGGCGACGAGCAGTGCGAACAGCAACCCCAGACTCGCTCCAACCGCGATGCCCCACTTGATGGAATGCACCTTCACTGCGAACCAACCGCTCAACAGGCCGACGATCATTCCTTTGATCGACGAACCGACCAGGATACCGCCGATCAACGGACGCGCTTCCGGCGTGAACCAGGCAGTGGCACCATCAATGGCCCCAAGAACCAGTCCAAAAACCAATCCGACCCAAATCTTGCTCATGGCTCGTGCTCCGCGAATGAGAGATATCGCCCCAGCATTCCGCGTTGCGCGCGATTCCTTTAAAGGTGCCGCAGAAAAAAGAGCAGGAACTTTACGGTTGCATAGGCTCCAAAGAGCCACAGCAAGACCCCATTCCGGCTTCCAAATCGGCGCATTCGATGCCAAAGAGGCTCGGTCCAAGCCTCGACTGCCAACCCCTCCTGAAAGCGCTCGATGTCTGCCAGAAATTCGTTCACCGTCTGATAGCGTTTACCAGCATCCGGCATCATCGCCTTCAGCGCGATCGCCCGCAGGGCGGCAGGTTGAGGCTTGGGAAGCACGAACCGAAGCAGAATGCCCAGGGCATAAATGTCGGAACGCCGATCCAGCTTCGACTCCGGAGCTCGAAAAGCTGGCGTTCCGGCCACCGCATCTACGCCCCAGTCCATCACGTAAACTTCGCCAAATTCCCCCACCATCACGTTCTGCGGCTTGAGATCTCGATGAATGACGCCCCGGGCATGTGCGAACGCGATCGCCTCAGCGACCCTGCCGATGACCCGAAGCCGCTCAGCCAAGTACGGAGATCGGGCGAGGTAATGATCCAATCGCGTGCCCCGGACCAGCTTCATCGCGTAGAACGAACGCCCGTCGGGCAACGTCCCGGCCTCGTAGATTGGGACGATGGCAGGATGCTCGAGCTGCGCGATCAGCTGCGCTTCCTGCGGCATCGGAAAATCGAACACCTTCAAGGCGACGCGTCGGTTGAGTTGCTGGTCGCGAGCCGCATAAACCACCCCAAGGCCACCGCGCCCAATTTCACGCTCGAGCTCGTAGCGGGTGCCGCTCAGATCCGGAAGCCCGGCCACCTGACGCAGGTAGTCGACCACCGAGTCGCTCAGCTCCATAGTCGCCGCACCTCGTGGCGGAGCTCGCCGTCGTTTGAAGTGACCTCTCTCAGCCTGTCGGTGACCAAGGCCCGAAGCATTCGACGCGCCCAGGCCAGGTGGTTGGTTACCGAGACCTCGGTAATTCCAAGGCCCGCCGCGAGCTCTGCGTAGGAGGAATGTTTCGAGCGGTCGAGGTCGTACTCTTCGAAGATGCGAAGCTGAAGGTCTTTGCCGCCGGCTCGGCAATGCGCACGCAGATCGTCGAGCGCGAGAGAAAACAGCTGACGTCGCCACTCGCGTTCGAAGACGTCCTCGGCGGAATGAGCGGCAAACAGCTCTTCCTGCAGAGGTTCGAACTCCACGTCCCCTCCGCGCTTTTGTCGCATCTCGGCCGCGCGATGGTTTGCCGCGAAACGAACCACTGCCATCCGAAGATAGGTTCGAAACGGTGCTCGGCTGGACACGAATTTCTGAAAGAAGTCGCGCTCGAGCGCGGTGCTGAAGAAACCCTGAGTCAGGTCTTTGGCGTCCTCGTTGCTCTTGCGGAACTTAACGCGGATAAACCGATACACTGGCTTCCAGTAGAGCGCGACGATGCGCTCCAGCGCCTGGTTTGGGAATTCATCGTGGGTCGCTGCGAGCAGCGAGAGATCGGTTGAGGGAAACTGCCCCGTTTTTCCGCCAATTCCGGTATCGGTATCCAAGCGCCTCGTTTATTCCTCAAAGGCCCGGGGAGATCAAACCTCGATCTCGAGGCGAGCGGCCCAGACGGGGTGTCATTTCGAACCTGGTGAGAAAGCGACATTTGCAGCGGTTTCTAATTGCTTGCCCTTCGCCCCCCGCTAAAAGCCCTGCTCATCGGGGAGAGCTCCTATGGGGTTTACTGGGTCAGGGGCACCTAAAGGGAGGAAGCCATGAAAGGCCTAGCTGCGTGTTGTGCGATTGTTGGAACAGTACTGCTTTCACCACGAGCTCAAGCGGATGATGGACGGCGCCATCTGGGAATTACCCGGATTGATATCACTCAACCCACGCCCGTACCCGGCACCTATGGTGAACCGCCCATTGCCTACGAGCTCCTCAATGGAATTGCGTATGGGGAGCTCGATCCGAACGCGCCAGAAAACGCGGGAATCGTCAACATTCAACGAGCGCCGAGAAACGGCCGGCACCACGTCGAGTACAACGTGGAAATCGCAATCATGCAGCCCTCGGTGCCTGGCACCGGCAATCACAAATTGATCTACTCGGTCGTTAATCGCGGCAACGGTGTGCCCATGCCCGGCTCGGCGCCGGATCCGGAAGATTCGGGAACCGGTTTCTGGATGTCGCGGCACTTCACCATTCTATGGAGCGGCTGGCAGGGCGAGCTCTGGGAGGGCAACCCCGCCACTTTGAAGGGCCACTTTCCCATCGCCACGAACGGCCGCGAGCCAATCGTCGGCCTCAGTCGTGAAGAATACATGCCAGATACCGGTGGCAATGGCGGGTTTCCTTTTACCAATCGCGACACCAACTTCACCGGTTATCTGACCTATCCTGCCGCTTCGCTGGATCCGGACAATGCAACGCTGACCGTCCGGGAGAGAGAAACCGACGACCGCCAGATGCTGCCGAGCTCGAGCTTCAGCTTCGATGATGACCGCAACGTCACCATCACCAAGGCCCCCGGCTTCGATGAAGGAGCGCTTTATGAGCTCGTGTACATGGCTCGCGATCCGATCGTGAACGGCATCGGTTTCGCCGCCACCCGCGACCTCGTGTCGTTCATGCGCCACGGCAGCGGCCGCGATTCTGAGGGCGAGCACCACGCCCAGTTCCGAAACGCAT
>Ga0306921_10008861_pt1 | contig 10642 bp, 11 predicted proteins | sample sta12Cox44000080_FD_203760 | JGI IMG/M metagenome (GOLD analysis project Ga0306921, IMG submission 203760) | Lab enrichment of tropical soil microbial communities from Luquillo Experimental Forest, Puerto Rico - statoxic.12C.oxic.44.000.080 (v2)... | ecosystem: Environmental > Terrestrial >...
GCTGGTATGATTGGATATGTCGATTATGCGACGGGATACGAACACTCGATGCTTCTCTTTTATTTTCTACCTATCTCGCTAGCCGCCTGGTGTGGCAACTTCGCATTCGGGATTGTCATCGTAGTCCTCTGCGTCACGACATGGGTGGTTGCGGATGTTGCATCTGGAATCCCAGCTCTCGGATTCTGGAACATTGGAATGGCTTTTGCGTCGTACGTGCTCTTTGCGGGCGTCGTATCGAAATTAGGAACCCTCGTTCGGGAACTCGATCGACGTGTCGACGAACGGACTGCAGCGTACGAGCGCGAGATGATTGAACGGCGGCGACTTGATCACGAGATTGCACAAGTGGCGGATCGTGAGCGGCGACGGTTGGGCCATGATCTCCACGACAAGCTGGGGCAACACCTCACTGGCACGGCTCTCGCCGCTGAAGTATTGAAGGAAAAACTCGCTGCACGAGGTGAGCCCGAAACGAGCGACGCAGAGAAACTGGTGCGCTGCCTTGAAGAAGGAATTGATTTCACCCGGAATCTTGCCCGTGGCTTCTTTTCGCCAGAGCTCAGGGCTGAAGGCTTAGTAGTCGCGTTGCAGAATCTGGCTGAAACCGTTAGCGAACAATCCGGAATCGATTGCGTCCTTTATGATGATGAGTTAATTTCGATTCGCGATTCGACCGTTGCGAACCAATTGTTTCGAATCGCTCAAGAAGCGGTAGCAAATTCGGTCAAACATGCTGATGCTCGTCACGTTCATATTCGGCTGGCGATGGATGGCTCGGAACTTTGCCTATCAGTCGTTGATGACGGAGTTGGATTTCCAGACAAACCGCGATCGGGAGGGCTCGGGCTTCATTTGATGCGTCATGCGGCGGCACTCAGCGGTGGAACGTTTGATATTCGCCGAAATGGTGAGAAAGGGACGATAGCGACTTGCCGAGTAACGCATTTTGAATCTTAATTACTTCGATTTGATCCGATGAATTCTGGCTCTTCTGGAACGGTCGCACGCAAGCACTGCGTCTTCATAGTCGACGATCATCCGCTCGTTCGCGAAGGACTTACTAACCTTATTAACGGGCAGAATGATCTTGCCGTCTGCGGTGAGGCAAAGGATTCAGCCGAAGCCATCGATGGAATTGCCAAGGAAATTCCCGATGTCGCCATCATTGATATATCCCTCACAAACGAATCAGGATTGGAATTGATAAAAAATTTGGTAAGGCAGTTCCCGCAGGTTGCGGTGATTGTTCTCTCGATGCACGACGAAGGCTTATATGCCGAACGTGCCCTGCGCGCGGGCGCACGAGGTTACGTCATGAAACACGAGACGAGCAAAAATGTGCTTGCCTCCATCCGGCAGGTGCTCGCAGGTCGCGTTTATGTTAGCGAACGGATTGTCAACCGAATGGCCCTGCGGCTTACCTCGTCGCGACGGCAGGTTGCCAGTTCACCAGTGGAACGCTTAAGCGATCGCGAATTGGAGATCTTTCAGTTGCTCGGCCAGGGCCGCAGCCCATCAGAGATTGCCGGGGATTTGAATCTCAGTCTGAAAACCGTACAAGCCTACTGCGCTCGAGCAAAACAAAAGTTCGGCGTTACCTCCTTGACTGAGTTGCTTCGCGCCGCCATCCAATGGGACGACGCCAACCATGTAAAATAAGCGCCTAACAAAGCGACGCTTGTTTTAGCATGTATTTACGCAGTCTGATATGAACTTGAATAGTCAGGTTTAATCCCGATTTCTATGTAAGGTATCGCCTTACATCGCTCCTATTAATTCTCATTCTGCCTTTCTTACTCTAAGCGGTTGCTGAGTTGTAACAGGTAACAAGCGTGTAACTTTTGCTATACAGCGCCAAGGGTAGGTTGCTGCGATGCTACCGTTATGAAAACAAACACGGACCACGCAGCAGCTGATTCTAACGGTAATAATATTTTAACTGACCGATCAGGGAAAAGAACGAAGCGACGGCAAAACTACGTCAGTCGTCGTTCCTTCCTCAGGAAATCGCTCGCCTTAGGAGCAGGAACAATTGGCGCAGGGCTGCTCGGCAGTATTCCAAGCACAAAAGCGAGTCGCGGCGGTCTAACGCCGGGAGATGCAGCGCTGCTTCGGTTTCCAGCGGCACTGGAACTACTCGAGGCCGACTTTTGGATTCAATACAACGAACTCGGCGGTATCCCGGACCCTGAAGTTCCGGGCGGAACCGGCAATCCACTCTACACCGCCGCCCTCGCGATGTTGGACACAGACATGGCTCAGTACATCCACGATAATACTGACGATGAGATCACCCATCATCAGTTTCTGAATGCGTATCTGATGGCTCACGGAGAGGCTCCTGCAAATCTGGATCCGTTTCGCACCCTGATGGGTAGCACTGCCACCGGAGTTAACACCAATCTGATTGGGCATCGGCTCACCAACCTGACCCAACTCACGGTTGATACCAGCTGGTGGACCCGCTACCGCGACGACAGTCATAACCCGGATCTTGACCCAAACCACGTCTTTCCGCAGGCTGTTCCAACTTTAGCGGTCAACCAGCACACAGCGATTCCAAGGACAGATGCCGACACATCAGATCCGACCTTCTTACAGGCCATCGCGAACACGGCGGGTTTCCACTTTCCGACCATTGAGCAAGGTGGCACCAGCCTGTACCCTTCCCTGGCACAGAGGGCGACCCATTCGGAAGTCTTGCGAATCCTGATCAGCATCGGTCCCACCGAGACCATGCACTTTCAAACATGGTCGGATAAGGCTGGTAATGCACCGCCAATACCTGACGTAGTCGATCCCGTGACTGGTGTGCACGTGACGTTTCCGGATCTGAACTCTCCGCCATTTGGCGGCGAGCTCTTCCAAACGAACCTGATCATGCCGGAGCCGTGTCCGTTTCTGGACAGAAGCCTCCCCATCGTTTCAATTATCCGACCCACCAACACGGACGGCATTGCGATGGGGGCTCTCACGTTCCTGACGAACATGGGTCTCTTCATCGGCCAATCTCCAGCGTTTTTTGCGTATATGACGCAACTCGCACAAGCAGCAGACCACACACACCACGGTCGTGGCTGATTTGTCGACGCCAACAACCCTCCCCGAACGGTTGCTTCAAAGGAGCAGCCGTTCGGGCCCAGCTCTGATGGGTGCCTAAGGAGCGGGTGCATTAATTGTCAGGTTTGTAGTAGGTTTATTTGCCACGCAGCCATTTTCCTCTTTCCCGTCGGCGGTTTTCGGGGAAGGATCCTGAGTTGTCGTTAACCGCGCAACATCGGTGAACTGCGCGGTTTGAATTTGCTGTACATCGCAGAAGAATGCACAAGACCAATTCCATTCTTATGCACGCGCCGAAGATGGCAATCTTCGAGACGGCGGCGAATTTGGAGTTGTGGCCAAAGATTCTCCCACATTATCGATACATTCGTTTTCTGGAGCGTGCTCCCGATCGCAACATCGTTATGATGGCTGCGCGGCGTTCAGGTATTCCAATCTCCTGGACGTCCGAGCAAATTATCGACCGCGAACGGCTCGAGATTCGTTTTCTTCATCTGAAGGCTTGGACGAAAGGGATGCGTGTGGTGTGGGCATTCTCTGATGCGGTCGATGGCGTCCTGGTAACAATTTCGCACGATCTGCGGTTTCGCGTTCCTGCTTTCTCGCCGATTGTCGACCCGATTGTCGGCGGCTTCTTCATTTATAACGTCGCAAACAAAACATTGCGCTGCATGAAAGCTTACCTGGAGGCAAGGGAAAATAAGGTGACCGCATGAGCCCGCCTTTACCAAAGGCCACGCCGCGGCAAGGCCGAAGACGAACGGTCATCACGGGTATCGGCCCGATCACCTGCATCGGCACGGGTGTTGAAAATTTTTGGAAGGCAATCCTGGCGGAAAAGAGTGGCATCGACACCATCACAGGCTTCGATCCGAGCATGTTCCATGTGCAATGCGCGGGCGAAATTCGCGATTGGAATGCCGAAGAATATTTTTCACCCCACCGTTTGAAACGGCTGGATCGTTACGCTCAATTCGCAGTGGTCTCCGCAAAGCTGGCGCTGGAGGACGCGCGCATCGACTATTCTCGCGAAAAACCACGGGATCGCGTCGGTGTCAGCTTCGGCACGGCGCTCGGCGGGGTCTGCAAGGCCGAGGAGCAATACATCAGATATCTAAAAAAGGGTGCGCGGGGCGTTCAACCTACTCTTGCCGTCCAAGTTTTCGGTGGCTCGGCGCATTCAAACATTGCAATCGAATTCGGTTTTCGCGGCGTCGGCACGACAAATTCAAATAGTTGCGCCAGTGGCACAGTGTCGGTGGGCGAAGCGCTGCGTTACATTCGCGACGACTTTGTAGACGTAGTTGTGGCTGGCGGAGCAGAAGCGCCGCTTACGGCTATCACAATTGGCGCGTTCGACATCATTAAGACAATGAGCCGATGGTCGGGTGAACCGGCTCTGGCATGTCGCCCATTTGATGCGTTGCGAGATGGATTCGTCATGGGGGAAGGTGGTGCTTCGCTCGTTATGGAAGAATTGGAACACGCGCTCGCGCGCGGCGCCCACATCTACGCAGAAGTGCTAGGGTACAGCTTGAACAATGATGCTTTTCACATGACCACGCCGCTCCCAAGCGGCGAGTCGTGCATCCGCGCAATGCGCGAAGCGCTTGCGGACGCGCAATTGGCACCTGAGCAAATCGATTACATCAACGCACATGCCAGTTCGACGCAGCTTAACGACAGCGCAGAAACCGCATCGATCAAAGAAGTATTTGGCGAACATGCTCGGCGAATGCCCGTGAGTGGAACGAAAGGTTATTACGCGCATCCTCTGGGGGCGACCGGCGCAATCGAGGCGGCGCTTTGTGCGCTCGCAATCGATCAGCAGTGGATCCCGCCGACGATAAATTACAGAAATCCCGATCCAGCGTGCGATCTCGACGCGGTACCGAATCATGGACGCTCCACAGAGTTGAAGTACATCATGAGCAATTCGTTTGGTTTCGGCGGGATTAACGCATGCGTCGTGCTGGGGCGCGTAAGGTAGGGGGCGGTTCATCCGAACCGCTCGGGCGATTGAGGTTAATCGCCCCTACCCTAACAAGTCAGGGCGATTCTCACGGGTGCGCTTGACCGCCTGCTCTTTACGCCACTTCGCGATTTCTGCGTGATTCCCAGAGAGCAAAACCTCCGGAACTCTCCAACCACGGAAGTCGGCGGGCCGGGTGTACTGCGGCGCCTCCAAAAGAGTCTCGCTAAAGCTGTCGTCGTCGGCCGATTGTTCATGGCCAAGGGCTCCGGGCAGTAAACGCACAATTGAATCAACCAAAACAACCGCAGCAATTCCGCCGTTGGTGAGCACGTAATCGCCAATCGAAATTTCGAGATCAATCAGATGTTCGATCACGCGATAATCAACTCCTTCGTAATGTCCGGAGACGATTATGAGATGCGGCTCTTGTGACAGCTGCCGCGCCATCTGTTGATTGAACCGACGGCCTGCAGGCGACAACAGGACGATTTTCGATTTTGAATTTTCGATTTGCGTCAGGTCTTCCACCGCCGCAAAAATCGGTTCCGGCTTCATGACCATCCCCTGTCCTCCGCCAAACGGCGCATCATCGACCACGTGATGTTTGTCCGTCGTCCAATCGCGCAGGTTGTGAATGTGCAGATCGACGATTCGGTTCTCCTGCGCGCGCTTCATGATGCTTTCGCTCAAAGGAGCGCGACAGATTTCAGGAAACAACGTGACAATGTCGATTCTCATTCGGTGGGAACGTCCACGCTCGAACCGAATTCGCAAGATTGGGAAAAGGAGATTGACCTTATCGGGGGCGATAAGATAAACGTACTAGCGAGCGCGCTGGCTCGCGCCTGTTAAAGCGATCGCCGCTGCACCGATATGTCTGTTCACAAGCATCTGGATATCCAATATCATCAACAGGACACCGATTACTATTGCGGAGCTGCCTGTGCGCAAATGGTCCTCGCTCAAATCGGAGCGGGCTTACTAGACCAGGACAGTCTTTACTCTGACAACAACAGTCACAGTGTTGCCGAAACTGGGTGGTACACTGCACCTGACGGTTTGACGTGGACATTGAATGATCGTGACCCCGGGACACATTATTTCGTCGACTTTGCCCTAACGAGTGAAGATCTAATCTCGCGTAAACTTTGCTAGACGATCGAGCACTATCAAGTCGCGCCGGTCGCGCTCGTGTTCGGCTCGGCGTACTGGATTGTTATTCGCGGCTATGAGGCCAGCGCGGCCCCAAACAACTCAGGCGATAACTCCTATTCCATCGTTGCCTTTGATGTAAACAATCCGTGGCCACCTACGCCGGCACCGGGGCCGCCGCCACCGCATACATCGGGCGACGTCTGCGGTTCGGGCGGCGATCGCGGTGTTGCAGACGAACACATCGCCTATTCCACGTGGCAATCTGATTACATGACGGGTGTTCCCGGTGGTTATTGGGGAGGAAAGTTCCTCGCCGTTTGCGATCCGGAACCTCCGCCAATGAATGCAGGTGTACGGCGCCGGAAACGGAAACGCTTGTCCGGCGAAAAACTAATCACGCCACAAACCGCGGCGCGTAACGCGGTTTCCGCGTTGAAAGCGTACAATCTCGACAGGAGAACTGGTTGGAAAAAAGTGCTCGTCGATGCGAAGCCGGCGAACCCCTGCTGGTCCAACGGCTCGATTATCCCGACCGCTTTTTTTATATCGTGCCGATTAGCAACAGGCCGAAACGCGCACCGATTCTCGTAAGCGTGGATGCACGATATGGCAATTATCGTGAAGCCGCGTTCTTGCCGCCGAATCGATCTCAGTTGGTTGCCACTATGACTCGCAAGGAGCTAGTAACCAAGGTTGCTGACAGACGATTTCAATTGGAAGAGCCGTTAGGGCGGTTGCGGGTCCGCCCAGAAGCCCTGTGTCTTTATCCGACGCTAGTTTGGAAACCTTGTCGCGAGTCGCTTTCCCCATTCTGGCCATTTCACATGTTCACAATTGGCGATTATCGGCTCTATGTTCGGATCGACGGGGCTATCTTCACCAGATTGCACGACGACCAGCGGGGAATTTGAGTTGGAGGATCTCCGCGTCCAAAAACACTGTCACGGATGATCGCTGAGCGAGATGTGATCGCGCGGGCACAGCGTGTTCTTGGTTTTGGCAACGCAACCACATCACGCGCCTGGAAAGTCCAGCGGCTGGATCGGCCGAACCAATATTATTTTCTCGTGGAGCTGGAGGCGGAAAATACGCCCGGCCTCGTCGCAATTATAGATGCCGTTTCTGGTGCGGTGACCCATTCTGCGCGAGTGTCGCACCCGTCGCTTCTGAAAACTCCCCAGGAATTACTGGGCCAACAGTTGAATGCCGGGGCAACGATGAAACTCGTTTGGCGACCGTGTGATGCTTCGCGGTCTCCGCTGTATCCGCTCTGGCAAATACGCACCGACAAAGATTTCTTCTACCTGGACCAGACTGGCCGGCATTGGCGGCAACTCGAACACGGCGGTCGCGGCGGATAACTCGATTATTCGATAACTTCGAGCACCGCGCGTTGACCGTGACGTGCTGCAGAACTGGCCAGCAAGGCGCGAATAGCGTGAATGGTCTGGCCGGATCGACCAATCACACGGCCAACATCTCCGCGTCGAAGCTGCAATTTAAAGATGATCGTTCTGCCACTGGGAATTTCCGTGAGCACCATGTCATCAGGAAATTCGATCAGTTCGCGAATGACGAACTCGAGAAATTCTCGCATCCGTCCAAAGTCTAACCACTAATTTGCCTTCGCACAATAGCTACGGCGTCACAGGTGGACGCGAATAGACACGAATTTTGTAGGACGTCCGTGTCAGACGCAGTGCCGCGTTAGCTTGTCGTCTCGGCAGAGGGCGGTGCACTGCGTTCAGCCGATTCTGAACTCTCTGGCTCGGCTTCAGACGCTGGCTCGGCAGCAATCATCTTCTTTTGCTTCTTAATCAAGCTGCGCACAGTGTCTGATGGTTGCGCGCCTTTGCTGATCCAGTACTCGACGCGTTCAACGCTAAACGAACTGTTTTGACCAGTTTGCTTTGGATCGTACGTGCCGATGATCTCGATAAATTTTCCGTCGCGCGGGCTGCGGCTGTCGGCGACAACGACTCTGTAGTACGGCCGATTCTTTGTGCCTTCTCTGCGTAATCTAATTGAAACTGCCATGGTGAATTAACTTCTCATTCGCGCCATTTGCGCCATCATTTTTTTCATCTTTCCTGCGTTCTTCATCAGTTTCCGCATCTGATCAAAGCGCCGCAGCAAATCGTTTACCTCCGTGACGGTTGAACCGCTACCGCGCGCGATGCGTTGGCGCCGCCTGGCATTTAGAATGTCGGGGCGCGTCCGCTCTTCGTTTGTCATCGAAAGCACGATTGCTTCCGTGCGCTTGAGCTGCTTCTCGTCAATGGAGAGGCCCTGCACGTTACTCATTCCCGGTAACATGCCAAGAATATTCTCCAGCGGTCCCATGCGACGCATCATTTTGAACTGCACCAGGAAATCATTGAAATCGAACGAAGCTGTGCGGAGTTTCCGCTCGAGCCTCTCAGCGTCTTCCAAGTCGACGGCCTCGGCAGCTTTTTCGACGAAACTGACAACGTCGCCCATTCCAAGAATCCGCCCCGCGAGCCGTTCCGGAATAAAAAGCTCAAACTGATTCAGCTTTTCACCTGTGCCTGCAAATTTGATCGGTCGGTGCGTGACCTCGCGCATGGACAATGCCGCGCCGCCGCGGGCGTCGCCATCCAGCTTCGTCAGAATAATTCCTGTGATAGACAAAGCGGCGTCAAAGCCGCTCGCCACACTGACTGCTTGCTGGCCGGTCGCGGCATCGACAACGAGCAAGACTTCTTGCGGCTGCAAAAATTCTTTGAGCGCTTTGAGTTCATCCATAAGCGCTTGGTCGATTTCCTGCCGCCCCGCCGTGTCGAAGATTTGCACACCAGGCGCCACCGTTGTTCGCGTCGTCTCAAGCACCGCGGCGGCTACGCGTTGGACATTTCTCTCTCCCAGGTTGGGAACATGAACCGGGACGTCGATCTGTTTTCCAAGAGATGCGAGTTGTTCGATCGCTGCCGGCCGCTGCAAATCGCACGCCACCAGCGACGGGATGCGACCTTCTTTCTTTAACAGCAACGCCAGCTTGGCAGCCGAGGTTGTTTTGCCCGAGCCGTTAAGCCCGACGATCAAGATGCGTGTTTCATCTTCCAAGCGAAGCGGCTCCGCGTCGCCGCCAAGCAGCACAGTCAATTCATCGTGAAAAATCTTTACGACCTGCTGACCCGGCGTAATGCTGCGAAGTACACTTTCGCCGAGGGCTTTTTCTTTTACGCGGGCAATGAATTGTCTGGCGACCTGAAAATCAACATCCGCTTCGAGCAACGCCATTCGAACCTGGCGCAACGCGGTGTCGACGTTCGATTCGCTGATAACGCCGTGTCCACGGAGGTCTTTGAAAATCTCCTGAAGTTTGTCGCTAAGTTGAGGAAACATGAATAAGAGGCGCTCTCCAAGTGCGCCTTAGCGACTGGAAAGGCGTCGCTCCGTGAGCTCGCGATTACTTTTTGGCCGCTGCCGCCGGTGAGCTTGCGGCTGTAGATGGGGCTTCTTCGATTCCGAAGGTCCAATGTGTTTCCACTTTTTTACCTTCAGATTTGGCGCTCACGATTACGGTGCACGTTTTGTCGCGCAGCTTTTGTGTGACCTGATACGACACCATGCCGGTTTTGGGATCAAAGCTTGCCGGAACAACGCCAAGTCCGCTCACTCGCATTTGCACACTGCCAGGCTCGATCTGCCCGATGCTGCTGAGGTTCGCTTTAATGAGCGGCGTTGCAGTGCGCACAGTGTCGCCGTCTGCGGGCTGCGTTGTAAGATCTTTCGCGCCAACTTCAGCTACTGCCGTCCCGCCTCCGGTCGAGGCGCCGATCATGTTGACGGCATCTGCAAAGACCTTCGGCTTATTCGCTTCAATCGCGTAGCGCCCGATCGAATCCAACGGAGAAGTAAACGTGATCGGCTGCCCGTAGACGGTAAACATCGCTTCGTAACCGGCATTTCGTGCCAGCTCCTTCACATGATCGTTGTAATTTCCAAACGGCACCGCAAAGCAGTTCACCTTGATGCCGAGGCGCTGTTCGAGCAGCTCCTTGCAACCGACGACTTCGTTCCGGACCCACTTTTCATAGTCAGCCCCGGTCAGTTTCTTTTTGCTTCGTTTGCCGTTGGCATCAAGCACCATCACTTGGTGACCTTCGCGCAAATCCTGGTGCGTCGCCGTGTGCGCCTGAATATCCACGCCGTTGTCGCGCAAGTCAGCAAGCTGTTCCCACGTGATCGCCTGGCCGCCACCGAGATGGCCACCGGCCACCCCCTCCGTGTAAATAAACAGGGTAAACGGATAGCCGTATTTTTTCATGATCGGCCACCCCACTTCGTACTGCGATTTCCAACCATCATCGAAGGTAATTACGGCAGAACGCGGCGGTATGTTTTTTTCGCCCCGCTTCCACGCGAGCAAATCCTGCATCGAGATCACCGTGATACCTTTGTCTTTTAATTCCTTCATCTGCGCTT